>OBLU010000091.1_pt1 | contig 79167 bp, 74 predicted proteins | sample 1518681 | NCBI WGS metagenome assembly OBLU01 (sample SAMEA3539304, study PRJEB22396) | soil metagenome | biome: tundra; feature: field; material: soil | place: USA | collected 2010-05 | depth 0.15 m | reverse complement strand
GCTCCCGCTTATGTTCATACCCAGCGCTCCTTCACCATCAGCCGTGTTGTCGCTGCCAATTGTGTTATCTTGGAGAGCGCTGACACCGTTGGCGGTGTTGTTAGTGCCGGTTGTGTTGGCCGTGAGCGCATAAGCGCCGTTGGCCGCATTGAATTTTCCGGTTGTGTTGCTATAGAGCGCTTGGAGACCGGTGGCCGTGTTGTAGGTGCCGCTTGTGTTGCCAAAGAGCGCTTGATAACCGGTTGCCGTGTTGAAGCTCCCGGTGTTTGACGCGAGCGCGTCCCAACCAGTGGCCGTGTTGTCGCTCCCGCTTATGTTCATACCCAGCGCTCCTTCACCATCAGCCGTGTTGTCGCTGCCAATTGTGTTATCTTGGAGAGCGCTGACACCGTTGGCGGTGTTGTTAGTGCCGGTTGTGTTGGCCGTGAGCGCATAAGCGCCGTTGGCCGCATTGAATTTTCCGGTTGTGTTGCCATAGAGCGCTTCATAACCGATGGCCGTGTTGTAGGTGCCGCTTGTGAGGCTGAAGAGGGCGTTAGTTCCCTCCGCTGTGTTGCCGCCGGAATAGCCTCCGTCCGGTGCTGGCGTAACTGCTTGCGCCGCTGGCGAAAAAGCAAAGCAGGCGAGCGCTATGAGAATGAGAGCAAGTGACGTGGGATTTCTTTTAGGTAGATTTGTGTTTTTTTTTGGTTTCATTTTTGTTTAGGTCGGAATTGTTGACTGGATTAACTGCAATCCAGTTCCGCGGAGAACCAGGACCATCCGCAGGAGGTGCATCTGCAGTGCTGCCTCACTTCGGCTGACTCGGGGCTCCAGTTTGGATTCTGGAGATCGCGTTAAGCGGCTTTCCAGCGGAGGTCCAGCCCCACGGGCTCACTTCAGCCCGGCCGAAGATGCGTTGAAACGTCGGGTGACGTAATCGGCATCGGTTCTTGAACGGTTTCCTAATGAATGTCGAGTTTATTTGCGACAATGCGCGTGGCCTGTGGGACGATGCCGGCAGGCCCCGGCCCGGAACATGCCAAGTTCTTCCCAGTGCCAATTTTACCGGGCAAAATTTTAGGTTTCCCTCGTGAGGCGCCGGCTATCGAAGGTAAAGGTTCGACAGGGGCCGGCCCTCATTTCTGTGTAATAAACTTTTGCGTGAGTGTTGCATATAACACCGGGTGGGGTCGCGCACGGGCCCTGCCGCCGACAGGAGTGGCCCATTCTTTCATGGCCAAGGAACCCATTCGACTTCGCGAAAAGAAATTCCTTGGGCCCGAGTCGCCTCACGCGCGCAGGACGACAAGTCGTCGCGCGAGAAGGTCATGGAAAATGCAGAACGGCAGGCTCAGACTCAAATCGAATCCATCGTTGCGATGATCGCCGCACTTCGCACGGCGGTTAACGAGGAGGAACGTGAAGCGGCACAGATAACGATCGAAGAAGACCCGCTGTCGGTTGAAGTGCGAGGGGATTGGCATGCCCCCGGCGGCGAAGGAGCGAAGCCCAGCGAGTTCATGATCTTGCTTTGCACCGGCGGGCCAGCGGTGCGCATTCGCGGCGAGTTAGATCGTCACAGCGAGCCGGAGAAATCTCGCATTGAATATCAGGATTGGTTTACGCCTTGGCAAACGCTGCCCGACCTGAGCGATGAAGAGAACGCCGCGCTTCTCGACTACTGCCACCAATTTTACTTCGGCGACAGCTAGAGAACTCGATGAAACGGATTCAACTCAAACTGATTTATTGGTGGGACACACTTCTACTGAAGCTTTTTGTGACTATCGGCGCGCGGTTGTTCGGCTACGCCAGAATCTGGGCGCCCAAGAATCGACGTAACGTCAGAGCAGTTCATTTCGCCGTCACGCAGCATGATATGAATATCAGCGTTAGAACATATGTGGACTGGCTCGATTCTCGCCGCGATTGATGCGAGTGCACAGCAGCCCGATCGCCCGAAAACCCGAAAGCCGATAAACGCCTAACGAGGTTGCCGAGTCGCATTGCAGCCGGGCAACACGGCAGTTAGGTAGCAGGATGCGCTCGAACATCCCCAAGTCCAGCCGCCTTGCTTAGGTTATCTGCAATGAAGTCCCAATATTTCAAGCACTTAATCTACGTTGTTGCATCCTTGCTTGCACTCCAAGACACGTCCGCGCGCAGTCCGAAGCGGGAAGTTGTCTTTGAGTCGGAGTGTTCCTGTCGAGGAAATCACGGCGTTTCGCGGTGGGCTGCAAAAACAGACTTGGCCGAACCGCCTGCGACCAGCGGCGACATTCACTCGGTCACGCCTTCGCAGATTTTTGAGTGGCAGGGTCCGAGTGGGGACATCCCGCGCGGCGCCGGACGAATGGCCGCAGAAAACGAATGGTATGCAATCACAGGGCGAATCAAGAAGGTGAACGTCGAAGACGATGGCGATCTCCATCTAGTCTTGGGCGATGCAAGCGGTGATAAGCCGGGCGAAGTCGTGGTCGAAATACCGCTCGGGGAGAGATGGTGTGTTCTGCGAAAGCTAGTCTTCTCGTGGACCGATGCCGTTTTTCCTTTCGCGACAGGCAGATCACCATTCCGGCTCGTTGGGGACCACGTTATCAGAGCAACAGGCAAAGCGTTCTACGATGTCGACCACTCGGAAAACGAAACGCGAAGCAATCGCCGTAGCGACAAGAAGCTAGCGGTGTGGGAAATTCATCCGGTGATGAGGCTTGAGGTGGTTGACCGGTAGTATCCATTCCCGGGTTGATGTTGATGATGGCCATATAAAGAATATGGCCGTCTCGCACTGCTCCGCCGAGCCCGACTCCTCACGAATTTCCCGTTTCATCGACGGATTTGCATTGAGCCGGCGCCAGCCGCGTCGGTAGCCTCGATTGGGGCTCCGATTTGTTCAGTTGGGATAAGACCCTGCTGAACGACATCTGCCGCACGTCGCACCAATGCATTGTGTGACAGCGCGTGACAGGGATGTGACAGCGTTTGGCCTGGCATGACAAGCTCCGCAGCGCGCCGAACTGCCGTGACAACTCTCCCTATCGACTTCGTTACGGGCGCATTACGCCAGGCATTGGCTTTGGCGATTACCAATTCCTAGGGCGACGATTTCGGTTACAGGTGCGTTACACCGACCCATCGGCGGTTATTAATTCCAAGACAACTTCGGGCCGCGCCCCGCAATTGCCAGCTTCTCGACGGCACTTCACTCGACTTGTTCTGGCCTAGGCGACCTTGAAACGTTGCCGCCCTGTTCTGCTGTTGCGGGCTGCACCTGTATCATTGTTCACGCGGCTTGGGCGAACGGCACGATTTTCGTGCTCTTGGCCGTCGGCACGATGTTCCAGTAGCGCGCTGCGTCTCTGGGTTTCACGAGTTGGCGATAATGCGCAAACAGCATGTCGCTGTCGGTATGGCCCATTTCGAGAGCGAGGGCCGCTGCGTCTCGAAATTTCGCGAGGTGATATGACGCGAAACCGTGGCGCAACGCATTGTTTGGCCAATCCGAAATGCCGGCCCTTTCGCGCGCGATTTTTATCTCTTTTCGAAGATTGGTTGGCGCGACCTGTCCCGTTGCCTTCGCGTGGCCCATAAGCCATTTCACCAGGTTGGGCTGAATCTTGATGTGGCGGCGGCGAGCCGTTTTAGATTTGCGGGCCTTAACTTCGATGAGATTTGCTTCGAGATCGATTTCATCCCAAGAAAGGCGCGTCAGTTCCTCAGGTCGCAGGCCGGCGAATGCTCCAATTGCGATGAAAGGAACTAAGGCAGCGCTTGCGCTTTCGAGGAGCTTGGCGGTTTGAGGGACGGTCAGGATTCCAACTTCGGAGTCAATCTGCTTAGCCTTCGCCGCCGCCGCCGCCGCATTATGCGATGCGTAGCCTCGACCGGTGGCGAATCCAAACATAACACCGAGCACGCGGCGGAAATTATTGCGTGTTACCGGCGCGACAGCAAGGCCTCGCAGCCACTCGTCGACCTCCTGTGTCTTAATCTCGGCTACAAGACGCGCGCCGAAATCTTTAGCGAATCGTTTTAGACGACTCGTGAGGTCTTGGAGATATCGCGCACTGGCGCCGTCAGCCTTTCGAACTTTCAAAAGTTCGGCGACAAGCGCCTCGACCGTGCAACTCTTGGCGATCGCATCAAGGTGCTGCAGATAATGGGCGGTCGCATCAGTGATCGTTTTACCACGCTGCTGCAGTCGAAACTGACAATCTTGCGCCATTACTCGCAATGACGACGGGAACTCAATTCCTTCACGTCCTTGATTTAGTAGCTCTATGTTCTTCTGCTCTGAATACGTTTGTGCTTCCACTTTGGTCTCGAAATATTTTCGAGCCCATTGTCCATTCACTTTCCCGCGGACTACAAAACGGAGGCGGGGGTGCTTGTATTTGCGAACTCGGAAGCCAGTTATCATTCCCCTAAAATAGCTACTATAGCTACTTTTTCAAGTGAATTGTGCAAATTGATGCGTTTCCGTGCGCGAGACCAAATCAGGCTCTGGCCGCTCTTTTCTCTGGTATTTTCCCTCGTAGCGAGGCGAAACGGAGGAGCGCGCCCGGAGTGACTCGAACACTCGACCTACGGATTAGAAATCCGTTGCTCTATCCGGCTGAGCTACGGGCGCAATGACGCCGCAATATCTCGCTCTGGCACAGGAAAAATCCAGCGTCAATACGGGAGAAATTAGAATAGTAAAAGGGTTACAAACCTTTCGGACACCGTCGTAACGGATTTAACAATTTGACGCTTTTAACGGCGGCGCTGCTTTATTCGCCGACTCGTTGCTTCAATTCCCAGACACGGAGTGCGGCCAGTAGGAGCGATTTTGTCCTTGTGAGCGTGCCGGCTGCGGCCATTTCGCGCTCGCCGCCGGAATTAGCCGTGGTGGCGCTTTTTGTGCGAGTGCGGCTGCGTCTTTGGCCTTTGGGTTTCCGAACACGGCGTGCCGCTGATTCGCTTACTGGGAGACTCCCGCTGCTATTCATGCAAGCTTGAAAAGCAGCTTGCACGCCAGAATATGATGCCCCTAAACCCCCCATCCCGGGGATATTATTGGCGAGGATAATTCCCATTACAACTGCTTCGCGAAAACCGCTTGTGCCTTCCCGGGTTCTCCGCCAGCTTTGGCCACCATGGCAAATCGCAAGCTCGGCTGTCTGAGCATTTTCTTATTTGTCGCCCTTTGCGCCAGCGTTTTTGTTAATTTTCTCCTCGCGGCGACCGCTTTCCACCGCATGAGCGTCGGATCGTGGGACCAGGAACCGACCCCACGTTTCCGTGAAGTAGTCGTCCAGCGTGGTGGTCCGGACAAGGTCGTGGTCATCATGATGCGCGGCCTGATCAGCTCGAGCGTGCCGGGAACTGTTAGCGAATCCATGGTTGAGGACATGCGCCTGGCTTTGCAGCAGGCGAGGGAAGACAACCGTGTCAAAGCCGTGGTGTTGGAGATTGATTCGCCGGGCGGCGAAGTCACGGCGTCGGATACGATCTATAACGCCGTGGTCAAGACGCGGGCCAAGAAACCAGTCGTGGTTTACATGGATACACTTGCTGCCTCCGGCGGCTATTACGTGTCCTGCGGTGGAAACTTTTTGATGGCGAATGAGACGACTATCACGGGCAGCATCGGCGTCATTATCGAAACATTTAATTACGAGCAGTTATTCAACAAAATCGGATTGGCTTCAGTCGTATTCAAAAGCGGCAAATTCAAAGACATGCTCAATGGCGCGCGTCCGATCACGCCGGAGGAACGCGAGCTCGTCCAAAGTTTCATTATGAAAACTTACGACAAGTTTCTCGGGATCGTCGCGAAGGAACGCAATTTGCCGGCGGACGGTCTGCGCAACACGGTGGCCGATGGCAGAATTCTCTCCGGGAAAGACGCACTCGACCACAAACTGATCGACGGTCTTGGCGAGATCGAAGATGCGTTCAGCAAGGCCAAAGAGTTGGGCGGTGCCCCGGGGGCGACCATCGTAAAGTATGGTGCACCATTCAGCCTGGGCCGATTCTTTCGCGCTTTTGGAGAAACGGGGAATACAAAGATCTCGCTGGAGCTTCCCAAGCAACTGCTTCCGCAATTGGAAAGCGGGCGCACTTATTTCCTGCCGGGCTATTACGCTCCCTAGCTCCGCGCATCCATGGTGTTCGCCAGCTTTTCCACGGCGTCCGGGGCCGTTATCAACGCGCTCTATGTCGTCGCGTGCGTTTATGTTTACGTTTCGCTGATTCGCCAAATCGCCGCGCGAATATCGACAAATGCGCTTGAGCCTTCCGGCCCGACTTTTGGTTTTGCCGAAGCCGTGCTCGCGGTCGCCTTGGTCGCCTTTTTTCTCCTGACTATCACTCTTGCGTTGTCGGTCGAGCCGAAGAAAATCGGCACGCGAGAAATCGTCTCCGAAATTGTTTTCCAAGTCGGATTGCTCCTTTTCATAGTCGCGTTTTTGAGACTTCGCCGTCTCGACCTCAACCTGCTGGGTGGCTTCTCCAAGATTGGTCTGCGCAGGACATTATTCACGGGAACGGTCTTGCTGATCGCTGCCTATCCTTTAATCGCGCTGGCCGATGTGATAGTGCAACACTTTCTGCGTAACGGCGCCGGCTCGAGCAGGCAAATGATTGTCGAGGTCTTTACCGGTTCCGAGACGATTGGACAACGCGTCCTGATTATCTTCCTCGCGGTCGTGCTGGCGCCGATCGTCGAGGAATTCCTTTTCCGTTTCTTTCTCTACGGCGTGTTCAAGAGGTATTGCGGCTGGTTTTTGGCGCTTGCGCTAAATTCTCTGCTTTTCGCCGCCGCCCACGTGCACTTCCCTTCCTTCGCGCCGCTCTTTGCCCTCGGTTGTTGTTTGACCATTGCCTATGAATGGAGCGGCTCCATCCTCGTCTCGATGACGATGCACGCGCTCTTCAACGCCGTAATGCTCACGCTCCTAGCATTCCCTGAAATCCTTCCGCAATGAAACTGAGCGAGCTCGGCGAAGATCGGTTGCTCGCCCGGCTTTTGCCCCGTTTCAAACTGAACAAAACGGTCCTGGCGGGAGCAGGGGATGATTGCGCGGTGCTGCGCTCTTCTCGCGAGAACGAGCTTATTCTTTTCAAGACCGATTGCGTAGTCGAAGGCGTTCACTTTCTTGCGCGCGACAATGCGGCGGCTGTTGGCTGGAAAGCGATGATGCGTCCGCTGAGCGATTTCGCGGCGATGTCCGGCGTCCCGCAATTCGCTTTGATTACGTTGATCAGCCCGAGCCGAACGCCCGTTAATAAGATCGACAATTTCTATCGCGGTTTGCGAAGAGCCGCTGCCCGCTTCGGGGTGAGCATCGTCGGCGGCGAAACGAGCAGCACGCGCGGACCTATCGTGATTTCGGTTAGCGTTGTCGGATTCGTGGAGAAAAACAGATGGGTCTCGCGCAATGGCGGCAAGGTCGGCGACGATCTTTTCGTGACCGGCCGACTCGGCCGAGCGACGCGCGAGAAACATCTGCGGTTTGTTCCGCGCATCGAAGAATCGCGCTGGCTGACCAAAAATTTTTCCGTCCATGCCATGATGGATTTGAGCGATGGACTCGGCGCGGATTTGCCGCGTCTCGCCAAAGCGAGCAAAGTCGGTTTCAAGATCGACAGGGAAAGCTTGCCGCTTGCCCCCGGCACGACGACCGGCAATGCAATCTCCGACGGCGAAGACTACGAGTTGCTCTTCACGATTGCTCCACGTGATCGCAAACAGTTGGAGAAAAGTTGGCGCCAGAAATTTCCAAGACTTCTGCTTACTCGCATCGGCTGCATCTCTCAACTCTCAACCCTCAACTCTCAACTCTCCGGTGGCTTCGTTCATTTCCAATAGCGCGGCCGAAACGGAAGAGCTGGGCCGTCGCCTTGCCCAAGAAATCCAGCCCGGTTCCGTTCTGGCTCTCACCGGCGACCTCGGCGCAGGCAAGACTCAATTCGTCAAAGGTGTCGTCGCCGGCTTGGGAAGCAGCGCGGCGGTTACCAGCCCAACCTTCACAATTGTGCATGAATATCTCGGTGGCCGTCTGCCCGTCTATCATTTCGATTTCTTCCGGCTGGAAGATCGGCAATTGATCGCGCCGCTCGGTCTGGACGATTACTTTTTTGGCGACGGGGTTTCTGTGATCGAATGGGCGGACAAATTTCCGGAAATCATCCCCGAGCCTGCACGCTGGATTAGTTTCGAGGCAAAATCCGAATCTACGCGCGCGATTATCGCGAAATGAAAATCCTGGCGCTCGAGATTTCAACCGCACGCGGCAGCGCGGCGTGGCTGAATGGGGAGGTCGATCTGGTGCGCGAATGGCCGAACGATCGGAAGCACTCCGGATTGTTTTTTGAAAATCTCGCGGAGCTTCAAAAGCAATTTGATTTGCCGAAAACAATCATTGTCGGCTTAGGGCCGGGTTCCTATGCCGGCACTCGCATTGCCATCTCGACCGCGATTGGTTTGCAGTTGGCCGCGAACGCGCGGCTCATGGGGTATCCATCCATTTGCGCTGTGGAAACGGAAGAAAACGAATATTGCGTAATCGGTGATGCGCGCCGGAGTACGTTTTTCTTCGCGCGAATTCGGACCAACGATTTGGTCGAAGGTCCGACGTTGCTCAGCGAAGCTGAATTGAAAGAAAAACTGGATAAGCTCGAAGACAAGATGCCGATCTTTTCTTCAGAACCGCTTCCTCAATTTGAGCGCGCGGCGATTCGTTACCCATCAGCTCAGGTTTTGGCTCGGCTTGCTCAAGACCCCGAGCGGAGTTTCTCTTTGCCGCCGCTTGAGCCGATGTATTTACGCGAGCCGCACATCACCATGCCAAGATCGGCCACCACGACATGAACGAAACCTATCGATGCTGGGCCGAGATCGATCGAAGCGCGCTACGGCACAACGCGAAGGTTGTGCGTGAGCGGACCGGATCGGCCGAGCTTCTCGCCATCGTGAAGGCGAATGCTTATGGGCATGGCATGGTCGGCATCGCGGAGATGCTCGCGAACGACGCGCAATTGTTCGGTGTCGCGAACCTGGAAGAAGCGAGCACTCTTCGGAAAACGCTGTCTCATCCGATTATCATTCTCGGCCCGGCCATTCCGGAGGAAAGATCGGCAATCGCCAAGCGCGGATTCATTGCCTCGGTTTCGACTTTGGAAGAAGCGCAAGCATTCGATCGTGCCGCGGGCGATCAAGCGCTCGCGATCAACTTTGTTGTCGATACCGGAATGGGACGGATGGGAACGCCGGAATCGGACGCGCCGGATGTTTTCAAGAAAGTCGCCGCGTTGTCGAATATTCAAATTCATAGCATCTCCACACATTTGCCGGTTTCGAATGAGGACGCGGATTACACGCGCGATGAACTTTCGCGGTTCGCGAAACTCGTTAAGCAATTTCGCGCTGAAGTTCCTGGAGATTACAAAGTGCACGTGCTGCCGAGCGCAGGCGTTCTCGCGTTCAGCGATCCGAGTTTCGATATCGTGCGCGCGGGCATCATGCTCTACGGCATTTCGCCACTTCCCGAGTTTCAGAAACTGCTGAAACCGGTCATGACATGGAAAACGAGAATCGGTCTCGTGCGCGATTTGCCGAAAGGCAGTTCCGTAAGCTACGGACGGACATTTATCACGCCGCGAGAGATGCGGGTCGCGACGCTTTCCGCTGGCTACGCCGATGGTTATCCGCGGCATCTTTCCAATCGCGATACGACTGTTTTGGTCCACGGCAAACGCTGCTCGTTGCTTGGCCGCGTGACGATGGACCTGATGATGATCGATGTTTCAGAGATTGTTGAGGTCAAACCTGGTGATGAGGTTGTTTTGATGGGTCGACAGGACGACGAGGAGATTTCGGCAGGCGAACTGGCGGAGCGCGCCGGCACAATCATTTGGGAAATTATTACGCGCATTGGCAGCCGCGTCCGGCGCGTTTACGTTTGATTCTCGATGTTCCAGATCATCTTCAACGAACTGAGCGCCGCGGAGATGTCGGCGCTGTCGAAGCGGTTGCAGCTCGATCTGCTGGCTGAGTTTCAGATTCTCCCTGAAGATCTCGATCATCTCGATGGCAAGCGCTTTGGCGTGATCGAGCGGAAAGGGAAAAAGCTATATCGCTATCGCGCCAAAGATTACCGGATTTATTTTGAGCAGCGCGAGGAAGGCATCACCATTCACCGCGTTTTGCACAAGAACACGTTTCGCGATTTTCTTTTCCGCAGCAAACTGCCGATGTCGGAAGATGCCCAGCTTGGCAAGGCGCGTGAGTTTTGGAAATTGATCGAGCAAGGGGAGCGGACGCGGAAGGCGTAGTGAGAGAGCCGTCGACTTCGCTCGGAATGACAGAAGTTGTAGCGGCGTTTGTGTCAAACGCCGAACTAGAGAAACAGGCGCTCGCCACGGCGAGCGCCTCTACAACAGAAGACGCAGTTACTTCATCAGCAACACCGAACGGCTGCGCTTGATCTCGCGCGTGATCTTGCGATGCATGTGCGCAGGCATTCCAGTGACGCGGCGGGGAAGAATCTTGCCGCTTTCGGTGACGAATTTTTTGAGGAGATCGGGGTTCTTATAATCGATCGCTTCGACTGCGATGTCGATTCGGCGCCGCGGCATGGTGCGATTGGCGCGGCGAAAAGCGGAACGGCGTTTAGCGGTTTTTGGTTGCATGGGCAATTACCTGGTTTCGCGGTGAAGGGTATGCCGCCTTAGGAAAGGATTATACTTTTTCTTTTCGAGCCGGTTTGGCGTTTGCGGACTTTTCTTGTTGCGGGAAGACATGTAACGCGAAACCGGTTTGCCGAGCGCTTTCGCTTCGGTGCATTCCAGCGTGATAATTTCCTGGGCCATGGTGATTAGTCTCGCTCCTTCGTTTCCTGTTCGGGCTTCTCTTCTTCCTCGCCGTCGCCGCCTTCCTCGTCGGTCAATCCGAAGAGCGATGTAACTGATTGGCGAACGCGCGACATCTTGTTCTGCTTCTCGAGCTGCGATTGACATTCAACCGTGAAACGCGCGAACGGGATCGCTTCGAGCCGCATGCGTGGGATTTGTTTACCCGATATTTCGCATTTGCCGTAAGTGCCGAGCTCGATGCGTTTGAGCGCCTGATCGATCTCGTAGAGCGCGTCTTGTTCCTGCGAAAGCAAACTTAAGGCGAAATCGCGATCGTACGCATCCGAGCCGGCGTCGGCTTGGTGCATTCCGAAAGCGGAGGCCTCGCTGCCTTCAGCGCGCGAACGCAGCGTGTCTTGCGCGACTCCGGCCATGGAATCCACCATCGCATCGCGAAGTTGCAGAAGCTTATCTTTCTGGCCACGGGTGAACGAATCGAGCCTGCGCCCTTTATGATTGGACTTAATGAGCGCCAAAGGACTCTGCGAGCGATTAGAATTCTTTTTGCCGGCCGGCTTGGAAATCTTCGAGCGGTTCCCAGCGTGCGCTGCCTTCTTCGATGTCGGTCTCTTGGCCGAGACCTTGCGCGCCGGCTTCGCTTTGCGAGCGGCGGGCTTCTTTGCTGGAACCTTTTTCTTTTTCGATTTGGCCATAAGTCAAAAGGCGCCCTGGGGGCGGCGCCAAAAATGGAGGCTTAATTAAGAACATTTCAACCAAGGCGCAAGCGGAGATTTCCCTTTAAAATCAGCCTGTCGTCCAGGGTTTTATGTCGATCTCAGGAGCTGGCGCTGGAGTAATGACGCAAGGCAAAACGCCAGAAAACACGCGACAACCAGAAGGCGATCGTCGATGCGGCGATGAGGTGAAACATGAGCCAGGCTGGTTGCCCGAGAGGTTTGATGAGGATACGCGCGGGAATGTTAGCGATGATCACGACCGGAATGATCCAGCCGAAGACGAAGCGGAAGACTCGCGGATAAATCACATCGGGGTAGCGCGCGATGTTGAGAAAATTGAAGTAGCCGTAAACCAAGCCTTGGGCGCGGACGATCCAGAAACTGACGGCGGCCAGGCTGAGCATGATCGAGTAATGCACCGCGACGCCGAACACGAGCGCGGCGAGGTAGAGCAAGATCGACATCGCACTCGGCACGAGGCCGAGTTGCGCCAATGAAAAGCAAACGACCACGCCGCCGAGACCGGCATTGATGACGCTGTCGAGACCGAATTGTTTGGTCGAGATGGCGAACTGGCTGTCGATCGGCAAGACGAGTAGCGAATCGAGTTTTCCGGTGCGAACAAGCTCGGGAAGGTTGGCCACATTCACGAAGAAGAACGCTTGGAAAAGTTGTGCGATCATCTGGTGCGTGCCGACGAGGAGGACGACTTCCCATTTTGTCCAATCCCCAATTCGATCGACCTGACCGAAGATGATGCTGAAAAAAACGATTTGCCCGCAAAACCACAAGACCTCGACCACCATCCAAAGAATGAAGTTTGCCTTGAAACTCAACTCCCTGATGAGGGAGTTGCGCAGCATGATCGAATAAATCTCTAGGTAGCGGCGCATCGCCTCTTCCTCTCTTAATAATATGCCAAGTCAACCGCTGCCTTCATGAAACGCTTTCTCCCGCTGCTGATCTCGATCGACGTGTTGCGCTACGAATAACAAAACATTCTTAACCGCGGATTACGCGGATGACACGGATAATGCCGACAGATGAATCTGCGAAATCTGTGGATGCTTCCAAAGCTGCTACTGTAGCGGCGGTCTATAACCGCTGAAATTTCCATGGCAACTCATTACGAAGAGCTGGTCGCAAACGCGAAAAAGAACATCACCGAAATTTCGGCGACCGACGCGGAATTGAAATCGAAGAGTAGCGACGTCGTAATTGTCGACGTCCGGGAAAAAGATGAGTGGGATGAAGAGCGCATTCCCGGTACCATTCATCTCAGTCGCGGCACCATCGAATGGAAGATAGAAGAAAAAATTCCCGACCTGAACACGACCATCATCTGTCACTGTGGCGGTGGTGGCCGTTCCGCGCTTGCCGCCGAGAGTTTGCAAAAGATGGGCTATAAGAATGTGCGCTCGATGGCCGGCGGGTTTAAAGCTTGGAAAGCCGCCGGGTTACCGACGACGAATAACTCCGCGTGCTGAATTGCACTTGTGCAACGATTTGTCATCTAAACCAGTCGTCCGGCATTCCATGAAAACCGACCGCAGTTTGCATCGCCATGCAATGGTGGCGGCTATCTCGATCATCGCATTCATACTTGCGTGTGCCGCGCACGAAGTCGTTGGGCACGGCGGCATGTGCATGGTTGCCGGTGGTCATATAACCTTACTGACATCGGTCTATTTTCGTTCCTTAGGTGGCGGTGTGCTGACGGATGCGGCCGGACCGGTGATGAATCTCATCGTCGGAACCTTCTGCTGGTATTTTTTACGCAAATGGACAGCGCCACCGATTCTCTGGCGCCTCTTTCTTGTCCTGGCCATGGCGTTCAATCTGTTTTGGGGCGCTGGTTGTTTTATTTTGAGCGCAGTGACCAACACCGGCGATTGGGCATTTGTGCTGCGTCAGATGGAACTCGAACCGGTATGGGTTTGGCGGGTTGTGATCGGAGTGCTCGGTGTATTTCTTTATCGGTGGACGATGCGTTTGCTCGCGTCGCAGTTGCCAATCGGCACGCCATTGTTCACGGCATACTTAGCTGCCGGTATTCTTTCTTGCATCGCAACGCTTTTTTTCTTTGGGCCGGTGACACCAGCACTGCGTGAGGCGGCGCTGGAAGGTTTCGGTGTTGGGATAGGACTGCTCCTGCTCGCTATTAACCGGCCAAAACAAAAAGAAGAGCCATCGCCTGGTCTCGTTGTTCCATCGGGAAATGGGTGGCTGCTCGCCGCGGCCGTTCTAGTGGTGATCTTTATTGCGACTCTCGGCCGCGGTTTTGGAAACACAGGCGCGGTGTGACGGCCAGTTTAAGCCGACCATCCTTTTAGGGTCGATCAATAATCTCTAGGCTCCTCGCGATAGGGCTTGTGCTCTTTATACAGTGCCAGTCTTTGCTGCATCTGTTCCAAGGTGCCATGGCTTGGGCCGTGCATGTCTAAGACTTGTTCTGCATATTTCATTGCTTGATCAAAATCACCTTCTTCCGCGTAAGCGGCCGCAAGCGTGTCAACGTATCTTCGTCGCTGCCACAGTTCTAACTCACAGGCTTTGATGGCGCTTTCCACTGCTTTTTTCCCATCACGCAATCCATCTTCTGGACAAGTTGCGCGAATGCGAGCTACGGCGTCGAGCGCCTCTGCCGAGCGACTTGCTGTTATACTGGACGTGCTAAGACTGGAGAATTTGGAGATAGCGTCCAGTTCATCCGCCGCCTTTTCGTATTTTTTCATGCGGCTGTAGACGATTGCGCATCTGATATATCCATGCGCATGATCTGGGTGGAACCTGGTGGCTTCCTCAAAATCACGGAGCGCATTCTGAAAGTCGCCCTTGCTCAAATAGGCATTTCCACGATTGAAAAAGGCCGCGCAGGCGCTCTCGGTGCCGCTTGTTTTCGCCAGGGCTTGATTACTTAACTCGATTGCCTGATCGAAATCCCCTGCTTTGCACGCACGCCCTGCCGCAGCATTCAAAATGCTGGGTGACGCAGCAAATGTTTGGACTGGAGCTGGCTCCGATTGTTTTGTCGAGGTGACTTCCGGCAATTTAGATCCGCTTTCGCTTTTGAAGCCTATAGATAACGGATTGACTTCGATTTTTGTTTTGTCCATCCGCGTTGGACCAAAATCATTGGTTGTCCCTAATGCAGATTTGGGTTGGAGTTCGAAAGCGCGTTTGCGGTCTGCCATCGCGCCGTCCAAGTCGCCCTTGGCTTGTTTAACGTTGGCTCGAAGCGCATAGGCATTAGCAAGCTGTGGATTAAGTTCAATCGCGCGATCGTAATCAGTGATCGCGCCATCCAGATCGTGGTTTTTCAGTTTTGCGTTAGCGCGATTCACATATACGAAGTCCAATTTGTCGTTCGCTGTAATCGCTTTGGTGTAATTGGCAATCGCCTCTGGCAATTGGCCGCGTTTTTCCGCTATCAAACCTATTGTGTTATAGGCGATAGAATTTTTCGGATCGAGTTGTAGGGCCTTATTAGAATCGCTAAGTGCGCCCTCGAGGTCGCCCAAGTCACTCTTTGCTTCAGCACGGTGCTCGTAGGCAAAAGCGTCGTTAGGTTCCCACTCCAGCACTTTGGTGAAATCCGCGATGGCGCCGCTGAAGTCCTTCTTCGATCGTTTAGCCTCGCCTCGGATGCGATGAGGAGCAGGGTCTGTCGGATCTATCTCGATCGCCTTATCCAAATCGGCGAACGCACCGGTATAATCTTTTTTTCCGAACCGGAATTCGCCACGTCTGCGGTACGCGTAAACGAGCCCGCGGTTGAGAAAGGGATTGCTCGCAACTGGCTTGGCGACTTCGATCGCTTTTTCGTAGTTCTTCATCGCCTCTTCCAATTTTCCTTCTTTCTCCGCGATGAAACCTAAGGTGCCGTAAGCCGCAGCGCTTTGCGGATCGAGTTCGAGTGCTTTGTTTGCATCTTGCCGTGCTCCCTCGATATCTCCGCGGTTAACGCGAAGAGAGCTGCGGTCTTCAATTGGCGGAACGTAGGTAGGGTCGAGATTGATCGCTTTGTCAAAATCACTCGCCGCCCCGTCGTCATCGTGTTCGTGCCAGCGAAGTCGCGCGCGATTCACGTACGCTCCTTGGAAGTTTGGATCAGCGGTGAGGCTTTCGCTGAACAGAGACATCGCCTCATCCACGGAGTGTCGCCTCTCGGCCAATAGCCCGAGCGTGTTGTAAGCCCCGGGGTTATGTCGATTCAACTGAATCGCCTTTTTCGCGTCGCGCGTCGCGCCCTCTCGATCCTCTTTGTAACTTCGAGATTCAGCGCGAGCTGAGTATGCCAGGGAACTGTATGGATTCACTTCGATGGCTTTATTGAAATCAGCCAGCGCGCCGGCGTGATCTCCCTGATGATCGTGAAGCAGTCCGCGGTCGACATACGCATCCGTCTCCCAAGGGTTTAATTTGATCGCGCGCGTGTAATTTGCGATGGCACCCTCTGGCAATTTGCGTCTCTCCGCGATTAGGCCAAGCATCACATAAGCTGGACCATTTCGCGGATCGATTTGAATAGCTTTGTTCGCATCCTCGAATGCACGATCGAAATCTCGCTTTCTCAAATAGGCGTAAGCGCGATCGGAATAGGCCCGGGCGCCGCCCGGCGCCAGCTCAATCGCACGGTCTTGATCGACAATCGCTTCATCGAAATCGTTCATTTGCATGCGCGCCTCTGCGCGAATTACGTACGCATTGCTATATCGCTGATTGATTCCGATCGTGGCGTCGCAGGATTTGATCGCCTCCTCGACATTACCCTTCCGCAATAGGAGGAGAGCCAAGGTGGAAAATGCGTTTACATCGCGACCGTCGAACTTCAAAGCCCGCCGACAATCCGACTCCGCTCCAACCAGATCTCCTTTCAGTAAGCGCGCATAGGCGCGGGCGTCATAACCGGTTGTATCGGTCTTCGCCAATTCGATTGCTTTGGTAAAATCGTTGATCGCACCTACTAAATCAGGCTTGAATTGCCGCGCTGTCCCGCGCGCAAGAAACCCCATCGGCGAATCCGGCTTTAGATCGACAACATGGTCATAATCCTCGATCGCAGCTTCGAGCTGACCGGCGTGCATTCGCAGCGTCGCCCGACCATAGTATGCTTTGAAGCAATGGCGATCCATCTTGATCGCGTTTTTGAAGTCTTCCGCTGCTCCCTCCGCATCCCCTCGCATCAACCTTTCGTTTCCACGATCAGCGAGCGCGTCGGCTGATTTCGAAAGATCCGAGGCGATGATGGTTGCAGCACAAAAAAGAATACTTAGCGCTATGACAATGCGTGATCTGTTCGAATTTCTGGAACTGGGGTAACTTGCCACCTGACTTGATTATAACGTCAAGATCACGAGGAATTCAAGAATCTCAGTTTTACCCGCCGACCGCTTGATAGTGGCCGAGGCCGCGTTTCCACATGAAGCGTGCTGCCATCCACGAAACAACTAACCAACTTGCCTGGATCGACAATGCTTGCGCGAGTTCGGCGCCTTGCAGTCGCCCCATGAAAATCGCGATTGGGCAAAAGAGTTCGTAGTAAAACGGCAACCATTTCATGACCAGCTGGACAACCGGCGGCATGATGTCGATGGGAAACATTTGGCCGCCGAGGAAATATTCGAATGAATAAACGATGAAAACGACGGTCGAGATTTCGAGAATCCAGAAGGCCATCATGGCCAAACTGTAGGTGATGAAAAATTGCATGAACGCTGCCATCAAAAGCGAGATCAAGGTGTAAACGTAGGTCATCGCGTCGCCCGGCAGCGTGATGTAATGGCGAAAGTAGAGAAAGATGAGCGCGATCGGCGGCAAGGTGACCGCGGTATAGACGAGACGGGCGCTGAGAAAAATGCTGAAGCGATAGGCGAGATAGCTCATCGGCTTGGTCAGGAACGAATTGATCTGGCCCTCGCGAATGTCGGCGGCGATTTGCCATTCATCCTCGGTCGGCGTGACCAGGTTGCTCACCAGCAGCGTGAGCAGGTAATAATAAATCATCGAGCCGTAGTCGTAACCGTGCAGGCCGCCGCCGCGTTCGTGAAAAATGGCGCGCCAGAGAAAGACGGTGCCGGCGAGCGGTATCAAACCGAAAATGGCGCGCAGGAAATAATTCCAGCGGTACACGAACGTGTTCTGCAACCCGATGTTGAAGACCGAAATGTATTTGTCGATCTTGGCGCTGGTCATGATTTTTGCGCGAGCTCAACCGCGAGCGTGATCGCGGCGATCATGCTGTCGGGTCGCGCGATACCTTTGCCTGCAATCTCGAAGGCCGTGCCATGATCGGGGCTGGTTCGCGGGAAGGGGAGACCGAGCGTGACATTCACGCCTTCGTGAAACGCGTGGAGCTTGAACGGAATAAGACCTTGATCGTGATACATGCAAAGCACTGCGTCGAATTCGCCTTCAACCGCACGATGGAAAACTGTATCGGGCGGAAGAGGACCTTCAAAGATTGCGGATTGCGGATTGCGGATTGCGGATTCTAGTTCGGCGATCGCCGGCGCGATGATTTCGATTTCTTCGCGTCCAATTTTTCCGGATTCGCCTGCGTGCGGATTCAAGCCGGCGACTGCGATGCGCGGTTCCGCGATCGCGGGATTAGATCGACAGCGAAGAAAATCGACCAGCAAAAGACCGACTCGAACGATCTCCGATTGTTTCAACGCGCGCGAAACTTCGCTCAACGGAATGTGGGCGGTCACCAGCGCGACCGTCATTGTCTTGCCGGCCAGCAACATCGCGAAATTTTTCACGCCGCATCGATTCGCAAAAAATTCTGTTTGTCCCGGAAATTTGAAACCGATCTCGTACATTCGCGCTTTGTGAATTGGCGCGGTGACGACCGCGTCCAGTTCGCCGCGTCGAGTTAGCGTGACGGCTTCTTCAAGCGCAGCGGCGGCCGCCCGGGCTGTTTCCAGTGAAGGTTGGCCCGGCGCGCATTCGGGATATTTCCCGATCACCCGATATTCGGCCGACGCGGGCAGACGCTTTGAATCAAGCGCGGCGCGAACGATCTCGGGGCCGATACCGGCGGCATCGCCCAATGTGATGCCGATGCGCGTTAGCATCGCGCATCTTCACCAACTCCGCCGCTTCTAGCAAGTAGCCGAACGGCGAGGCTCAACGTCCAACGCTCGATGTCGAACTAAAAAGTCCGGATGAACGCCTTGGAACGCAGACTGGCGATCCAGCGTTCTTGTAAATCCTGGGCTTGTTTTTGAATCAGCTTCTTCTCGATGTCGTCGTGCGCTTCTGTGAGAGAGCGCGTTGCGCCGCCGCGCGTTTCTTCCACCTTCAGGATGTAATAGTTGCCACTGAATTCGACGATCTTGCTTACTTTCCCGACCGGGAGCTTAAAGGCGATTTTTTCGAGTGGTTCCGCGAGTGTCTTGCGCTCGATCCAGCCCCAATCTCCCCCGAGCTCGCGCGAGCCATCTTCGGAATAGATTTGCGCCATGCGATCGAATTCTGCGCCATTGGCCAGTTTCCCAACAATTTCATCAGCCATCGCTTTCTGTGCGGCCGCACCGCCCTCATTGGCGTGGCTCGGGATCATGATCAGTCGAAGTTTAATTTCTTCCTTGGCGGTGAACTCTTCGCGGTGCGTCTTGTAGTATTCTTCAATCTTTATTGGAGAAACCGTCTTGTTCGTTTTGACTTTCTGGCTGCGCATGGCTTGCACAATAATTCGCTCGGATTCCATCTTCTTGAATTCGCCGAGCGTATAATTTTGCGCCTGAAGCGTTTTGACGAACGTGTTGCGATCGCCACCGAAATCTTCACGGATGATGTCGTGCATCTTTTCCTCAACGAAGTGGTCCGGGATTTGGAAATTTTCCTTCTTGAAGGATTGAAGGATCAATTGCCGATCGATCAAATCTTTGAGCGCCGCTTGTCGTGCTTCCCTGATTTTATTGATCAGCTCATCGTCCTTGAATTGCGAACGCAGTAACTTTTCCCGCGGCCCGGAAAGATCGCGCACTTGCGAGTAGGTAACGACCTCACCATTTACAATCGCGGCGATACCATCAACGACTTCCGGTTCGGCGGAAAAAGCCGCCTGAGAAAGCGGAGACGAGGCGAGTGCCAAAACCGTTAGCGATGCAAAAATAGATCTACCAATCATACGAATTCAAAGTTTCTCTGTTAGCTCCAAAACTTCCCTTAGATGCGCTTCGATTCTATCGGCAACTAAACGAGGGAATTTTCCACCGACAAGTATAAAATCGCCGCGCCGGGTCAGCATTAACTTGCGTTCACGCACCTCAACCCGAGTAACGTCAGTCCTGGCGGCAGCGAGCTTGATTTCAGCGAGAAGGAACAAATTGTCAACCGCGAGCGGAAATTTGCCGAAACGGTCGCGCCATTCCCGCCGGAGCCGTTCCAGCTGCTCATGCGTGGTGATCTCCGCGAAATGGCGATAAGTCTGAATGCGCAAAGTCGTGTCCGCGATGTAGCTCGTTGGGATGAAAGCCGGCACACGCTCCTGCGGCCCAAGTTGCACAAACTCCGCTTCGTTGGTCGCGACAAAAGCGAGCCGAACGTCGACCTCGAGCCGCAACCGGAGCTTTTCACCTTTGAGTTGGGCGACCGCTTGTTTGAGCAACTGACAGTAAAGATCGAATCCGACCGCGACGATGTGTCCGCTCTGGGCCGTGCCGAGAATGCTGCCGGCGCCGCGAATCTCCAGATCGCGCATCGCAATTCGAAAACCGGCGCCTAACGAACTGTATTGCTTGATCGCATTAATTCGTTTGCGCGCCGCGCCGACCGTCATCATTTCGCGCGGCAAAAATAGATAAGCATAAGCCTTGTGCTCGGCGCGCCCGACGCGGCCGCGGAGTTGATAAAGATCAGCCAGACCGAAACGATCGGCGCGATCGATGATGATCGTGTTCGCGTTCGGAATATCGAGACCGCTCTCGATGATCGTCGTGCAAACCAGCACGTCGATTTTTCCCGCGACAAAACGTTGCATGACCTCTTCCAGTTCGTCCGCATCCATCTGGCCGTGGCCAATCTCGACGCGCGCTTCCGGGACAAGATCGACGATCTTATCGCGCATGCGCTGGATCGATTGGACGCGGTTGTGCAAAAAGAAAACCTGCCCCTGTCGCTCGAGCTCGCGCTTGATCGCGTCGCGAATAATTCGCTCGTCATAACCGCACACCACTGTCTCGACCGGCAGCCGATTGAGCGGCGGCGTTTCGATCGTCGACATGTCTTTCACGCCGACGAGCGAGAGATAAAGTGTGCGCGGAATCGGCGTCGCGGAAAGGGTGAGGACATCGACGAGCTTGAACAGCTCCTTGAATGTTTCTTTGTGCAGAACGCCGAAGCGCTGTTCTTCGTCGATCACGACGAGACCGAGATCTTTGAAGATCACGTCGCCGGAAATGAGCCGATGCGTCCCGATCACAATGTCCACTCCGCCATCGCGCAGCAGTTTGATGATCTTGCGCTGCTCGCCTTGCGATCGGAATCGGCTCAGCATTTCGATCCGCACCGGATAGTCGAGCATGCGCTGGCGAAAAACTTCGAAGTGCTGTTGCGCGAGAACGGTTGTCGGCGCGAGGACGGCAACTTGTTTGCCATTCATCACGGCTTTGAACGCGGCGCGGATAGCGACCTCGGTTTTGCCGAAGCCGACGTCACCACAAATAAGCCGGTCCATCGATCGGGAACGTTCCATGTCGATCTTGCTTTCGGTAATCGCTCGGGCTTGGTCCGGCGTTTCCCGAAACGGAAACGAATGCTCGAATTCGACCTGCCATTTCGTGTCGGGCCCAAATGCGTAACCGGGCTGCGTTTCGCGTTCCGCTTGGAGCGCGAGCATTTTCCCGGCGTAATCGAAAACCGAAGCGACGGCATTTCTCTTTGCCCGCGACCACTTCGCGTCGCCCAGCGAACTGAGTGGCGGAGATTTTTTGCCGACGCCGACGTAACGCGAAACGAGATACGCTTGTTCGAGCGGGACATAGAGCTTGGCATCGTCCGCGAACTCAAGCGCGAGAACTTCCTGGGTTTCCTCTGTAGGCGACACGTCTGCCTCCACCGATCCCGGTTTTTTTGAAAATTTGATCAGCCCGAGAAATCGTCCGACGCCATGCTCAAGGTGAACGACGTAATCGCCTTCGGTCAGTTCGCTAAAATCGATCTGCGCGCGATTGCGCTCGGCCCGGCGCAAGCGCCGACGGGCATGCGCGGCAAATCGGCCGAACAATTCCGCGGCGGAAAGAACAACGAGATTTGCCGCTGGAAAACAAAAGCCGCGAGGCAGTGTGCCTTCGACAAGATCGACGTCCTCCAATGATTTGTCCGCCGTTCCGATAATCTCGCGGAACCGCTCGATTTCACCCTCGGTCTGAAAATAAATCACGATGCGCGCCTTATCCTTGCGCCAGTCATTCAGTTGCTGGATGAATTGCGCGCGTTTCACTTCTGCCAGCATGAACTCGCCCACGGCGAATTCCCCGACTTGGCAATCCTGAAAGGCGCCGTTGAAATCTTCCGGGCCGCTTTCGATCCAGCCTTCGGTGATTTGAATCTGCGCATCGAAATTTTGATCCGATCCGAGGTCGATCTTGAGATGATCTTTGCCAATGTAGTCGCGGACTTTCCCGCTTTGCTCTTCCGCGAAGCCAAGCAGGACATCGACTGATCGGAGATTGCGCACGGAAGTTTGCGTGTCGATGTCGAACTCGCGCATTGACTCGACGTCGTCGCCAAAAAACTCGACGCGCACCGGCAGCGTCGCCTGCCACGAATAAAGATCGACAATCCCGCCGCGCACCGCGAATTGTCCGCGCGTCGTGACTTGCGCGGCGCGCTCGTAGCCGGCACGGGCCAATCCTTCGAGGAGACTTTCCATGCCGGCACTTTTTCCCCGCTTCAATTGCATCGACGCCGATTGAAGCATGCCCGGTTTGGGGGCCGTTTGATCGAGACTTGCGCGTGTCGCGACAATCACGTGCGAGCTCGCTTCACGTTCGACGAGCGATAACAAGGCGAGGCGCTCGGCCGCGATTTCCGGATCGGGCAGAATGTTTTCGACCGCGGCAAATTCGACTTCGGGGAGAAATTGCGCGTCGGGTAGCCAGTTTACCAAACTCTCATAGAGCAATTCCTGTGTGCGAACGCTGGGACAGAGAATCCAAAATGTCTTGTCGATCTTGCGCGCGATGGCGGCAATGAGAAACGCTTGGGCCGGTTCGATGACATGGGAAAACGCGACCGGCCAAATTCCCTTATCGATCTTGCCCAGCTTTTCCGCGATCGGTTCAGCGCCCGCAGCGAGCGCGAGCAACTCATCATGTATCGATCTTCCCACCGCGAATGTTTCGCCGAAGGCGAGCGAAGTTCAATCCTGGTGGTGTCGGGCCGGTGCTACAGCGAACGGCCAACCGCTTGTGCGACGGCGCGCAAACGAGGGATGAGTTCCTCAAAAATATCGGGAGTAAGCGCTTGCTCGCCATCGCTCTTGGCGATTTCCGGTGTGTTATGGACTTCGATCATAAGCGCGTCCGCGCCCGCGGCGACTGCGGCGAGCGCCATTTGCGGAACAAATTCGCGCAGGCCAATCCCGTGGGTCGGGTCGACCACAACGGGAAGATGCGTTCTCGACTTAAGAATGGGAACAGCGTTCAGGTCCAGGGTGTAGCGCGCCGCATTTTCAAACGTGCGAATGCCGCGCTCGCACAAAAGCACGTTCATGTTGCCCTCTTTGAGAATGTATTCGGCGCTCATGATTAAATCGTTGAGCGTGGCGCTAAAGCCGCGTTTGAGCAGGACGGGAAGGCGGCTGCGGCCCACCTCTTTTAAGAGAGAAAAGTTCTGCATATTGCGCGCGCCGATCTGCAAGCAATCCGCGTATTTTTCGATCGTGGGCAAATCGCGCGGGTCCATGATTTCGGTGATAACCGGCATGCCGGTTTCCTCGCGGGCATGCGCGAGAAATCGTAAGCCATCTTCGCCAAGGCCTTGAAAGCTGTAAGGCGATGTGCGCGGTTTGAAGGCGCCACCGCGCAGGATTGTTGCGCCGGCCTTTTTCACCGTCTGCGCGATCGACAGGATTTGCTCCTGGCTCTCGACCGAACACGGTCCGGAAATCAATGCGACATGTTCGGTGCGTCCAACCTTTACGTTGCCGATAGGAATGGATGAAGCCCCTCCGCGGAATTCGTACGCGGCCAGTTTGTATGGCTTTAATACCGGAATGACGGCCTCGACGCCAGGCATGGCGGCCAGCGGTTTCTCTCGGGCCAACTCGACCGACCCGATTACGCAGATGATGACGCGCGATGCGCCCCGGCTGATTTGGACATCGAGTCCAAATTCACGCACTCGCGCGACGATGTGCTCGATCTGCGCCTCAGTTGCGTGCGGTTGAGTAATAATGATCATGTTCGGCGAGCAGAGAGACGAGAATGCCGCCGAGGTAAGACAACTGCAAGCCGGTATGTAAAAAACCAGCGATCGCCAAGCTAATTTGTGATTGTTACCGGGGTGCCGGTCGAGAGCGATTTGAAGAAATTTTCGGCCATGAATTCGGGCATGCGAATGCAGCCGTGCGAAGCCGGATAACCTGGAAGATAACCGGCGTGCATGCCAACGCCACCGACAATCCGCATGAAGAAAGGCATGGGGGCGCCCTTGAAATGCGTGCCCGGCGGTTTCGGATCTTTTTCAGCATCGACATTTGGCTTCACCACGTTGCCGGCCCCGTCGACGTAATCGCCATACTTGGTCGAGACGTGGTTGATGTCCTTTTGGCTAATCGCGAAATGACCGAGCGGGGTATTGAGTCCTTCACGGCCAGTGGAAAGCTGCGAGACTCCGACAAGCTGTCCGCTCTTGTAAAAATAGGCGCGTTGCTCGCCAAGGCTGATCTTGACCGAAGGCTTGCCCGAAATTCCGTCGCCGTCCCAATAGGAAACGGTGTCTTGCGGAGGACCAGTGGGAGCGGCTCCGGAAGTGCCGCCGAGATATTGAACCTGCGGCCCCGTCTCTTCGCATGCGCCTAGAAAAAGAGCCGCAGTCACAACGAGTGATGGAGCAAAAACACGAAGAAATAAGCGCAACATAAGGATTTTTTGGAACGAAGTTTCTAGCGCTCTACCGTGGCAAAGTCAAGGGATTGGCCGATATTGAGGACACCCACGACGAGCCTGGTGCACTCGTCCATGCGGCTTGAATTGTGCTTTGGTTGATGCACACTTGCCACCGTCGTCCGCCGTTACTTTTTCCGCCATGCCTACTTACGAGTATCACTGTGAAAAGTGTGGACAGAATTTCGAGACGTTTCAATCCATGCGCGACCAGCCCTTTCGCGAATGTTCCAAGGAACTTTGCCGGCAAAAAAAATGGGGCCATGGCAAAGTGAAACGGCTGCTCGGCACCGGCGCCGGCTTGATTTTCAAAGGTTCCGGTTTTTACACGACCGATTATCGCAGCAACTCTTACAAGGAGGGAGCGAAGAAAGAGGCGCCCGTGACCGCCGATAAATCGTCCAGCACGAAAGAACCTGCGACCCAAGGTACCGCAAAATCGGCGTCTACCGCCGAGAGCAAACCGAAGAAAGAGACAGCCGCATGACCAAGTTGCTTTGTCCGGAATGCCGGCGCGAAAACGAGCCGGAACGTATTTATTGCCACGATTGCGGGGCCAAGCTCGACCGCTCGAAAGTCATTTCAGCGAAACCCGCGGATGAGCGCGTGAAGGAAAGAAAGCGCGTTCGCAACATGTTCGACGCGCGGCGTGCGAAGATGCGGCTCCTTTTTTTCAAGGTATCCAAGCTAATCCTGTACGCGTGCGCCGCGGCAGCGGTGATTCAAATGATTTTGCCGCCCGATGTTCCACCGCCGAACAAGGAGACGCTGTCGCTCTCGCAGATCGGGTTGGAAATTGAGACGGCCGTCACTTATCACCGGCCGAATCAGCTTCAATACACTGAAGATCAGATAAACGAATATTTGACCTCCGCCCTCAAAGGCAAACGGAAGGTGTTGAACAAGCCATTGCTCGACTTTAACCGGGGCATCGTCCGATTGGAGGAAGGAAAATGCGATATCACCGTGGAGCGCGCTATCTTTGGATATTCCCTTTACACGAGCACTTCTCTGGCGGTGCAACTGGCCGACGGAAAGTTCAACGTTTCGAGTAGAGGGGGAGCGATCGGGCGACTGCCCATTCATCCTCAAATCATGGATTACCTGAATATTATCTTTGCCGACGTGTGGTCCGCTTTGGATCGGGAGCGAAAATTAATTACCAAGGCAGACGCGATTGAATTTCACGACAAAAGCGTCGTGATCGTGACGGCGGCGCCGCAATAAGCGAGGCCGGCGAGTCCCCCCTCTCTCCATTCGAGACCCGCCGGCCAACCAACCGAAGATCGACAATCGCTGGGTTAGCGAATGTCCATTGTATCAAGAAGCCGATCGCTTATCGCCCCATCCACCCGCAGATTGCGCGAGCGTTCGTAGGTGCGGATCGCATGTCGCGTTTCAGGTCCCATGACTCCATCCACAGATCCGTGGTAGTAACCGGCGCGAGCAAGGCGATGCTGCACTTGCACAGTCAGCCCGTCGTCATAAGCCGCGGCGCCCTCGTAAACGACCGGGCGGTTATAGTCGTAGTAATCGTATGGATAATAATACGGATCGTACCAAGGATAACCGTATCCGTATGGATATCCGAAACCGCCGCCGAAGAAGACATGGCCGTGATGATGGTGCCAATGGCCGCTGTTTACTCCTGATGTCCGAGCGAATGCTGACCTATTCCCCGCGAAGCGAGGAGATCCCGAAAAGCGAGCACTCGATCCTGAAAAGTGAGCACCTGATCCCGAACCGCCTGAGGCTCTGGGTGCGGCAATGACCGCCGATGCTGCCAGGCATGTTGTCGCGACGATTCCCGATAGAAATATTCTTTTTGCATTCATATAAGTGTGGGTTCCTTCTAAAGATTATACACCCGATTAGGGTAAGAGTTTCAAAATTTTTACGCTAAAGAAACGAAATCTAGATCGTAGTTCGCGCTCGCACCTGCTGGTTCGCAGGAGTATCAATCGAGCCAATCGGATGAAGTTAAGTCGTTGCGCAACTTGCGCCGCTTCGGCATTCCTGGCGGTCACGCTGGTTTCAGGAGCTGCCCCGGAGCGCACGGTAAGCACTTCACGGCAGTTCATCGTTTATGGCGCCGACGTTTCGCTACGAGGAGCGATCTCTCGCCGGGCTGAAGAAACGAAAGCTAATTTGCTTTCGCTTCTCCGACGACCCGATTCGTGGAAAACGCCGATTGTAATTAATCTGCAATTCCCGCGGGCGAATTTGCCGGAGGTCCCGCCGGCTGCTCTCCACTTCAGTCAGACCGGGTTCGGTTTGAAACTCCAACTCGATCTTATCATCGCGCCCAACTTCAATAGCGCGGCAACCGAGCGCGAGTTATTGCGAGCCATTTTGCTGGAAATGATTTACCGCGATCGGGGAGACATCGCTGCCGGCACGGCTTATGTCGATCCGCCGGAATGGCTGCTCGATGGCGCGCTTGCTCACGCGGCGGACCGTGACTCGAAACCGTTGGCCGAGGCTTTGGAACCTCTGGTTGGCAACGATAAAATCATGCCGCTCTCAGAATTTCTTCGGCCCCGAAAGCTTGCGGGGCTCGATTCACCAGCGCGCATTCTTTATCGCGCCTATTCCGCTGCGTTTGTGAAATGGCTCGTCGATGAGCCGGAAGGTCAATCCCGGCTCGGTTTGTACATCGACAATCTTTCGCGCAATTCCGCCGAACCACTGGCGGCCCTGAAAGCGCATTTTGCCGCGCTAAACGACCCCGCGGTTGAGCAAATTTGGAAGACGCGGGTAATGCGCTTCTGCAATTCGCAGAGTTATCGATTGCTAACGTTCGAGGAAACGCAGCAGCGTCTTGACGAAATACTGGCCATCAAAGTTGCGGCCCGCGGAAACGAAAGCAGCGCGGTTAAACTGGAGGATTTATCGCGACGCAGGCTTTCTCACGAGGAGTCTACTGCTCTCGAAGAAATGAGTCGAAGACTCTTGTTTCTTGGTTTGAGTTCCAATCCTGTTCTCCGTCCGATCATTACGGAATATCAGCAGGTCGCGGCGCTTCTCGCCGCCGGCAAACGCTCGAGAACCGGCGAGCGGCTCGCGCGGCTCCGAGTGTTGCGGGCGAACCTCGCCATTCGAATGAGCAAGATTGACGATTACCTGAATTGGTTTGAAGCGACCCAGGCGCGCACGAAGAGCGGCGCGTTCGAAAATTATCTGAACGCAGTCGAACAACAGAGCGATGTGGCGCCACGCCGGCACGATGCGATCTCGGTTTATCTGGACGCACTGGCGGAACAGTTCCAAAATTGATTTGTCATGCACAAATCTCTCCCAAACACGATCGACTACGTCGAAATGCCTTCACAGAATCTCGCCGAGACGAAGCGCTTTTTCTCCGCGCTCTTTGGCTGGACCTTTCAAGATTACGGACCGGACTATGCCGCCTTTGATGATGGGCGCATGACCGGCGGGTTTTTCGCGTCTGAGAAAACCTCCAACGTCGAATCAGGTGCGCCGCTCGTCGTCTTTTATCATCGCGAGCTAGAGAAGATGCAGAAACAGGCTGCCGAGCTTGGCGGCAAGATCACAAAAGAGATTTTTGAATTTCCCGGCGGCCACCGTTTTCATTTTCGCGAACCCGGCGGCGGCGAATTCGCGATCTGGTCGGACGGATAATTGAGGAGGCATTCGTTGCGGCGCGCGCGGTTGCGTTTAAGGCCTAAGTAAAGTGAGGCGTACGCCGGCCAGCGGTTGGCTGTATCGCCTGGTTAGACTTCTTCTTCCGCAGCATGTTGCCTTCCAACGAACCACCAAACCACGCCGGCGCACGTAAATATCCCCGCTGCGAAGACCCCGATATAGGCACCATAAAGCCATGTGGCGCCAAATCCGCGAAGCGCAAGAATATAAAGCCAATAAATTGTTCCTGCGCACAAAAGCAGTTCGAGGACTTGAAAGAACCATCGCCATCGAGAGCCGATGCATCTGCGGACGAAAAGAACGAGGACAAGAGGCCACGTAAAAGCTAAAGCCGTAACGGCACCGAACCAAGTAAAGCTTAACCACCGATAGGCGTACTGGTAAGTAGTGTCTGCGTTAGTCTGAGGAAACAATTGTTGTGAGATGGATTTCGAGACTGGCGGAGAATGGGTGCCTCCCTGCGAGCATTCGCTGAGCGGCAAGAAAATCGCACAGGCCAAGACAATCGCCGCAATTAATCGTACCTTGTGCAGCATCGGGATTAGTCTAACGAGAATTGGCCTGCAAGATGCCGTGAAAAAAGGCGGCATGATGCGGCCTATTTCTTATCGTCGCTGGGGAGAATGCCGTAAAAGACTGCACTGAGATGATGTTACCTCCAGTGTCGGAGGCGACACAAGGTCGATCTTGCGGCAGTTGCTCACGCGAAGGTTGGTGCTTATCATAGGCGGCGCAGCGTAGTGCGCGTTTTCGTTTCTCATGCAAAAAATTGGATTTGCCGAAGCTCTCGATTCGATCGTGGCGAACGATCCGCGTTATCAACGCGATGCTTATGTCTTTCTGCGGGACGCGCTGGATTACACGACGAAGCAACAGAAGAAGGTTCGCGGGACAACAGTGCGCCACGTGGCCGGTCCGGAGTTGCTCGACGGTGTGCGGCAGTACGCGCTCAAGGAATTTGGGCCGTTGGTGGTCACCGTTTTTGAATCCTGGGGAATCAAGTGCTGCGAAGATATCGGGCACATGGTGTTCAATTTGATCGAGGCCGGGGTTTTCGGAAAAACGGAGGAAGATTCGATGGAAGATTTTAAGGCCGTTTACGATTTCCAGGACGCGTTTGTAAAGCCGTTCGCTCCCGATGAACCGATTTCGAAAAAACTTCCCAAAAGTTTGCCGGCACCGAAATCTATATGATCGGCCGGGCGCCGCGCCTGGCGCTTTTTTCTGCAATTATGTTGAGCACTGTCAATTTGAACGCCGCGCCCGTTGATGACTCGGCGGTCATCACTTTTCCACCGAACCAGGCCAAGAAGTGGGTTTTGCCGGACGGCCTCACGGTCATCGTGCAAGAAGATCATGCTGCGCCGGTGGCGAGCGTGCAGGCCTGGTGCGCTACCGGCAGCGTCGACGAGGATGAAAGGCTCGGCGCGGGATTGTCTCACATCCTCGAGCACATGCTCTTCAAAGGAACCAAGACGCAGTCGAGCAACGCGATCGCGCAGAAAATCCAGGACGTCGGCGGTTACATCAACGCTTACACTTCGTTCGATCGCACCGTTTTTTGGATCGACGCGCCGAAGGACGGCGTCTCCACCGCGCTGACTGTTTTGTCCGATGCGATGATGAACTCGACGCTGCCGCCGGAGGAGTACGGCAAGGAACAGGAAGTGATTCGCCGCGAGTTCGCCATGAATCTGGACGATCCAGATCGAGTGACGAGCCAGCTTCTTTTCGCGACCGCGTATCAGCGTCACCCTTATCGGCTGCCGGTCATCGGCGAGATGGGTATTTACAATCAACTGACGCAGGAACAGGTGATGCAGTATTACAAGACGCGCTACGTTCCGAACAATCTCACGTTCGTGGTGGTGGGAGACGTCGACGCGGAAAAAGTGCGGCAACAGCTCGCGGATTTCTTCAAAGATTATCCGGAGAAATCGCTCAAACCTGTTTTCATTCCGGACGAACCGCCGCAGCTCGGACGGCGCGAAGTCCACAACGAGTTCGCGACGGAACTGACGCGGCTTTCGCTGGCATGGCACATTCCGGAAATCACGCATCCGGATGTTCCGGCGCTTGATTTGCTTTCGACGATCCTGGGCGATGGACGCAGCTCGCGTCTTTATCGCCGTGTCCGCGAAGAAACTGGATTGGCGTTCAGTGTTGGAGCTTTTTCTTACACGCCGGGCGATCCCGGAATGTTTGGTGTGGATGCGACGGTCGATCCAAAAAAGCGCGAAGCGGCGCAGAAATTGATTTCGCAAATCATCGACGAAGTGAAACAAGCGGGCGTTACCGCCGAAGAATTGATGAAGGCAAAGAAAATCCAATTGAGCCATCATCTCGATTCGCTCACGACCATGAGAGGCCAGGCTTCCGACATCGGATCGAACTGGTTGCTTACGCGCAATCTGAATTTCAGCCGGGATTATCTCGTGGCCGTGCAGAAAGTGACGCTGGATGACGTTCACCGCGTGGCCGTAAAATATCTGGTCGATCAAAACCTGACCGTCGTCTCGCTCAATCCAAAAGGTTCGTTGGCCGCGAAAGGGGAAGAGGCCAAGCCGGTGACGGCGGGCGAGATTCAAAAATTCGAACTCGCCAATGGATTGCGACTTCTCGTGCGCGAAGACGCCCGATTACCGCTGGTTTCGATTGTCGCTGTTTTCCGCAGCGGATTACTGGCGGAAACGCCGCCGACTAACGGCATCACTCGCTTGATGGCGAAAACCTTGCTCAAAGGCACGAAGAAGCGGACGGCCGAGCAAATCGCGAATCAAATCGAGGCGGTGGGCGGCGCTATCGGCAGCGACGCAGGCAATAACAGTTGCAGCGTATCGGTCCACGTAACCAAACCGGATCTGAAACTGGGCGTCGATTTGCTTTCCGATGTCCTGCTCAACGCGACCATGCCGGAAAAAGCGATGGCGCGAGAAAAGGAAGTGCAGATCGCCGGGATCAAACAGGAAGAAGAACAACTCACGGCCGTCGCGCGCAATATCTTGCGTGAAAAACTTTTCAAGAATCATCCGTACGCGTTGCGCGGAAATGGCTCGGTCGAAGCCGTGCAGCGTTTGACCCAAAAAGATTTGCTCGAATTTCGCGATCGCTATCTCGTCGCGAAAAATGGGGTGATCTCAGTTTTCGGGAACGTCCGGGCCGCGGAAGTAAAAAAACTGTTCGAGCAAGCGCTCGGATCAATGAAGCCGGGCGAGCTTGCTTTGACGAAGGTAGATCCTCCTGACCCGCTGAAGAAGATCGAGAATGTCGAAAGCCAGAAAGAGAAAGCGCAGAGCGTCCTCATGGTTGGTTACCGCGGGGTGGACATCTTCAGCAAAGATCGATACGCACTCGAGCTGATCGACGAAGCAAGCAGCGATTTGGGTTCACGCTTTTTCATTCGCATCCGCGAAGAAATGGGCCTGGCCTATTTTGTTGGCGCAACTCAAATGCAAGGCCTTGTGCCCGGGCTCTTCGCCTTTTATCTCGGGACTGATCCGCAAAAGGTCGAGCCGGTGAAGGCCGCTTTACTCGACGAAATCAGCAAGCTGGCGAACGAAGGCCTGACCAAGGAGGAACTCGCGCGCGCCAAGAAGAAATTGGTCGGCCAACAACAGATCGCGAATCAAAGCAACGATTCGTTCGGCTACCAGTGCGCGCTCGATGAGCTTTATGGACTCGGCTTCGATCATTACAAGGCGCTTGAACGCGACGTCGAAGGAGTGACGCTGGATGAGATCAAACGCGTCGCCGAAAAATATTTTCGCGACCAACCGTATGTCTTAGCAATTGTGCGGCCGCCACCTCCGGCAGCACCGAAGAATAATTGACCCATGGCTGAACTCCAAACCAGTACCCAAAGCGGCGAGCTTTCCCAGCGCTTCGTCGAGTTCGTCATGATGCACGCGCAGAACGCTGCGCTCTTTCTTGGGCAAATTCCCAATCCAAAGACCGGCCAAGGCGAAGTGAATCTCGAGCTGGCCAAAATGTTTATCGATCAGCTGGCTATGATTCAGGAAAAGACGCGTGGAAATTTGACCGGCGAAGAGGCCACCGTTTTGCGGAATGCCCTTTCCAATTTGCAAATGGCCTACGTCGAAGTTGCGCAACAGGTCGGAAAGGGCGGGGCGCAACCGGCAGCGCCGAGCGTGGATGAACCAAAGCCTGAGGCATCGACCTCGGAAGCGCCGGCGAGCGCCGAGCCGCCGCCACCAACTGTTCCGGACGAATCCGAGTCGAAGAAAAAGTTCACCAAGAGTTACGGCTCCGGGTAGCGCCGCATAAATCGTCCGGTCATCCCGAGCGGAGCGAGGGACCTCTCACAGGGTGATGGATATTCTCGGGAAAGAAAACAATGCAAGCTCCGAGTGTGGGATCCTTCACTCCGTTCAGGATGACAGCGCGCAAAGAGTGCTGATTGCGCGGGGTGTTCTAGTGACCACTATAAGTTAAGCGCATGTCATCCCGAGCGGAGCGAGGGACCTCTCACAGGGGATGGATTTTCTCGGGAAAGAAAATAACACAAGCTGCGAGTGCGAGATCCTTCGGTCGCCGCGGCCACCGAAGGATGACAAAGCGCGCGGCTGGCGAACGCGAATTATCGCTCGCCCGCACGCTCGACTGGTGTCGGGCTCGCCTTGGCTTTGGTTGATTTCCGGACGGTGATGGTTGTTTCCGCGGGCGCAGGCGTCGATGATTTCTCGGGAGATTTCTTCGTGCTCGGCCAAACCAAACGCCACGGCTGAGATTTCACGTTCTCAGTGAGTTCTTTGATGTTTTCTCCGGCTTCCTTTATCTGAGGCTCGAGGCCGGTCATCATCGATTTCAATTTGTCGGACGAGACGCGAAAATTCTGCAAGGTCACTTCGAGATTATGATTTGCCGAAAGATCGTTGCTGATCTCCTCGATGTTCTTAAGCGAATGCGTGAGCGAACCTTCCGGCGCGGTTAAACTGACAAGATGTTCGCCGAAAGTTTTGAATTGCGCGAGCGCTTGATTGAGCTCCGAATTTTCGTCGGTGATGTGATTTAAATTTTGCGCAGTGGCCTCGAGTTCTTTCATGGTGGAGGTCGCTTCCGCTGCAACCGGCTTGATTACTTCGAGCATGTTGGATACGGCTTCGCTGAAATCGGGAGTGCGTTCGCCGGCGAACATCTCGCCGTCGTGCGCGCGGCCGGACTCTTCGGTCCCTTGCGTAATATCCATCGCCATCTCGCCGAGCAACCCGAGCTGCATCAGCCGGGTCTGCGCATCGCGATAGACCAGCGCATTCTTGTCCACTTGCACGTCGATGCGCACCTCGAACTTCGGTTTGCTGTTCGCCGGCATGGGCGTCGCGTTCGGATCGGGCGGACGAATGGACGCGGCAGCTTCTTGCGCGCGCTGATCTTCTTCGCGTGAGACGGGCGACGCTAATTTGTGGACTTGCCCAATCTTGCGCCCGGCGAGCATGACCGGCGCGCCGAGTTTAATTCCCGCCGCGTTATCCACGTAAATCTTATAAATGACGAGCGGCCGGAAAAGTCCAGGCGCGCCAAGCAGGATAAGAACCCCTACAATCACCGCCACGGTCCCCACCACCAGGAGGCCGGTCAGGATTTCATTTCGTTGCAATTGCATCTTGGCTTCCTTCCAGAATGGGGCCTTCTGTGCTTCCGCTCAAGAATTGAGCGACCACGGGATTGTTCGATTGCTTGAACTGCTCAGGAGGGCCGTCTTCAATTATTTTTCCTTGATAAAGCATAGCCATTCGCGTGCCGATGCGAAAAGCGCTGTCCATCTCATGGGTCACGATGACCGAAGTTACCTGCGATTTTTCCGTCAGACTGATAATCAATTCGTCGATCACAGAAGCGATGACTGGGTCGAGACCGGCCACCGGTTCGTCGAAAAGGATCAGCTCCGGTTCCATGACCAACGAGCGCGCCAGGCTCACGCGCTTCTTCATACCGCCGCTCAGCTCCGATGGCATCAATTTTTTCGAGTCTTTCATGCCGACCAGATCGAGTTTGGCATCGACAATTTCGTCGATCTCGTCGCGCGAATTGTCAGTCAGCTCTTCGAGTGGAAGCGCGACATTGTCGCGAACGTTACGAGAACTGAGCAGCGCTGAGTATTGATAAACCATTCCGATATGCCTGCGAACCTGCTGGAGTTTACGGCGTCGTAGCCGCGTGATTTCAAATTGTTTAAAAAAAATTGATCCTGCGTTGGGCTGTAGAATTCCCAGAATCAACCGCAGGATCGTGCTCTTGCCACTGCCACTTTGTCCCATGATCACGAGACGATCCAGCGGATTGACGTTGAGCGACACTCCATCGAGCACTGTTTTTTCATCGAACTGCATCTTCACATCGCGCAGTTCGGCCACGTGGGAGGAGGGTGCGCTCATGTCGGAAAAAAAATCGTGTAAATCGTGTTGTAGAGCGTATCGACGCCAATCACCACGGTGATGGCGGTGACAACGCTCGAGGTGGTCGCGGCCCCGACGCCGGCGGCGCCGCCGTTCACGGTCAATCCGCGATAACAAGCGATCCCGCCGATAATCAAGCCAAACATCAGACTTTTTAGAATGCCGGTAATAATGTCGCGAATGAGCAGCGCGTCGCGGACAAGATCGATAAAATAGACGAAAGCCATATTGAAGTAGGCGCGACACACCAGGCTGCTCGCGAAAATCGCCGCGATATTCGAGATGGTGGACAAACAAGGCATCAGGAAAAAGAGGGCGAGCATTCGGGGCGCGACCAGAAAACGCAGCGGCCCGATTCCCATTGCTTCAATCGCTTCGACTTCCTCGGAAACTTTCATCGTTCCAAGCTCGGCCGTAAACGCCGCGCCGATTCGCGCCGCGAGCATGATTCCGGTGAGCAGCGGCCCCAGCTCCCGCGTGAACCCGATCGCGACCAAGCCGGGAACCAGGCGCTCGGTTCCAAATCGTGCCAGTTGGTAACCGGTCAGCAAAGCCATCGTCAGCCCGAGAAAAAACGAAACGAGGCCGACCAGCGGAACCGATTCGACGCCGGCGCGCTCGGTGTACAGGAAAAAACTTGCCGCGCGAAATGGGACCCGGCCTTGCCGGACACGGTCGATCGTTTCATCGAGAGTGTGTGCGATGAACCAAAACATGGCGCCGACTTCTCGAAGAAAGCTGCGGCCAAGCTGGCCGATTCCTCGCACGACCACGACCGGATTTGTCGACAGGGTCTCGCTTTGCGCCCCGGTGCCTGTATGCGTGTTTGCCATGTCGAGGGGAAGTTGCCTTACTTCACCGTGGGGAAAAGCAGAAAGTGAAAAGGGGGAGACGCCGCCGGAGCCGAGCGGTGCCTTCGAGCATTAGGTCTTTCTCGCCAAAAGCGTGGTCGAGCCGACATCGAGAATCGCCTGTCGAGGCTTGAGAAATTGCCGCATCAACTCGAGGTTTCTTGCTAACGCGCCGGAACCGGGCGAAGAACTTTCGCCGATGACGTTTAGCGGTGAAATTAATTTGGCCATCTAAAACCCTGCTCGCAGTCGCGCTACTGAGTGCGTCCGCATTTGGGCAGCAAACTATGCAAACAGATCAGAAGAAGTTTGGGCTCGTGATTCACGGTGGGGCTGGAACGATCGAGCGTAGCAACTTGACTCCGGAACGCGAGCGCGAGTATCGCGCCGGGCTGGAGCGCGCGCTGGCCGCTGGTTACGAGATTTTGAAACGAGGCGGATCGAGCCTCGACGCGACCGAAGCGGCCGTGCGTGTGCTCGAAGACGATCCACATTTCAACGCGGGGAAGGGCGCGGTGTTTACCAATGCCGGAACCAACGAGCTCGATGCCGCGATTATGGACGGCAAGACGCTTAAGGCCGGGGCGGTGGCGAATTTACGCCACATTCAAAATCCAATCGGCCTCGCCCGCATGGTTATGGACAAATCGCCGCACGTTTTGATGACGGGCGACGGGGCCGAAACATTTGCCAAGGAAAATGGCGTTCCGATTTTGCCGGATCAAAAGTATTTTTTTACGCAGGAGCGCTGGGACGCGCTGCAGAAAATGAAAGCGGCTGAGAAAAATGGCGGCGTGGGCGAAAAAAAATTCATTATTTCGGATCAAGATCGACACGGCACGGTCGGTGCGGTTGCGCTCGATCAGAATGGAAATCTCGCTGCGGCCACATCGACCGGCGGAACGACGAACAAGAAAGCCGGCCGCGTTGGCGATTCGCCCATCATCGGTGGCGGAACTTACGCGAACAATCAAACGTGTGCGATTTCGTGCACTGGAGATGGGGAATACTTCATTCGCGCTGTGGTGGCTCACGAAACCTCCGCTCTCATGGAGCACCGGGGAATGCCGCTGCGCGATGCTGCTGAGACCGCGCTCGATCGGGCGAAACAACTCGGCGGTAGCGGCGGCCTGATTGCGATCGACAAAAATGGCGAGATGGCTCTCCCTTTCAACACCAACGGCATGTACCGGGGTTATGTCGATTCGCAGGGCAAATTCGTGGTCGAGATTTACAGATAGAAGTGGCGCAAGTTTCCAACTTGCGTTTTAACTAAGGCGTTCGCCGCGGCGAACGCCTCTACAACTCTTGAGCCCATGTTGCCGCCATTTTCTCTCGTCATCCCTGCGTTCAATGAAGCGTCACGCATCGGCAACACGCTTCGCGCGACTCTCGATTATCTCGGCGCGGCCAGTCCGCAAAGCGAACTGATCGTGGTGAACGACGGATCGACCGATGCAACATCGGCGATTGCACGCGACGTTCTGGCGGCGGCGAAAATCGAAACGCGGTTACTCGAAAATTTTCCGAATCACGGCAAAGGCGCGGCGGTGCGCAAAGGATTGCTCGCCGCGCAGAAACCGATCGCATTATTTTCGGATGCCGATCTCTCCACGCCGCTCGAAGAAACGCCGAAGCTGATCGAACCAATCGCGAATAGCGACGTTGATATCGCCTTTGGTTCGCGCGCGCTCGATCGCAGCTTAATCGGCCATCATCAACCATGGCGGCGCGAACAAGGCGGTCGCGTTTTTAATTTACTGGTGCGGCTCGCTACCGGCCTGCCGTTTTGGGACACGCAGTGCGGCTTCAAAGCGTTTCGTCTCGATGTTTCTCGCCCAATTATCGAAGCTGCGCGCATCGTCGGGTTCGCATTCGATGTCGAGTTGCTCTATCTCGCGCATCAGTCTGGATTGCGTCTGCGCGAAGTTCCCGTTCGCTGGGACCATCACGAAGGCAGCAAAGTGCATTTCGTTCACGATAGTTTGCGCATGCTGCGCGAAGTGATCGCGATCCGTTCGCGCGCAAAAACCGCTGTCATCCCGAGCGAAGGCGAGGGACCTCGCAAATCATCGAAGGCGTCGTGAGGTCCCTCGCTTTCGCTCGGGATGACACGAGTTTAGATTAGGGTGTTCATTAGAACACCTTGCGCGCGATCAACATTCTTCGCGTTGTCATCCTAAACGGAGCGAAGGATCTCTCATAGGATGGCAGGGCGTTCTATGTCCGCTGAGAATCCAAGCTCCGGTCATGAGGTCCGTCGCTTCGCTCGGAGATCGCGCCCTACCTGTACACAAAGCGGCGCGCAGATCAGTTCGTCGCTGATGTTGCGCGCCTGCTCGAATTATTTCGCTATTTCTTTACGATCTCTGCGTTCGCTAACATCAGCACGCCTTCTCTTTCGGTCACTTTCCCTTTTAAGGTGATCGTCTTGCCCGCGTACTCCGCGAGCTGATCGTTCATCGGCTTGTGTTCGCCGACCACGAGATAGGTTTTGCCTTCGCTCGAGATACCGACTGGTCCGCCGCCCTTGATGCACTTGGCCGCGCAAGCCGCATGCTTATCACCGGTCGCGTTATGATCGACGAAACACATCATATCGACGATTTCGCCGGTAACTGTTTTGGTCGCGTCCGCATCTTTACCGTGCTCTTCCGCGAGAGCCATTGGCGAGAACGCGAGAGCAGTGATGAAACTCGCGGCCACCGCGACTTTCAAAACTGTGGGTTTGTTTGTTGAATTGAACATGGGGGGAATATCAGCCGGCTCGCGCCGCGGTCAATATCAGGTAGGGACGCACCTCCGCGGCGTCCGACTAACGGTTCTGCGGATTCGACGGACGTCTCGGCGAGACATCACTGCCTTTGTTTCTCGATCAAATCGGCAAACTGCGAAAAGAAATAGGACGCATCGTGCGGACCAGGCGCCGCTTCGGGATGATATTGCACACTAAAGATGGGAAGTTCCTTATGCCGCATTCCTTCCACGGTGCCGTCATTCAAATTTACGTGCGTCACTTCGACTTCTGGCGGCAACGATTTCGGATCGACCGCGAATCCGTGATTTTGCGAGGTGATCGCGACCTTGCGGCTGCGCAAATCTTGGACTGGCTGATTCCCGCCGTGGTGTCCGAATTTCAGTTTGAATGTCGATCCACCAAACGCGAGCCCGAGAACCTGATGTCCGAGACAGATGCCGAAGATCGGTTTCTTGCCGATTAATCCGCGAATTGATTCGTGCGCGTAAGGGAGCGCCTCCGGATCGCCCGGACCGTTGGAAAGAAAAACGCCATCGGGATTGAGCGCGAGTGTTTCTTCCGCGGTTGTGGTTGCTGGAACGACGGTCACGCGAAAGCCGTTCTGTCGGAGCCGGCGCAAAATGTTTTCCTTTATTCCGTAATCGTAAGCAACGATTCGGGAACGCACCGGCGGCAACGGCTGCTTCGCCGATGAGGTCGCATTGCCATTGGCCACAGACCAGAATTGGCTCAACCGATCGTCGGGATCCCATTCGTAAACGTTCGGCGCCGTAACCTCTTTCACGTAATCCATCCCGATTACGCCCTCGCCTTTAATCGCGCGTTGCGCTGCCTCTTCCGGCGACATGTTCTCCGTCGTCAGACACGCTTTCATCGCGCCGCGCGTGCGCAGGTGACGTGTGAGTGCGCGCGTGTCGATGCCCTGGACGCCGGGGATGTCCCACTGGCGCAAATATTCGTCGAGCGACATTTCCGAGCGCCAGTTGCTTGGAATTTTACTCAACTCTTCGATGACGAAACCGCGCACGTGCGGCGAGCGGCTTTCCTGATCGAGCGAATTGATTCCGTAATTGCCGATCAACGGATAAGTCATCGCGACGATCTGGCCGTGATACGAAGGGTCGGTCAGCACCTCCTGATAACCGGTCATCGAGGTGTTGAAGCAGATTTCCCCGACCCTCGTGCCGGTGGCGCCAAATGACTCGCCCTCAAAGAATCGGCCGTCTTCGAGGGCGAGAATTGCGCGCATCGGCAAGATGGTTACCACAGGATCTTATTCGCGAAAGCGGAATCGCGCGCAAGATCGACCAGGGGTGATGCGGCGCCTTGCGCGCGCGTTCACTTCGTCTTTTTGAACTCTTTTTCTAGCAAAGCCACCCGCGCGCTCAATTCCTCGAAGGAACTGGCCCTCGAGGCCGAGGACCAGTTTCTTCCCATCATATTGTCCGTCATCTTGATCAGCGGAACGATGTGACGAAGATAGCGTGATATTGCCAGACTTTCCCCGCGGGGATCCGGTGGCCGCGTCCGATGTTGCTCGATTGCGCATTGGTAGATATCCAACAGCCTGGAGACCGATTTGCTAAAATCCGCTTCCTCCCGCAGGCGTGCGGTAACCAACGCGGAACGTTGTGGCGAATAACGGCGCAATTCGCCTTCGATCTTCTCGACCGACGGCGGAGGTGAATTGGCTGCGATCGAAAAATTCGCCCCCCGAAGGGAGTCAAAGTTTTCCGGTTGCACCATCGGACCGCAGCTTGTTCGGCCCAGCACCACCACGGTGCAACCGCTGGCCAGCGCCTCGATCGCCGAAAGGCCCGAAGCGAAAACGATATCATAAGTGGGCAGGACCTTTTCCGGCTCGTTGGTTAGCCGTCCAAAAGGCAGGCCAATGCAATCCAACTCCAAACCATTCCGCGACGTCGCTTCCCGGATGGCAGACAAGGTATCGCTCTCGGCATCGTGACGGCTGTTAAAGAAAAGAGCGCGCTTGGACTGTGCCGGAAGATTTCGTACTTGGGTGAAGCGCGTTAGTTCCACGCCGTTGAGAAATACCTCGATATCGTCCGGTGAAATATTGGACTCTACTTCGAGGCGCTGCGCGAAGGTTCGCGACATGGCCAGATACCGGTAGATGCGCGGATGTTGCACCACACAACCTCGCCAGACCGCGTCGTGGGAGTGATGAACTGCCGGCACGCCCGGAAGCGCCGTCAATGCCGTCATCGTATCGAGATGATGCTGCGCATGAATCACGTCGGGCAAAAAGGGAAGATTCTCCAGGTCCGTCGCCACCGGTACGACATCATTTTCGAGCAGCCGTTCGCCCTGGCCGGGATCGCTGCTGTAAGCCATCACCGAGTGCCCCACGCTTTCCAGCCCCCGCGCCAAAGTCCGCACAAAGGATTCCGTGCCTCCGCGGCCTTCGAGATTGTTGCTAGTGATGAGAATTTTCATGCCTGATTCTTTGCCGCGCAAATAACTCAGTTCCTTGCCAGCCTATTGTCGGTTACTCCGACGACTGGAACAATTCGCCGCAAATATTTTGACATAGCCAAACTTTCAGCGCGGGGATCCGGTGACCGCGTCCGATGCTGCTCGATGACGCGTTGGTAGATTTCGACAAGTCTGGCCACCGATTTGCGAAAATCCGCCTCGCACCGAAGTCGTTCGGTAACCAAAGCGCAACTTTGTGGCGAGTAACGGCGCAGCTGCATTTCGATCTTCTCAACCGAGGGTGGCGGGGAATTGGTCGCAATGGAAAAATTCGTTCCCCGAAAGGCGTCAAAGTTTTCCGGCTGCACCATCTCGCCGCAGCTTGTTCGCCCGAGCACGACCACGGCGCATCCGCTGGCCAGCGCCTCGATCGCGGAAATGCCTGAGGCGAAAACAATGTCGTAGGACGGCAAGACATTCTCCGGCTCATCGGTCACTCGCCCAAAATAGTAGCCGATGCAGTCCAGTTCGAGGCCCCGCTTCCATGTCGCTTCGCGGATGGCAGAGATGGTCGCGCTGTCCGCGGCGTGATGACGATTGAAAAAGAGAACGCGCGCGGGTTGCGTCGGAAGGCGGCGCACTTTGGTGAAGCGCTTTAGATTCACGCCGTTCGGAAATACCTCGATGTCTTCCGGCGAGATGTTGGATTCGACCGCGATGCGGTACGCGGAGGTTCGCGACATCGCCAAATAGCGATAGATCCGCGGATGTTTCACCACACAATCCTTCCAGACGGCGCCGTGGGAATGGTAAATGGCGGGCACGCCCGGGAGCGCGGCCAATGCCGGCATGGCGTCGAGATGATGTTGCGCATGGATCACGTCCGGCAAGAAGGGAAGATTTTCGATATCCGTTGCCCACGGCAGTGGATCATCTTCGAGTGACCGTTGGCTCGGATCGTTCGTGTAAACAAGCACCGAGTGTCCCAAGTTTTCCAATCCGTTTGCCAGACATCGAACAAATACCTGGGAGCCTCCGCGCGTTTCGAAATTATTGTTAGTGATGAGAACTTTCATGGCGCGACTGCTTCGTCTGAAAAAACGCCCGAACCTTTCGATTCGGGCGTTTTGTAAAAATTTTACCCCGCTAGTGCCGTTTAGGCAGATATCCCGTTCCCTTTCGGTAACGGGCGGATGACCGTCGCAAGAGCGTCTGACTTCCAATTAAGGCACGTCATTTTCTCAGGCAACCAAGCCTCCTGGTTATGAAATATCGGTTCGGGAATCTCACCTGTAATCTCGAACACCGCAGGGTAAATTTTGAAAGCCGTCGGTGGAGAGTTGAGAGAAAAGCACTGGTTTCCTGCCCAACCCTCAATCAACGGCTCTCAATTCAAAGAACTACTCGCGCAATTCTGCGCTGATTTCGTGCCGCAAACGCTCGCGAATCTTCGCGTGTGCCGCGGTCACTTCCTCACTCGTCAGTGTGCGACTCGGGTCGCGGTATGTCAACGTATATGCCAGCGACTTTCGTGCCGCGCCCAGTTCGTTGTTTTCTCCGGTAAACAAATCGAACAACTGCACGCTTTCGAGCAATGGCTCCTTCGGATTTTCGATCACGCGCAAAATTTCCGCGTGACTGATTTTCTCCGGAACAATCATCGCAACATCGCGCGTGACCGCCGGAAATCTCTCAAGCTCCCGAAATGCTTTCGCGGATCGTCGCGCGTCCAACACAAGATCGACATGCACCTCGGCGATGAACACCGCTCCGGGTGCGTCGATTGTAGATGCGCGTGATGCCGCGAGTTGTCCGGCCACTCCAACAACTTGATTACCGGACAAAATTTCTGTCGCCAGTGCAAGATCGCGATGTTCGCTGCGTCGAAGTGACAACGCTGAAATCGCCAGCGATTCGAGCGCGCCTTTGAGATCGAAGAAATCGAGGCGGCGTTTTGTTTGCGCTTTCCAGTTCGACGCGCTTGCGGAATTTCCCCAAACTAGAATTCCGAGTTTTCTCTCTTCTTTTCCATCGGATTCAAGAAAGACCCGGCCGAGTTCAAAAATCGCTACGCGTTCCACGCCCGCGCGCACGTTTCGTCCGAGCACTCCGAGCAATCCCGGAATTAAACTGGGCCGCAGCGTGACATGATCTTCGCTCAACGGATTGCGCAATTCGATCGCGTTTTCACCGAAAGCGATTGCGCCGCGCGGCAGTAACTTCGAAGTTCGCGTTTCGTCGAAACCGCGCCCCGCCATTGTCATGCGCAAATCTGTCTCGAGATAGTGAGCGTTGTCCGCCGCGCTCGAAGGCGTGAAGCGGCTGCGGTCCGTCCCCGTCACTTTATCTATGCCATAGGCGCGGATGACTTCCTCGATCAGATCGACATCTCGCCGGAGGTCGCGGCGATAACTCGGAATTGTCCAGGCCGTTCCCGTCTCTCCTTTCTTACTCTTACTCTTACTCAGTCCGAACCGCTCCAGGGTTTGATCGATCGTTTTCGACTTAATCGTCACACCAAGAAGCTGTTCGCACTTTTCGTAGCGCAGTGAAACGTCTTCGGGCTTCGACGGAATTTTTCCGGCCACGCTGATTCCTTTCGCCGGAGTTGCGGTGGCGATTTCGCGCATCAACTCCGCGGCACGATTCGACGCAGCCAAAATCATTTCCGGATCGACACCGCGCTCGAACCGGTAACTCGCATCGCTCGGCAAGTTGAGCGTGCGCGCAGTTCGACGAACGCTGGATGGCAGAAAATATGCGGCCTCGAGCAAAATATTTCGCGTCGCTTCCGTGACGCCCGTCTCTTCGCCGCCCATCACGCCGCCAAGACCGACAGCGTGTTCCTGATCTGCGATGACCAAGTCATTTGGTGTGAGCGAGTAAGTCTTGCCATCGAGCGCGAGAAACTTTTCACCGTCGCGCGCGAGGCGCACGTTGATCCCGCCTTTTAGTTTGTCGGCATCGAACGCATGCGTGGGTTGGCCCAGCTCGAGCATCACAAAATTCGAGATGTCCACGATGTTGTTGATCGAACGAATTCCAGCGGCTTCGATCTTCGCGCGCAACCAATCGGGGCTGGGTCCGACTTTCACATTGTCGATCTTGCGCGCGGAATAGAATGGACACTCGTGCGGGGCACTGATCTCGATTCCTTTCTTAATAAGAGGTAGGGAAGTTTCTCCGAAACGTCCGACTTCACGGACGCCTCGGAGAGGCGTCCCTACCAATGCAGAAATTTCGCGCGCAAGTCCGAAGTGGCTGAGCAAATCCCCGCGGTTCGGCGTGATCTCGATGTCGAGGATCGTGTCGCTCGGAAAAAGATCGGCCAGGCGCGCGCCAATCTTTGCGTTTGGCGATAGAATCAAAATGCCGGCGGCATCTTCGGAAAATCCGAGCTCTTTTCCGCTGCAAAGCATTCCTTCCGATTCGACGCCGCGGAGTTTGCTTTTCTTGATCTCCAAACCATTCGGTAACTTTGCGCCAGGCAACGCGAGCAGCACTTTGTCGCCCACTTTGTAATTGGTCGCGCCGCAAACGATTTGGCGCGTCTGACCGCTGCCATCATCAACCACGCAAACGCTGAGACGATCGGCGTTCGGATGGCGTGATGATTCCTTGATCTGCGCGACGATCACCTTGTCGATCTTGGCGCCGTGTTCCTCGATTCCTTCGATCTCGACGCCGGCAAGGGTGAGCAATTCGGCGAGCTCGTCGATCTTGTTCGCCCCGGCGAATCCGTCCTGTGGCGGATCGGGAAGATCGACAAATTCGCGCAGCCAGTTAACGGAAAATTTCATGAACGTTTATGCGCGCGATTAGCTGTCATCCCGAAGTCGCCGCGGCGACTGAGGGACCTCGCAAAAGCGTTCTGGTTTTCAAGAAACACTTTGCGTGATTTGCATAATGAAGTGCGCATGTGTGAGGTCCCTCGCCGTCTGCGCGACTCGGGATGACACGCGGTTGTATTTTGGATGACGAGCATCATGCAAATTGTTTTAAGAACCGCAGATCGTTCTGCGCGAAAAGACGGATGTCCGGAATGTCGAACAGGATCATGGCGAGACGGTCCATGCCGAGACCGAAGGCGAAGCCGGTCCACTTTTCCGGGTCGTAGGCCTCGTCGCCGCGCGCTTTGTTCACTTCTTCGAACACGGCCGGATGCACCATGCCGGAGCCGGCGACTTCAATCCAGCGTTCGCCGCCTTTGAGCGCTTTCGATTTCACATCGATTTCAAAGCTCGGTTCGGTGAACGGAAAATAGTGGGGACGAAAACGAACGGCGGTGTCGGCGCCGAAGAGTTCGCGCATGAAAAACTCGAGCGTGCCTTTCAAGTCGGCGACGCTGACGCTTTGATCGACATAGAGACCTTCGATCTGATGGAACTGCGCGCTATGCGTCGCGTCCACTTCGTCGCGGCGATACGCGGCGCCAGGCGCGATCACGCGAATGGGCGGGGCAGCGGACTGCATGGTGCGGATTTGCACGGTCGAAGTGTGGGTGCGGAGCAAGCGGCCGTCGGGCAGATAAAATGTGTCCTGCTCGTTGCGCGCGGGATGATCGGCCGGCGTGTTGAGTGCGTCGAAGCAATGCCATTCGGTCTCGATGTCGGGGCCATCGGCGAGCGCGAAACCCATGCGCCGGAAAACCTGGATGCCGCGCTCGAGCATTTGGGTGAGGGGATGCAACGATCCGCGCTCGGCCGGTGTGCCCGGCAATGAGATGTCGATGTGAGCGAGCGTTTCCGATTCTTTCTGGGCGCGGAATTTTTCGGACGCTTGGTCGAGGGCTGACGTTAGCGCGTTACGGACTTCGTTGAGCAATTTGCCGACGATCGGCTTTTCCTCTTGGCCGAGCGTTTTCATCTGCTCGCCCCACGCGGAAATGGTGCCGTTGCGTCCGAGATAGCGCACGCGGACGGCTTCGAGCGCTTTCTCGTCGGATGCGCCAGCGATTTCGCGCTGCGCATCGTCGCGGAGCTGTTCGAGTGGGTGAGACATGGTCGCAATCAACGTTGAACGCTCAACGTCTAACGCTCAACGTCCAATTTCAGATTGTAGGGCGGCTGTGCCAGCCGCCGTGGCGTTTCACAGAAACGCCCTACAGTTTACGCCGCCTTCTTAGCCTTCGATTTCGATTTGCCTTCCAGCGCGCTCTTGGCTTGATCGACAATCGATTTGAAAGTTGCTTCGTCGGTGACGGCAAGATCGGCCAGAATTTTTCGATCGAGACCGATGCCGGCCGCTTTCAAGCCTTCGGCGAAACGGCTATAAGTCATTCCGTTTGCGCGCGCGGCGGCGTTAAGCCGCTGGATCCAAAGATAACGGAAATTGCGTTTGCGCGTTTTGCGATCCCGATAGGCCCAATATTTGCCTTTCATGGTCGCGTCTTTGGCGTAACGAAAAAGTTTCGAACGGCGACCGCGAAAACCTTTGGCCGATTTGATGACGCGTTTGCGTCGGGCCCGGCTAGCCGGGGCATTAGTTGCTCTTGGCATTTTGTTTTGCCCCGAAATTACTCCGGAGCTCCTGGTTCAGCGCGCTGTTATTATATTATCGATCTTTCCGACCTCGCTCGCTGAATTAGTCCCGCAAGGCGGGACAGGTGGATAGATGACCGGCAACTTTGCCGGGCGGGAAACGTAGGTGGAACTGGGAAGATGACAACCGATTTTCGACATCCGCCGCCTCTTCTGGCCTTGTCATCCCGAACGAATGTGAGGGACCCCACGCTAGTATGGTGGCGTTCTAGCGACAGTGGCTGTTCCAAACACCGTGTGCGTACTGTACGCGCCGCGGGATGTGTGATGTGACTTGCGTGATCGTTTGCGCATTTGAGAGGTCCCTCACTCCGCTCGGGATGACAGGCAAGGAAAACGCCGCGACAGAAGATTGCCATTGGCCGGTCGTGTGAAAATTAATAAACTCACGCCATGCATTGGTTATACCGCCATCGCGTCATCATCCTGGCGGGGATCTGCGTGGTCTGCACTGCATGCGTTTTGCTCGTTCGCGAAATTCCGTCAGTGCCGTTTTTTTCCACGGTCTGGTCGAGCGAGCAGGCCTTCCAGGATTTGATGCTCCGCGAAGGACGCAAGACCGCGACCAAGCCTGATTTCGTTTTTGTTGGGATCGACCAAAGCAGCTTGCAATTGCCGCCGCTGACACCGGACGAATTGGCCAACAGTCGCGCGATGCAATTGATGACCGAGCGGCCATTCCCCTGGTCGCGCGAAGTTTGGGCGCTCTTGCTCGACCGGCTATTTCAGGCGGGTGCGCGCGTGGTCATGTTCGATCTGGTTTGCAATCCGCCCAACGACGGCGACCTCGCATTTCACGCCGCGCTCGATCGCTATCGCGATAAGGTAGTTCTGGGCGCGAACTTCGACTTCTCGGAAGCGTCGCAAGGCGGCGGGGGATTTGCGCAGGCAGTCGTGCCCGACTCAATCCTTATTCCCCCGCCACAAATACAAGACGATCGCGTCGGCTATGTAACCTTTTTTGCCGATCGGTTCGATCAAAAAATCCGCGCGGTGCGTTACACGGTGACGGACATGCAGTTAGGTCAAATGCCACCTCAACCGGGCGAGTTTGCCAATGAATCGCTTTCGGCGCGCGGTCTTGAAAAAATGGGGCGAGGCGCGGATGTGCCGCGTGATCTAAATGCACACTTGATCAGGTTCAGCGCGCTGGACGCTTATCGTCCGCTGCCGCTTTACGAACTCTTCGATGCGAAATTCTGGCACCAGAATTATGCGGACGGCGCTTTCTTCAAAGACAAGATCATCGTCATAGGTCCCTCCGCGCAGGTGACACACGACGTCGTAGACACGCCGCTCAGTCCGGAAACGCCGGGGCCGACGATGCATTTGCACGCCATGGCGGCCGCGCTAGACCACGAGTTTTTGAGCAACACGACACTGACCACAGATTACGCGCTCGTTTGCATCGCAGGTGTTCTGGCGTGGGTTGTTGTCGCCTTTGTCCGACGGCCGCTGCTCTCGATTCTGATCATGGTTGTGATCGGCGGAGCGTATTTGGGAGCGGTGCGACTGTTTTACGATCGGGCCGGACTTTTCGTGCTTACCGTTCCCGTCCTGGCCGCGTTTCTGATCAGCGGCGTGTTCTCGTTGGGCTTCGAATATGCCTTGGAAAGAATCGAGAAACTGCGCACTCGCCGGACGCTTGAACGATACGTGTCGAAGAATCTCGTTAAGGAGATTCTTGAGAATCCGGACAGCTACTACCACTCGCTCCTCGGCGTGCGTGTTCCAGCCACCGTCTTGTTCTCCGATCTCGTCGGTTTCACGACATTATCTGAGAAAGCCGACCCAGAGGCGTTGGTGAAACAACTGAACGAGTATCTCACCCAGATGACTGCGGTCGTTTTCGAGAACGGCGGCACGCTCGATAAATTTATTGGCGACGCCATCATGTGCGTGTGGGGAAATGTAAAGAGCTTCGGTGTCGCGGAGGACGCGAGGCACGCGGCGCGAACTGCACTTGGGATGCGGCGCGCGCTGGAGAAGTTGAACCAAGGATGGCGTGCGGAAGGCCGGATGGGACTCGGCATGGGCATCGGCATCAACCAGGGCGAAGTCATTGTCGGCAATATCGGTTCGCACGAACGCATGGATCCCACCGTGATCGGGGACTCGGTCAATCTTGCTTCACGGCTGGAAGGTCTTACTCGCATTTACGGCGTCGATATCCTGATCGGACCGACGGCAACTGAGTTTGTTCGCGACGAGTTCCATCTCAAGAGCATCGCGCGGGTGCAGGTGAAAGGAAAAAGTGAGCCGGTGGATGTCTCCACGCTGATCGGTTCGCGAAATGAGGATGTCGATCCGGAGTTGCTGAAGTGGCTCGAAGCTTACGAAGAAGGCATTCTGAAATTCCGGCAGCGCGATTTCAACCAGGCGAAAATTCTTTTCTCACGCTTCCTCGAATTTTATCCGGACGATTTTCTTGCCAAAACGTACCTCGAACGCACTCTCGAGTACGAGCAACAGCCGCCGGACGAAGCCTGGAACGCAGTCGAGGTGTTCAAGAAAAAATAGAACCAAGCGGCTTCGCACAAAGTCCACAAAGGACACAAAGAAGTATTTGAACGAAATAGAACCGCGGATTGCGCGCCACGGCGGGCAGGCAGCGGATTGCGCGGATAAAGAGCGTTTTGCTCCTCGCTTTGTCATCCTGAACGGAGTGAAGGATCTCTCACAAGGTGGAAGAGCGTTCTATGTCCGCTGAGAATCCAAACCCCGATTGTGAGGTCCCTCGCTCCGCTTGGGATGACATGTGTTTAAGTTTAGGGTGGTCATTGGAATCCTGCGCACGATCAACACATTTTAAAAAATCCGTGTTATCCGCGGTCAAATTCCTCGGTACTCTGAGCGGCCTCGCACAAAGGTCACAAAGGACACCAAGAATATTTAAGACTGCGCCCGTTGTGTCCGTTGTGGACTTGGTGTGAGGAAACAAAACGGAACACAGGGTTGCAGAGCGTTCTATGTCCGCGAGGGAATCCAAGCTTCGATTGTGAGGTCCCTCGCTCCGCTCGGGATGACATGCAATTTTAATTGGGGTGGTTATTAGAACACTCCATGCGCGATCAACACTCTTCGCGTTGTCATCCTGAACGGAGTGAAGGATCTCTCACAGACTTCGTCGGCGCCCTTTATTACGGAAGAGAATCCAAACCCCGATTGTGAGGTCCCTCGCTCCGCTCGGGATGACACGGGTTTTTAATTAAGGTTGTCATTAGAACATCCTGCGCACGATCAACACATTTTAGAAAATCCGCGACCATCCGCTGCCTGCCCGCCGTGGCGGGTAATCCGCGGTTCAGAAATTCGTTGCGGTAGCGCAGCGCGCAGTCTCGGCGTAAAGACACGGCGTGACAGAGGCGCCGCGAAAATTTCATTTTCTGGGCATTTGCGGAACGGCGATGGGTTCGGTCGCCGCGGCGCTGCGCGAACGCGGGTTCGCGGTCACTGGCTCGGACGAAAATATTTATCCGCCGATGTCGACCTTTCTGGAAGAGAAAGGCATCGCGCTTTATCAGGATTATCGCGCGGAAAATATTCCGGCCGACGCCGACGTGGTGGTGATCGGCAACGCGATGAAGCGCGGCAATCCGGAAGTCGAAACCGTCCTCAATCGGAAACTTTTCTATCTCTCGTTGCCGGAAGTTCTGAAAAATTATTTCCTGCGCGGCCGGCATAATCTCGTGGTCAGCGGCACGCATGGCAAAACCACCACGACCGCGCTGCTCGCCTGGATGATGGAAACGGCGGGGCTCAACCCGGGTTATCTCATCGGCGGCATTCCGAAAAATCTCGGACAAGGCGCGCGGCTAAACGATTCGAAATTTTTCGTGATCGAAGGCGACGAATACGACACCGCGTTTTTCGACAAGCGTTCGAAGTTCATTCATTACCTGCCCGAGCTGCTGATCGTGAATAACATCGAATTCGATCACGCCGACATCTTTAACAATCTCGACGAAATCAAACTGAGCTTCCGGCGTTTGCTCAACATCGTGCCGCAAAACGGCATGGTGCTGTTGAACGGCGACGATCCGAACTGCGTGGAAGTCGGCAAGGATTGCCGCGCGCAAATGGTCGAGGTCGGCTTTTCCAAAAACTGCGCGGAGCGAATTCGCGACGTCGCTTATTCCGCCGATGGATCGCGGTTCACGCTCGGCGACGATACCTTTGAAGTTCCGCTGATCGGCGAGTTCAATGTGCGCAACGCCGCCATGGCCGCGAGTGCCGCGCGTTTTTATCGCGTGCCCAAAGCGAAGATCGACCAGGCGCTCGCCAGTTTTTTGGGAATCGCGCGCCGGCAGGAAATTCGCGGCGAAGCGCGGGGCGTAACAGTGATTGACGACTTTGGGCATCATCCCACCGCGATCGCGCAAACGCTCCAAGCGCTTCGCCATCGTTATCCCGGTCATCGGCTTTGGGCGATTTTCGAACCACGCTCGAACACGACGCGCCGCGCCGTTTTTCAACAGGAATTGCCGGACGCGCTAAAACTCGCCGACGGTGTTTTCATCTCGCAGGTAGCGAAGATCGAGCAAATCCCGGAAGACGATCGCTTGAATCCGGAAGCGGTCATCAGTGCAATCGCCGATGCCGGCCGGCCGGCGTTCTACGAAGAGAACGCCGACGCGATTGTCGATCGCATCGTGCCGATGTTGCAGCCGAAAGATGTCGTAACGGTGTTCAGCAACGGCGGATTCGATGGGATCCACGAGAAGCTGCTCGCAAGGTTGAATGAATAGGTAGGGACAGATCTCCGAGCTGTCCGACTTATTTTCCGGAAATTCGTCGGACGCTTCGGAGAAACGTCCCTACCTGGCCGCCGAGGTGTGATCGTGCACGATCCGCCAGCCTTCGGCGTTTCGGCGAAAAATTAATGTGAACCGGCCGTGCGGTTCATCCTTTGAGCGTTTCAGTTTCCAACGGCCGAGCGCGATAGCGGCGTCGCGGCCGAGAGGCGTAATTTCCAGATCGGAAAAAGTGAGCGCGCCCATTTTCTCGCGATCGGAATATTTTTTCTTGTAACGATCGCGCACCGTCTGCCAGCCGCGGGTGACGGTGTCTTCGGAAACGAACGTGGTCGATCTGGCGCGAGCGTAACCATTCATGAAGCCGTCGATGTCGTCACGGTTCCACGCTTCCTGTTGTGCTTGGAGGACCGCGCGGATTTGGTCAGTGGTCGAAGGCGCGGCGAATGCGGGAATGTTTGCTGCGGCCAGGAAGATCACGGCCAAAATGAAAACGGGAATCAACCGGACCATCGACAATTCATTTAGCGCACGACAGGCTCTTGTCGAGTTTGCTGAAGATGAAGAGTGTTGATCGTGTGCTGGGGTTCTAATGACCATCCTTAATTTAAACCCGTGTCATCCCGAGTTGCGCAGACGGCGAGGGACCTCACAATCGAAGCTTGGATTCTCTTCTGCCATAAAGGACGCCGACGAAGTTTATGAGAGATCCTTCACTCCGTTCAGGATGACAACGTCAAGGAATGTTCTTGCATCAACGCCTGCAAAATCGCTTGTCATCCTGAGCCGCGTAGACGGCGAAGGACCTCGCATATTCGCGTTGCGTGACCAAATCCTCATTGTGTGACACAACACCAATTGGGAGGTCCCTCGCTTGCGCTCGGGATGACAATCGCGTGATTGAATGAGTAGGTAGGGACAGATCTCCGAGCTGTCCGACTTATTTTCCGGAAATTCGTCGGACGTTTCGGAGAAACGTCCCTACCTGGCCGCCGATGCAGGCGACACGCCTGCATCTACCGTTCGTTTCTCCCTGGGCGAAGCAGGTTGACCATGATATACTGAACAAGTAAATACGCACGTGCTGAGACTTTTTTGCGTAGTCATAATCTTGTTCGCCGGATCGACTGGCGTTTTTGGCCAGGTCGCGCCCGGCGAAGCGCCGCCTTCGTCGGCGATTGCATTAGCCACTCCGCCTCCGGTTGCAAGCGCACTGGCGGGCGCGCCGCAGATGGTGCGATTGCAATTCCCGAACAGCGACGTCGCCGACATCCTGCATCTCTACGAGCAGCTCACCGGCAAGAAGCTGGTCGTGGACAATTTCGTTCAGGGCAAAATCAACATCTTCATCAGCAAAGACGTTCCGCGCGAGGAAGCGGTCAAGATCATCGAGATGAACCTTCTCATGAACGGCTTTTCGCTCGTGCCAGCTGAAGGCGACATCATCAAGGTCATCGGCACTGGGAGAAATCCGCGCACGACCGGTGTGCCGGTCATTTCCGATGAATCGGAAATTCCGCCCGGCGATCACGTGATCAGTTTTCTTTTCAAACTCCGTTACGCCGACGCGACCGAGTTGCAGCAGGTCCTCAATCAATATTTGCAGCCGGCGCAACCGTACACCTCGATCCTGGCGTTGCCGAAAGCGTCGAGTGTTTTGGTCACGGAGAATTCCAGTGTCATTCGCAGCCTCGTCCACATCGTCGATCAGATCGACGTGCCGCCGGCCGAAGTGGTGAGTGAGTTCATCAAACTCGAACGGGCCGACGCCAGCAAGGTCGTCGATATGTTGAGCGATATTTTCGAGAAAGGGCAGTCGCCGAATGCCAAGACGGGGCCGGGCGGCGTGCGGGCCGTGCGAGCGCCGGTGCCGCAACAGATTTCAGCGGCGGAGGGCGAACCGGGCGCGATGACCGCGTTGACCGCGCTTTCGGAGGACTCGGTCGTGGTCGGCAAAATCAAGATCACGGCGGACGTACGCACGAACCGCATTCATGTCGTCACCCGCCCGATCAACATGCCGTTCATCCGGAAATTGATCGGCGAGTTCGACGCCAACGTGGAGTTTGCCAAGCCGGTCACGCGTCCGTTGAAATACATTTCGGCCGGCGAGATTTTGCCGGTGCTCGTGCAGGCATTGACCGAACCGGGGTCGGAACAAAAAGGCGGGGAAGGTGGAGCTGCTCAAAATCTCGCTCCGCAACAACAGCAGCGCCGCAACACGACGAGCGGCGCCAGCGGTCAGAACGGCGGCACGAGCGGCACGGGGAGTACGGGAAGCGATAGCAGCGGCGGCAGCCTCAACGTTTCAGAAGAACTTTCCACCACTGCCGTCGATACCACGCCCAAAGCGGTCACGGTTGGAAATGCCAAGATCATCGCCGACCAGCGCGCGAACTCGATCATCATGCTCGGCAACCGCGAAGTGGTGATGAAGGTCCAGAAGATTCTCGACGAGATGGACGTGAAAGCGCCGCAGGTCGCGATCAGCACCGTGATCGGCGAGTTGACGCTGAACAACGACGAAGAATTCGGCGTCGATTATTTTTTGCGACTTAAGAAAGCGGCTCAGTTTACAAACAATGGTCTTACTGCGCCTTTACCGGGAACGACCACGACCTCAGGCGCTACGACGACCGTAAATGGAGTGACCACGACCTCAGGCCCGACGACCAGCACAAATCCTGCAGGGATCTTTAATCCAGCGAATCTCGGGACGTTTACTCAGCTTGCTAGCGCGGCAACTACCGGCACAAACGTTTATGCGGCCGCCGGCAGCACCTTATCGGCGGTTGTGCATCTTCTTGATTCGACGGGGAGGTTTAAGGTGATTTCGCGACCGATGGTTTTCACGAGCAACAACAAGAAAGCGATCATCGCTTCTGGAACTGAGATTCCTGTGCCTGTCAGCACGCTCTCTTCCATCGTTAATACCAATGCTACGAATGGCACGAATGTCGGTCAGCAATCGAGCATTGAATTCAAGAAGGTAGCGCTGCAACTCGAAGTGGTTCCGCTAATCAATTCGGAGAAGGAGGTTTCGCTCGATATTTTGCAAAAGGTCGACAGTCTCGCTGGTACGACCATCGTCGATGGCAATTCCATTCCGAATATTGCGACGCGTTATATTCGCACCAATGTGGCCGCTGCCAATGGATCGACGATCATCCTTGGTGGTCTAATCACTGAAAGCAAACAGAAGAATACGACGGGATTACCGGTCCTCGATCGCATCCCTTGGGTGGGCTCGCTATTTCGCAGTACAACGAACACGACAACTCGTGCGGAGTTAATTGTGCTAATGCGTCCAGAGGTGACGTTGACCAATCTCGATGTCTACCGCTTGCGCGTGAAGAATGAACAAAGGGTGCACATGGGCTCTGATCTCGATGAGCAAGAACCGGTGACACCGGAAAAAACCGGCAAGGAATTGTCGCCGCCCGATTTGCCGCCACAGCAATGAGGTCGCCGGCCAACCAGTCGATTATCGATCTGTTGCTCGCGGGCGGCGTGCCGACGCAGGAAGAAGCGACGGAGCTGGCGCAGAATCTCAACGGCGGTTCGTGGGTCGCGCAGGTGATCGATTCCGGCAAAGTGAACGAGGAACGTTTCCTCGGAGCGATCGGAGATTTCTTCCGCGTGCCCTTGGTCTCGCTCGATCCCAAGGCCATCGATCGCCAGACGTTGTCGCTCTTGCCGAGCCGTTTCGTTTTTCAACATCACATTTTGCCGGTTGAAGTGAGGGAGAACTCGGTCGTGCTCGCGACCTACGATCTTTTCAACTCGACCGGCCGCCAGCTCGCGTCGCAGCTCTTGAAGAAGCCGGCGGAATGGGTGCTGGTGCCGCGCCCTCAAATTCTGCGCGCGATGAAAATGCTTTACGGCGTGGGAGCGGAAACGTTCGACGAAATCCTAAAGACGAACCGCGCGTTCGAAGCGTTGCAGGACATTGAGACGAGTACCGACCTGAACGCGGACGATCCGGAAGCCTCGGTGGTCAAGTTTGTGAATCAGATTATTCGCGAAGCGATCATCGAGCGCGCGACCGACATTCACGTGGAGCCGCTGGAAAACGATTTGCGGATTCGTTATCGGATCGACGGCATCCTGCACGAAGTGGCGGTGCCGCCGCAGTTGCGCGTGCTGCAATCGGCCATCATCTCGCGTTTGAAGGTGATGGCGCACATGGACATCGCCGAGCGGCGTTTGCCGCAGGATGGACGCATCAATTTGCAATCGACCGATCAGAACATCGACGTGCGCGTCTCGACTATCCCAACCGTGAACGGCGAGTCGATCAGTTTGCGGTTGCTTACCCGCACCGAGCAGCAATTCGGATTCGAGCGATTGGATATGAGCGATCGACAGGAGCGCGTTATTCGCAATCTGCTGGCGCTGTCGAACGGAATCATTTTGCTCACCGGCCCGACCGGTTGCGGCAAGTCGACCTCGCTTTATTGCTTCCTCACCAGCATCAACTCAGTGCAGCGCCGCATCATCACGATCGAAGAACCGGTCGAGTACCGGTTGCCCGGCGTGTCGCAGATCGATGTGAAACCGGAGATCGACCTGACGTTTGCAAAAGGTCTGCGCCACATTCTGCGTCAGGACCCGAACGTCGTCATGGTCGGCGAGATTCGCGACGTGGAGACGGCGGACATCTCGATCCGCGCCGCCATGACCGGTCACCTTGTCTTCAGCACGTTGCACACGAACGATGCGGTCGGCGGCATCACGCGCTTGCTCGACATGGACGTGGAGCCGTTCTTGCTCGCGTCAGTCGTGAAAGCGTTTATCGCGCAACGGCTCGTCCGCACGATCTGCTCGGAATGCTCGCAGATGGTCGACTATCCGAGAGAGTATTTGGCCGAGATCGCTTTTCCGCTGAAAGACCTCGGCACGCAATTTTTGCGCGGCGCGGGCTGCGATCATTGCCGGCAGACTGGTTATAAAGGGCGCGCGGCCATCTATGAAATTTGTGTTATCACGGAGCCGCTTCGGAAAATGATCATGCAGAAGCGCGACGGCGGCGAGCTCAAGCAGTGCGCGGTCGTCGAAGGCATGGAAACTTTGCGGCAAGACGGCTGGCGTCGCGTCGCCCAAGGCATGACCACGATTGAAGAAGTTGTCCGCGTCACCCAAACCGATGAAGTGATGGCCGAGACGACCGAAGAAGCCCAGCCGGTCGTGGCCGGGTAGCGCACGATCGATAGTTCCCAAGAGGGTGATAATCACCCAACGCGTTGTCATCCCGAGCGGAGCGAGGGATCTCACATTCGGAGTGTGGACGCACTTGTTACCTAGTGTAATCAATGAGCTTATGGGAGGTCCTTCACTCCGTTCAGGATGACAGCGCAAGGAATGTTCTTGCATCAACGCCTGCCAATCGCGTGTCATCCCGAGCGGAGCGAGGGACCCCCCAATCGTAGTGAAGACGTTCTATGTCTACATGATGACCAATCGAAGTCGGGTCGTTCTATATACCGGCGTGACAAACAGTCTTGAACGTCGCCTTTGGTTTCACGGTAACGCCGGGGATCGAAGTTTTACGAAGCGTTACAAGGTCGATCGCCTCGTTTACTACGAAAGCTACGAGGACATTCGCGATGCTATCTCTCGAGAAAAAGAGATCAAAAGATGGCGACGCGAAAAGAAAAATGAACTGGTTAGGAAGCTGAACCCGAAGTGGGAAGATTTGGGTAAAAAGTATATTCTTCGGCCGTAGGGTGAGGTCCCTCGCTTCGCTCGGGATGACATGCGTTTTAAGTAGAGTGTTCATTAACATCCCGCGCGCGATCAACACTCTTCGTTGTCATCCTGAACGGAGTGAAGGACCCCTCACAGGATGATAAGGCGTTCTATGTCGGTTGAGAATCCAAGCTGCGATTGCGAGATCCCTCGCTTGCCGCTCGGGATGACATGCGTTTTTAATCAGGGTGGTTATTAGAACACCACACGCGCGATCAAACACTCTTCGCATTGTCATCCTGAACGGAGTGAAGGATCTCTCACAGGATGATAAGGCGTTCTATGTCCATTGAGAATCCAAGCTGCGATTGCGAGATCCCTCGCTTGCCGCTCGGGATGACATGCGTTTTAATTAGGGTGGTCATTAACACCCCGCGCGCGATCAACACTCTTCGTTGTCATCCTGAACGGAGTGAAGGATCTCTCACAGGGTTACAGAACGTTCTATGTCCGCTGAGAATCCAAACTGCGATTGTGAGGTCCCTCGCTTCGCTCGGGATGACAACGCTTGGTGTTGGTCGCGTTATTCCCCGCGCAATTCGCGGATCGCTTCGGAATAATCTTTCGCGTGAAAGATGGACGTGCCGGCGACGAGAACGTTGGCGCCGTTGTGGATGGACAAGTGCGCGGTCTCGGCGTTAATGCCGCCGTCGACTTCGATGTCGATCTTCTGCTCGCGAGATTTATTCCACTCGGCGGCGCGTTTCACTTTTTCCATCATCTCAGGCCGGAACGGTTGTCCGCCGAAACCGGGGTGGACGGTCATGACGAGCAAGAGGTCGATCTTATCGAGGAACGGTTCGACTGCTTCGAACGGCGTGGCGGGATTTAGCGACAGTCCAACGCGGCAACCGGCATCGCGAATTTGCTTCAAGGTTTTCGCGACATCGTGGTTCGCTTCGGGCTCAACGTGAACTGTGATTGAGTTTGCGCCGGCTTTGACAAATCGCGGCAGATAATGATCGGCGTGCTCGATCATCAAATGGACATCGAGTGGAAGCTTGGTCTGCTGGCGTGCGACATCGACAACCATCGGGCCGAAAGAAATGTTGTCGACGAAGTGGCCGTCCATGACGTCGCAATGAATCCAATCGGCGCCGGCTTTTTCGATGGCGTGGACTTCGCCGGCCAGCTTGGAGAAATCGGCGGCGAGGATGGAAGGAGCGACGATGATCTTATTCGAAGCCATTGGCAGAGAACGTCGAACGCCGAACGCCGAACGTCCAATCTCGAATTCAGAGGATCGCATTCATATCTAATTGGGCGTTCGACGTTGGGCGTTCGACGTTTGCGGCCTTCTCCGTATATATTATGAGCTTGACGCCGCGAGGCTCTGTTTCATGTTACGGCGTTTCAGCCGGTGGAAACGCGGGGCGCAGCGCACGGTAGCTGCTATGATCGAGGGGCCGGGACGCGCTTCCGAACAGGCTGATCAATTAATTAATTCATGTTCAACGGACTTTTCGGCTGGCTCTCGAGCGACATCGGAATCGATCTCGGCACGGCCAACACTCTCGTTTACGTAAAGGATCAGGGGATCGTTTTGCGCGAACCATCGGTCGTGGCGGTGCAGGCCGGCACGAACAAGGTCCTCGCGGTGGGCGACGAAGCCAAGCGCATGCTCGGTCGCACGCCGGCAAACATCGTGGCGGTGCGTCCATTGAAAGACGGCGTCATCGCGGACTTCGAAGTGACGGAAGCGATGCTGCGTCATTTCATTTCCAAGGTGCACAATCGCCGGGTGCGTGCGCGGCCACGCGTGGTCATCGCGGTTCCTTCCGGAATCACCGAAGTAGAGAAGCGCGCGGTGCGCGAATCCGCCACCCACGCGGGGGCGCGTGAAGTTTATTTGATCGAAGAACCGATGGCGGCGGCGATCGGCGTTGGTCTTCCGGTGCAAGATCCGGCCGGCAACATGATCATCGACATCGGCGGCGGCACGACGGAAGTCGCGCTCATCTCGCTCTCCGGAATTGTTTTCAGCCGCAGCGTGCGCGTGGCAGGCGACGAGCTCGACGAAGCGATCGTGCAATACATGAAGCGCGCTTACAATTTGATGGTCGGCGAACGGACGGCCGAAGAAATCAAAATCAAGATTGGCTCGGCCTATCCGAGCGAAAAGGAAACGAGTGTGGAAGTGAAAGGCCGCGATCTCGTGGCCGGTTTGCCGAAGACGCTCATGATCACTTCACAGGAAGTGCGCGAAGCTTTGCTCGAGCCGATTTCGACGATCGTCGATTCGGTCCGGATCACGCTGGAGCGTTGTCCGCCGGAGCTTTCGGCCGACCTGGTCGATCGCGGGCTGGTGCTGGCGGGCGGGGGCGCGTTGTTACGCGGGTTCGACAAACTTTTGAGCGAAGAAACCGGTTTGCCTGTCCATGTTGCGGAAGATCCGCTCAGCGCGGTGGCAGAAGGAACCGGCAAATGCCTCAATGAACTTAAATTTTTGCGTCAAGTCGCCTCAGCCGATCGCCAGTGGCGCTAGGACATTGCAGATTGCAGATTGTAGATTGCAGATTGGCGCGATGGCGCGGTTCTCTCTGCAAAATCTAAAATCTGAAATCTTAAATCTGCAATACCGATGAGCCGCACCAGCATCATCGCGTTGCTGGTCTTCGGCGCCGTGCTCGGATACTTCCTGAGTTTCGGAACAGAGACAACGCGCAAGTTTCAAGCGGGCGTTTATCAATTGCTCTCGCCTTTTTTTACGAGCGGATCCGGGTTGCAAAAGCAGATCACGTCGGTGCGAAGCGGATTGAAGTCGCTCGAAGAACTGGAGAAAGATAATACGTCGTTACGGGTGGAGAATCGCTCGTTGAAAGCGACGAACCAGGCGTTGCGCGACGTCGAGCACGAGGTCAACCGCTTGCGGCACGCGCTCAATTATCGGGAGCGCTCGGTTTTTCGATTGGTGCCGGCAGAGATTGTGACGCGCGATTCTTCGACCTGGTGGCGAACGGTCACGATCAATCGCGGCAAGGACGATGGACTCGAAAGCGATATGCCGGTGGTGACGGATGAAGGACTCGTTGGCAAAACCACGACGGTGAGCAAAACCATCTCGATCGTGCTCCTGGTGGCGGACGAAAATTGCAAGGTGGCGGCGACGGTGGAAGGGACGCGCGAGCAAGGCATCGTCTCGGGCGAACGCGTGACCGGAGGAGTAACGCCGATGTTGAATCTTAATTTCCTTTCGAAGCAGGCGAATCTTCAGCCGGGTCAGAAAAGTTACACGTCCGGCGTGGGCGGAGTTTTTCCGTCCGGTTTGTTGATTGGAACGGTCAAGAGTTTTCACGCGCGCGAGCTTGACGGCCAGGCGCAACTCACGCCCGCGGTCGACATGTCGCATCTGGAAGATGTTTTCGTGGTGATCGGACGAAAATGATTTTCTTTTTTGTATTGCTGGTGCTCGTGCTGCTGGCGCAAATCGTCGAGTACTTCATTCCGCCGCTGGCGTGGATGTACAACGCACACATTTACATCGTTCCAGTGATCGTTTTTTACGGCGCGATGGCGTTGCCCTTTCCGTTAATGCTGGCCCTGGCATTCTTTGCCGGCGTTCTGCTCGACGCGCTAACGGTGCAAGTGATCGGGTCGCGAGTTGAAATTTCGCTTGGCTGGTCAATACTGCTCTACGCTGTGCTTGCGGGAATCATGCATGGGCTTAGGCCACTCTTCGTTCGCGGCCGCTGGGAAGTGCATTGCATTCTAAGCGGTGTTTGCACATCGCTAATTATTCTAGCGCAATATCTCATGATCACATTCCGGCGCGGCACGCTCTTTTTTTCCCCGGATGTGTGGTGGCAAATCGGCGGACCGGGTTTGATCGCGATGTTGATGGCGCCGCCCGTTTTTTGGGGTCTGCATTGGATCGGGCGCGTGACCGGTTACGATTATCTTCCAGAAGGGGAAAGTTACGAATGAACCGGCGCCGTCTCAATCCGCGTTTGCGAATTCAATTTCTGGGATTGCTGATGTTGCTCGGGATGAGCGCGCTCGGATTTCGGCTCTGGTGGGTGCAAGTGGCGCGCGGTTCGGATTACACCAAACAAATTCGCGGCAGCTCGGAAGCGACCGTGCGAATCCCATCGGTGCGCGGCGAGATTCGCGACCGCAACGGCCTGGCGCTGGTGCAGAATCGCGCGAGCTACGAAGTCGACTTTTATTTGCCGGAAATGGTGAAGGGCTATCGCGATCGATTCGGCTCGCCGCCGCGGGTGGAATATCGGGCGACCATTAACGGCATGCCGAAGGACTTGAAGGAACCCGACATCATCAAGATCGTGAACGACGGCGTGGTGCCGCGGCTGGACGATCTCGATCTGGCGCGCGATTACAACGCCGGCCAACTGCAGCGGCATTACCGGAACAATACCGAAGTTCCTTTTTCCTACATCAAGGACATCGATTTCCAGACGATGGCGAAATTCTCCGAGCATGATGTCGGCCTGCCCGGCGTGGACATCGCGATCAAACCGGTGCGCTCGTATGTCTACGGCGCGCTGGCCTCGCACATTCTTGGTTACGTCGGCCCGCCCGACGACACAAACAAGGAGGAAGCGAAGAAGTACACGTTCTATCAGGGCGACGTGGAGGGGAAATCGAATGTCGAGAAAACGATGGACGAATATCTCCGCGGCAAGCCCGGCGTCCGCTATTTGCGGCGAAACGCGAAGGGCGTGATCGATGGTGTTTTGCGCGAGGAGCCGCCAATGCAGGGCGCGAATGTTTTTCTAACGATCGACGCGCGGATTCAGGCGATCGCGGAGGAAGCGTTGCGCGCGGTCAGTCGCGCCGCGGTCGTGGTGGTCGATCCAAACAACGGCGATATCCTGGCGATGGTTTCGGTGCCGTCGTTCGACCCGAATACTTTTATACCGAGCATCAAAGCGAAGGATTGGCAGGCGCTGCGAAAAGATGAAGCCACACCGATGGTCAATCGCGCGATCAGCGCGTTTCCGCCGGGATCGACATTCAAGATCGTCACGGCGCTGGCCGGTTTGCGTAAAAATCTCGCGACCGCCCGTTTCAATTGCAGCGGCGGCGTCAGTTACGGCGATCATTATTTTCGCTGCTGGATTTCCGAAAAAGGCGGCGCTCACGGGACGCTCGGTTTGACCGACGCGATCAAGGTTTCGTGCGATTCGTTTTTCTATCAATACGGAAACGCGGCCGGGATCGAATCGATTGATATAACGGGGAAAATGATGGGGATGGGGGAAGAGTCCGGCGTTAATTTGACTTCCGAGCAAGCGGGCATCATGCCGGGTCCGGAATGGATGCAGATCCACCATCCGCAGGAAAGATGGTCTCAAGCCCAGACCGCGAACGTTTCGATCGGGCAAGGCTACGATCTCGTATCGCCGCTGCAATTGGCGATGGCGTATGTGACCGTCGCGAATGGCGGAGTCTGTTATTATCCGCGCTTGATCGACAAGATTGTGAACCAGGATGGCTCGCCGGTTTCGGACGAACAGGGAAAACCGGTCATGCCGACAACTCCGCGCATCCGCTCGGATTTGCGAAATGATTTTACCCGCGATCAAATCGAACTGGTGCGGAAAGGATTGTGGAAAGTTGTCAACGAGGACGGTGGAACGGGCGGCCGAGCGCGATTGAAAGGCGTGCAGGTAGCAGGAAAAACTGGAACCGCGCAGGCAGCCGATCGTGGCCACAAAGACACGATCGCCTGGTTCGCCTGCTTCGCCCCTTTTGATAATCCGAAGTACGTCATCGCCGTGATGGTGCAAGGCGGCGAACATGGCGGTGGGGTTGCGGCGCCGATCGCGGACCGTATTTTGGAGCGCACGCTCGCCTTGGATGAAGGACGCTTCGATATGCAGGTGGCGTGGCTCGCGCCGGCGCACAAACCGAATCCATTTCAGATGATCGCGGCGGTCGATTACAAAAAGGAAGGCCCCAATATCGGCAGCGATGACGAAGAAAACGCAGATGCTTCGACCGCCGACACCCAAATGGCCAGCGGGGGCGGCGATCCTGATGTGGAGCCCGAAGCCGACGCCCAAGGCCAAGTCGCCAAACGTGCGAAGGTCGCACGCGCTGCTCCGGCACCAACGCCTCCCCAGCGCGCCCCTAACTTTTTTGAAAGGCTTTTCGGAGGGCGTCGGCCTACGCCCACTCCGCCCCCGGTGCGTCGTCCATCTTCACGATAAATTATCGATCCAGCGAGCGATGAACAACATTTGCGCACCGCCCCCGTTTTCGATCACAGAACCAATCCAGATTTATGTTAGAAAAGGTAAAAAAAATTTTAGGTCTTTCTTCGCGCAAGACCGGCAACAAACTTATTGTCAGCGTGGAAAAACTCGAACGGCGAGTAGCGTTGCTCGAGAACGGCCGGCTGGAAGAATATAGCGTCGAGCGCGAGAGCTCGCGCAACATCGTCGGCAGCGTTTACAAAGGCAGAGTCAAGAACATCGAGATGGGTTTGAAGGCGATGTTCGTCGACATCGGCTTCGAGAAAAACGCATTCCTTCATTTCTGGGACGCAATCCCGGCCGCGCTCGACAGTGGGATCGAAGAAATCGATCGGCCCGGCAAGAAGCAGAGAAAAAAGATCACGGCCAGGGACATTCCAAATATCTATCCGGTCGGCTCGGAAGTAATCGTGCAAGTCACAAAAGGGCCGATTGGGACAAAAGGGCCCCGCGTTACCACCAATCTCAGTTTCGCCGGGCGTTATCTGGTCTTGATGCCGTTCAGCGACCGCAGCGGTATTTCGCGCAAGATTGAAAATCCAAAGGAACGCGATCGGCTCCGCAAGATTTTGCGCGAGCTCGAGATTCCCGAAGGCATCGGCGTGATCATTCGCACGGTGGGCGAGAGCCAGCGCGCGCGATATTTCGTGCGCGACCTTCGGTTCCTGCTCGATCAATGGGCGAAGGTGGAGCAGTTGATCAAAGACGAACCGACGCCGGCTCGAGTGTTTGAAGAACCCGATCTGGTCGAACGCACGGTGCGCGATTTTCTCACCGAAGAAATCGAGGAAGTGGTGTGTGACGATCAGCAGTCAGCCACGCGCATGATCGACATCGTCGGCCAGATTTCGCGGCGCTCGAGCAACCGCATTCACTATTACGATGGCGCGACGCCGATTTTCGAGACCCACGGCGTACAAAAGCAAATCGATGACGCGTTTCACCGGCAGGTCTGGCTCAAATGCGGCGGATACATCGTGATTGACGAAACGGAGGCTCTGGTGGCCGTCGATGTGAACACCGGACGCAACAAAGGCGGACGCGATGTCGAGAAAACCATTCTCCAAACCAATCTGGAAGCGGCGGACGAAATCGCGCGGCAATTGCGTTTGCGCAACGTGGGCGGCCTCATCATCGGCGATTTCATCGACATGAAGAGCCGCAAAGATCAGCAACTGGTTTACGCTTTGATGAAGGAACGGTTGAAGCGGGACAAGGCCAGGACCCACGTGCTGCCGATCTCGCAACTTGGCCTGATGGAAATGACGCGCCAGCGCGCGCAGGAAAGCCTCAGCGATACGATTTACGAAAACTGCCCGTACTGCGGCGGCCGCGGCGTGGTCAAGACCTCGATGACAACCAGCGTGGAGCTTCATCGCACTCTCAATACTGTCATGCGCAAATACCAGGACACCGTCCATGAAATCCGCGTCATCCTAAATCCGGATGTGCTGAAGAGATTGAAAGAAGAAGATGAGGAACTGTTAGTCGAGCTGGAAAGACGTTACGCCGGCCGGCTCCTGTTCCGCGGCGACCCAACTTTTCATCACGAGAAATTCACGGTCACCGATGCAAGTAATGGCGCCGAGCTAAAAGCTTAGGTTTCCGTGTTGAAGCGCGCTCAGTCTCGCGGTTCGACCCCTGGAGTTTTTCCAGAAAAAACGGATGCATTCGGGGTTGACCGGATACCGCCGTTCTGTTAATAATCCCGCTTATGAAGAAGCTCGCCCTAACCTTTTTGGTTCTCTTGTCGTTTGGCTTGGCCGCTCAAGCCGGGCCGGAAGTTTACTCCGGCAAAGATGTTAAACAGGTGGTTCCCCCGCCGTGTCCGGAATGGTACGCGGACAATGAATGGAATGTCAGCGTTTGGGGTACGTACGCATTTACCGGAAACGATTGGAGAGATGACAGGTACATTGACGCCGATCACGCCTGGGGTGGCGGCCTTGACGCAAAGTATTTTTTCCATCGCTATTTTGGCGTGGGCATTGAAGGCTGGGCCGTGGATTCCAACCGAGAGACCTTCGACCTCAACGGCAACATTAGAAGTTTCACTTTCTCCGAGGGTCACGAACATAACCTGATCGGATCGGTGCTGGGAACGTTTACCTTGCGGTATCCCTTCCAGTGTTCGCGTTTCGCGCCTTACGTGTGGGCGGGCGGCGGCGGCATATTCGGAGGCGGTCAAAGAGACGAGCTCGTTATAACGAATACAGATCCGACTACCTTCGCGACCGAACATCACGGGGCGAGAACTGAACTGGTCGGCCAATTGGGTGGCGGCATGGAAGTTCGCTTTACCCGGCATATTGGCTGGGTGAACGATTTCAGTTGGAACATTGTAGATGGCCCGAGCAACAACTTCGGCATGGTCCGCAGCGGGATTAACTTCGCCTTCTAGGGTCTTCTAATCGCATTTTCGAGGGGCGGTATTCGGGGTTGACCGGATACCGCCCTTCTGTTAATAACCGACCCATGAAGAAATTCGCCCTAGCCTTTTTGGTTCTTTTGTCGGTTGGCTTGGCCGCTCGAGCCGGGTCGGAAGATAAGGAAATTAAGCAAGTGGCTCCTCCGCCGTGTCCGGAGTGGTACGCGGACAACGAGTGGAATATCAACCTGTGGGGAGCTTACCTTTTTACGGGAAACGATTGGAGAGATGACGAGTACATCGAGGCCGATCACGCTTTTGGCGGCGGTCTTGACGTCAAGTATTTCTTCCACCGTTACTTCGGAATTGGAATCGAAGGTTTTGCGGCGGAGGCCCGGCGGCAGACATTCGATTTCGCAAACCATCCTGTATTCATCGATGAGACTGGCTCCGAGACGCGTCCCATCGGCGCCGTTTTGGGCACGTTCACCTTGCGTTATCCGTTTCAGTGTTCACGCTTCGCTCCCTATATCTGGGGCGGCTTCGGTGGAATTTTTGACGGAGGAGAGCGCGACGAAATCGTATCGGACGGCCTTGGCGGCATAGGTAACATTCCAATACCGCTTTTTCACACCGTGCATCACGGTGCGGAAGTCGAAGGAATCGGTCAGGTTGGCGCTGGTTTTGAAGTCCGCTTCACTCGCCACATCGGCTGGACCAACGATTTTAGCTGGAACTTCGTCACCCGTGACAACAGTGACTTCGGGATGGTCCGCAGCGGAATTAACTTCGCGTTCTAAGGGCGGCAAATCGATTTAAAAACGCCGGAGCGCATCGCGTCTCCGGCGTTTTGTTTTTGTACATTTGCGAACTGTTCACCGCGCGTGAAGTTATTGGGATGTCATTTGCGAAAACGCTCGACAACCTTCCGCTCGAAAAATCGGCGCTGGCGCGCCGGTTTGAAAATCTTATCGCGCCCAAATCTGACGCCGAGTTGGAAGCAATGGCGCAAATGTCCAGAGCGCTCACTTTGCAAAATTTCGGACGCACCATGCGACTCTTCGCGCCGCTCTATCTTTCCAATGAGTGCGTCAACAATTGCAGTTACTGCGGGTTTTCGCGCGATAACCCGATTTTGCGCGTCACGCTTACGGCCGATCAGGTGACCGCCGAAGCGCGGCATCTCGCTCAACAAGGTTTCCGGCAAGTCCTGCTCGTGGCTGGCGAGCATCCGAAGTTCGTAAACAAAAACTATCTCGCCGATTGCGTCCGCGTCTTAACGGCCGATTTCTCATCGATCGCGATCGAAGTCGGCCCGATGATGACCGACGATTACGTCTCGGTCGTTGATGCCGGCGCGGAAGCGTTGGTAGTCTATCAGGAAACTTATAACCGCGCGGTTTATTCGGAAATGCATACCGCCGGACCCAAACGCGATTTCAATTTTCGCCTTGATTGCGTGGAACGCGGTTACGATGCCGGATTCCGCCGGCTCGGCATCGGCGTGCTTTTCGGATTATCGCGCTGGCAGGAGGAAACGGTCGCACTGGCGGCTCATCTCGAGTACCTCTTCAAACGCTGCTGGCAGTCGCAAATCAGCGTCAGCCTTCCTCGTTTGCGACCGGCGGCAGGTGGATTTCGCCCGCTCTTCTCGATAGCGGACCGGGAATTGGCGCAACTGGTTTGCGCGTTGCGCATCACCTTTCCTCAGTTGGGCATTGTGCTCAGCACACGTGAGCGAGCTTCTCTGCGCGATTCTTTTGTGTCGCTCGGTGTAACCATGATGAGCGCCGGCAGTCACACCGAGCCCGGTGGTTATACGCATCAGGGCGCAAAAGATCTTCACCTCACGGTTCGAGGAAAAATTGTCGCGCCCGATTTCCAGGACGGTGAAGATCAACTCGCCACCGGTCAGTTTGAGATTAGTGATGAGCGTTCACCTTCCGAAATCGCCAACGTTTTGCGCCGGCGCGGACTCGAACCGGTTTGGAAAGATTGGGACCAGGCGATTTCTCGGAGATGACCGTTTCGCTCAATGGCGAGAACGCCGAGGCGCGTGGCGCGCAAACAATCGCCGAACTGGTCGAGCGTTATCAACTCCCTCCGCAATCCATTTTGATTGAGCACAACGGTGTCGCGCTGCACCAGCGTGAATGGCCGGAAAGGAAATTGGCCGATGGCGACCGGATCGAATTTATCCGCGTCGTGGCTGGCGGATGATTCGGTGCAAGATCGACATCTTTATTTGCGCTGCTATCGAATTGCGGCCAGGCGCAGACCGAGAAAAACAAACAGCGCGCCGACCGCGCGGTTGAGAATCGCAGCGACACTTTGGTTGCCGCGCAAGCGTTCGCTGAAGGCGGACGCAAAGAACGCGAGAATCAAACACCAGCTCGTGCCGGTGATCACGAACGAAAGGCCGAGCGTGATGAACGCGGCTACTTTCGCGTCGGATGTCGGATCGATGAATTGCGGCAGGAACGCCAGAAAGAAAAGAGCGACTTTTGGGTTAAGGATATTTGTCAGAATTCCCTGACGAAACGCAGCCATCGTAGTCGATCGGTCAAAATCTGAGGGCACATTCAATCGTGCGCGTCGTTCCAAAAGCATCTTGAGGCCGAGGAAAACAAGATAACCGCCACCGATTATTTTGACGGCGCCAAATGCCCAGGCCGACGCGGCGAGAATCGCGGAAAACCCCAGCGCTGCCGCGCAGGTGTGAAAAATACTTCCAACAGTGATGTCGAGCGCCGAGGCGATTCCTGCGGCCCGGCCTTGCGCAATGCTGCGACCCACGATGTAAGCCGTGTCCGGTCCAGGTGCGAGATTGAGCAGAATTCCCGTCGTCAGGAACAGGCCGAAATCATGAATGCCGAACATCTCGATCTTAGTTAAGCCGTTACGCTTTTGACGACCACGCGCATTCCATCCGTCTGAATTATTTTGACTGGCGTTTCTGAGGCGATGAATTCGCCTTCCGTGATGACATCGACCACGTGATCGGCAAATCGTGCTTTGCCGCTGGGTCGTAAAATCGAAACCGAAATTCCTTCCATGCCCGGCGAAAGCGCCAGCGCGGTCGCGAATTCGCGCGGCGCGCCTGCCAACGAAGGACCGGGAGGATTTGAAGTCATCAGTGCAAAACGTCGATACAGACTGGTGCGCGGGAGATACCGCGCGAGGATGACGATGACGATGGCGGCGGCGGCGATGGCGATAAAAAGATTAAGCAGCGGAAGAGCAAGCGTTCGCCCTGTGGGAAAAAAAGTTTCTCCGGGATAACGGTCTATCATGGCCCAGAGCAGCGACGCGAGCATGAGCAACACTCCGACGACTCCGAACACAATGGTGGAGTGCGCGAAAAACAAGATTTCGATAATCACGAGGGCGAACCCGACAACAAAAAGGATGACAACTTCCCAGCCGGCGAGACCGGCGAGATAGTGACCAAGGAAAAAAAGCGCGAAGCAGATCGCGGCGATAATTCCCGGCAGGGTCGCCCCTGGAATCTTGAATTCGAGATAAGCGCCGATAATTCCGCCGAGGAGAAGCAACGGCGCGAGCGCCGTGATCCAAAGCGCGAGTTGTTCGAAACCGCTGGGATTGAGTGAGACAACATTGCCTTTAAGGGCGGCCTTTTGCGCAAGATCGGCAATCGAATCGGCAATTCCATCCGCGAGCAGCGGCTTGCCGTTGATTTTTTCCGTCGCCTCCTGCGCGTTCAGAGTCAGCAGTGTGCCTTTTGGATGAATCACGCGATCGCCGATTTTGATTTCCTTTTCCTTGCTGATGAATGCTTCGCCGATGTCCGGATTGTGGCCATTTTTGATCGCTGAGCTGCGGATAAGAGCGGACCAGTAGGAGACTGTTTTCTCGCGTTCGGTCAGAGGAAGATCTTCACCAGTGGATAAAACGGGCGCGGCTGCGCCAATCGCGCTGACCGGCGCCATGTAGATATGCTGGGTGGCAAGTGCAATGAGTGCACCGGCCGAGCCCGCATTAGAGTTGATAAACGTGTACGTCGGAATGGTGGCGTGATTGAGGACGCTGGTCATCTCCTCGGCGCTGTCGAGCCGTCCGCCGTAAGTGTTCATTTCCAGAATAATCGCGCCGGCACCGCTGCTCTCCGCCGCCTTTACCTCACGCCGCAAAAACATGAGGAGCGACGGCGAGACTTCGCCGCTCAGGGGAACCACGACGATGTCGCCCTTATGGATGATGTCGCGGGCATTGGTTGTGACGGATGCGATCAACAAAAAAACTGTGGCTAAGACCGACAATCGAGCCGCCGGGCGGCGAGTGAGATAGACGGGCGGGCCGCCAGGCTGAGTCCGCGGGAGCGGACGAATCAATTGTATTCTCATGGTTTGGATCGCTCGTCGTGCTGGTTTAGTTTGACATCACTCACGCAAGCAAACGAGAAAAATTCGAGACAATGGGAACAATCCCATCAGAAACCATCGAGCAAATCGCCGCCGCCAACGACATCGTCGAGGTGATCGGTTCGTATTTTCCATTGAAGCGAGCGGGAGCAAATTTCAAGGCCCTTTGCCCGTTCCATCAGGAGAAAACGCCGTCGTTTACGGTTAGTTCGCAGCGCCAGACCTTCCATTGTTTCGGGTGTGGCGTCGGCGGAAGCGTCTTCCGTTTCGTTATGGAGTACGAACACATCGATTTTCCGGCGGCGGTGCACAAACTGGCGGCGCGTGCCGGTATGCCGGTGGTGGAAGAGCGCGGGGCCAGCGCCAGCGAAGACCGGCAACATGAAACACGGCGCACACTGCTTCGGTTGCACTCCGAAGCGGCGGAATGGTTCCGTGAGAATTTGTCAAAGAAGCAGTTGGGTGCGCCGGCCCGGGAATACTTGAAGGAGCGAGGGATTTCGGCGGAGATCGCAAAGCGATGGCAGTTGGGATATGCGCCGGACGAGTGGAACGCATTTGGCGATTGGGCCCGCGACCACGGTTATCGGGAAAGCGAACTGCTCGCCAGCGGCCTGGTCAAAACGAAAGACGACGCCGAGCCCGCCCCAAATGTGAAACAGACAGCCTACGATCGTTTTCGCGGACGGCTCATGTTCCCAATTTGCAACGATGTGGGCGAAGTAATCGCGTTCAGCGGCCGCCTTTTGCAGAGCGAAAGCGAAGCGGCGAAATATTTGAACTCGCCGGAAACCCCTCTTTTTCGAAAAGGCAAAGTGCTTTTCGGATTGCATAAAACGAAACGCGGTTTGATCGAGGCGAACTGCGCGATTGTGTGCGAAGGCCAGATCGACTTGATCACTTTGTTCGAAGCTGGAATCATAAATGTGGTCGCGCCGCAGGGGACGGCATTTACTGAAAATCAGGCGCGCGTGCTCAAGCGCTATGTGAACGAAGTGGTTCTTTGCTTCGACGCTGATGAAGCTGGACAAAAAGCTGCCGAGCGTTCGCTCGATGCGCTTCTGCAAAACGATTTGATTGTGCGCATTGTCGAGATGCCGCCCGGCGAAGATCCGGATTCGTTGATTCGGCGAAAAGGAAAAGACGAATTTGAAAAACGGATTGCCGGCGCCCGCGATTTCTTCGATTACTGGATCGACCGCGAAGCGGCGAATGTCGATCTTGGTTCGTTAGGGGCGAAGATGGAGCTTGCCCGCAGGCTGGCGGACACGGTCTCAAGAGTTCATGACCCGATGATGAAGGGCGAAGTGAGCAACAAGGTGAGCGCCCGGCTCGGTGTTCCGGCCGCAGACTTTGAACGATTGCTACCAAGACAACCTCGTGAGCGGCGCGGAGAAGAGGAATCAAGTCGATTTCAAGCAGGACCGGCTCCGCCCCATGATATTGCGATTCTTTGTCTCCTCGCTTTGCGGAGCGAAGAAGCACGCGAATTTCTGCAACAGCAGAATTGGCGCGAGGCGCTGAAACAAACGCCCGGGGCGGAATTGCTGGCGCGTATTTTAGAGAGCGAGCTGCGAGCGAACGACGCGGCCTCGTTGAACGCCTTCATGGCCACGCTTTCGCCGGCCGAAGAGGGACTTGTGTCGTCGTGGTTAATGCAAAGGATGCCGGGAAACGCTATCGAAGTGGCGGAACAATGGTGGATGGGACTGCGCCAGGCGTCCTTGCGACGCCAGCTTCAGGTCGCCGAGGGCCGCATGAAGCTCCCCGGATTGAGCACCGGCGAAGTGGTCAACTTGCAGAAACAAATTCTTGATTTCCAAAAGGAGCTCCACGAACTTCCGAGGCTTTCGTCTGCCCGTAAGATCGATAGCTGATTGTCGGTCGAGGGCAGTAGATGAGCGTCTTAGTTAATCCTTAACCGCAATCTTGGCCAGGCATTCGACACGAAAGGCAAAGTCTCGCCGCTCGGCGGCAAAGCGGCCCAAATTGAAACGCGGGCGGCGGAGTTCTACGACCAAAATTTCTGTGGCTCGATCAAAATTAAAACAACCGAAGGTCAGGGCGTTTAAGCCGAAGCGCATCACCGGTTTGGTTCGGCGAGGTCGGCGTCCGGGTCGACCATTGGCGGTCAAAACCGATTCGGAACCGCAAGTGCGGTCCGAGGGCGACGTTCAAGATCGTATCCGCGAACTGATCAAGCTCGCGAAGGAGCAGGGATATCTCACCTTCGACGATTTGAATGAGGCCTTGCCGGAAGGCGTGACTGACGCCGACGAGCTTGATGCGATTTTGACCAGGCTGCGCCGGATGGAGATCAACATCATCGAAGCCTCCGAGGTCGATAACTACAAAGACGGGAAAAAGGACACGGAAGAGGAAGAAGAGGAAAAGTCCGAACCGAAACTCGATATCCTCGACGATCCCGTGCGCATGTATCTCAAGCAGATGGGCCAGGTCCCGCTGCTCACGCGCGAGCAGGAAGTGGAAATCTCCAAGCGAATCGAGGAAGCCGAGACCATGGTGCAAAAGCACATCAATCTTTTCGGCTTTATCGCACAGGCTCATCTCGATCTGGCCCAAAAATTAACCGAGGGAGGGGAACGGTTCGACCGCGTGATTCTGGACAAGAAAATAGAGAGCCGCGAGCGCTACATGAAAATGCTGCCGCGATTGTGCGCGCAGGTGGAAAAGTTGAACAACGCAATTGCCCAGCAATACGGCCAACTTTTGCGCAAGTCCCCGAAAAAAGATGCCAAGAAACTCAAGTCGTTTCAAAGGTCGGTCGCTTCGCTGCAACGCTTTTATCCCAAGTTCTATTTTAAGCAAAAGGTCACGGAAGAATTCGTTAATCTGGCCGACGAGCATTACCGCATCCTGCTTCATCTGCAGAGCGAAGTGGCCAAGCACCCCCGGTCGCGCCGGGCGCGCTCGCCACTCGTCGCAAAATTGCGCGATTTGGAGCAGAAGCTCTGGCTTTCTCTCGATGAATATACGGAGCAATATCAGGCGCTGAAGACTTGGCTGCGCCAGGCTTTGCGCGCCAAGACCGAAATGGTGGAAGCGAACCTGCGGCTCGTCATCTCAATCGCGAAGAAATACACCAACCGCGGTCTCTCTTTTCTCGATCTCATCCAGGAAGGCAACATGGGGTTGATGAAAGCAGTCGAAAAATTCGAATACCGGCGCGGTTACAAGTTTTCTACTTACGCGACCTGGTGGATTCGCCAGGCGATCACGCGGTCTATCGCTGATCAAGCGCGCACCATTCGCATTCCCGTGCACATGATTGAGACGATCAACAAATTGATGCGCGTGCAGAAACAGCTCGTTCAAGAATACGGCCGGGAGCCGTCGCCTGAAGAAGTGGCTGAGGAAATTCTTTTGCCGGTCGATCGGGTGCGGGCCGTTCTGAAAATGGCGCAACAGCCCATCTCGCTTCAATCGCCGGTGGGTGAGAGCGAAGAAACCAACTTTGGAGATTTCATCGAGGACAAGGGCGCGGAAAATCCGAGCGACATGACGGCGATTGCCCTTTTGAAGGAGAAGATAAAGGATGTGCTCGAGACCTTGACGGAACGCGAGCGCCAGGTGCTGGAGCAACGGTTCGGCCTGGTCGATGGCTATAGCCGCACGCTCGAGGAGGTCGGCCGGCAATTCCGCGTTACGCGCGAACGTATCCGCCAGATTGAAGCGAAGGCGCTGCGCAAAATGCGTCATCCTACACGAATCCGCCAGCTGGAAGGTTTCCTTGAAGCAGCGGAGACGTAGATGTCGATCTTATGCGTTCCTCTTCGCGCAACTTTTGCCCGCTCAGTTAGTTTAATTGGCGGATGGCAATGAAACGCGAAGATGACGAGCAACTGTGGGATCTACTGGGCCGCGGCGCAGACCCGAAGGTTTCGCCCTTTTTCGCGCGCAACATCCTGAGGCAAATTCGTCAAGAACCACGTTGGTCGGTGCGAATGCGGTTGTGGCTCGCTCCCCGCAGATTGATTCCCGCATCCGGTGCAGCCCTGGCCGTCATCGCGGCGTTGATTCTTACTAGCGGTTCGCTGCTGCATCGGGAATCGCCGGATACTCAAATTGATCCTGTCATCGCGAAGATCGACGCGCAGGATTACGAGGTCGTCGCCGATCTGGATAACTTGCTCGCTTCCGACGAGAACAGCCCGTGGGACGAAGACTCAAAGTTATAGGGCTCATCGGCGCATTGTCGGTCTCGGTGTCGAGCTTCGCCTTCGCTCAGGGAAAACCGCAATCTCTTGGAACCCGGAAGGGCGTATTTAACCGGCACAACGGCCAGTTTAAAGGAGCCGCGCGTGAACGCTGGTTTCAACTTTCGCCGGAAGACCGGCAAACATTTCGGAAGAACGCAGAACGCTGGCTTCAGATGAGTCCCGACGAGCGCAAGGTGATGCGGGACCGCGAAATATTGCGGCGCGAACGCATTAGAAGCGAGGCTGAAGCGGTGTTACGCGATTCCGGCCTTCGTCTCGACCAGGCGAAGCGCGATCTCTTTCAAGAACGCTATCTTCAAGAGCGCCGCAGCATCGATCGGGAATTGCGGCAGGAGTACGAGACTAGGCGGCAGCAACAACTTGAACGTCTGAAGAAGGAATTTCAACCGCCAGAAAATTCGCCTGGAGTTTCATCGACATCCACTCCAGCTGTCTCAACAAGTCCGAGCCACTAGACTCTTAAGCGCACGGGGAGGCGCGACCGTGCGCCAAGCCTTGAAACGAAATGAGCTGGCTTGGGATCTCCAGCCAGCTCACAGAAGCTGCGAGAAATGGTCTTACCAGTGCCGCCGGTGATAATAGCCGCGGTGGCCGTGATACCTATAGTAGCGAGGTCCCACGTATACACCGGACCCATAGTAGCCCCGATAATAGGGATAAGGATAATATCCGTACGGATAGTAGCCATACGGGTAATAGCCATACCCGGGAACCCCGATTCCGATTCCAACCGAAACGCCCGCCTGCGATGGCGATGCCGTCGCGAAAGCAAAGCCGCCCACCGCCAACCCAATTACCAAAAGTTTTTTCCAGTTCATCATTTGTTCACCTCAGTTATTGAACACTAATTGAGACGGAAGGTTGCATTGAATTATTCGGCGGGAGCGTTCTCCGGGTAAATTGGGTAACCGGTTACGCAAACGGCGTTGCCGATTTTGTGGTAGCTGATGCGGCTCAATCGCGCTGCTGCCGCGGTTGAGCCAACTCCACGTCCCGAAAATCCAAACACCTGGCCGCCCGCAAAGATTGGCCCGAAGTACAACTGCACTTTGTCGATCAATTGTTGATCGAGCGCTTGCCCCAGAATTTCCCCGCCGCCTTCGATTAGTACGCTGGTGACATTCTTCCGCCCCAAGTCCTTCAAAACAGCGTCGAGCGATGAACTGCGATAAACGACGGTCTGCTTTGCAAAACGGTCGTTGAATACGTGAGCCTGCCTCGGCAAGCGCCCCGATCGCGAGAGAACGACACGCAATGGTTGCTTTTTTCCGCGAAGACCGCGCACGGTCAGCCGCGGGTTGTCGGTTCGAACCGTTTCCGCGCCGACCAGAATGGCATCGACATTTGCGCGAAGCTCATGCGCGTGATGCCGCGCCGCAGCGTTCGTGATCCATTGCGATTCGCCCGGCGGTCGTGTTAGCCGGCCGTCAAGGCTCATGCCGCATTTGGCAATAACGAAAGGCCGCCCGGTCGCGATCCATTTGTTGAATGACTCATTTAGCGCCGCACACTCGCCGGCCAAGACACCGATTCGCACTTTGATTCCCGCGTTTCGTAAGAGTTCGATCCCACGGCCGGCATGGCGTGGATTCACATCGAGAGCGCCGATGACAACATTTTTTACGCGCGCCTTGATAATTTCATCGATGCACGGCGGCGTTCTTCCTGCGGTCGAGCACGGCTCGAGGGTTACGTACAACGTAGCGTTTTTTGGAATTGCGCCTGTCATCTCGCGAAGGCATTCGATCTCAGCATGCGGACCCCCGGCCTGTTGATGATGACCGCGAGCGACAATTCGACTGCCAACGACCAACACCGCACCGACGGCAGGATTAGGGCTGGTTAATCCGATGGCCCGGCGCGCTTCGCCCAGTGCTACGCGCATGAATCGTTCATCTCGTTCGGTTGACGGCACGAAACAACTATGCGGCGTGTGAGTCGCGGGTAAACCTCATTTCCAGCTGATGCGCGGGAAGATTTCGGGCGATCGGCACGAAATCGATCAAGGCGTCGTGACCGCGAGGTTCGCGGCCTTTGCTTTGTTTGCCGGAAAAACAAAAAGCTTTTCTGCTTGGCGAATCGTTCCAGGTCGCCTTACTTAAAGCCAACCCCTATGGCGACCAAAACTGAAACGAAACCTGACGAAAGCAAAGTAACGGCGGCGCGGAACAAGAATCTCGAGCTGGCCATCCAGCAGATCGCCAAAGATTACGGCGACGGCGCAATCATGCGCCTGGGCGATGAAAAGATCGTCGATATCGATGTTATCCCGACCGGCAACATTTTGATCGATCGCGCCCTCGGCGTCGGTGGTTTTCCAAGAGGAAGAGTAGTCGAAGTTTTCGGGCCGGAATCCTCGGGTAAAACGACTCTTACTCTCACAGTTATTGCGCAGGCGCAGAAACGTGGAGGGCTGGCGGCGTTTATTGACGTGGAGCACGCGCTCGATCCACAATACGCCAGACGATTGGGTGTCGATCTTGACGATTTGCTTGTTTCCCAGCCGAGTTCCGGCGAAGAAGCGCTGCGCATTTGCGAAACACTTATCCGATCCAACGCACTTGATGTGATCGTGCTCGATTCTGTCGCGGCGCTTGTTACCAAGGCGGAATTGGAAGGCGAAATTGGCGACACGACGGTTGGCGCGCAGGCCCGGCTGATGAGCGCGGCTTTGCGCAAACTCACTTCATTGATTTCGAAGGCACGGACCTGTTGCATCTTCACCAACCAGATTCGTGAAAAAATCGGCGTCATGTTCGGGAATCCCGAGACAACGCCGGGCGGCAGGGCGCTGAAGTTTTACGCGAGCGTTCGCATCGATATTCGGCGCATCGGCGCGATCAAACAGACCGACGGCGTCGTCACTGGAAACCGCACGCGGGTCAAAATCGTGAAGAACAAAGTCGCGCCGCCGTTCACCGAAGCCGAGTTCGACATCATGTATAACGAAGGCATTTCCTCGACTGGCGCGCTGCTCGATCTTGCCCTTGAGAAACAAATCATTGAGAAACGCGGCTCGTGGTTGAATTACAAAGGCACTCAGCTTGCCCAGGGTCGAGACGCAGGGAAAGAAGCGTTGAAGAACGATCCAGCTCTTTACGAAGAAATTGAGAACGCCGTTAAGGCGAAGCTCGACGAAGAAAAACAATAGGAGGAGTTTTTATGAAGAAGGCGCTCATCGCAGTCGCTTTGTCAGCATTCGTTACCGCAGCATTCCCTGCCACGCCGGTTACTCTGATGTCAGGGCTTGGCGAAGTTCATCACGCGGTTTCAACGAAAAACCGGCAGGCCCAGCAGTTCTTCGATCAAGGGCTGAAGCTCGTTTATGGATTCAATCACGACGAGGCGCGGCGCTCGTTTCAACGCGCGGCTGAGCTCGACCCAAAGCTGGCCATGGCCTGGTGGGGCGTTGCGCTGACGCTTGGTCCCAATTACAATTTGCCGGTCGATCCCGAACGCGAGAAAGCCGGTTACGATGCCGTGCAACGCGCGCTCGCTCTGCAGCAAAACGCATCGGAACCGGAACGCGCATATATCAACGCGCTGGTCGTTCGTTATTCCAACGATCCACAGGCCGATCTTCACGCGCTCGATACGGCTTACAAAGAAGCGATGTCGAAGTTGGCCGCGCGCTATCCGGACGATCTCGACGCGGTGACGCTCTACGCAGAGAGCGCGATGAATCTGAATCCGTGGAAACTTTGGACTGCTGATGGCAAGCCGGCGGCAGGAACGGAAGAGATCGTCGCCACGCTTGAATCAGTTATGAAACGCGATCCGAACCATCTCGGCGCCAATCATTATTATATCCATGCCGTTGAAGCATCGCCGAATCCCGAGCGGGCTTTAGCGAGCGCGGCCCGTTTGGAGAAACTGGCGCCTGCTGCCGGCCATCTCGTGCACATGCCGGCGCATATTTATGCGCGGGTCGGCGATCATTCCGCCGCCGCTCATTGCAACGAAGTGGCCGCGGCCGCGGACAAACGTTTTCTCGCCGCGACGCACGAGCAAGGTGTTTACCCGCTCATGTACTACAGTCACAATCTGCACTTCCTCGCCTACGCCGCCAGCATGGACGGAAATTTCGCCGAAGCGAAGAATGCAGCGGCGCGATTGGTCGCAAACGTTTCGTCCGGCGTAAAAATGATGCCGATGCTGGAAGGCTTTATGCCTACGCCGATGGTTGTCTTGTTTAGTTTTGAACGATGGGACGACATTTTGAAATTGCCGCAGCCGGATGCATCGCTGGCCATCACAAATGAGTTTTGGCGTTTTGTGCGGGGGATGGCCCAGGCGAACCTTGGCAAGACAGAACTGGCCGCGGAAGAGCAACTGGCTTGGCAGGGGATTTCGTCAAAAATCCCGCCTGACACAATGTATGACCAGCTCAACAAAACAGGAGCCGTCTTCAAAGTGCACGAAAACTTGCTTAATAGTGCGATCGCGCGCAGCCGTCATGACGACAAGGCTGCGATTGATTTTTTAATGCAAGCGGTCGCGGCTGAAGACGCGCTCAATTACAGCGAGCCGCCGGCTTGGTATCCACCGGTCCGCCCGATGCTTGGCCGCGCTTTACTTGCAGGCAAACAATTGACTGAAGCCGAGAAAATCTTTCGTGCCGATCTCGAGCATTGCCCGCGCGACGGACGCGCGCTTGCGGGTTTGCGCGATTGTTTAAATGCTCAGGGCCGAAAATACGAAGCGGAGCAGATCGATAAACAATTCCGGGCCGCGTGGAAAGTTGCTGACGTTGCTTCGGCCAGTCGGCGGAATCGCTGAGTCGAGCTCAGGCTGAGAACCCAGTTCAGTCATTTCACGTGTTTGCGCGATTCTGCCGTAATTGCGTATTATATATAGAGCGAGAAAATGGGCGTATTGCAGATTCACGCAGAATTACGCAGTCCGAGTGTCCGAATCTGTCCGAAATCCCCGCGCGCGCGTAATTGCGGCGCGCGTGGTAAACCAGGAGACTTATAAGTAATAGCCCTGGATATCGATGATGATGTCGGTCGAGCCGCTCGCGGAAGTATTCTTGACATAGAGTTTACCAGTCGCATCCAGCGCGCTGATGAAGGAACTGTTTTGGGGCGCACCGGCCACAATCGCGATCACTCCG
>OBLU010000088.1_pt1 | contig 80422 bp, 68 predicted proteins | sample 1518681 | NCBI WGS metagenome assembly OBLU01 (sample SAMEA3539304, study PRJEB22396) | soil metagenome | biome: tundra; feature: field; material: soil | place: USA | collected 2010-05 | depth 0.15 m | reverse complement strand
AGCCGAAGAATCTCGCGCCGGAATCCTCAACTTCGCGCAACGGAACCTCCTGCAGCGGCAACACAAAAGAAGAAACGCAAATCGCCGACGGCCTCGTCTGGCAACACTTCTGCCGCGAAGCTCCCGTGGGCGGCCCGTGGTCCATTCACGTGCTGCAACTCGCGCGACATCGTCGCGATCTGTTGGTGCACTCAACTATGGGCACGGATGCTAACGGTCAGTTTGCTCGCGTGCCGCTCACTGAACTTGCCAGTCGCGCAATTCTCACCGGCAGTGACGTGTTAGCAATCGTCAACGGCGATTTTGATATGGAGCAGCCTTATTTCGGCGTTCCCGTAGGCCTTGCAATTACCAACGGAAAAATTCAAAGCGCCGGAGGAGACGCGCGCCCCGCCATGAGCGTCTTCGTTTCTGGACGCCCGTCCATCGGCGTTCCAGACATTCGCATGCAAGCGCAAGCCGGCAGGAATCACTGGCCCATCGCCACATTTAATAAGCCGCTCGGCTACGCAAAATCTCATGACTTGCGCATGTATTCCCGCGCGTTTCGCACGTCCGTGAAATCCGCGCAGCCATTTCGCGCAATCGTCATCACCAAGCTCGATCGCCCGTTGCCGCCAGACGCACAGACCAGAATCATCGGCACGATAAGCGAAATCCGCGAGCCAGCCACCGAACAAATCATTCCAGAAAACTCAATCCTGTTGGCCGAACCTTCGACCACTACAGATTCGCAAAGCAAATTCAGGAAACTCACGGTAGGAACACGAGTTACCGTGCGCATGCTCGTGCGCATGCAACATCAGCCGGACATTCGCGAAGCAATTGCCGGCCTCCCAATTCTAGTTAGCGCCGGACACACCGCAATTCAGGGCGAGCTCACCGACTACATCAAGCAGCGCCATCCCCGCACCGCCGTGTGCTACAACGATCAAAATTATGTGTTTGTCGTGGTGGATGGACGCCAGCCGAAACTCAGCGTCGGCATGACTCTCGAAGAATTGGCAGACTTGATGGTCTCACTCGGCTGCACCGAAGCAATGAACACCGATGGCGGCGGCTCCACAGAAATGGCCGTGACGGTCCCGCAAAAAAATTCACCCGGCGCAGCAAAACTTGAAATCGTCAACTCGCCTTCAGACGGTCCGGAGCGCGGCCGCCCCAACGCCTGGATGATCGTCCGCCGCCACTAAATCATTTTCGTCTTCTTGTAAAAATTCTCAATAAATTTCCCATCCGCATCTTTAAACTTATAAATCTTCGCCAGGTCGCCCACGTAAACCAACTTTCCGCTGTGCCGCGCAACTTTCTTGTCTGCGCTCATCATCGCAATCGCGCGCCCCGTATATTCCGGCGTTTCGGTCAAATCAAAACGCATCGCCTTCTTCTGCTTTTCCGGCATCGTGTTCATATGCATCAGCACGCGCTCGGTGCGCATAAATCCCGGCCCCAGCGCCACAATCGTAACGCCAATTTTCCCCAGATCTGATTTCATCGCATACGCCATTTCATTAATTCCGCGGTGCCCCAATCCAATCAGCGCCCAGCCAAGCGTCTTCGGGCCAAATCCAATCACTGGTTCCGTAATCGAGACGATCAGACTGCCGCCATGTTTCGCCATCAATCGCGCGCCGTGCACCGCGCCCAGCAAGTGCGCGTAAGGTCCGCCTTCCACAGATTCCTTCCATCCGGTACTGTTCTGTTCCCAAAATAATTTCCGCGGACGCTCTGGATGAATAAACGCCTCGAAGTCTTCCGCTGCCCAACCGAACACCGAGTTCGCCAAAATATCCAGCCGTCCCGCTTCGCGTTCCACGCGCTCAAACAGCGACGCCACTTCTGCCTCGCGAGTAAAATCTACGGCAACTGCAATCCCGCGTCCTCCGCGTGCCGTCACTTCATCCGCAGTCTCTTCTATCGTTCCCGGCGCTCCATCCGGCGGCACCGGCCCACCACGAACAGTGCGCGCCGTCACATACACTGTCGCGCCGCATTCCCCCAGCGCCAACGCAATTCCGTGTCCCGCTCCGCGGCTAGCACCAGCCACCACAGCAACCTTGCCGCGCAAATCCGGAGGTGTCCACCCGATAGGCCGCTTATCTTTCGCGGCATCCGCTGCAGAATCTCGCACTCGCGATTTCTTTGATTTGGTTCTCATCGCCAGATCCTCCCGCAATGGTCTAAAACGTGGAATGAAAATTCAGAAAGGTTTATACCGAGGATTAACGACAGCCGCAAGTCCGAGGCGTACATCCACATCCACCCCCCACAGAATTCGCCGCACCGCCGCCCGTCTTCGCAGACGCGCTAAACACCGAAATCTGAATCGTCTGCTTCCGGCTCGCACATTTCGGGCAAACAATCCCCTGCCGCGGCGCCATCAACAACTTCTCGTGACGCGTCCCGCAATCCTCGCATTGATATTCGTATATCGGCATAAGCAAATCATAACATCGGAAAGGTTCTAACGAAGAGGATCTAGGCCGACAGCAACTCTCTCCACTAATACCACGCGTAAACGGATGCCATTAAGAAAACGTAAGTTCCTGCGACGAGGGTGAGCGCCCAAATGACAAGAGTTACTCGCGCCCAACTTCTTCCCACCAACGCGCACATCAACACAAAGAACCAGGACACGATTGAAATCCAATATGCGAGATTCCCCAGCGGCGACTGCTTGAAGAATATGGACCAGGAGTTCTGGTCGGAGCGAAATAGAATATACGTTGTAAGAATGGTGCAGGCTATCGCGGCAATAATTCCGAAAAGCATGGCCTTTCCGCGCCAAGTAGGAATGGAACACCGACCAGTCGCCAACCAGAATATGAGGGAGAGAACAAGCATAAAAACAGGAATCGTGAATAACAATATCAACAGGGGTAGGCCCGTCCGACTCATTTTCGCGAGACTCTCCCAAAAACAACTGCCTCCGGTTCGCCGGAGGCAGTTGTAAAAATTGTTCCGCTAAACTAAGAACTAGTCCCCAGCAACAGTCTCAGCAATCTCCGGCTTCTTCGCGCCAGCTCCATTGCCATTCCCGTTTCCGTTGACGTTCCAATCACCGCTCGGCTTCGCGATGTTGCTGATCGTTACAGGAGCGCCGGTCGGCTTCGCAGCCTTAATCTGATCCAGCGTGCCGATCGTGACCACCGTCGGCTGCGCCTTCTTCAGCACCAGCTCTTCGTAAATCGCGCGAACCTTGGCTTCTTCCTTCTGAGCTGCCTTGCGCCGTGCGCGATCTTCATCGGCGGCAGTCACCGGAACGTCGTCGTGATCCCGTTCCTTCACGCGCGCTGCATCTTCGGCGTCAATCACCAAAGAGTGCTCGTAGTTGCCCAGGTTCACTGCCTTACCGGCGGCGTAAATCTCGTGCTTGCCATGCGTCTTGTACCACTGCGCGACGGTCGCATTCTTGTACATATTCTCAATAATTTTCCGCCAGCCGATGCCCGTGTTGTACGCGCAGAACGAAATTTCGCCCTGTTGCGTTGCGTACGGAATAATGCACATTTCGGTGCGGCGGAAATCGTAGTTGAACAAATCCTGGAACCACATGCCCGCGATGAACATGAAATTCCAAGGATCTTCGCGGCGCTTGATGGCATCGTCATAGGTTCGTTCCGCGCTTACAGCTCCGTACTTCTCGTCGCTGTCTTTGGAAAGTCCCCATGACTTATCGAATTTCTTCCACAAGTCCACCAGCGCCAAACTCTTCGGCGCCTGGAAAGGCTTGTAACTCTTCAAAAGCGCCAGGCCCATCATCATCTTGGTGAATTTCGTGCTGCGCGCAGCGTCCGTGATGGCCGTAACGTCCTTCACAAGCGTCGGCACATCCAGGAATCGCGGAACCGGAGCCCATTCCTTCGTTTCTTTGTTGATCATTACCGCAGTGCCCACACCGCAATTCGGGTGGCAACCGCACGAAAGTGATCCCCACTGCGTGTCGGGCCCGTGGACCAGGTCTGCAAAGCCTGCGAACACGCTGACCAGTGAAATCGGGAACCAATCGCGCGTCGGTTCAACTTTTCCAACCTGCTTGCTCACGTCCTGCGCCAAATGCGAAAGCGTGTAGCGTTGCTTCAACCGGCGTTCCGGCGTGATGTCTTCATCGCGTCCGGTAAATGAAACCGGCTGGAACGATACGAACGCAATTTTCTTCGGATTGTCCATCGCGAACTTTACGATCGCTCCAACCTGATCGTTGTTCACGGTATTCAGAATCGTCACCACCAGCACGATTTCAATTCCCGCTTCGTGCATGTTTTCGATGGCGCGCAGTTTCACGTCGAACAAATTGCCAACCTGACGATGGCTGTTCGCGTCATTGCCGATGCCGTCGAATTGCAGATACGCGTAGCGCATACCCGCCTCGAATGCCTTCCGGCTGAATTCCTTGCTCTTGGCAAACTCGATTCCGTTCGTCGCCGCCTGCACGCTGTTGTAGCCCAGCTTGCGCGCGTAACGCACCGCATCCAAAAAGTAGGGGTGCATCGTTGGCTCGCCGCCCGAGAATTGCACGGACATCTGCCGGCGCGGCTTAATGCGAATCGCGTTGTCCAGAATTTCCTGAATTTCATCCCAGCCCAGTTCGTGAACGTACCCAACCTGGTTCGCGTCCATGAAGCATGGGTCGCACATCATGTTGCAGCGGTTCGTAAGGTCCACCGTCAGCACCGACCCGCGGCCATAGCGCACCGTGCTCGAGCCGTGCTTGTGCAGATCTTCGTCGTTGTGCGCCGGGATATCGCGGCCGGGGAAATTCTTTTCAATCCACGCCAGAAAGTCCGCGTCCACGGCCATCAAATCCTCGTACTTACCGTGCAGCGGGCATTCCTTCACCATCCAAATCTGATTGTCGCGCTTGATGATCTGCGCCTTAATCTCGCCGACCTTCTCATGCATCAAATCGCGCCAATCTTTATCGCCCTTGAAGATGGACTCGCGCGCTTCTTTCACGCATCCGGGACACAGCGAGTCAGTCTCGCGCGGAAATCCCAAAGTGGGCTTTGTCTTTTCCCACGACTTCAGCAGCGGCTTATCCGACCAATTCGGTGTAAACGAGGGGTTCGGATTGCGCTTGTTGAAGTGTTGAATCGTATTGAAGGCCACGCCGGCAGACTTCGCCACCATCAAGTCAGCGACCTTCCAAATCTTCGTCCCGAATTTACGGGGCATATCGTTCCCTCCACTTTCAAGAAATGCAGTTTTCGGATTCGTTCACTGGTTCGGACTCTTGAGCCCTAACCCGGGTACACTTCCGGGTCCCCTGTGACATACAAAGTACGACGTCAAAATTAACATGTACAGGAAAGACGCGTCTAGCTAAGTCTTTCCCCTGCTATAGCTTCCACCCTATTAGTACACCCGTCCAGTGGCATGCGCTAAGCGGTCAAAACGGGGGGTCAAACGGTAAGATTCAGCAGCTAATGGCTATTTGGAGGTCGTTCCGAAGCCCAAAAGCCTAGTTACCCTTAAGTCGCAGACTCTAAGGAACTTAGCTCCGAAACGCCCATTTCCGCACTCCAGGCCGGTTTCATTCCGGGAATCGCGCGCAAATTCTCAATCGTTCAGCGCGGGACGCAGCATCGCAATCGCGAAATGTGCAAGAAGTTGCGCTTCGTCGTCGAGCTGAACCCAGCGAATCGCGCAATGATCTTTCAAGTATTTCGCCACGCGCGCTTCGGTAATTCCCAAATGTTCCGCCAGCAGCCCGCGGATGTTGTCTCCGGATCGCGTTCTTCCACTACGCACCAAATTCCCAATTCCGATTCGCAGCGTTTGGCACGCCTCCACGTAATAATTATCCTGCAGCTCGGAATCCGAAAGCACGAACACTCCCGGTCCGGCCGGCGCTTTGTCCGCGTCATCCAGACTCGATGGCGGCGAAGCCAGCATCCTGCGAAGTCGTGACTCCAGTCCCGCCAGTCTCGACGCAAGCGCAGGTTCGCCCGCGCGTCGTCTCCCCTGCCACGCGGCTGGCCCAATGCTTCCTGACGCCGTATCGGTAAATTCCGTCTCCGAAGGTGCTCCGCCGTCGGCAACCGGCTCCGCGTCACGCCGGCGAATCTCCGCAGCGGGCGCGCCAGATCCTTGTTCGCGTCGACCGGATGACGAAAGTCGGCCCGATGTTCGCCCACTCACTTGCTGCGCCGGTCTGGATGGAATCGCGCGTGGCGCGGCTGGCTGCTCACCAACCGGCTCAACTGAAGCCGTCGCCACAACCGGACTTGCAGCCGCCACAGGAGTTCCTGGCGCCTTCTTCCGCCGCCCGCGCCCGCCTCGACGTCCACGCCGGCGGCGTTTCTTCGCGGCATCACCAGCAACTCCCTCAATGGCCCCGCTCGTCGCAATATCTCCAGCGCCTTCTAATTCTCCGGGAGCGCCCATCCCAGCATCAGCATCCGCGTCAGGCTCGCCCGTCGCTTCTGCATACTGGCTCGACGCTTCCGAGCGCCCGAACAACTTATCTGTAGTGGAAATCTCCCGCATCACTTCGCCCTGCACTTGCTCGGGAGTAACACTTTCCGTTGCGAGCGCCGCGGCCTCTGTACTCGCCAGCGGCACTTCGACTCCCAATCGCACCAGCGCTTCCTGCGCCTTCGTCTTCCACTGCGCGCGCCGGAACTTCTCCGCCGCCGTCAGATACCACGTCGCTGCGTCGGCATTGCTTCCATTCTTCTCGTGCAGGCGCGCCAGCTCAAACGCCACCATAGCGTCGCGCGTGCTTTCATACAAAGCGGCAAGCTGTCCCGGAGGATCGCTGCTAGTCCGCGCCTTTCGGATCTTCCCTTGGATGTGTCGCCAATCAGCCATGCGTTGCATTCTAACAGTGACTTGCCAACGGAACCAACAGAGAAGCCCAACAGCACTGAAGCCAAGTTATCTCTGAGGATGCGCGCTGCGCGTCAATCGCGCGCGCAAGTCGGTTTCTGTTGTAAGGAGTGTATCGCAATTCACGGAGTGTGCAACAATTCCCAGCGTGAACGCCGCCGAACGCACTTCGTGGATTACCGCGCGAGCCCGCGCGATCGGGTTCGATCTCTGCGGCGTCGCGTCGATCTCGGCCGCTTCATCCGATAACGATTCGTGGCCGGAACTCGCCCGGCGAGCGGAATGGTTAGCGCGAGGATTCGCCGGGGAAATGCGCTATCTCTACGATCCGCGGCGGGAATCGCCGCAGCGAGTGATGAGCGGTGCGCGCAGCGTGATTGTGTGCGCGGTGAACTACAACACTGCGCAACCTTATTCCACGGAGTTCTCTGCGGCGGAATCACGAGAGGAATCTCCGCGCGGATGGATTTCCCGCTACGCTTGGGGAACTGACTACCACGAAAGCATCGGCGCCAAACTGGAAGCGCTTGTTGCGGCGATGCGCGCGCAGTTCCCGGAACCGTTTGAAGCGAAGTGGTATGTCGATACTGGACCGATTCACGAGCGGATTGCGGCTCAGCGCGCGGGACTTGGAACGGTTGGCAAACATACGTTGCTGATTCATCCGGAACTTGGTTCGTGGATATTCCTGTGCGTGATTCTCACGACGCTGGAACTTACGCCGTCTTTGGATCTCGCAACATCGCTGGATGATTCCGCATCCGCGCATTCCGGTTCATCGGCGCAAATGCCGGCGACGGATGTTTGCGGTCAATGCACATTGTGCATTGACGCGTGTCCGACTGGAGCGATTGTCGAACCATACGTTCTGGATGCGCGGTTGTGTATTTCGTATCTGACGATTGAGTTGCGTGGCGCGATTCCGGAAAACCTGCGTACGCAAATGGGGCGACAGGTTTTCGGGTGTGACATTTGTCAGGATGTTTGTCCATGGAATCGCGAAGCTCCAATCACGAAGGAAGAAGTGTTCGCGTCGCGCGAAAATCTTCTCGCGCCGGATTTGGAATGGATTGCTTCGCTGACTGAAGAGGAATTCCGTGAAGTGTTTCGCGCGAGTCCGATTAAGCGCGCGAAGTGGCGCGGATTAATCCGCAACGCGTGCGTGGCACTTGGTAATTCAAACGTGCGGCGCGATTCGCTGGCGCACGAACGCGTTACAAAGTTGCTCGCGCGTTTAGCGGAAAGCAGCGACGCGCTAATCGCCGAGCACGCGCGTTGGGCGCTCAAAAAATTAAATCGAATTTAGAAAGGCAAAACTCTCAACGCAGAAGCACTGAGAGAGCAGAGAAAAGCAGATTCCTCGCTTCGCTCGGCATGACGGCGGAGTGCGGGAGGTCGCCAAGAACCTGTCGCCGCAATTCCGAGCTTGTCGCGCACGTTACTTCTCTCATTCGGATGCGCGCCCCACACCAACACCGTCATTCAGAGCGCCGAAGCGCGAGGATTCTGCTTTTTCCTGCCGCAGTTCCTTGCCTCCTGCTTCCCTGCTTCCTTGCCTCTCTGCTTCTCTAAATCACCCCGCGCTTCGGAATTCCATGCATCCGCATTTCGATCAACTGCTCTATCGTCAAATCCTTGTATCCGCGAGCGCGAACATCGCGAATATAATCGGCGCCCACTCCGTGAGTCCGCAGTTCCACCAATTTATCTACGCCGACGTGGTCATAGCCCAACTCTTTCAACTCGCGCACAAATTCCGGTGCAACTCCGTGGTTCCGCAAATTAATCAGCTGCGCCAGCTCAATGTGATCCAGTCCCGCCGAGCGCATATCTTTCGCGTAGTCCGCGCTCACTCCGTGATTTCGCATCTCGACCAATTCATCCATTCCCAGAGTCGTGTAGCCGGCATCCTTCATTCCGCGCACAAATTCCGGCGAAATTCCATGATTCCGCAGCGTGACGAGTTGATCCATGCCGAGCTTCGGCATTCCCAGCGCCGCCATCTCCTTCGTAAATTCCGGAGAGACGCCGTGATTCTTCAACGTAATAATCTGGTCTGCGGAAAGCTGACCGAGTCCCGCGCTGCACATTCCCTTCACAAATTCCACGCTCGCGCCGTGATTGCGCAGCTCAATCAGTTGTTCGACGGTCAAATCTTTCAATCCCAGGCCGCGCATTCCCGACGCGTATTCCGCCGTCACGCCGTGAGCCTTCAGGCGAATCAACATGTCCGCCGAAAGATCGCGATAGCCCAGATCGCGCATCTGCTTCACGAATTCGCGCGAGACGTCGAGTTCCGCCATCGAAAAAATCTGATCGCTCGACAGATCCGAGTAGCCCAGCGCCTTCATGCCCTGCACAAAATCCGCGCTCGGCGCAAAAGAAACTTTTCCGGTGCCGACCCCCTTATCGAAATCGCCGGTGAACGTCATCGTGCCCGCATCGCGCCGCAATTCAAACTGTACGTTGGGCCGCGTTCCGATCGAAAGACTCGGATCGAGTAGCCAAACTTCGCTGACCTTCCACGTGCTGCCCCAGGTGTGCGTCGAGCCGGCCGCCTCCCAGTGAATTTGCAGCCAAATCTGTTCGCCGCCGGTTTGGAATTCGGCGCGCCATTCGCCCTTCGGCATTTCCTGCGCGGCCAAAGCCCCAAAGAAAATTCCGGCCAGCAGCAGAGCTAGGACTACATACATTCCACGATTTCGCGTTACCAGCTTTCGCATTGACGTTCTCTCCGTACAGCTAGTAGTGAGACGCCGCGGTACGGTAAATGTCACCTGTAATTCACTCCTCAGTTTAGAGAGCCGGAAATATTATGTTATGTGCGGCCGGGAGCTTCCCTGGCACTTTAGACCGGGCACATGCCTGACACTTTTTGGTCCTCTCCTGTAAGGGGATGGGGTGCAGGGGAAGGGTGGCCTTCAGTGATTCCGAGGTCATGCTTCGAGCCGTGACTACTATTCCAAAAACCACGTGAACGGCGGGTAAGTGAGAATCTGAAAAAATTTGGCACTGGTGGTCTCCGGCGGCCGTCCGAAAATGTGCCGTTTCCGGATCTTCTTAGGGTCTCGCCGGCGCGCCCACGAGAGCATGCCCTTGCTAACCACCCGTCATTGAAACCGCAGGCCTTAATGCGTCAATTGGTTCGCGCTTCATTACCCCTAGGCACAGGAATAATCTTAGACCCGTTTATGGGTGCCGGGTCGACCATTGCCGCCGCAAAGTGCTTGGGACTCAGGAGTGTTGGGGTTGAGATGGATTCGAAGTATTTTGCTTTCGCAAAATCGGCAATACCAAGACTCGCTGACATAGAAATCATTTGAAGGCAGAAAGGTAGAATTTTGCGATTTTGCTTGAGGCCGGTATTCGACCCTAGCCTGCGGTTCTTTTGACCCGTCCACAATGGTTTTATCCCGTAGTTTTATCTGCTCGACTCTTTTGTGGAATCGGGACGCAAGACTCTTGGATGTTGGTTTGGAATTCGTCGGGCAAAGAACGGACGGAAAGCGGCGTGGGGTGGGGTTTGTGTTGATGGCGGATTTAGAGAACCGGGGTAGGAAGGTCGGCGGCTAGGGGTTGGTGGCTAGTGACTAGGAATCCGAAGGCAGGGAGAGTCCGAAACAGGCCGCGGCGCATCTATCAAAGTACCGGCCTAAGTTGAATCGCTGGATGTAACGGCGATACAATGTTGGCGTCGTAACGAATTTGGGTCTGATAGAAACAATTGAAACGCGACCTTCATGGGCCGCAGAAAGGTTTTCCCATGACGGAATCCCAAGCAACACAAAAAAAGGAGAGTCCCTTGCCTCATGTACTGCCAGCCCTGCCGTATGCGTTTGACGCGCTTGAACCTCATATTGACGCAAAGACGATGGAGATCCATCACGACAAACATCACGCCGCCTATGTGACCAACCTGAATAAGGCGCTGGAGGGCGACGCGCATCTGGCCGCGCTTTCCATTGACGACCTGATGCGGAAGATTGACTCTGTGCCCGAAGCGATTCGCACCGCGGTGCGAAATAACGGCGGCGGACACTGGAATCATTCCATGTTCTGGAAAATTATGAAGAAGGATTCGCACGGCGTCGGCGAGCCGAAGGGCGCACTGGGCGAGGCAATTAAGTCTGCGTTCGGTTCGTTCGCGGAATTTAAGACAAAATTCGCGGCGGCGGGCATGGCGCGGTTCGGCTCCGGCTGGGCGTGGCTGGTGAATAAGGATGGCAAGCTGGCGATTGAGTCGCTGCCGAATCAGGATAATCCGCTGATGGCGGGCGGGAAGGCCGTGATGGGCGTGGATGTGTGGGAGCACGCCTACTATTTGAAATATCAGAACCGGCGCGCGGATTATTTGGCGGCGTGGTGGGAAGTGGCCGACTGGGACGCGATCGATCAGAATTTTATTGCGTCGAAGAGGTAGCGGAAAAAATACAAGATAGCGTTTTTCACAAAGACGAAAGTAACGGCGCGGCGGGGCAGAAAATCAAAGCGCCGCCGCCCGGGTCATTTTTTCGTAAGACAACAGCGACCGCGTGGGGAAAGTGGCCGACTGGGACGCGATCGATCAGAATTTTATTGCGTCGAAGAGATAGAGACACTTTTCCTAACGACGACGGCGCGGCGGAATTTTTTTGAGAAAGACGACAACTTTTGTAGAGACGACATTTTTATAAAGCGACAATTTTTGTAAAGACAAAAACAACGGCGCGGAAGACCTGAGTCTTACCGCGCCGTTTGTGCTGACTTGGAATTTAATTAGCCGAACGAATTCAATTCGCCGAACAAAATCAATTGGCGACATTTAATTCGCAAATGCGGCAGTGGAACGGTTCGGCAGATACGAAACTTTCTTATTGGTTGAGCTGACCGCGGTGCGCGCGTCTGTATCTTTCTTGGCGGTATTGGCCGCTTGCGCGGGATCGAACATTCGCGCGGTGGAGAAATCCGAAAGTTGGGAACGTGTGCTGACTCCGAACTTGGTGAGCAGCGCGGATACGGGAAACTTTACGGTACGCACGCTGATCGAAAGCAGCGAGGCGATTTCCTTATTGGCGAGATTTTCGGTGACGGCGCGCAGGACTTCGCGTTCGCGCTGGCTGAGGGCAACGGCTGAGGTTCCGACGCGAGCCGTCTGAAGAAGAGCTGCCGCACGCGCGCTGATATTTTCGTTCAGAGCTTCGTCGGCACAGACGACGAGAACGAGATCCCTGGGCGAACAGTAGTGGGCGATGCAATAAGCGGCGAGCGAGCCGGCGATGCGGTCAAGGGGAAGTTCACCATTTTGATCGGCGTCAACAGTAAATTTTGCGGCGCCGGTTTTCTTGTCGCAGAATACGTACGCGTTCGGCTGAGTGCTTCGCGTACGTTTCGCCGAGACTCTTAGCGTTTCGTTACGCTTAAAGATGCTGCGCACATCTTTCACAAGGCCCATCCTTCCAGGCGCTACTCGCGCTGTAGGTTGATGATGAAACACAGCTTTCGCGATCGAATCTCCTTGCGTCGTATTCAATTGAGATTTAAAACTTGCAGCCGGAGAAACGCAAATAAGACTGCGCGCCAGCGGGAGGGGGCCGGCGACTGAACATGATTCCTGTAGAACTACTGCAACTTTTCGGGCCCGATTTATAAAACAACTGTATCCGTTGCGGACGCGGCCCCTACGCGACGGTAGTAATAGTACCGCGCTGAGCAATAGCAATTTCGGTGCCATTTTGGGACTAAATGAGGCAGGTCAATTATTTCAATGGCTTACGGCGCTAAGTGCGACGGCAATGGCCTGCAATGGAATTGAAGCTGCGTAAAGCTTTCCGTCTACGGTTAAATTTTGCACGATCTACAGAATTTGCTGTATAGAGTTGGCGGTGGACGACAACGGTGTTGCGTTCGCGGATGGCTGGAGGAATCGAATGGTGGTACCGGGAATGATTTTGTCTAATCTCAATGTGATGCCACCCGAAGGCGGCGCGGCGATAGAGCAGATTGTGCTGCGCGTCACGCACTTCGCGGCGGGGATCACCTGGATTGGGCTGCTGTACTTTTTTAATTTAATTGCGTCGCCGGTGATGGCGAAATGCGATCCGCAACTGCGGTCGCGTTTCTACGCAGAATTGATGCCGCGCGCGATGTGGTGGTTCCGATTTTCGGCGGTTCTGACCTGGCTGGCGGGTTTCCGCTACTTCATGATTTTGGCGAAGACGGATGCGATTAATGCAGGAAATCCTGCGTTGACGGGGCGATGGCTCGGGATCTGGTTCGGATGCTGGGTGGTGGCGTTCGCGATTTTGATGGGGCTGCTGCAATCACCGATTGCTAAAAATGGATGGCTGCTGACTGCGGCGGCCGCGATTGTGCTGACTGCGGCGGCGTGGCTGGTGCTGCATTGGATTGCCGGGCCGACGGTGGGCAATCGGACATTGAGCATCAGCGTTGGCGGTGGACTGGGCACAATTATGTTTTTGAGTGTGTGGGGCGTGGTCTGGCGATGCCAGAAAAAATTAATTAAGTGGCATCGCGAGAGTGTTGAACACGGCACGCCGATGCCGCCTGAAGCGGCAAAAGTTGCGCGGCTTTCTTATGTGACGGCGCGGCTGAATTTTTGGATTTCATTTCCGATGCTGTTTTTCATGGCTGCGGCGAGTCACTTCCCGATTTTTTCTGGGCAGTAATTTGCGCGGCGGCGCGCTGGACATTTTCCGGGCAAAGAAAAATTCACGCACGAGTAAAAACTGCGAAGTGCTGGTTGCGCAACGGTTGTGAAACGGTTGCGTGACGGCGAGCGCCGTAATCCGCCACAATTCCCACGAACATGTCTGCCGATAATCCAATTAATCCGCTGGCGCAAATTCCGGTGACCGCGCAGCGCAAGTCTTCGCCGACGCTGGGACGCCAGATTGCCGGCGCCACAGCAATTGTGATGGCGAGCGTGCTGCTCAGCCGGTTGCTGGGATTCTGGCGGGAGTGGGAAGTGGCACATCAGGTCGGATCAAATGCGACGACGGATGCTTACTACGCGGCGTTTACGCTGCCGGACTTCTTAAATTATTTGGTGGCGGCGGGATCGCTGAGCGTCACTTTCATTCCGGTATTTTCAAAATACATGGCGGAGAAAAATGAGGAGGAAGGCTGGCGTGTATTTTCGATTGTTGTAAGTTTTATGGGACTGGTGATGATCGGCGTGGTTATCCTGGCGGAAATATTCGCGCCGAAAATTGTTTCGCTGATTGCGCCTGGATTTGGGGCGGCGGAAAAGTTGCATGTGGTTTCGCTGACGCGGCTGATGCTGCCCGCGCAATTTTGCTTTTATATGGGCGGAATTTTGAGCGCGGTGCAATATGCGAAAAATCGCTTCATTGTGCCGTCGCTGGCGCCGCTGGTCTACAACATTGGAATCATTTTGTGCGGCGTGCTGCTTTCTTCGCGTCTGGGAATTACGGGATTTGCGGTGGGCGTGTTGGCGGGCGCGATTGTTGGGAATTTTCTCTTGCAAGTTTACGGAGCGAAGCGGGCGGGGGCGAGATTCTTTTTCTCGCTGAACATCCGGCATCCGGGATTTATTTTGTTTGTGAAGCTCGCGGTGCCGATCATGCTGGCGCTTTCGCTGGCGTTCACCGATGACTGGATCATCCGTTGGTTCGGATCCTATTTGCCGCCCGCGTCCATTACGTGGCTGAGTTATGCGAAAACTTTGATGCGCGTGCCACTGGGAATTGTGGGGCAGGCGATTGGGGTAGCGTCATTTCCTGTACTGGCGCAGCTTTTTTCGGAAAAGCGGATGGTGGAGTTAGATCAGATTTTGAGCGGCACGATGAAGGGGATCATTTTGATGTTGATGCCGATTACCGCTCTGACCGTGGCGATGAGCGTGCCTCTGGTGCATCTGGTTTTTTCGCACACGCGGCTGCATGAATCGGATTTGCTGGCTACGGCCGGAACGCTGGTGTGGTTTTCGCTCGGAATGATTGCATGGGGAGCGCAGAACATTTTGGCGCGTGCGTTTTATGCGATGCACGACACGATTACGCCGGCAGTGGTTGGCACTGCGATTACGGTTTTGAATTTGCCGCTTTACTGGCTGCTGGTGCGGCACATGCAGCATTTGGGGTTGGCGGCGGCGAGTTCGGCGGGGATCACGGCTTACACGATTATTTTATTTGTGATTCTGATTCGGAAGACGTCGGGTAGCGGGATGCGCGGGTTGATGAGTTTTTTTGCGCGGGTGTCGGTTGCGTCGGCGATTGGCGGATTTGTTTGCTGGAAATTTGTTGGGTGGTTGGGTGAACGGATTTCCTGGAAGACGTTGCATGGAGCGTTTATTGATTTGAGTTTGGCGACGGTTGTGGGAGTGATTTTGACGATTGTTTTGTTGCAATTGTTTGGGGTGAAGGAAGTTCGGAGTTATATGACGCGGTTTACGGCAAAGTTTTCAGGGGCTCGTTCGTGACGGTGCGGTACGTTGGAGAAAAGCCCCGGGTTCGGCGAATCCGGGCTTCACGGTCAACGGCTAAGCGGGTTACGGCGAAAAAATAGAAGAGTCTTCGCAGTTTATTTCATTAGGGATTCGACTTGTTCTTCGACGTGTCTGCGGAATTCTAGCGGATGGGCCATTTTCGGGAATGGTTCGGGTGTGCCGCCTGTGCCGCGAACGGTTACGGTGCCGTAGCCGAGCATGCGCCCTGACATCGGTTCATCGACTGCGATGCTTTCGATTTTTTGCAGGAGAATTTCCAGCGTTCTGCGTCCGAAGACACCTTGCTTGATTAGCACGCGTTTATTGGTGACGGCCATTTCTGTGGCGTTGCGCTTCATCAGGCCAATTCCGAACACGAGCGCCGCGGCGACGATTAGTCCGACACCGACTTCCTTCATATCGTTCGCGTCGGCATGGGCGTAGTGGTAGAGCATCCATCCGCCAGCGCCGAGCAGTATTAGTGTTGGAACGATCACCGGCCAGAACAGGACGATCCAGTGGAGGCGCGTTTCGTAGAGGAGCTTTTCATCCGGGATTAGATGTTTTCTGGCGTAGCTCATGGCGCGGCCTCCGTCGGAGCGGTGATGTAATTAGAGATTCAACATGAAATAGGGGGTGGGTGCAAGTTCTAGTAAGGACAATCACAGCCAGTGCAGCAGAATGTTCGACAGCATCACACCCGCCATGAAGGCAGAAATCCATGCATTTTTATGGCGCGGTCTAAGTGCCACAAACAGAACGAAGAACGCAAAAGGAATGAGAGCGCCGGGGAAAGTTCCAGTCCACTTAAAGAATCTAGCGATCAGCGCGGCGAAAGTCGACAGGTTCGCGGCGAAACGCTGAACCAAAACGGATTGGCGATATGGATTTGGGTTGGCAAAAATATGCAAAATAATGGAGAACAGAATTCCTACCAGCCCTGCTATTAGAAGTCTGAGTTTCAGTGAACGGTCAGATATCTGGGGGTCGGTGCTTGTCATGCGACCTCTCAGCCAAGGGTGGAGTATAACATCCGAGAACGCACCCTTAGTGTATGGAGAACTACCTTTAGGAGAATGGAAAATGCGGCCCTAAACAATTTCCGTGTGGCCTGCGGATTTCAGGTCGTAGCGGATGCCGCGCCACTTGATGCGTCGGCTGAATGCGGAGACGGCGAAATTTATGGCGTAGAGAAAGGGAACGAGCGGGGCGAGGAGAGTCCAGGCCCAGGCGTAAGTTTGGAGTTTTTGTTTGTAGGCGGGAAGAAGATCGGTGACGGCGATCCAGCGGACGATTCCTTTTGCGGCGGCCAGGAGTGCGATCAGCATCATTACTAGCGCGGTGGTTAGCCAGAGCTGGCCTATGGAAATGGATTGAATGATGAGCAGGACGCCTAGGATTAGCGAGGCACAGTAGAGGAAATGGGAAAATGCGCCGGCTAGCCAAACTTTCGGCGCGTAAACGCGGGTGATGGTGATCTGGCGATTCGTGAAGTTCAAAAGACTTTTAGCGCCGGCGTCGTGAAGTGCGGGAACTAAACATTCCGGGATGAATTGGATTTGGCGTCCGGCGGCGCGAAGGGCGCGGGTGATGCCCCAATCGTCACTGACGGCGCCTGCCCAATGGTCTTTGACTTTTATTTCGTCGAATACACTTAGGCGAATGGCGGTGCCGCCGCCCCAGCAGAAATTGCGATCGTGTTCGCCGAGCATGGTGACGATGCTGGCGTCCCATGCAGCGCCGAGCGCGCTAAAGAAGCCTCCCTTCACCGGGAGCCACCAGCGAAAAGTGGTGGTTGCGCCGAGGCGGGGATCATTCAGCGGCGCGACGAGATGAGTGAGCCACTGGCGACCGGGACGGCCGTCTGAATCGGCGAAAACTATGACGCTGAAGCTGGAATCGAGCTGGTCCACTGCGAAGCGGAGATTATTTACTTTTTCTCCGCAGTTTTGCGCGCGGCCGGCGATTATTACTTGTGCGGGAGTTGCGCTCGTCGTTGCTACGCGTTTCAGGATATCGCGGGCGCTATCTTCGGCGCGGGCCAGAATAAAAAATATTTCGAAGTTAGGGTAATCCTGCGCGGTTAGCGCGGAGAGATTTTCTTCCAGGCCCGGCTCGACTCCTCTGCACGGACAGAGTAATGCAACGCGCGGAGTGAAAAATCCGGAGTGTTGATTGGCGCGTCTGCGGGCCATGGCGAGCCATTGGAATCCCTGGACGAGAGACCAGAGGCTCAGGAGAAGTTCGGCGGCTACGACGATGTAGAAAGTTAGTTCCATGTTCGAGTACGACAGGGGTTAAAACCCCTGGATTTAAATGACATTACGGCACGGCTGAAGGCGTGCCCTGTTACGAACCATCTCGAGCTTCGGAATTGCTGAAGCCGCTCTCTTTTGTAAGCCATTTATCAAATGAATTCTGGAGGCGTATCGTTTACCGAGACACACTAGTCACCGGAACGTACCCGTCACCGGAACTCATTTTCGTGATTCTGACATGCGCGAGACGCGGATTGAGGTTAGAATCTTGCGCGAGTTCCGATAGTGCAAAGGGGGAGACCATGCCACTGCGAATGGACCCGGCGAGAATCACCACTGCTTTTATTCTGGATGGATTCCACATTGTGCGTACCGTTGGAATTGTGCGCGGGATTGTGGTGCGTTCGCGCAGCGTGATTGGAAATCTGGGTGCGGCGCTGCAGACGATTGTTGGCGGAAACATTACGATTTTTACCGAACTCTGCGAGAAAACGCGCGAGGATGCGTTTGAGTTGATGGTGGATCACGCGATGACGCGCGGAGCGAACGCGATTATCGGAATGCGCTACGACGCGACGGAAATTATGAACGGCGTTACCGAAGTGCTGGCGTATGGCACGGCGGTGATTGTGGAACCAAATGCTGCATCCTCAAATTAGGAAATGCAGGAGCCGCGGCGATTTTTCGCTTCCGGGGCTTGCCGACAAAAAACGTCGTGACGCAAAAGGCGCGAAAGCCCCTTTTTTCTGACACTGGTATGTCGCGGCTGAATCCGCGACCCACAAATCGTTTTAAACCGCAGAGAATATTTGAGAGATGCGTCGTAGCTAGATGAGAAAGATAGATTGACCGGCATATGCGCCGCCCTGGCCTGCACACGCGACGATCCGGCGTCAAGCCGCGTCGGCGTGGCATGCGTGGATGGGCTGGCTTGGATTGGCGGTGATCGCGGCGGTAGTGTTGTATGGAGCGCGGATTGGATTGGCGGGACAACCGCTATTCGGACGCGCTCTTGTTGCGGCATCTGAGGATGTCACGCTGTAAATTAGCGGGATTTGGTACGCGCGGAAACCTGATTCAGAACTTCCTGAAATAATTTTTCCGACTGCGATTCGAGTTGCAGGAGAAGTTTGCCCGCGGCGCGGCTGGCGTTTTCGATCATGGATGGATCGAGAAGGATGGCGCAACGGTCCACAAATGGACCGGCGGGCGCGATACGCGAGCGTGACTGCGACGAGCGCGACGCGGCGGATGCGGCCAGGCGGCGATAAATTTCCAGATCGCCGCGAAATTCCATGGCGTCGCCAGCGGTCCACCCGGATTCCTTGGCGAGAGCTGTTACGAGGTCGCGGAGAAATGCGGCGGGGTCGTCATTGCGCGTGCGCGTTGCGCGGCGTGGAGAGCGCCGAGCGTTTGATTCCGCGACACGGGCAACGTGAGCCGCCATTGCGAGGAGCATTTCGCGCTCGAGCATGGCTTCGAGTTCGCGTCGGCGTTCGAGATGCGCGATTGCTTCTGGACGGTCAAACTGTTTCGCGTAGCTTTCGAGGAATACGGAGGCTACGCGCTCACTCTTCAGAGCGTGCAGCAATTGCTTCGCGAGTTCGCGTGGCGGAGTTGAGGGCGAATTGTTTTTTTGCGCCATGATGCTTTGGAAATGGCCGAATAAAAAGGTCTACGCGAAGTTATTGCGAAGTGCAAGTGCTGCGGGCATCTTTGCGATGGAGTTGTGCTGAAAAGCAAAAGCCGGAGACCGTTTGAGGAGATCTCCGGCTTTGCGAGCTATTTAGTTGCGGCGCGCGCTGCGGCGCGATTTAGTGCACTGGCGGCATAACGCTCGGTTTGGGCTGGCTCGGTATGCGCGGCTTATCCGTCGAAACGCCGGTGACCGGCACTTTTTCCAGGGCCAATTCGAGCACTTGCTCCACCGTGCGGGCGTAGTGAACTTTCATGCCCTCGAGCATTTGCGGTTCAAGATCCGCCTTCACGTTGGGCTCGTTTTCCGCGGGAAGAATTACTTCCTTGATGCCCGCGCGACGGGCGCCGAGAATTTTTTCTTTCACTCCGCCGATGGGCAGAACGATGCCTAGCAGCGAAATTTCTCCCGTCATAGCGACGCGTGGACGCACCGGGCGGCCTGTGAGCAGACTGACCAGAGCGGTGACCATTGCAACGCCGGCGCTCGGGCCGTCCTTGGGAACCGCGCCTGACGGAACGTGAATGTGCAAATCCTGTTTGCGGAAAAAATCAGGATCTACGCCATAGCGTTCCGCGTTTGCGCGCACCCAGGAAAGCGCGGCCGTCATGGATTCCTGCATGACTTCGCCGAGGTGGCCCGTCATGGTGAATTGTTTGCTGCCGCGCATGCTGGTGGCTTCGATGAAAACAATGTCGCCGCCCACCGGAGTCCAGACGAGTCCAACGGCCACGCCGGGATGCTTGACGCGTTCTTCCACTTCGCGTTCGGCGTGATATTTCGGAACGCCGAGCACTTCGTGAACGACCGCAGGCGTGATTAGCAATTTTTCCAAATTGCCTTCGGCCATGCGGCGCGCTTGTTTGCGAACCAGCGTTGCAATTTCGCGTTCGAGATTGCGGACCCCCGCTTCTCGCGTGAAGCTGCCGATCAGTTCGCGCAGACCTTCGTCGGTGAACTCAAATTGTTCGCCGTGCTTCAGGCCGTGCTCGGCGGCCTGCTTCGGAATTAAATATTTCCGCGCGATATTAACTTTTTCTTCTTCGGTGTAGCCCGCCAACTCGATGATTTCCATGCGATCGCGCAGCGGCTCGGGAATTGGATCAATCCAATTCGCCGTGCAGATGAACATGACCTTCGAGAGATCGAAAGGCACATCGAGATAGTGATCGCGGAAAGTTGCGTTCTGCTCGGGATCGAGAACTTCCATCAGCGCGGCGGATGGATCTCCGCGGAAATCACGCCCGAGCTTATCCACTTCGTCGAGCATGAAGACCGGGTCGTTTACTTCGCCGCGTCGCAGACCCTGCAGGATTTGGCCGGGAAGCGCGCCGATGTAGGTGCGGCGGTGTCCGCGAATTTCCGCTTCGTCATGCATGCCGCCGAGAGAGATGCGCACAAATTTCCGGCCCATAGCACGCGCGATGGATTTTCCGAGCGAGGTCTTCCCTACTCCCGGAGGTCCGAGGAAGCAAAGGATTGGACCTTTCATTCCCGGCTGCAGTTTTTTCACAGCGAGATAATCCAGGATGCGCTGCTTCACCTTTTCCATGTCGTAATGGTCTTCGTCCAAAATTGCCTGCGCCTTGGGAATGTCAATTTCCTCGGAGCCAGACGACTTCGTCCACGGCAGAGTTGTCATCCATTCCAAGTAGGTGCGCGCAACCATGTATTCCGCGGAGGAAGGCGTCATGCGTTCGAGGCGCTTCAATTCACGCTCGCATTCCTTGGCGGCTTCGGCCGGCATACCGGATTCGACGACCTTCTTGCGCAGCTCGACGACTTCGGCTTCGCCGTCTTCGCTTTCGCCCAGCTCCTTCTGAATCGCTTTCATTTGTTCGCGAAGCAGATATTCGCGCTGGCTCTGGCTGACCTGCTCTTGAACCTGTTCCTGAATTTTATTCTTGAGTTCGAGTACTTCGAGTTCTTTGCTGAGTTCGCGAATCAGCGTCTCGAGACGCTTGCGCACGGATGCGGTTTCGAGCAGCTCCTGCTTGATCATCGTACTCAGCGAGGGCAACATGCCGGCGATGAAGTCGGCGAGGCGTCCCGGGTCTTCAATGTTGAGAACGACAGTTTGAAGATCGTCGGAAAGTTGCGGAGAGCGTGCGACGACTTCGCGGAACAGGGATTGCGCGTTGCGTTCGAGTGCGGTTAGCTCGGCATCCACTGGACCAATGATGTCGGGATGCGCTTCGACTTTCGCGCGCATGAAGGGACGCAGGCTCAAAACTTCAGCCACGCGGATACGCTGCAATCCTTCGAGAAAAATTACCATGTTGCCGTTGGGCATTTTCACGGTCTTGTGGAGTTTGGCCGCGGTGCCAACGGAATGCAGATCCGCGCCGCCGGGTTCGTCCACGCGGGGATCCAGTTGCGCCACGACGGCGATAAGCTTTTCATCGCCCTGAAGAGAATTTACAAGAGCGAGAGAAGTTTCGCGGCCGATGGGCAACGGAGTTACGCCACCGGGAAAAAGCACGATGTCGCGTACCGGCAGAATCGGCAACTCGCTGGGAATAATCGTAAGTTTGTCCGCCATTGGGGTCCTTAGAAAGCCCTCGTAGCTGGGAGAGCGTTTCGTCCGTCAGAATAGTTAGATGCGTCCGGAAACAAAGGGTTGCGGACGATTCAATCAGACACACTAAGATAGATTGAGTGCGTTACGCTAATATTATTGCTTTGCCACACCCGGAATTGCAAGCTTTTTCTCTTGGAGCTACCCAAGGGCACGATTCATCGTAAGCCACTGAAAATAAATAACTTAAGTTGTATCGTTTGCGCGATTCTCCCGGTTTTCACCCTGCGCTCTTTTCGATCCGTTTGCTGTATTCTGCCTGAACGTAGCGAATTGCGTCGTGTTTTTCCTTAAGCGTGCCTTCGAGCTGTGCGTCCTCGACGGACCGCAGGATCAGCTTAAAGATTGGACCGGGGCGAAATCCGAGGGCTTGAAGATCTTCGCCCGTGATCAATCGCGGAGGCCGCACTTGTTCGGGTGGCGTTTCCGCGATGAATTTTTGGATGAATTGCCAATTGTCCAAAATGCGGTGGCAGGCGAGGCAATCGAGGCGATGCAACTCGAGCTGTTCTTCAAACTTCGGGGAGCGCACGAAACGCTTTAGTGTCGATGCTTTCATTTGCTGCACGTCTTTGAAGCGCATGTGACTTGCGACGAGTTCGACAATTTGTTCGGTGTCTTCATTTGAAAAACGAAACCGGTGGCAGATTTCTTCCGCCATCCGCGCGCCGATTTCCGCGTGTTGGTTGAAGCGAATGCGGTCACCGGTTTTGCTGGCGGGAGCAAACGTGGGCGGCTTGCCGACGTCGTGAAGGAGCGCGCCCCATGCGAGAGTGGGCGAAGATCTGGCTGGAAGATTTTCCAGGAGCATGCGCGTGTGAATCCAGACGTCGCCTTCGGGATGAAACTCGGGCGGTTGCTGAACGCCTTTCATGCGCGCAACTTCGGGCAACAATATTTCCAGAAGGCCGGTTTCGTCGAGAAGCTCGAAGCCGCGGCGCGCGGCGCCTTCGGTGAGAATTTTCGTGAGTTCATCACGTAGCCGCTCGGCCGAAACTTGATTGATTTGCGAAGCTAGTTCTTGAATCGCGGCAAAGGTCCGCGGCTGGATTTTATATCCGAAGCGCGCGGCGAAACGAACAGCGCGCACGAGGCGGAGTTTATCTTCAGTGAAGCGGAGGCGCGGTTCGCCAATCGTGCGAATGATTCCTGCGCGCAGGTCTTCGCGGCCGCCGACGAAGTCCAGGATTTTTCCTTCGGCCGGATCCATCAGCAATCCGTTGATTGTGAAATCGCGGCGCACTACATCTTCCTGAGGCGTGCGCGAATAGACGACGTGATCGGGATGGCGGCCATCGGAGTAGCCGACGTCGGATCGAAACGTGGCGACTTCAACGTGAACATCGCCGCCAGGAACAATTACGACGCCGAATTTTGCTCCGACGGTGAGGCTGCCAGGGAAAAGTTCTTCGATTCGAGTTGGAACCGCGTCGGTGGCGACGTCATAATCGGCGGGAACGCGGCCGAGCAGTTCATCGCGCACACATCCGCCTACCAGAAAAGCCTGCTGGCCACTGGCGCGAAGCGTACGGCAAATTTGCTCCGCAAGTTGACGCGGCATAAGCGCAGTTTCCATAACTTGATTATCCGCCCGCGCGGGTGGGCGCGCCAAGCGGCAAGGTGCGAGTTGTTCCGGGATGGTAGTTAGTCGTCGGAATCGTTCTTGCGGTCGAGCGATCCGCCGTACTGAATTTTCGAGAATCCGAAACGGTCGCGGAGTTTATCGGTGGCGCGAGCGAGGCGTTCGAGTCTTTCGTTGCGCGGGCCTTCGAGCAGATCGAGTTGCTGTTCGCCATGATTAAAAGAAGAAAGCGCCGCGCCGAGCAGCCGTACTTTGCGGGCGCGCTGCCAGCGCGCGTCAAACAATTCGCGCAGCGCGGTAAGAATTTCGGCATCAAGATCGGTGGAATCGGAAAACGTTTTTGCATGCGAAGTGGTCTGGAAATCCGAATACCGGATTGTAAGCGTTACGGTGCGCGTGCTGAGGCCCGCATCGCGTAAACGCTTCGTTGCTTTCTGGCCGAGATGACTGAGCGTGGCGTGGAGAGCGACGGCATCGTCGGTATCCACTCCGAAGGTGTGGTTGTGGGAAATGGATTTGGGCTCGGCGTCTAGGAAAAACTCGAAAGCATCTTCGCCACGCGCTTTGCGATAGAGCGCGTCGCCCCACTGGCCAAACGATTCCTGAAGTTTTTCAAGTGGCACAGCGGCCAATTGGCCGACGGTAGAAATGCCGAGCGCGTTCAGCCCTTCCTCGGTCACTGTGCCGATGCCGGGAATGCGGCGCACGCTAAGCGGCGCGAGAAATGTAGCTTCGAGACCAGCGGGAATACAAAGCAGGCCGCGCGGCTTGGCCTGATCGCTGGCAACTTTCGCGACGAGACGCGTGGCGGCGAGTCCGCCAGAGCACGGAAGGCCGGTGGTGTGCGTGATTTCAGAAAGCAATTTGTGCGCGGCGGCGAGTGACGGGCCGTGAAGTTTTTCCGTGCCGCTGAGATCGAGATAGGCTTCGTCAATCGAAGCCATTTCCACGGTGGGAGAATATTTGGTGAGAATTGCCACGACGCGGTCGGACCATTCTTCATAGAGGGTGTGTCGCACATCGAGAAAAACCGCATGGGGGCACAGCTTCGCGGCGGTGCGCAGCGGCATTGCGGAGTGGACTCCGAAACGCCGCGCCTCATAGCTGCAGGCGGATACCACGCCGCGCGCATCTGGTCTGCCGCCGACGATCACAGCTTTGCCGCGAAGATCGGGACGCTCGAGCAGTTCGACAGAAACAAAAAACGCGTCCATATCGAGATGAAGGATTGGAGTGGAAACGCGTGGCTCCGCGGAGGAATCGCCGAGCGTATCGGCGTGCTTGGCGCGGAATCGAGCGAGCTTTGGCACGGGCAGAGGAAATCAGAGTGCAGCTGGAATCTTCTCGAGCGGAATTCTACCACTCCCAGGGACTGATGCGAATTCACAGCTAGAGCGTAGTTGAATACCGAACACGAGAATAATTTTCGCCGAAGCCTTGTGCGAAATTCAGTTACTGTAAGAATCGCGATGCCCGTGCGCTTCAGCATATTGATTCCGACGTACAACCGTAAAAAACACGTTTGTCAGGCCGTTGATTCGATTCTTGCTCAAACATTCACAGACTACGAGCTGTTCGTCATTGACGATGGATCAAACGACGGAACGGCGGGCGCGCTTAGCTCTTATGGAACACGCGTTAATGTGTTGAGCCAGCAAAATCAGGACCCGGAGGTTGCGCGGAACAAAGCGGCTGCGATTGCACGCGGTGAATATCTGGTATTTCTGAATAGCGATGATTTGCTGACTCCGTGCGCCCCGAAAACGTGCGACCGGATCATTCGCGAATTCGATTCGCCGCCACTGATTATCGGATCCATGAGGTACTTCACGGAGGGACAGAAGCCTTTTCCAGACTATCCAAACGAAAACGCGAATATTTCCGTTTACAAATTCCAGGATTTTTTGGCAAAAGAAGTGTCCGTCGGGCTTTCAAACAGCCGAATTGTTTTGCGCAAGTCGCTTTTCGATCAGGCTGGCGGCTTACGGTACAGCACGTCTGCTACTTTTCATCTGGATGATTTTAATTTGATTTTATAAGTTGGGACGATTGGGTCCTGCGTGATTGTCGAAAAGCCGTTCACGGTCGCATATCGGGCGCACGACACGAACAGCATCCGGAGCGTTGAATCGATCGTGAATGGATTCTCCATCGTCATCGACACAGAGCGGAGCGGGCAATATCCGGGCGGAGCGAAGCGCAGGCTGGAACGATTCGCATGCATCGGCGGCATCGCTGCGCTTTGGGTGAAGTATGCCTGGAAGAGCGGCCATCGAAAACTGGCGCTGAGACTGATGAAAGAGAGTGCGCCAATGCTGGCTGCTACTGTGCACAAGAAAATGCTGGGTCTTTTCCGTCACCCCGCCTCAATCGTATTTCCAGCGCAAAGCAGAAAGTAAACGCGTCAATTCTAAAATGGTCTGAAGGAGCAGCGAGCCGAGTCGATCTGCACCAAGCGGACAGAATTAGCCCAGATGGCGATACCAGAAATCACCGATCATTCGGTAGAAAGGCATAGGGACATTTCCCAGCAGCGTGCGGACGACGCGATAGACCAAAGAGGAGTCACTGTGGTGTGCCTTCTGAACGTTTTCTGTTTTATCTCCCCGCGCACAGAAAGTGAAATCTACCAGATCTTCTTCCAGCGGCGCCCATCGCCGTTTGTAAGTTAGAAGTCCTTTATTCGCCGCTGCCGTACGTCCGAAGCTATAAATCTTACCGCCTTGATCCTGAGCGCGCTTGATCGTCTCCCAATAAAGCAATTGATTCACACCCGCGGGTGCGTCAGCGATGATTCCCGCGTACTCCGCCGTCCAGAATTGGCCCATGCTCATCAGGATAAAACATCCGACCGGCTTGCCCTTGTGCATCGCGAGAAAAAGAGACAAGTGTTGAGGGGACATAAAATTCAGCATGGCCTTGAAAAACGCATAAGGCATCTGAGGCAGGGAAAGTCTGCGCCGGGATTTAACAATGATGTCGTAACAAATCTTCATGCTGGTTTCGTCCCGGCGTTGTTCTACGACGACACCAGCGTTCCGGGCTTTGGTTATGTTTTTCCTCACGCAGGTTCTTGAAAAAGTATGGAACAGAGAGTTGCGATCTTTTTCCAGCGATATGTAGAGATGCTTAAAGCCCACCGCGCCTTGCAGACCTGCATTGCTCGGAAGTAGATGAGCTGCGTTCCGTGCGCGAATTTCAACGCGACGGCTTTTAGTTTGCTGCTGAAGCGCCTGCAGTTCCGGCAGAAGCGCGGCAAATTCTTCTGCCGAAGAGACCAGAGGATCGCACATTGTGGCGAAGGGCACGCTGACAACGCGATTGCCTAGCAGCCAGCTTCTCACGGTATAAACGGGCATCCCGGCCTGGATGCGCCCGGTATCACCGTCTCTCGCAACCAGAAACCGGCCACTGATTTGCGGAAAGGCGGCTTCCAAAACACGTTTCCATGACGAGAGGTGATAAACCAATCCTGACGGATGCTGACCGACAAATGCATCCCATTCGGGATGATCGGTCGCGCGAAGCCAGTCCACCATGAGTATGTGCTCGGTTTGAATCACAAGTTTCCAGCGCCAGAATGAATTGATTGTGCCTTATCGCCAGTAAGGATGACCTTGGTTCTAACGGTAGGAGAGGAATAGCACGGGTCAAGGTACTGCGCAAGACTAGCCAACCCTTGCGTGCGAGACTATTCTTTTGCGGCAGAAATGACGCGTGGAATACCCGCCAAATCTTGCGTGGCGCTGACGCGCGTCCATCCGCGGCGCGCTTCGAGTAAATCGCTGACCGCCTCAAACAATCCGCAGCCGAGTTCGAGAACGAGCAGTCCCCCCGCGGCGAGATGCGTTGCGGCTTGTGCGATGAGCGGCGGATAAATCGCCATGCCATCTTCACCGGCGAAGAGCGCGATTTGTGGTTCGTGTTCGCGAACATCGATTGGCAGAGATTGCGTATCCTTGCGAGCTACATATGGTGGATTACTGACGATGACGTCGAAGGGCGCGTGGTCGTGAATGCCATCGAGCAAATTGCACTCGACAAAGGTGATGCGGTCGGTGACGTTGTGACCGGCTGCGTTGCGGCTGGCGATGGCTAGGGCGGCGGCCGAAATATCTGTGGCGAAAATTTTGGCTTGCGGCAATTCTTTCGCGAGGGCAACTGCCAGGCATCCGGAACCGGTGCCGATGTCTGCTACGCGGAGTGGAGCGCTGCGGCGGGATTCGCCGATTCGCGCGAGCGCTACTTCGACTACGTGCTCGGTTTCTGGACGGGGAATCAATACGTCGGACGTGACTTCAAAATCCAGGCCCCAGAATTCCTGCTTGCCGGTTAGGTATTGAGTGGGCGTGCCTGCCGCTCGTTTGTTTGTGAGTGAGAAGAATGCTTCCGCTTGCGCGGGATCGATGGGAATTTCAGGATGTGCGTAAAGCCATGCGCGGTCACGACCGAGAACGTGAATCAGCAACAATTCCGCGGCAAGTGGCGCGGAAGGAACTGCGGCGCGCTCGAGCCGCTGCACGCCTTCGCGCAAAGTTTCGCCAACTGTTGCGGAAGAAAATTGTGGCGCGGGTTGAGACATCGCTATTCCTTGTGAAGATTACACTGACTTATGCTGCGCCAAGTTCTTGCTTCAGGCGCTCGGCCTGGTAATGAGTGACGAGCGCGTCGACGAGGGGACCAATTTTCCCGTCCATGGCATCGCCCAATTGATGCAAAGTGACTCCGACGCGGTGATCGGTGATGCGATTCTGCGGGAAATTGTATGTGCGGATTTTTTCCGAGCGATCACCGGAGCCGATTTGCCCACGGCGCTCGGCAGCGATTTGTTCGTGCTGCTTGCTGCGTTCCAGTTCGTAAAGACGCGCGCGGAGAACTCGCATGGCTTTTGCGCGATTCTTAATTTGAGATTTTTCGTCCTGCTGGGAAACCACGGTTCCTGTCGGCAAGTGCGTGATGCGGACTGCGGAGTAGGTCGTGTTCACGGATTGGCCGCCGGGACCGGACGAGCAAAACGTGTCAATGCGCAGATCCTTCGCTTCAATTTTGATGTCGATTTCATCGGCTTCCGGCAGAACGGCAACGGTGGCGGCCGAGGTGTGGATGCGGCCCTGCTGCTCGGTGGCGGGAACTCGCTGCACGCGATGGACTCCGCTTTCGTATTTCAGTTTCGAGTAAACTTTTTGACCGGAAATGGCGGCGGTGATGTCCTTCACTCCGCCAAGCGATGTGGGCGAACTTTCCAGCACTTCCACTTTCCAGCCTTGCGTTTCCGCGTAGCGTGAATACATGCGGAAAAGTTCGCCTGCGAAAAGCCCGGCCTCGTCGCCTCCGGTTCCGGCGCGAATTTCGAGGATGACGTTTTTTTCGTCGAGAGGATCGCGCGGTAGCAGCAAAACTTTTAGTTCTTCTTCGACTTCCACTAACTGCGCGTTGAGGTGCTTTTCTTCTTCGTGAGCCATTTGGCGCATTTCGAGATCATCTGCATCACTGGCCATTTGCTTCGCTTCGCGCAGGCCCTGTTCTATTTTTTTCCACTTGCGATATTTCGCGACAATTTCAGAAAGGTCGGAATGATTTTTGGCGAGCTTCTGGATGCGCGCGGAATCGGCCAGCACTTCAGGAGAAGAAAGCTGCTCGGACATTTCGTCGTATCGCGCTTCAACTTGCTTTAATTTTTCGTAGAGCGTGGACATGGAATGATTTCGCCCCTCTTCGCAAATAGCTTAACCCTGTACCTGAACCCGGTTGGAATTGAATATCGTTCAGAAAAAACTTCGACCAGAGTGCTGAGCGTTCCGCTGCAGCGGAGGCGCCGAAGAGGAGAAGCCTAATAGAAGGGTGCGAACATTTTTGCTATTTCCTTATTCAGAATAGCGAGCGGTATGGGCGAAGTCAAACAGACTTCTGTTGAGCTGTTTCCTGGCGGCCGAAAGCACGCTGGACTGAGTAAAGTACTAACGCGGTTAGCGCCCCGGCGGAAAGCGTCTGCCAGATGCCGCTGCGCATCGTCGCCTGGCCGAATACGAATGGGCCAAGTGGAGCGATGCGCGAACCACCGGCTACGCGGTCAAACGCTGTCCCCAATATTCCCAGCACGATCAGCACCAGAAGAAAAACTCCGGCGCCACCGATGGCCCAGTGCCAGGCCTTCGTCCAGCGCAGCGGGCCGGCGAGTCTACGCAAAACAAATGCTGCGAGAATTTGCGGGATGCAGCCGAAAATTGTGTCCAGAAAAAATGCAAATAGAAAAGCGCGCGCCCAATCGGGATCGTTGCCTCTGTCTGTTCCGACCAAAAAATGCGCGAGCGTGAAGAAGAAGCTGCCGCAAACGACGGCTGCGAGGTAATAGGCGATGCTTCCACTTCGTGTCATCTATTTACTCACCTGAGATGGAATCGTCCGGCGTTCAATGCGGATCAAATGCGCCGCTGAATTTGCGGAAAGTCCGTCCACACTTTCACTCCACAGAAATGTGACCCTTCGGTGCAAATCGGCGTGGTAATTCCCGCGCGAAGGTAGCACGGCGGGCCGATGTATTTTGCAAGCTCGGGAACCGCGACGCGGAGTTGATCGAGTTCTTCCATCGAAGCCTGATAAATTTCCTCTTGCGCGTTGAAACATGTGCGCATCGTCCATTTGTGCAGCAGATGCAGCAGCGAGCCGGATTCGACCAGCCGAATCGCTTTCGCGTTCGGCAGCAGATACATCGCTACTTCGCGCGGCGCACCGCGATCCAGCAATTCGTTCTTCGCTTGCCACGCGTCGGCCATCGCTTGCGCGTAAACTGCGCGCGCTTTCGCGTTTCCGGCGATGAGCATGGGCGTCAAATAATCCGGCTCGCGCGTATCGGCCAGCGTCAGCAACGGGCGCGAACCGGGCACCATGCGATGCCGCTGATCCTGGCTATCGGCGGTGTGGCTGATTTTCTTCGCGAATGTAAAATTCGCGTGTTGCAACGCGCGCATCATCGGCGCGTGCACGCCGATGTTCAGCGTTTGCAGACGGTACGGATTTCGCGCCGGATCGAGCACGCGCGCGGTTGCTTCGTCATCTGGGCACGCCGCTTCCGTCAGGCCAACTACGGCGCGATACGATTCCGCGATCATTCGCGCGGCGCGCGGGGACCAATCCACCAACTTTGAGACGCGCCCATCGAGCTTCGCGTCAAATTCAAGCGCGAACGCTTCACCGTCCGAAGGCTCGCTGGCCGCTTGCTCCCATTCGGGAAGCGATTCCATCGGCACATTATCGAAGCGGTCGAAAAACTGCGGATCGAGCTCGCGCGCACGCGCTACCATTTCGCCGATGACGATGCGCGATTCCGCGGGAGTGTCCGATGCGGCGTGCATCCGCCACAGCCGGTGCAGCACAATTCCGGAAAGCGTGTGCACCATCGTGGTAGCAGCGGCGACGGGCAGAACGTATCGCGCAACTTCGATGGCCCGCTTGTCAGCCTGGCTCTCTACCTTTTTGACGCGCTTGGGGTGCGAAAGTTTACTCACGTGCCAGATATCGCCAAGAATTTCGCGCGCCTCAGGTAACAACAGCGTCCCAAGATCGCGATAGTGTCCCCAGGCGCGGGCAATTGCGCGCTCGTAAATCTCGCGCTCGGCAGCGCCGAAGCCCGGTCCTTCAACGGGAACAAATGCGACAGCGCGATTTTGGCGAACGTATCGCTGGCTTTGTTGTTCGGAATTATAAAAAGGATGCGCGTGCAGGAACGACCAAACAAATTGCCGGCTGACGTTTTCCAATCCAAACTCAAAATGTGCGTGCTGATATACGGTGTGATGGCCGCCATAAAAAGTGGCCGCGCCAATCAGCAGACGCTGCTTGTCGTTCACATCTTCGGGACCGATCAGCCGCGGCGCGTAACACGTGCGCGCAGCGGCAATCGCTGAATCGTAGGGATGCGCGAAAGCGTTGCGAAGCGTGACGCGCGGCGATGCCGCTTCCACGGCGAATGGTTCGGCGGCGTCTTCACTAAAATGTGGAACGGGTTGCGTGGCCATCGGTTGCGGCATTCTACACCGAGTACGAGAGTCGTTGCAGCAAGTGTGGATGCGACCGCAAAAATAATTTGCGGACTAAAATCGGCGGCCACGGATTTTTCCAGGCACACTTCGGACGCCGGCGCGAAATCATTCGCAAATTCAGAAATGTCAGGCGGTCTTTTTTGGTGCGTTGCCCGCGTATTTCCGGTTGAAGCGTTCAATGCGGCCGGCGGTGTCGAGCAGCTTCTGCTTGCCAGTGAAAAACGGGTGGCAGTTCGAGCAGATTTCAACACGCAACATCGCGCCCTTCATTGTGGACTTGGTCTGAAACGTGTGGCCGCAAGCGCAGTGAACGGTTACTTCGTGGTAGTCGGGATGGATGCCGTCTTTCATTGTTACCTTCCTTGTGGCCGGTCTGCACGGCAGGAACGGAGTCCCACAGCCGCGTCGCTAGGTCACTGGTGGAGGATTAGATTACGCGAATCGCGCCGGAGATGCAAAGGTCCGTAGTGAAGGGTTCTCGGTTGAAGCTGAGCTGTCTGAATTTGCGCATTCCGCATTTAGCTTTATAATGCAGGACTTGGGAGAAAAAAAACCGGCGTGCCTGAGGCCGTTCGTGCGAAAACCGGAACTGTGCTAACTCAGGCGCAACTCACCCTTCAGGAGGGCAATTGATGCTGCGCATAAACGGCGAAGCTCCTAATTTCACCGCCGAAACTTCGCAGGGCACGATCAACTTTCACGAATGGATTGGCGACGGCTGGGCCATCCTGTTCTCGCATCCCAAGGACTTTACACCGGTGTGCACCACGGAACTGGGTTATATGGCCGGATTGCAACCGGAATTTGAGAAGCGCAATTGCAAGATCATCGGGTTGAGCGTGGACCCGGTAAGCAGTCACGGCAAGTGGGCCGCAGACATCGAAGAGACGCAGGGCCACAAGGTGAACTACCCGATGATAGGAGACCCGGAACTCAAAGTGGCCAAGTTATATGACATGCTGCCGGCCGACGCCGGTAATACTTCCGAAGGCCGCACCGCGGCCACGAACGCCGCAGTGCGCACCGTGTTCGTGGTCGGTCCCGACAAGAAGGTCAAGTTGATGCTCGCCTATCCAATGAGCACAGGCCGCAACTTCGACGAAGTGCTGCGAGTCGTGGATTCGATGCAACTCACGGCCAAACACAAAGTGGCCACGCCGGTGAACTGGAAAAACGGCGACGATGTGATCATTCTGCCTTCGGTATCGGATGACGAGGCCAAGCAGAAATATCCCGGCGGTTGGAAGGCGCCACGGCCTTATCTGCGGATCGTTCCTCAGCCGAAGTAGAGGCCCGACGACTGCGGAGAACTGCGAAGTTGCGGCTCAAATGCGCAACAAATGAACTGAAGGATCGCGCTGGGCTTTGTGGATGAGTTCAGATCGTGAACGAGAGAGGGACAGAAAACAAGAAACCCGCGCGTGACGGCGCGGCCAGACACTTCTTTCCTACCATTAATGTACCACTGATTTATATTATGTCCATTAATTTTAGGAATATAGAAAGAGTTCGTCACTTCCCGGAAGAGTCGTCACGCTAAATACTGCGGACGGTGACTCGCAATCAGCCGATGTAATGCCACGCAGCAAGCCATTCAATTCCTCTTGTTGCCGGGCACCGAACGCGATAGCGTTTGGCGATGCGTGTTGAAGCTGTGAATTCGCTGGGCGTGAGCGCCGGGGCCATCGAGGTTCCGTGGAGGGGCGCGGATGGAAATGAGTATTTGGATTTACGCGAGACTCCTGCGGCGATAGGACGAATTGGCGCATCTGCCGAACATCCTCCTCTGGCAAGTTTTCTGACGGCGGTGAATGGACCGGGGTCTCTTTTCGCCACGATTCGCGCGAAGACTTGGGACGAATCGAGTGGGCAGCCTGGCGCGGAATTCACATTTCATTCCCGCGTTGAGTTAATGTTCGCGCAAGAGTCGTTCAACTTCATGCCGGAACGACACGAAGAAGTTGTGCGGCGTTTGGTGGAATTATGGATGCGCGATACATCCGGCGACACGCTTTCCGTGCGGCTGGAAATTCTGCCTTGCAAGTACGGCGCGGATCACACCGAAGGCGCGGCGCTGCGGCTGACTCTTACCTCGCGAAGCGCGAGCGCCGAACAAGCGCGCATTCGCTGGGGACTGGGAATTGTGCGCGTGCAGCAGGCGGTGCTATTCGTTTCGCGAGCGATGCGTCAAAAACATGGGATCGATAGCGAAGCTGGCTAGAAATGCTTCAAATGCGGAGGGCAGAATTGATTTAGGAAGTTCGCTTCAGGTAACAAAGAGGCAGCCGACTCGGGATTGCTGGCCGGGCACGTTTTGAACATAGAGTTTTTTTAGTTTTACGCGGACTTCTCCCAGAATCGGTACGTTCAACACTGCTTGAAAGGACTCACCTGCGGGAAGATCGTGTCCCGCCTCCAGCGCCACTCCGCCATGACTCATGTCCAGAACGCGATACGGTTTGTCCGGACCATTGCCGACTGTAGCAAAAGCTCGTTTGCCGGAAAGTGAGATGCGCTCCCACCTGCGGCGCTCTGCTCCCGTGCGTTCGCCGCTTTTTGGAACAGTAGGCCCTGTGGAGCGAATATTGCCCTGGGCAGAAGCCGCGGCTGCTGTGGGAATTGGAGACGTACGCGTAACATCGGAAGCACCGTCACCCGATTTCACCGCTGAAGTGTCCGCCGCAGGTTGGGGAGCGGTGTGCGGGCCTTGACGGCGCGCGGCATCCGCCGCGGAAGTTACATCAGTGCCGTTTTTCGCTCGCGCGGAATATTTCATTTCGTAAAGCCGCTCGTCGGCGACGCGCAAAAGCACTTCGGCTTGATCGCCGTCCTGCGGATACACGGCGAATCCATAATCCAGTCCCAGAGGAATATCCATTTGCTGTGGCTGCAGGACTCCCGCAAAATTCGTGTTCACACGGCGGCCGAGCGTCGCGGCGTGTTCGGCGTCGGATTGCGGAAGCAAGAGAGCGAACTCATCGCCGCCGATGCGAAAAGCAAAGTCCGATGTCCGCATGGAATGGCGCAACGTGCTGGCGGCAAGCTGCAGGACCTGATCGCCACGGGGATGTCCGAACCGGTCGTTGACCATTTTAAAGACATGCAGGTCCATCACGATGAGAGCGAGACTCAGATCGTAACGGCGTGCGCGATTCAATTCCTTTTCAAAATATTCTTCAAATAAACGGCGGTTGTAAAGTCCTGTGAGCGGATCGGTGGCGGCATTCACCTGAAGTTTTTTCAGGTCTTCATATTCCATCACGATAGGCGCGTGCAGCAGGTTGGAGGCCGCCAGATAATCGACCATCGCGGTCTTCAGCGCTACAGGCCGTCCCACAAGTTGTGTGAGTTCACGGCGCCGCTCCAGAATGCGATCCCAGGATTCCAAACTTTGCGCTTCATTCAGATCAAGCTGGGTGAGAGATTTCAGAAGGCGTTGGAGGAACAGTCCACGGACGGGCCGGTCGATACCATCCAGGGTATCGATCAGCAATTCAAAAAAACTATCTTCAACGGGCCGGGATGTGCCCGAAATGCGTCCGGAATCGGACAGTTCCATCTAGTTTTTTCCATTCAGGCATTCCCCCGGGGAGTGGGGTGCAGACTTGGATGAGTCTACCAGTGTATAGCACACGAGTTGCCATCTAAGAGTGCTACGGAACATATATGGTTGCCGGACATAATTGCAAGAAATCGGGCTCAATTGAGGCTTCGTACCAGAAAAACGCAGGAAAAAGTTCCGAAATCTTGCTACTTATGCGAAATTCCTTGCGCAAGACGTGTGAAAAAGTTTCGCTTATTCTACCACGGCCGTGCCGGGATTATGCTTTATTCCAGCGCTTTCAGGAATTCAACTCCGACGAATTGCAACTCGCCACCATCATTTTCCTGCCTTCGGATTCGCGCCTGGATTGGAGGAGTCTCCGGCGGCACGCGCATATATGCGGTGGATGCCGGTGACGGCGCAGGGATTGTCAATTGAACCACCGTATCCAGAGCTAGAAGCCTGGTGCTGGCCAAGAATGCGCCTGTCGCACTGATATCAAAGGTTTTCGTAAGATCCAGGAAGACAGAACCAGCGGCATCTACGCCTCTTACGAACATTGGCACTTGCAGTCTTATCCTGGGCGAACGGCGTCGCTCGGCGGAGCTCAAACGGATACCTTCCCTTCGCACTACTACAATGGAAATAAATTTCCCAGGGCCTGGTACTAACGGCCCAGTACCCGAAGTAGAAGCATATTTCATGCCACAAAGTGCCAAACCGTCGCCCCGGCTGTAACTGCATGCAAATAAGCTGTTTAATTGCGGTTCCATCCGAGTGGAAATGTATTTCTCTGTCACAATTCTTCCTTTCGGTCTAGTTGTTTTCTTGTATTGTGCAAACTAGGACTCCTTTACCATTGACACCCAATGGCCCATTTGCCACTATTTGCCATGGCAAACTGCCTTGATTCGCCCGGAATAGGGAATTTCTTGGGAGCGATGTCGCTGGAGTGTTCCGAAGTTGGACTTAGGATCGTTCGTCGCACTTAGTATCGTTCGTTGCGCTTAGGATCATTGGGGGGCGTTTGCAAAAAGAAGTTCTTACCGAGGCACCGAGCGGAGTCAGCCTCTCACCGGGGATTGTGCTCTCGTTGTTGGACGCGCTTGACGGACCTGTGCTGATTGCAGAGCGCGCGGGACGTGTGCTTATGGCTAATCTGCGAGCGCGTCAGACTCTGAGTGCAGAAGAATTTCCTGAGCTTGGTGACTTGAATCTTTTCTCGCACTTACTGCACGTTGATCCAAAAGTTATTTTTGACCAGATCGAAAGCGGCGAGCGGGAAGTTTCCCTGCAGATCCAACTTCAGAGCGGCAAGATTCAGTCGCGCGTGCAGTGGTTGCCGGAACCAGACTGGCTGGTTGTGCAGATGGACGCGCCGGCGACAAATCTTTCGAACGATCCCGCCGGGCAACACACCGTGGAAGGATTGCTTCAGGAGCGCGAAATCACGTACCGCAACCTGCTTGCCGCGTACCTGCGGCTACAGGAAGTGAACCGGCAGAAAACAGTTTTTCTGGCATCAGCGGCGCACGAACTGAAGACGCCGCTGGCCGTGATCAAAGGGTATTACGATTTGTTGCTTTCGGGATCGTTGGGAAAACTGGCGGATAAGCAGCGCGAAATTTTGCACGAATCGAAAGAAAGCTGCGAGCGGCTGGTTCGCTTGGTTTCCATGTTCCTGAATTATTCGGCGCTGGAAAGCGGCAAGCTTGTGCTGCATCTGCACGATAACGACATCCGTGATTGTTTAAGCGAATTGACAAAGCGTTGGCACGAAGCGTTTCAGAGAAAGAACGTGAAGTTGGAATTCCGCCTGGATCCGGGATTGCCGGTATTTCGATTCGACTATCAGAAAGTGCAGCAAGCCGTGGCAAATCTTTTGGACAACGCGTTGAAGCACACGCCCGCGGGCGGGAGCGTCAGCTTGATCGCCGAACCGCATTTCTGGGAACGTCGCGCGTCCGGCGATCCTCAACCGCAGGAGCGGCGGATGCAGATCATGCGGCATCCGAACAGCGCGAAAATTTCCGTGACCGATACGGGCCGCGGAATTTCCGCCGAGCACCACCAGGAAATATTCGAGGATTTCGTTCGCGTGGACCGCACTTCAAGCGGAATGGGCCTGGGTCTGGCAATTGCCAAGCGGCTTGTGCAAGCACACCGTGGAAAAATTTGGGTTGATAGCGAATTGGGACGTGGAGCAAAATTCACGATTTTATTGCCGATCGAAAAAGTTTAGCACTTTCATACCAAGGGAAATCTTCGTTTAAGGGGACAACAACGTGGCCGAGAAAGAACGAGTAGCGAAAGAACGTATTCTAGTGGTGGATGACGAACCGAGCATTCGTAAGTATCTTCAGACGTTGCTCGAAGTCGACGGCTACGAAGTGGAAACGCTTACGTCGGGTGAAGAAGCATTGGAACGCATTGGCTCCGGTACCGGCGGAAAACCTGATTACATCATCCTCGATGTGCTGATGCCGGAGATGGACGGGCTTCAAACGCTTCAGCGTTTGATGCAAATCGACCGCAACCTCAGCGTAATCATGCTTTCCTGCATAAACGAGGTCGGCACGGTGGTCGAGGCAATTCGCCAGGGCGCGCAGGATTACATCACCAAGCCATTTGAAAAAAGCGAACTCGACGCGGCAATGCTGAAGTGCCAGCAGAAGCGCAAACTTCGCGAGGAAAATAAAACCCTGCGCGAATATTGCGACCAGATTACCGAAGATTTGAGCTTCCTGGCCGCCAGCCCGCAGATGGTGCGCATCCGGCAACAAATTTTGCAGATTGCTCCGGTGGATGTGCCTGTATTCATCAGCGGAGAAAGCGGAGTCGGCAAGGAAGTTGTCGCGCGCATGATTCACCTGCGCTCGGCGCGCCGCACACAACCGTTCGTTAAAGTGAATTGCGCGGCGCTTCCGGGCGAATTGCTGGAATCTGAGCTTTTCGGCTTTGAGCAAGGCGCTTTCACGGGCGCGGTGCGCTCCAAACCAGGCAAATTTGAGATGGCGAACAAGGGCACCATCTTCCTGGACGAAATTGCCGAAATGAGTTCGCATATGCAGGCCAAACTTCTTCACGTGCTGCAGGATCACCAGTATTCCAGGTTGGGCGGACGTCAATTAATCGAGGTGGACGTGCGCGTCTTGGCGGCAACTAACGTGGAAGTGCAGGAAGCGATGAAGTCCGGACGCTTTCGCGAAGACCTGTACTACCGCCTAAACGTTCTTTCCATTCAGATTCCGCCGTTGCGCGAACGCATCCAGGAAATCCCGATGCTCTTCCGGCATTTCCTGAAACAGTACAGCGAGAAATTCAACAAGGAAGCTCCGGTGCCTTCGCAACATTTGCTGGAAGCCGCGGTGCGCTACCAGTGGCCGGGCAATTTGCGCGAGTTGGAGAATTTCGTCAAGCGCTACGTGATTCTTGAAGATGACGAAGGAAGCCTGCGCGAACTCGTCGAAATGTCTGCCGCGAGACAACGCACGGCCCCTCGTGCTGAGGCTGCACCGTTCAAGGAACAAGGACTGAAAGCGCTGGTTCGTGGTCTGAAGGATGAAGCGGAGATGGAAGCAATCGGAGAGGCATTGGAGAAAACGCACTGGTGCCGCAAGGACGCCGCGAAGATGCTCGGCATCAGTTACAAAGCGCTTCTGTATAAAATGCGGCAATTCAATTTGGATGGAGGGCGCGGATCACGTAGCGCGCCAGCCGGGAAGGCCGCCAAGCCGGCGACACCGAGTGCGGAAGTACCTGCTGCAGCGGGAGTTGAGCGAGATTAGTAAAGTGAATTTGTGCCAGGGAATTGCAGCTATTTGGCAGCAAATTGGGATTTAAACCTAATTCAACGCTCTAAACGCGGCCTGTAAAGTATTGCATTACTAGTTCGAGTACTAGTTTCTAGCCGCTTAGGTGTTCGACCCGGAGGATTATTTCTACGAGTCTTGGCAGCCGTATCCTATTGCAAAATATCTGTTTAACGGCAACGGGCCAAGCGCGGTGCTAGAAGTTTTTGAGGCAAGCGGGGAATAAACTGGAGCGAGCAGAGTCGTCCCTTCAAGCCTTTGGCACGCTGATTGCACCCGTAAGGCCTTGGAGAAGTCTATGCCATTCGGCCCTGGGAAATTGGGGGGAATATGACTGAACGACGAAACGCACGCCGATATGATCTCTCTTTACCGGTCGTCATCAAGGTTCCCGTGGAAAAGACGAATGGCGCGCGGACAGGGCGGACCAGAGACATCTCCACTCGCGGCGTTTACTTTACTTTGGATCAGGATCTTGAATCCGGAACAGAGCTGGACATCACCCTTACGCTTCCCGCTGAGATAACGCGCGGCACCGAAGTATTTGTCCGAGCTCAGGGGCGCGTCGTGCGCGTTGACCGGCGCCAGGACGACGGCACAAAGCATGTTGGAGTTGCCGCAGTCATCGAGCGATACGACATCATCCGCGGTGAAACTTCCGGCGCCAACTAATTACCTGATCGAAGACGATCAGATCCCTGCGTCACGAACTCCCAAATCTCAGCCGCTGTATTTCCACTTGCAGTTCAAAAGACCGCAAGGATATCCATTGCATTGACCTGACGATCGTCCTACCATTTGCAACAAGCCTTGCCAATGGAGGAATGCGATGCGTGTCGCAGACCTGATCAGTTCTCGGAAACAAGTTTTCTCGGTTTTGGAAGACGCAACCGTACATGATGTGGCGCGTTACCTTCGTGACCGCAGAGTCCGAACGGTTGGAGTGCTTGACGCCTCGGGAAAACTGGTCGGAGTAATTTCGCAGGCTGATATTTCCGATCGCGTCGCCGCGGAAAACAAATGCCCGGCGTGGATGCGTGTTTCAGAAGTGATGACGAAAGACCTCGTTATCGTTTCCCCCGACATAGCGATTGAAGAATGCCTGGTATTAATGGAAAAGCACAAAATATTTCATCTTGTAGTGGCTGAAGGTAAGAAAAAATTTCTGGGAATGGTTTCCGTAAAGGATCTGCTCCGAGTGATCTCATCGGATCATAAAGCACGAGCCGATCTGCTGGAATCTTTCGCCTTTCCTCAACGTTGACGTATTTGTGCAACTCTGAAGAAGAGCATAGGCGAAGCGAAATTACGTCAGGCGGCGCAGTAGTTGCGTCAGTCGCGCCCGCGCCTCCAGTTGCATTGCTGTGAACTCCACTCCCATTCCCCGACCCGGTTCGTACGAGCGTACTACTGCGCGTGCACGAACTTCTCCGCCCGGTACATCAAATACCAACTTTACGACGTCTCCGACGGCAGCTGACTTCTTTGTATAAATAAACAATCCGCCCAAACCAATCGTGCCAACTCTTGAGATGACGCGCTCGCCGCCCGCTTGCCAGGCCACGGACATTCCCCGCGGTAAGCCAATCCGTGGGTATCGACGCAGGCTTGGGGATTTGGTCGCGGCCATAGAAGTACCAATTCTATTCCGATGCGAAGCGAGGTAAATAGCCTTTCGGACTCGACTTTCCAAACGGAAACGGGTTTAAAGTTCTGTCAAGAAGCCGAAAAACGGTCGAGTACGACGGTACCAAAGCTGACCCAAAGGGTAACTGTGTGCCCAAGTGGGTAACATGTTTTCCTTCGTTCCACTAAGAATCAAGTCCAATTTCACATCGCGGCAGTGAGATTTTGCCTTAAGCAACCCGGCGGCGCCATGGTGAAACGCGTCTAACCTATTTACTTACAGCTACTTACAAGTATATTCCGCCTCACTCGAAAATGGCCGAACTGATTTGGCACCACGGGTGCGCTACTACAACCTGCAGAGGGCGGCGTTCGCCCTCCGAGTGTATGCTTTCTACAGAAAACACGCCCATATCGGGCAACGGACTCAATGCGGCGGAATTTCCGCCAGATCTCACTGTTTTTGGTGAATCCCCTGCAATGTTGCTGATTCGACAGAAAATCGGCAAGGTTTCCGGAGCGGATATCCCGGTTCTGATTCAGGGTGAAAGCGGCACAGGTAAGGAAGTTATCGCACGGATGGTCCACCGGCGATCATCCCGTTCGCAGGGGCCGTTCATCAAGGTGAACTGCGCGGCGATTCCGGGAACGCTGCTGGAATCCGAACTCTTCGGATATGAAAAGGGATCATTTACGGGCGCGATCGTAACGAAGCCGGGGCGCGTGGAACTGGCCAACGACGGCACACTGTTTCTCGACGAAATTGCCGAAATGGATTTTGGGATTCAGGCGAAGCTCCTGCAGCTTTTGCAGGACGGCCAGTTCTGGCGAATTGGGGGTCGGGAAAACATCTCGGCAGACGTGCGCGTCGTGTGTGCCACGAATCGTAATCTGGAAGTGGAAATCAGAGAGGGCCGTTTCCGGCAGGATTTATACTACCGGATCAACGTCGTCAAAGTGGTGCTTCCGCCACTCCGCGAGCGAAGCGAAGATATTCAAGCACTTGTGCGGTATTTCGTCGAGCAGCATTCGCGAAAATATAGCAGCGACGTGCAACCACCTTCGGACTACGCGCTGAGACTTCTTCAGAAGCATCAATGGCCTGGAAATATTCGCGAGTTGAGCAACCTCATCGAACGCTACGCAATCCTGCGTTCGGAAGATGCGATCACGAACGAGTTACTTGGTGCCGTCCCCGCGGCGCGGCAAACCAATTTGGAGCCTCGCCCATCGGGATCCATCCCTCTTAAGAGCATCACGCGACATGCCGTGCAAGAACTTGAGCGCAAAATTATTCTGCGCGCTCTGATCGCCCATCGTTGGAATCGCAAGCGCGCGGCTCAGTACCTGAAAATCAGTTATCGTGCGCTGCTCTACAAGATCCGGCAGGCTGGACTTCCGTCCCGCAGGCTTACTGCGGATAACGCTGCGAGAGAATTTTTAGCGAGCGCTCCAGGATTGCCCGACGAGGAACAATCGTAATTTGCGGGTGGTTAAAAAAGTATCTTTCAATATTCAGCGGCCGGAATCCAAACTGTCACGAGCGTAGTCTGAGGAACGCGAGGCCGCGATGAAAATCTCTTTTTGATTGGCGGCGGTAAGTCGATTGCCAATCCAACCGAGCTGCTTGCCAACGGCCGACTCGAATTATTGCTGGAGCGATTGTCACCAGTGTTCGATTGGATTCTGATCGATTCGCCCCCGACGATTCCAGTGTCAGATTCGAGCATCATTGGAAAAGTTTGTGATGGCGTCCTGATGGTCGTGCGCGCCGGTTCCACGCCCTTCGATCTGGCGCAAAAAGCGTGCGAAGCATTCCACGATCGCGCGCTGCTAGGCGCCGCGTTGAACCGCGCTGACTCACGCGCTGGATACGGCGGGTACTACAACCAAGGCTACTCGGCGGAAAGCCAGAAGGCTCGAGCCTAATCTTAGGAGGCAGCGCTCGATCCCCGGCAGCGACGCTCGGAGGTCATCCACATCTTCCGAGCAGTCCGCGGCAAGGCGTCTTCCAGCATAACGCGAAGCCTGCCTCGCACTTAACTTCATAACAACAACGCTCGACGCGTCTCTTGCCCCGAGCCGTTAAATCCGCTAGCCTCTTCACAGTGGCAATTACAGCCAAGAGTCGCACGCTTTCTGTTTGTTTGCTCTCTCCCCACCCATTGGTGTTGGGCGAGTTTGAGCGGATCTTGACGCGCCCGGGCATACGTCTGGTCACCAAACAGATGGAGCAGTCGCTGGCGACCGATCTCACAAGCCTCGCGCTCCCTGAGGCCGATATTTTCGTTGTGGATGCACACGCGGTTCGCCCCAACACAAGTTCGCTGATCGTTGGCATCCTAGACCGGCATCCCGAAGCCAGAGTCATTGTGGTGTGCGAGAAACTCACGGACGCCACGAGTCACGCTCTTTTGCGGCTGGGGGCGAAAGGACTATTAACCTACACTGAAGCCGTTGAGCAATTGCCACGCGCTCTGCCGCTCGTTGCCAGCGGGGGATTCTGGGTACCGCGAAATGTTCTATCCACGTTTGTAGACTCAATTCTGACAGATCAGCAGAAGCGCCGCCTGAAGCCTGATAGTCACACGCAGCTCAGCCGGCGCGAGCGCGAAGTTTTGGATTCCCTGCTCGAAAATGTTTCCAATAAGGAGATCGCGTCCAAGCTAAATATCTCCGAACGCACCGTGAAGTTTCACGTCTCCAAATTGCTGAATAAATTCGGTGTCCGCCGCCGGGCTGATTTGATTCTGCTCTGCTACCAGCAAAAATCAGCGACTCCCGCGTAGTTGTTCCAATTCTTTCGTGAGTTCTTATTTCGGTCTCCTACACGTCGATCGCCCCGACAATCTCCCAAGCTGACAATCAGTACATAAACTGCTAGCCTTTCCGAGCAAATTCGGTGCAGGTCATTTCAACACCTAGAGGAGTTTCGGATGAATGTTTTGGTCACCGGAGCAGCTGGATACGTGGGCAGCGTTTGCGCGGAAGTCCTGATTGCGCAAGGCCATCACCTGATTGCACTCGACAATTTGAATGAAGGGCATCGCGCGGCCGTGCCGCCGGCCTGCGATTTCGAGAACTGCGATTTACTCGATACCGGCCATCTGGACCGAATCTTCCGCACATCTGAGATCCACGCCGTCATGCATTTTGCCGCTGAAGCGCTCGTTGAAAAGTCCGTACGAGAGCCAAGCACGTTCTATTTCGTAAACGTGGCCGCAGGAATTCATCTGCTGGATGCGATGATGCGCCACGGCGTAAAAAAAATAGTTTTTTCTTCGAGTGCCGCTGTGTACGGCGAACCGAAGCAAGTACCCATACCGGAAGATCATCCGAAGGCGCCGATCAATCCCTACGGCCAAACAAAGTGGCTGTTTGAAAATATTCTCGCCGACTACGCGCGCTATGCCGGACTGAAACATGTGTCCTTGCGTTATTTCAACGCGGCCGGCGCTTCGCAGGAACGCGGCGAAGCGCACCGAACAGAGACACACATAATTCCCAAAATTCTGGAAGCAGCTGCGGGTGCAATCGCAAACTTTGAAATCCGGGGAACTGACTACGCTACTCCGGACGGCACCTGCGTACGCGATTACGTGCACGTTCTCGACATCGCCGAGGCCCATGTCCGGGCGCTTGGCAATCTTGACCGCGTTTCCGGCGAAGCATTCAATGTGGGCAACAGCCGCGGCTATTCCATCCGTGAGGTAGTCGGGACCGCCCGCCGCGTCACAGGCCTGCCGATACCGGCGATCGAAGCGCCCCGGCGCGCGGGCGACCCAGCCGTTTTGGTAGCCGATGCCACAAAGCTTCGGCGCACGCTGGGCTGGGAACCGCGCTACTCAACGCTCGAATCCATTCTGACGACTGCCTGGACGTGGAAACAGGGGCATCCGAAGGGATATCCCGAGATGGACAGCTCGGCGACGCGCTAGACTGAATCTTGCAAGTCAGGTCATTAAATGTTGCGGCTTGCGCACTACGTTGCGCTATGTAAGGTTCCTCACGCTAAAGATTCCTGTTATATTCAAACGTCTTTCAAAATGGCAGGGTGGCTTTTCCGAAATTAATTAGTATGAATAGGACAACCTGCCGAGGTTGAATGGAAACGATGGCGATCGAACGCAAACCAGAATATTTCAAGGGTGCACAACTCAAGGTAGGTATAATCGGTCTAGGCTATGTCGGCCTTCCCCTGGGCTTGCGATTTGCCGAAGCAGGACATCGCGTTACCGGCTTCGATGTGGACAGCACAAAAGTCGAGAAATTAAGTCGCGGTGAAACGTATATCGAGCACATTCCCGTCAGCAAGATTCGGCAGCACGTCGCGTCAAAACATTTCACCGCCACCGGCGATTTCGGCAAATTGGCTGAAATGGACGCAATCATTATCTGCGTCCCCACGCCATTGGACGAGCGCCGCGAACCGGATCTGACCTACGTGCGGGTCACTGCAGAGTCCATCGCGCCGTACCTGCAGAAAAGCCAGCTCGTAGTACTGGAATCCACGACGTATCCGGGCACCACGGAAGAACTGGTCTTGCCTATCCTGGAAAAGAACGGCTTGCGCTGTCCCATCGCGCGCGGCCCTGAAGCGGAAAATGTAGCCACGGATTTCTTCCTCGCGTTTTCACCGGAGCGCGAAGATCCCGGCAACAAACAATTCGGCTTGGCGCAGATCCCAAAGGTCGTCGGCGGCATCAATCCTCCCAGCGGTCGCGCAGCTGCAGCCATTTACACACAAGTAGTTTCACGCGTGGTGCCGGTAAGCTCGACTCGCGCGGCCGAAATGACGAAGTTGCTCGAGAATATTTTTCGCTGTGTGAATATCGCGCTGGTGAATGAACTGAAGCAACTCAGCCTGCGGATGGGAATAGACATCTGGGAAGTGATTGACGCAGCCGCTACAAAGCCTTTTGGGTTCATGCCTTTTTATCCCGGCCCCGGCCTGGGCGGCCACTGCATTCCGGTGGACCCGTTCTACCTTTCGTGGAAAGCGCGCGAGTACGATTTTTCCACGCGCTTCATCGAACTCGCCGGCGAAGTAAATACTGCGATGCCTTATCACGTGGTGGATGCAATCAGCGAAGCTTTGAACAAGAATCGCAAACCCATGAACGGAGCGAAACTCCTGGTGCTTGGCGTGGCCTACAAAAAAGACGTGGACGATCTGCGCGAATCGCCTTCACTGAAGATCATGGAGTTGCTCGCGGAACGCGGCGCCCATGTCGATTACAACGATCCTCATTTCCCCAAGCTGCACAAGATGCGTCATTACGACTACTCGGATAAGAAATCAATTTCGCTGGACGCAAAAAGTCTCGCGAGCTACGACTGCGTGATTATCGCTACAGACCACACGAGTTACGACTATGCCGCAATCGTCGAATCAGCACAGCTTGTGGTGGATACGCGTAACACAACGCGCAGGTTGCTGCGCCATCGCGAGAAAATTGTCCTGTGCTGAAACGCGCGAATCATACGCTGGAATTACTGGGGAAGGGGAAAGGTCGAGTGAATTCGGATCGCCACATAGCGTAATCACAAAATCTCCCGGCAATGCCTCAACCTGAACAGACCGCAAGCAAGAAAATCTCCCAAAGGCGAAGCCAGCGGTTGCTTCTTCGCGTGCAGGTGGTCGCACAACGGCGATTCGGACAGGCTGACTCCAAACCCGAACCCACGGAAACTTTGGCGGTGAATGCTCATGGCGCGCTTATCCTGCTCTCACCGCCCGTCGAAGAAATCGAACAAATTCTTATAAAAAACAAGAAAACAAACGAAGACCAGATGTGCCGGGTGGTTTATCTGGGATCGATGGAAGCGGACCGGCTGCAGGTTGCGGTGGAATTTACCACCGCATCTCCAAATTTCTGGCGTGTGGCGTTTCCGCCGGAAGACGGGACGTCCTTTGGCAAAGAAACGCGTCTAGCGCCCAAAGCGTAATTATTTACCCGGGCTCTGCTCCGTAAGCTCCACTCGCCCGGAACCAATTGGCAGTTCCAGTTCAATCAATACCGGCGTGCGCGTGAAGTCTTGTGCTATCCACACTGTGATCTTCGTGTCCGGAAGTTCTTTGCTGTTGAGGTAGGCGCGAACACTCAGTCCGGTCGCAGTAAATTTTCCGGCAGCAACTGTGATGTCGCTTCGAGGCGTGACAACGGTCGCATGCACGTCATAAACTTTACGCCCGTCGAAGACAGGCGCCCGAACCTCTTTGGTCTGTTGCCAATTCACCGTCCGAAGATAGTAAAGAAATCCCAGAGCGTCTCTCGTCCCGTGAATCACCTGCAGCTGTATCGTGCCCGCTGGAGCGGAAGATTGGCCCGGCGTCAGCCGTGAGATATGGTTTTCGGATTTCGCGCCTTCATTCAAATGCATCTCGAATTGTTCGCCAACCAGATCTGAGTGGCCCGAATACGAATCAAAGTGGTCATCCACTTGTAAAACGTACCGCAGAGGATTCTTCGTCTGTAGCTGCGCCTGAAAATGCCAGGCGGGATGACCGTTGAACGCGCGGTCGTCATTTGCGCTGAGTTGCGCGGCGATCACATCTTTCAGTGACAACCACTGCCCGGAATATGCCAGGCTTTCGCCGGAATGAAACGGTGCCGAGAGCGCGGCAGGTCCAGCGGGCGCAGGCGGCTTGGCCGGCTTGCGCGCCGTGTTCTGCTGAGGCGCTGCGATTAAGGCCGCGGCGCAAGCAAAGGTGATAATCGCGACGCATTCAAATGCGAAATACTTCCGTGCGGAGTTAAGTCTTCGGGCAATCAAAGGGTGAATACTGGTAAGCGAGCGAGTCTTTAGCACGTTATAGTAAAGCGTACCGGAATTGCGAACGGCGCGCCACTCACGCGTCCGGCAAAGTCAGGCCCACGAGCCAGGAGGGTTCGGGAAATGCGTTACCTTGTAACCGGAGGCGCCGGTTTCATCGGCTCCAACACGGTTGACGAACTTTTGCGACGCGGCCACACCGTCGTCGTGCTGGATGATTTTTCCGCTGGTCGGGAAGAGAACTTAAAACAGTGCGCCGGGAAAATTGAGATCGTCCGCGGCAGCATCACCGATTTGCCCGCTGTCCACAAAGCTTGCGAGCGTGCGGACTACGTGATTCATCTCGCCGCGCGAACTTCAGTACCGCGTTCGGTGAAAGATCCCATCGAATCAAATCACGTCAATATAGATGGCACGCTCAACGTGCTGGTCGCCGCGCGTGATGCGAAAATCCGCCGATTTGTGTACGCCGCATCGAGTTCCGCTTACGGCGAAACGCCCACGCAACCCAAGCGCGAGGATATGTGCCCTGATCCGATTTCGCCATATGGAGTCACTAAATTTGTCGGCGAACTTTATGCGAAAGTTTTTGGCCGCTGCTACGGACTCGAGACCGTTTGCCTGCGCTACTTCAATGTATTCGGCCCGCGTCAGGACCCCAGTTCGCCATATTCGGGTGTGCTTTCAAAATTCATCACCACGCTGCTCGCCGATGGCCAACCGGTGATCTTCGGCGACGGCGAGCAATCAAGGGATTTCACGTATATCGAAAATGTCGTGCAGGCGAATTTACTCGCGTGTGAAGCGCCGAACTGCGCCGGCCAGGTCCTTAACGCAGGTACAGGCGGCCGCTTCACGCTGAACGAGACTCTGCGTCTGCTTGAAAAGATCTCAGGGAAACGCGCGACGGCAAAATATGAACCGCCCCGATCTGGAGACATTCTGCATTCGCAAGCCGATATCACCGAAGCGCGAAAAACGCTCGGCTACGATCCGAAAGTCAGCTTTGAAGAAGGCTTGCGCCGCACCTGGGAGTGGTACCGCGCAAATGAGTCCAAGTAATCACCCACGTACCGTAACTAGTAGTTGAATCAACTATCGCGACGGTGTTAGTGTACGCGGCACTCCCCGAGTTGTTTGACAGGAGGCCCCTTTTGCGTGTTCGACCTTGCCTTTTCCTAAGTCTGTTAGTTGCGCCAATTGTTCTTATTTCGCCTACGATCAGCGCTCAAAAAGCGTGCCCTCCTGCTCCGGTCCCACCCGTAAAGCTGGGAGAAAACATGTTTAATACCCAGCAGGAGATGGATTTGGGTGACGCCGTCGCCGAGCAGTTTCAGCGCGAGTACCGGGTGATTGACGACCCGGCCGTGGCCGAATATTTGCAGCGCGTTGGCGACCGGCTTGTCCAACATCTTCCGGCGAGTTCGACCAAGTACCAGTTCGTATTGTCCGACCTTCCGTTCGCGAACGCATTCGGCACGACAGGCGGCCGAGTCTACGTCACCCGTAAGCTCGTCGGTTTCTTGCGCACTGAGGATGAACTTGCGGGACTCCTTGGCCACGAGTTAGGCCATATGGTTGCCCATCAATTTGCAATCGATATGAGCGAACGCTTTCAAAAGTTACTGGGCGTGAATTCTGTTTCCGACCGGCGCGACATTTTCGAGAAGTATAACCAGCTTCTAGATTCGAGGAAGCGGAAACCGGACCTGTCCGCCAGTATCGCCAGACGTGAGGAGCCATCTCAGTTGGTTGCCGATCGACTTGGGCTCTACGCTGCCTCAGCTTCGGGATATGATCCTCGAGGATTCGTTCAGTTTTGGGACCGTTTTGCCGATACCAAGGGCAAGACGGGGGGTTTTTTCTCGGATGTTTTCGGAACGACTAAACCCGAAGAGCGGCGCCTGCGTGAAATGGGGAATGAGATAGCGTCTCTGCCCGGCACCTGCGGCGAATCGCGGCCGCCGGCCTCTTCCGCAGAGTTTGGATCCTGGAAAACATCGGTGATGAACTACAGCGGTCTGGGACATCGAGAATCACTCCACGGCGTCGTTTTCAAACAAGAGCTGAATCCGCCGCTGAGAGGAGATATTCGATTCCTCCGTTTCAGCCCTGACGGCAAGTACGTGCTCGCGCAGGACGATTCGAGCATTTATATTCTGTCACGCGAGGCGTTTGCGCCGTTGTTCCGGATGGATGCGCCGGAAGCGTTTCCGGCCATGTTCTCCGCGGACTCTCAGACAGTTTCGTTCTATACGCCTAGCCTGCGTGTTGAGACCTGGAATTTGGCTGACCAGCAACGAACCGAGCTTCACGACATGGTAGTTCTGAAGGGTTGCCGGCAAACGGTACTTTCTCCTGACGGCAAATTCCTGGCGTGCTACAACGGAGCTCTTGATTTACTTGTTTACGATCTCGCGAGCGGACAACCAGTGCTTGAGAGGAAATCGTTCTACGAGCCTCGAACCTTTCGCGAGTTTTTATCTCTGTATCTCGGACAACTTCAGGATGACGTTCTTTCCCGTATTTTGACGATGCGTTTTTCACCAGATGGCCATTATTTCGTAGCGTCTTCGCACAACGAAACTACGGTGGCTCTGGACTTGACGACTCAGAAGACATTCGCCCTCCGCGACTCAATCAGAAAACTGCTATCCAGGGAATTCGTTTTCATCGGCCCGGATCGAATTGTGGGAATTGATACTTTCGATCCAAAAAAATCCGCGATCGTCCGCTTCCCTGGCGGAGAGACCTTGGAGGAATTTCCACTTGGCGCTCAAAATTTGGAAGCCGCAGCTCACGGAAACTACTTGATGCTTCGACCGATTGACAAGTATGCGATGGGCGTAATGGATCTGGAAACCAAGAAAATCTTCATGGCTGACAAGGAATCTGCCTTTGACATTTTCGACATCGTGGCGGTCGTAGAACGACTCGATGGAGAAATCGCGCTGAAACAAATATCCAACAATCAGCAAATCGCGAAGGTAAATCTGCCGCGCAGCCCGCTGGCTCCCCTGTGGGCTACCGCGATTTCTCCGGACATGAAATGGCTGGCCGTTTCCGAAAGGTCGCGCGGCGGCGTTTGGGATCTGACCAAGAACGAGCGGCCATTTTATGTTCGGGGATTTACTGGAGCGTATTTCGACGCGGACGGTACGCTGTATGCGGATTTCCCTAAGTTTCAGGAGACTGGTCGCGCCGTAGCTCAACTGAATTTAGCGGCAAAGACCGTGACTCCGGCATTCAAGTTGGAAGATGAAGCCGCTCACCAGTACGGGCCAATCATCTTGGTGACTAAACCGAACGGCAAGGACGGCCGGCTGGGCGAAAACGTCACGCTCGGTGTGCGCGACTCAGTCACTGGAAAATCTATGTGGACACGCCAGTTTCCTAAAGAGGCTCCGCGAGTCTTCGTCGCGGCTGATTCGAGTACGTTGACGTTTCTCTGGCGTCTTTCAACAGGAACCGCTTCACTGGAACTGAAATCCGATGATGATCTCGCGAAACGTGCCAGCCCTGTAAAACATGATGAAACAAATTTCCTGGTCGAAATCGTGGATGCTCACAGCGGAAAATCAAAGGGCGGCCTGGCAGTGGACACGAACAAAGGCGCGTTTGATATTCGAGATCTTTTCGCCGTGGGCGACCGCGTGGTGATTTCAGATTCGTTGAATCGCGTTCTGGTTTATTCCGCGGCCTCCGGCGAACAGACGGGCAAAGCCTTCGGCCGTTCGGCCGAATCTTGCGGAGGCTCGGGATTAATCGTCGCTGAAAATGAGGCAGGTCAACTCTTATTCTACGATCTATCCACAATGGAAAAACGAGACGAACTCCAGTTCAACAGTCCCATCGCCATGAAGCGATTCAGTGATGACGGCAAACGCCTTTTTGTGCTGACCGCCGCGCAAACTGCCTACGTTTTCGATGTGGCGGCGCTTCCAAAATCTGCAACGCCAACGGCTAACGCAAGCAATTAGCACAGGCTTTTGGCGATTAAACGCTGTTCGCGCCAATCAACAGCGGCGGCAATTCAGCAAGACTATCCAAAAGCACATCCGGCGGATGCTGAACCAGCCGGTCGCTTCCCAACCCGTAGGTAACGCCGCAGGCCCAGGTGTTCGCGTTCCGCGCGGTTTGCACATCCACTTCGGAATCGCCGATCATCATCGCTTCGTGCGGCGCCACGCCGAAATCCGCCAGCAGGAGTTGCATCCCCATCGGATCCGGCTTCTTGCGCTCAAAACTATTTCCGCCGTAAACAAATTTGAAATACCCAGAGAGCCCGAGTCCATCCAATATTTTTTCGCTGAAGCGCACCGGCTTGTTCGTCAGCACGGCCATCGGAAAATGAGCGAGCGCGGCCAATCCTTCACGGACTCCCGGATACGTGACCGTGTTATCCAGCATGTGCTCGCGATAGTAGCCCAGGAAATGCTCGAGCCCGCGCTGGCAGTCCTCCTCGGACGCGTACGGCCCAAGCGCCTTTCGGATTAGCGTTGGCGCGCCATTTCCCACATAGCTGTAAATAATTTCGTGCGGAATCGCGGGACGATTCATGAACTCCAGAGTCACGGCTACCGAGAGCGCCAAATCCAGCGCCGAATCTATGAGCGTGCCGTCCAAATCGAACACCAACACACGCACAGCCCGGAATGTTTTTTGTAATTCGCGATCCATGTTGAGTGGTCAGTCGTCAAGTGAAGTTCCATTGTAACGGAACTGGCTTCCCACATCTAACCGCGCGCGATTTTCGTCACCCTGCTAGAATGTTTTTCCGAAATCAATTTTAGGTGCCAATACCAAGCGAGAGCCTAATGGCCCAACTCTTTCCATTCCGCGCCTACCGTTACAACCCGGCGAAAACCGATCCCGCGCGTGTTTTGACACAGCCCTACGACAAGATCACTCCGGAAATGCAGAAGCGCTACGCTGCGTCCAGTCCGTACAACCTCATCACCGTGGAAAAAGGTCCTACGCGCGAGGAGGACACGGCTGCGAGCGACGTTTACACGCGGGCCGCGCGTGCGCTGGAAGAATGGATCACCGCGAAAGTTCTGGTGCAGGATCCGTCGCCATCCTTTTACGCTTACTTTCAGGAATTTGAAGTTCCTGGCACAACTCAACACCACATCCGCAAAGGGTTGATAGCCCTGAGCCGCCTTGAGGATTATTCGGCGGGCGTCGTTTTCCGCCATGAACAAACGCTTGCCGGCCCGAAAGCGGATCGGCTGGAACTGCTTCGCCACACGCGCGTGCACACCGGCCAGCTTTTCATGCTGTATGACGATCCAATCGGCCGTCTTGACGCAATTCTTGAACGCGTGGCGACAGCCCCTCCCACCATGGACATGCGCGACGAATTCGGAGTCGTCCACTATATTTGGCGGATTGATGATCCCGGAACAATTACCAACATCGAGTCGGTTATGGTTAATAAGAAACTCGTGATCGCCGACGGTCATCACCGTTATGAAACCGCGCTCGCGTATCGCGACGAGCAGCGCGCGAAACACAGCGAATCCAATCCCGATGCGCCCTACGAAAAAGTGATGATGACGCTCGTCAATTCGCACAGCAAAGGTCTCACAATTCTGCCGACGCACCGCGTCGTCGCGGGCGTGCAAAACTTTAATTATGCCGTGCTCCTCAAACGCCTGTCAGAGTTTTTCGACGTTCGCGAAGTTCCGCTCGAAGGCACCGCGAGCCGCCGCGCGTCAACTGCGCGAGAGCAAGTTTGTTTCGCGGGCGTCTCGGGACGCGCAATCGGCGCATACGGCGGAGGAGATAGCTTTGCGCTGCTGGTTCTCAAGCCAACCGCGGATCTCGCACAGGCTCTTCCAAATGCATCGCCACGCCAGCGCGAACTCGACGTCGTCCTGCTTCATGACTACATTCTCGACAAAGGGCTCGGCATCACCGCGGAATCCGTCCGACAGGAAACAAACACGCGCTACGAACGCGAAACCGCGGCTGCGATGTCGGCGGTCGTGGAAGGCCGCGCGCAAGTTTGCTTCCTGCTCAACCCCGTGCGCGTGGAACAAGTAATGCAAATGGCGCTGGCGGACGAAGTGCTTCCGCAAAAATCCACGGATTTCTACCCTAAAATGTTGAGCGGCGTTACGATTTATCGTCTTGAGGAATAGCTGCGGATTCTAGAGTGGCAGCCAGCGGTGGCCGTAGGGGCACTCCTCGCTGCGCCCTTTTTTTCATAGCGAATCACGCGACGACCGCGCCAAAGCGGCACTCCCCGCAAAACATCGCAGAGCGCGCCGCCCCAACAGGCGTCACTCTTAATTTGTTACGTGCTGAAGCTGCGGATGGCGGCCGCTTCGGAATCGTACACGTCGAAGACGGTGAGCAGCTTGGTTACCTGAAGCACTTCCTGAAACTTTGAGCCGAGGTTGCTCAACCGCAGTCCCGCGCCCTGCGACTTCGCGCTGTGATGTGACGCCACCAGCGTTCCCAACCCCGCGCTGTCGATGTACGTTACATTGTCCATGTTCAGCACGATTTTCTTCTGGCCCTTCGCCAGCAGACCCTTCACCGTCTCGCGCAATGCGTTGCTCTCTTCTCCGAGCACAATACGTCCTTCAAGCGCGATCACCGCTACTCCGTCCATCTCCCGCTGAGTTACCTTCAGTGCCACGATCGACCCTCCTCACTTGGCCGGCTAATTCTGAACCTTTTGGACTCCGGCGTGGTCCCAAAAGTTCCCAGCGTGTTCCGCCGGGCTTCGCAGTGAATCAATAGTAGTCAGAACAGGACATATAGTACCCGCAAACCGTACAAATCAGCTTGCACTTCCGCGCCGTCAGCTTTTCCGAACAAACCGGACAAAACGAACTCGCATGCTCGGCCACCGTCGCAGGCACTTGCATCGATGGCGCCGCCACAGGCGCTTTATCTTCTTGGATTCTCACGGCTCGAAGTTTATAGCACAACCCGGCTGGAGTGGGAAGTCTGCCAGGTCTTGTTTCTCGAGTAGCACCGACACTCTTGTCGGTGCAAGTTTTCCGAATGTGCGCTTCGTTCTTTCCGCCAATGCGCGCCGACAAGAGTGTCGGCGCTACGATTGCGGCTTGAACGGCTCCGGCATAAAGAATCCCGCCTCACGCGGCAACCCCGCGCGCTCAAATTGAATCGTCGTGTGGGAAATGTGAAAGTCATCCGCCAGCTTCGCGCGAATTTTTTGAAGAAGCTGCTCGGATTGCTCCAGATGCATATCCGGAATGCGCACATGGCAAGAGAGCGCGTGCAAATCCGTTCCCAGGGTCCAGATGTGAATGTCGTGCACTTCCTGAGCTCCCGAGGCAGCCAGTATTGCCTTCGCAACCGTTTCCAGTTCCATGCCCCGCGGCAATCCTTCCAGCAGAATGTGCGATGCCTCTCGCAGAATTCCGATGCTTGACCACAGCACCATCGCACCAATCGCCGCGCCCAGCAACGGATCCAGCCACTGTGCCGCCGTGGCGCGAATCACAAGCGCTCCACCCAGAATCGCGATATTGGAAAGCGCGTCCCCCAGATTGTGAATAAAAATCGCGCGCACATTTAAATCACGCCGGCCACGCACTACCGCCAGAGTGATGCCGCCGTTGATCGCCAGCGCCACAAGCGAAATCACCATCATGATTCCCACATGCACAGGCTGCGGATTGCGAAAGCGTTCCCACGCTTCATAGAACAGGAAGCCCGAAATCAGCACGAGGATAATCGCGTTTACAAACGCCGCCAGAGTTCCCACGCGGTGATAGCCAAAGGTTTTCTCGGCATTCGCGGGACGCTCCGCGACCCGCATCGCAATCCACGCAATCGCCAGCGAAGGAACATCCGTCAAATTGTGTACCGCGTCACTGATCAGCGCGATGGAATGCCCCATCACGCCGCCGGTCAATTCCACCGCTACAAGCAACAGTGACGCCGCCACCGCTCCGGCCATTACGCCCGAGCCAGGCATCGCCTGCGAGGGCCCAGCGCGATTGTGCCCGTGTGCGTGAACGTGCATCGCGGTATTCTACTATGCTCCCTTGCTTGCGCATCCGATGAAGATGGAAGCGAACGCCGTTTTCCCATCGATGAGTTCAGAGTAAAATGATTACAGATTTTTCGGGCGGGGATAACTCGGCAGTGCCGAAGACAGTGATGTGTCATCGATTCCTTATTCACGCGGCTGCTCTTTCCATCGCGGCACTCTTCGCTAGCTCCATGCAACCTGCGCAACGCAAACCCCCTGCGCCTTCTGCAACACCTGCTGCCACACAAAAGTCACACTTCGTCGGCTCGGAAAACTGCAAGAAGTGCCACGAAGAACTGTTCCAAAGCTGGAAACAAACCCGCATGGCCAACGTCGTGCGCGATCCAAAGGAACATCCCGAAGCGGTTCTCGGAGATTTCTCGCATCCGGATCCGAACGTCAATTTCGATCTCAGTCAGGTCGCTTTTGTTTATGGAAGCCGGTGGAAGCAGCGCTACTTCACCAAACGCGGCGATGATTATTTCGCGCTGCCCGCGCAGTGGGACATCAAACACAATCGGTGGCTTCCCTACCACGTTCCCGACGGCAGCGATTGGTGGACGCAATTCTATCCGACCAGCAATTTCGAGCGCCCCACGGGCCCGCTCTGCGATGGCTGCCATTCGCTGAATTACAATCTCGAAACCAAGCAGGTCACCGAATGGAACGTTGCCTGCGAAAAATGTCACGGGCCCGGAAGCGAGCACGCGGCTCACCCTACGCGCACAAATATCGTCAATCCTGTGAGGCTGGACGTCGTGCGCGCGAATGACACCTGCATGCAGTGCCACAGTCAGGGACGCCCGCTCACCATTCCTACCGAAGGAAAATATGTTGATTGGCCGGTCGGCTATTTACCGGGAGATCGACTCGCTGATTTTTGGAATCTCGAAGAAAATCGCCTCGGTACTGAAGACTTTTACCACTACGCGAATGGAACTTCACACAAGAACCGCATGCAGGGTAATGATTTCACGCAGAGCGTCATGTATCACCGAGGCATGCGCTGCTTCAATTGCCACGATGTGCACAGCAATAAGCACACTTCAAACCTAATTAAGACCGGAAATGATCTTTGCATGACGTGTCACGGCCCCGATGGCGCCGCAGGTCCGGCCAGCTTGAAAGGTTCGATCGCCGAACATACGCATCACGCAGCGAACAGCCCGGCCAGCCAATGCACCGCGTGCCACATGCCGAAGATCGAGCAAACATTGGGCGACAACATGGTCAGCGCCCATACTTTCCAATTTATTTCTCCGCGCCTGACCGAACAATTCAAAATCCCAAATCCCTGCACCACCTGCCACGCCGATAAATCCACACAGTGGGCGCTCGACCAGCTCAAGACTTGGCAGACCACCTCGCCCTGGCGTGTAGCGCGCTAGCAAAACGCCCAGCAAAGTTTTACGCGTTGTAACCACCGGCGTCCAAACTTCATCCAACCAACATGCAAAAACGAAAACTAGGAAACTCCGGAATTGAAGTAGCCCCGCTCGGTTTTGGCGGAAATGTTCTTGGCTGGACCGCGGACGAACCCACATCATTCAAATTACTCGACGCATTCGTTTCCGCCGGCTTCAATTTGGTTGATACCGCCGATACATATTCCGGATGGGTTCCCGGCCACCAGGGCGGTGAATCCGAAACGATCATTGGCAAGTGGCTTGCGCGCGCCGGAAATCGCAAAAACGTAATAATCGCCACAAAGGTCGGAATGAAGATGCCGTCCGGCAAGGAAGGCCTCTCCAAGTCTCACATCCTTGTGTCCGCTGACGAATCGCTCAAACGTCTGCAAACCGATTACATTGATCTCTACCAGTCCCACATCGACGACCAGAAAACTCCGCTCGACGAAACTCTCGAAGCCCATGCGGAATTAATTAAAAGCGGAAAAGTTCGCGTCATTGGAGCGTCCAATTATACTGCCGAGCGCCTGACCGAAGCGCTGGACGTCAGCAAACAGCGCGGCCTGCCCCCCTACAAATGTTTGCAGCCGCAATACAATCTCTACACTCGCGCCGATTTTGAATCCAAGCTTCAGCCCCTTTGCGTGGAACAGGGAATAGGCGTGATCCCGTACTTTTCATTAGCGGCCGGATTTCTTACCGGCAAATACCGCTCCGAAGCCGACCTCACTAAAAGTGGCCGCGGTCAGGGAGTGAAAAAATATCTCAACGAACGCGGATTCCGAATTCTCGCCGCTCTCGATCAAATCGCCAAGGAAACAAATTCCAGTCCTGCAAAAGTTGCATTGGCCTGGCTAATGGCGCGCCCCGGAATCACCGCGCCGCTTGCCAGCGCCACCAGCCCCGAACAATTGAATGATCTAATCGGCGCGACGGAACTCCATCTAGATTCCGCCGCAATCGCTGTTTTGGATCACGCAAGCGCCTAGCTCGATTATTTGGCTCGCGCGAAATAATCAAGACACTCGCCATTACCGCGCAGCTTGGGTTGAAGGGCTTGCCAGACTCGCCGGGACCTGCCCTGCGGCCTTCGTGCCGACATTGTCCGCCGGTGTGTCCTCCATCTGCCACTTCTGCGCCAAACGCCCCAGATCAGCCAGCACTTTTTGGATGTCCTTCACGCGCTTCGTCAATCCATACGTCACTTCCGGCGGAATGGTCGGCTTGTACTCGCGATAGATAAACCCCTTCTCTTCCAGCGCGCGCAGCCGTTCGGTCAGCACACGTGACGAGATGCCTTCAACACTTCTCCGCAGCACCCCGAACCGCGTAGGCCCGTTATTGCTGAGCGTCCACAATATGTGCAGTGTCCAGGGCCGCGTCAGCGTCTCCAGCAGCCCTCCAATAGGGCACACGTGAGCCCCGTAGCCCGCTTCGGCCTTCCCCTGTGACTGCTTTGCTTGTTTCGTCATAGCGCTACCTTTCGCCTCACTGAGTTACTATAAAGTGCCTACTTTACAAATCCTAGTAGTTATTTATAGTAAGCAAGTAGGATGAGTATACCACCCCGCATGGGTGGGCGCAAAACAATTTGGAGGCTTTATGAACTTACTTCGCATCGATTCCAGTGCTCGCGCCAGTTCCGAATCTCGCCGCTTGACCGCCCGGTTTGTCCAGGATTGGAAATCTGAAAACCCGGCCGGCTCAATCACCGAGCGTGACCTGGCCACCACCGCGCTTCCCCACATCACCGATCATTGGTCAGCAACCTACGCCGATCCCGCCAAGCTAACCCCGGAGCAGCGCCAGTACCTTTCGATTTCCGATGAATTGATCGAAGAACTCCGCGCGGCGGATACCGTCATCATCGGCGCCCCGATGTATAACCATATGATCTCGTGGGAGCTGAAGGCCTGGATCGATCAAGTAGTCCGCATGGGCAAAACCTTCGTCTATGATACGTTGGGCCCCAAGGGTCTGCTACACGGCAAGAAAGCCGTGGTGATCACCGCACGAGGCGGCAGCTATCCAGCCGGAACTCCTCGCGCTGCGGTGGATTTTCAGGAGCCTTACCTGCGCCACATCCTCACAACGCTCGGCTTTTCCGATGTTACCTTTATCCACGCCGAAAACTTGATGAGTGCCCAGGCCGAATCTTCACGGGCGGCTGCGACCGCGTCAATCCAGAAATCAGTCAGACAGCGTGCAGAGAATGAAGCACAGGAAGTGATTGGCGCAGCTCAAGTTTAAAAGCGTTCTCTATCATCAAATTGTTCCACGTGGAACAAGTGCTGCACTTTGCAGCACTTTGTTCAGCGGCATCCGCGTAAGTGGCGCGGCAGGAATAAGTTAGCAGGTACCATTTCGAATTGGCACCCACTAAATCAACGTTTTCTCGAACTGTACTTTTGTTGCCCTCAAGTACTATGGCGCAACACGGGCCACAGTTCTACTCTGTTGTTTCAAACTGAACGCTAGAAATCCACTCACGAAGAGGCCCCACGGTGCGCGTTACAAGACGATCCACAAATCCAGACGGTACAAAAGTCGAATTGCGAAAGAGCGCGCGCTTTCCTGTGGCTGTTCCCATCGAGGCAAGCTGGCAGACAGTCGACGGCACGCCCGCCAAACAGGAAGCCATCGGACGCCAGGTCAATATTCGCGGTGGATTCCTGGAAATGGCGAATTATCCCGAACTTGGCACCCGAATTACGCTCACAAATTTTCTTTCCGCGGAAACACTTGATGCGCGCGTCCTCGCCACGCCTAATTCCCGCGCAGGAGTTTCCAACGGCATCATCATTGAGCTGGTAGCTCCCAGTGAAACGTTCTGGGGCGTGGATTTACAAGTGAAGAGAACCGCGGTCGAATTGCGAAAGCTGGAAACCTCGCTCCGCAATCAGGGAATTGATCTTCGGTTGCTGAAGGAATTTCGCGACGCCGTGGATTACATTCGCACCGCCGCCACGGTCGCCCAGCAATTGCGCGAACGCCAGCTTCAGGGCCACGCCGACGACGAAATTCTTGCATTAATCGCCGCCGAGCGCGCACGCCGCGCCACCAATCTTTGCCTGGAAGTAGCTTCGGATATGGACGCCACGAAATCGTCGAAACAAGCACAGCCCGTCAACGAATCGTATAGTTCGCTATTGCGGGCCTGCGACCGGTTGAAGCAACTTTTGAAGCGCCAGGAATCCGAACGCCACGATTCCGATCGCCACATGGTCGAACGTCACGCAACCACTCGCGCCTGATCATCCGCTTAAATCAAGCGCTCGCAAGTCATCAGCACATTCAATTTAGTTTCGCGGCGCCCGCTCGCGTCTTACTTCTTATCAATCGAAAGCAACTCCACATCAAAAATCAATGTCGCGTTCGGAGGGACTAAACCATTTCCAGCTCCACGCTCTCCGTATCCAAGCTTCGGCGGAATTCTCAATTGACGCTTCCCGCCTACCTTCATGCCGGGCACGCCGTCAACCCATCCCTGCACCACATCGCCCGCAACCAGCTTGAACTTTAACGGCTTACCTCGATCCACCGAGCTGTCGATTTTCTTGCCAGTCGACAGCCACCCCGTATAATGCGCGGTCACAGTCTGCCCCTTTTTTGCAATCGCGCCCGTACCCTCCGTAATATCCCAGTAGCTCACGCCAGAAGATGTTTTCTGCGGTTCGCCCGTTACTGGAGTGGGCGCACTCGTATCCACGGCTCCGCCCTGCGCGAAAATCACCACAGCGGTTAGTGCAATAATCGAAATCAATATCGCGCGTCTCAGCATACCCGCTCCTTTGGTTGGCTCGCAATCACATCGAGACATCAACCCGTACCAGCGTCTATCATTGAGCGCAAGCCCGTTTCATGCCGGCGCGCCCTGCAATTCCATCGTAAAACTTGGAACGCGTGCGTCCAGGTGTTACGTTATCCTTAGCGCGGCCAAATCCATGCTCGTATTCATCACCGACGACTACACCGAACTCAGCCGCGAAGCGGCGCGAATGATTGCCAATGCAATCCGCAAGAAACCCGATTTGCGCGTCGGCCTCGCTACAGGCGACACGCAGCGAGGAATGTATCGCGAACTCATTCGCATGCACCGCGAAGAACGTCTCGACTTTTCGCGCGTCGTAACCTTCAACCTCGACGAATACATCGGACTGCCCGCCGGCCATCCGCAGAGTTTTCGCTCCGCCATGCACAAAGCCCTGTTCGATCACGTCAACATCACCGCCTCGCAAATCCATATTCCCGGTGGCACTGCGCGCGATAACTTCGTTGAAATTTGCGATCGGTATGAAGAAGAAATTCGCCGCGCCGGAGGAATTGATCTGCAAGTCGTCGGCATCGGCAAAGACGGCCACATCGGTTTCAACGAGCCGACGTCTAGCCTCGCCTCGCGCACACGCCCGAAGACTCTCACGCAACAGACCGTCGAAGACAATCGCCATAATTTTCCGCCGGGTCAAGAACCGCCCGCAACCGCGATCACCATGGGTATCGGAACAATTCTGGAAGCCCGGCGAATTCTCATGCTCGCATCCGGCGCTGCAAAAGCGAAAGCCGTCGCACTGGCGGTCGAAGGTCCGGTAACCGCGTCCGTCTCCGCGTCAGCGTTGCAAATGCATCGCGACGTAACCGTTCTAGTGGATCGCGAAGCCGCGGAAAATTTGCAGCACAAAGACTACTACCGCAAATCGCTCGAAATGACGCGCAAGCTAACGCCAAACCGCTTATGGTAGAAACAAGATCATTTAGAGGGTGACGCTGAGCAGGCATGCGTCTAGGACGGATGTAGTTTCAACGAGAGGAATGCCGACCCTATCACGCGTCCCTCCAGACTCGGCACCTAGCGTGAAAAAGAAAAGTACATACGTTCTGCCGTATATCGCTGGCGTGTTATTCATGATTGCCGGATTTTTCCCACTTTCGGCGAAGCCGCCCGAGAATTGGCGCAGAATTTCTTACATTGCAACGGGCGCTTTCTGGGTCGTCATAGGCGCCAGCGCCCAAAGAAAGTACCAGAAATCCGGCGACTGAACGGCGCATACCATGAGCAAAAAAACTAATTACATTCTCTGGTTCATCGCCGGCGGGCTTTATTTGTTAGGGGCCATTCTGCCTCTTGCCCCAAGCTACCGCGATATTGGACAGAGAAGCGTCTGCTTAATACTGGGAGCTTTCTTTATTGCGGTGGGCATGAACTACAAAAGAGATACCAAAAATCTCTCGCCTGAGTACTAGAGATCCATCTCGCCCTTAGAATTTCTCAATCACTTTTTGCACCTGCCCAATTTTCTTTTGCACTTTCCCGGCGATTTTTTCGCCGGTGCCTTCGTCTTCCATGTTCGGATTATTTGTCAGCCGCCCCGCCTTTTCCTTAATCGCGCCCTTCACTTCGTGAATCTTTCCCGCTACTTTGTTTTCCGTGCTCGGCTTCATTTCAATGCCCCCTGTGTGCCTGACTGAATTGACTTCCAGCGCGCGGCCAAACGCCCACCGTTTCGTCGCGCGCTGGAATCCGGGTACTCCAAAATCATTGCCCCACGGTGATGGTTTCAGAGGCGCTTTGTTTCCCCATGCGCAGCATCGTAGAAGACGCCCATGGTGATCACTGTACAGTAAGAGACACAATCGAAAATCAGTACCAGCGCCCCTAATGTCTGCGCATTCGTGGGGAGTCTTGCAATACCGGACATCTTGCGTTTTGCGCGTCATCGCTCGGAATGCCAATTGACTCAGCGGGTAGCCCTGTTTAACATTTTTAATTGCGGCTTCGTTCGCATTGCACCGCCGATGACATCGCGGCCTGCGTTCCCGCGCGGTTCCCATGCACACCGCCATATCTACGATACGCGCTGAACCTATTCGCAACGCGAAACGCACCGCGAGAACCTCTTGAGCGCAAACACGGCGCAAATTCGATTTTGGGGAGTGCGCGGTTCGACTCCCACCGCGGACCAGGCCACCTGGCGCTACGGCGGGAATACGCCGTGCCTGGAATTAACCACTCCCGGTGGCACGCGCTTCATTCTGGACTGCGGCACCGGTGTGCGCATGTTGGGCAGTCACCTCGCCGGGTACAACTCCACCGCCAGCATAATTCCGGGCAGCAATGGCACGCTCACAAAAAGTCCGGAAGGAGCTAGTTTTCCGAATGAAAAGGGCGGCGCGCCGATTCATGCGCACATTTTCGTTACCCACTATCACTGGGATCACATTCAGGGCATTCCGTTTTTCGCGCCCCTGTATTCACCCCAAAACAAATTTCACTTTTATAGTTTCCGCTCAAAGTTTCTGGGACGCGACAGCCTGAAGCAGGTCTTCGAGACGCAAATGGCGTATCCGTATTTTCCGGTAAACGTCAGCGCCATGTCCGCCGAGCGCGAGTTCACCGAAATTGCGGGCGGCGAAACATTTCAGATTGACGACGCGAAGATTAGCGTCTTCTGGCTGAATCATCCGCAGGGCTGCCTCGGTTTCCGGTTTGAAACGTCCGCGGGAATTATTGCATACGCCACTGACAATGAGCCCGGCGACGCCGAACTGGATCGCAATCTGGTGAAGCTCGCGAGCGGCGCCGACATTTTCATCAATGACGCCCAGTACACTCCCGAACAACTCGCTGGGCCGCGCCGTGGTTGGGGACATTCTTCCTGGCTTGCGGGCACGCAGGTAGCGCGCGAAGCGGGCGCGCGGAATTTGGTTTTGTTCCATCACGATCCCGATGCGTCCGATCGCGAAGTGGACGGATTGCTTCGTCAGGCGCGCCAGCATTTTGACAATGTGTGGGCCGCCACCGAAGGCATGGCGATGGGATTGGGCGCGGAACAGATGGCCATACATCTGCCCACGACGCGTACCGGACAACGCCGCGATGGAAATTTGCGTGCGAGGATCACTGGTTATACTTCCGACGGCCGCGCATTCCAGGAAGAAACTGTGATTCGCGATCTGACGTTGCAGGGCGCGATGCTCTATTTGAGCCACAGTCCGCGCCTGCAATCTGAATTGCAAGTGGAGATGGGTGATCCGGGCAAGGAAACTCCGGCGGAACATCCCATGCGCCTTCGCGGTTACGTAGTGAAACTTGAACCGGGCCCGCAATCCGAGCAAACTGCCGTCGGCGTGGTTTTCACAGAATAGCAGCGGTCTTCACAAAATTGGTCTGGTCTTCAGCAATAGTATTACGGTTTCAGTTGCGAAATCTCCCGCATCCGCGCAAACGCGCGCCGCACGTGCGGTATCACAATCGATCCTCCCACAATCAGCGACACATTCAGCGCGTCAATCACTTCCGCGCGCGTCCAACCTTCTTCCGCGCAACGCACCAGATGATACGTGATGCAATCATCGCAGCGCAGCACCATCGACGCGGTCAGTCCGAGCATCTCCTTCGTCTTTGTCGTCAGTGCGCCAGGCTCGTACGCCTGATGATCCAGAGCGAAAAATCGCTTCATGCCCAAATGTCCGCAGCCAAGAATTTCTTCGTTCAAGTCCGCGCGAAATTTATTGAAATCCGCTAAGTTCTCCGCCATCTCGCCTCCCCGCTGATTCATCCTGGGAATATTGATTCCGCAGCTCGAATGTGCCGTCCAGTTTCGCCGCGCTCGCAACGCAAGTCAACGGCCCACGCTCTCTAAAGCTTCACCCGTTGTCACCCATCTTGACGCGCTCCGCACCACACACTACGCTTCGCGCACCAAATATTTTCGTTCATTGAGGTAGTTCTTGGCCAAGCGATTTGCAGGAACGAAAACAGAGTTCAAGTTTCGCGTGTGGTTTTTCGCCCTGCTCTTCTGTATCTCCTACTTGTGCTACGCATTTGACAAAGAAAACGCCGCTCAAACAGTGGCCAATTGGCTCGCCATTCAATTTCCCCGCTTCAACGATATTATCTGGGTGCGAATCGTCCTCAGCGCGGCCGCCGCGCTCGTGTTCGTGGCTGCCACAATCCGCACCTGGGGCACTTCTTACCTGCACGCTTCTGTCATGCACGATTCCAAGCTGCACACCGATCGCCTGGTGGCCGACGGCCCCTTCCGTCACGTTCGCAATCCTCTCTACCTCGGAAATGTGATCATGGGATTCGGAATGGGAATGACGATGAGCTGCGTCGGATTTTTTCTCCTGGTAATCGGAATGTTTATTTTTACTTACCGGCTCATCCTGCGCGAAGAATCCGAACTCAGCGAATCCCAGGGGGAAAGTTATCGAGAATATTGCTCGGCGGTTCCCCGGCTGCTCGCTTCCCTCTCGTCTGGTGTTCCGTCGGCGGGCAACGTGCCGAACTGGCTCGACGGATTTCTCGGCGAATTAATGTTCTGGGGATTCGGCGTCAGCATCGTAGTTCTTGCCGTCACTCTGCGCGGGTTGCCGTTTGAATGTGTCCTCTGGATTTCATTCATGTTGCCCTGGCTGACCCAAATCCTGCGCCGCAAGCCCGCCATCTCTGCACCGAGTCCTCCGCAATAACGCCTCCGCAATAAAGTTTCGCGACTAATACCATCGGTCATTTCAGAAGCGGTTTGTAACAGGGCACGCCTTCAGCCGTGCCGTACGGTCGTTCGATTTCAGGGGTTTTAACCCCTGAGGTTTGCCGAGCAGCCAATAAGAACGTTCATAAAACCGCTTTTATCTATTTTCCGCCGCTCGCACGAATCATAATCCACGCCCGCAAAATTTCGGCCACACTCCACGCCTGCGCAGGACATCCCCGCGGCGTAAACGGCGCCTCCGCATCGAACACTTCGCTGATTGTTCCCAGCCCCGCTTCCTTCATGTGCCCCGGTATCGCGTCAAATAATCGCAGCGCCGCGGCGGCATCCCGATACACGCGAAAATGCGCCAGCGCAAACGGGCCAAGCAGCCATGCCCACACAGTTCCTTGATGGTATGCCGCGGCGCGTTCTTCCCCCGTCCCCGTAAACTGCCGCGAATATTTCGGTTCACCCGGTGCGAGGCTCCTCAAACCATATGGCGTTAGTAAATGTTGCGCGCACGTATCCACTACCGCGCGCTGCTGAACAGCCGTCAGTCCGCTGACCGGCAGCGAAACTCCGAAAATCTGATTCGGCCTGATCGAAGCATCATTTCCGTCGGGCCCGTCCAGCACATCAAAGCAGCACCGCCGCTCTGGATTCCAGAATCGCTCAAAATTATCCCGCGCACGTTTCGCTAATCCCTGAAATTCCAAACTTGGCTGCCCCAGTTGCCGCGCAATATTCGCGAGCGTTTTCAGCGCATTGATCCACAGCGCATTTATTTCCACTGGCTTTCCGATGCGCGGCGTAACCACCTTCCCGCCGGCTCTCGCATCCATCCACGTCAGATTCGTGCCCGGCTCTCCGGCGAATAAAAGCCCGTCCGCGGGATCGGCATGAATACCGAAACGAGTGCCGCGCGAATACGCTCCCACGATTTGCGCCAGCGTGGGGAAAACTTCCCGGGCGAAATCGAAATCGCGCGTCGCGTCCAGATACTGCCGCACGGCTTCGACGAACCACAGCGCCGCATCCACGCTATTGAACTCCGGAGCTTCGCCTTGCTCGGGGAAATAATTTGGCAGCATCCCGCCGTCAATAAAAGTTGCGCCGTTCCGCAGAAGATCCCGCGTGAATGCAGCGCGACCGGTCACCAACGCCAGACCAGAAACAGAAATCGCGGAGTCGCGGCTCCAAACGCCGAACCACGGATATCCCGCAATGATGCTTGCCACGCCTTTTGCAGTTTTTGTTTCAAACAAAGGTAGCGACGGCTCCTCAACAAGGAACTGATCCGCCGCAAGCGCGAGCTGCTGCATCCACGACGGTGCCGAAGAAAAGTCTGACGATGATGTTCGCCCCGTAGTTCGCGCGGTGATGCCTGCACTCGATCGCCGCGTCGCTGCCAATGACTCGAGCGCATTTTTGACGGGATCTGAATTTGCGACGCGCGTGGCCGCATCCACAAAAGAAATTATCGGCACCCGCGTCCCTTGTACCCGCGCTAGAAGGTCAACAGATCGAGCTCGTTCCGCGGCAATCGAAGCACTCGTATCCAGATTCGGCGCCGCATCCGTCGTGAACACCAGCGTCACTGTCTGCCCCGCCGCAACAGACGCGCGAAACGTAGCCGCGTGCAAATGATCTTCGCGGTCGCCCAGCCCGCGCTCGCGTTCCACAGCGAGATCGTAGTTGTAATACCACTCTTGCGCAGCTTCAACCGAAGCCGACGCACTGAAAAGATAAAACGGAATCGCACCGTCAAACGCCGTGATGCGCAGGCCCTTTGCCCCCATCGTTTCGCACGACTCGACGCTCATTCGCCAGTTCTCGGCGCGCGTCTCTCCGTGAAGATCGCGGTAATTCACCATCACCTTAACCGTAAGATTCACTGCGTCCGCGCCGCGCACCATCCGGTATTCAATATAAGTTGTGTTCGCGCCGTGCTGCATCCACACTCGCTTTTCAAGAATCGCGCCGCCGAACGCGTACCTCCAGACCGGCACATTGCCTTCCAGCCAAAATGATTCCAGAAACGTGTACCCTTGCGGATCCACCGTGCCGCCCGCCCAGCGGTTCGCGCCTAACATATATGTAGCGCCGACCACCGCCGCAATTTCGTCCACCTTCGTCACCAGCAGGGTGCGCTTTCTCGGCGGATCCAGCGCGGCAATTAACAATCCGTGATATCGCCGCGTAAGCAGCCCCGCAACAGTTCCCGACGCAAAGCTCCCAAGCCCATTCGTCACCACCCACTCGCGCGACTCCGCCGCCGCAAGATTCGCGCACACTTCGCGATCAAGTTGAATGAATGAAGATTGGCCCAACTGAGGCGAATTGCGTTCGAGTGGATCTTTCCGTGGCGCGGCGGACATAATGGTCAATTCCAAAATAACTTACTCTCGTGGAAAGCACAAAACGGCATGGGTTCACGAGCTTGAGTTGACCTCTAACGAGTCACCGCGCCGCCTTGAAAATCTCAGTGCTCGCGCCACTCGTCCAATCCGAACGCCGGGCCCCTGAAAAACAATCGGATGGAAAACGGCTTCCGGTGAGCAGTACTATTACAGGGATTGGCACAGTTATTTACTGAACACTTCGGCCCGGTGAAAACCGTTTAGGAACCGTGCACGTCTGAAATCGAATCAGCTCTAGTAGGAGTCCAGCCATGAGCAACCGGCCATTCAATTCTGTTCTAACTGTACTCAGCGCGCTAGCGCTAGCCGCCTTGTGTCAAACCGCGGGCGGCAAAGGCGACGGCGTTATGCGCAAGGTCGAAGGCGTCACGCCACACAAACAGAATTTCGTTGTCCTCGACGATCACATCTGGATGCACGCCCGGCGCGACTTGGCAGATTTGCGTCTGTACGCTGGCGATAGCGAAGTGCCCTACGCGCTGATGATCCAGCGCGGCAGCAGTTCCGCCCAGCGTGGCGAAGCCGCGTTGCTGAACATGGAACGCGTGAACGGCGAAACGCAATTCGTAATTGAAGTATCGGGCCTTTCCGAATGCGACCAGATTCAACTGAAGCTCGAAGGCATCTGGGATTTCGTCGCACAAGCCCACATCGAAGGACTGGACAGTGAAATGCAAGAGAAAGGTGAAGACCTCGGCACCTCCGTCCTGTTCGATTTTACGCAAGAATTTCTCGGATCAGAATCCATTCTGCGTTTCCGCCCGACGAAGCACCGCTTCCTTCGCGTCACGTTGGAAAAAATTGCGCCCGAAAAAATAAAAGGAGCCGTCGCCGTTAATTCACACATTCACAATTCCGCTTTCACTCCCGACTCCGGCGATCTCCCCATCACCGAAGACGGCAGCTCGACGGTCCTCACCTGGAGTGATTCTAAAAATGAACCGGTCGCGCGCGTCGTGCTTCAAATCGATCCCTCGGAAACAAATTTCGCCCGCGGCATCCAGGTTCTCACTCCCCTTGGAAACACCATCACGAACACCAGCATTCGCCGCATTCACATTGTGCGCAATGGCATGCTCGTCGAAAGCGAATCCGTCGCCATCGATCTGCCCAACGAAGTCTGGGTTCCATTCCGAATCGTAATTGAAAACGCCAAAGACGCGCCGCTGAAAATCACCTCCGCCAAAGCCTACGCCTATGAACGCCGCGTATATTTCGATCCCATCGGCAGCACTGCGCTAAATCTATATTACGGATATCAAATGCTAAGCGCCCCATCCTACGGCTACTCCGAAGATTTTCACGCCGACGAAAACGCCGCAATAGCCTCGCTAAGCACCGAGATGCGCAGCCCCGAATATCGAGAACTTCCCGGCCCGCAAAGACAATCCCCACAACCCCAAAATCATTAGCAACTCTGGACGCCGCCATCCTGAAACGAGCCGACTACGTTCGTTGACCTGAAGGATCTCCGGCTTCGCACTTTGAGGCCGGTGATTAAACTTTTCCTTGGCGGGCAGCCGCAGTTCGGCGCTGATTTTGAAGTATGTGCGGCCGGGAGCATCCCTGACAGAATATACGAAGATTTTCCCTCTAAGCCCTGCATCCTCAGTTCTTTAGGTGGGCAAGCGCCGACTCGATAAATCTGGCGCGATTCACATCTGAGGAATCGATGGTCTTGAGAATCTCCGGCCACGCGCGATTGAGTTTGCGGAGTTCTTCCACCGCAGATTCCGGATGTAGCGAAATCCGGCGGCCGGTTTGCGCGGCCTCGAGCAAAATATCCGGCGCCCATCCGCGATCCCAGGAATTCTCAAGCATGTGCATCGCACCGTGAAGACGCGCAAGCTTTCCAGGCGCGCCATCGAGGAGGCGATCGTCATCCACAAAGTGAGCGGCGAATTTCACGTGAACGTCAACGATCTGCGTGACGGGGAATTCAGGCAAGTTAATGATCGTGGTGGCTGTTTCACCGTCATAGCGCCAACCGGGATGAGCGAATCCCGCCGGCGTTGCTTCCGGGCCAGCGTAGCGGATATCGACCCCACCGGCAGCGACTGATTCCGGAGGCCAGAAGCCCGACAGGCGAAGTTGGTACGAGCGGGAATCAGCCATGCCGGGGAATTCGCCGCGCGCAGGCTGCAACTGGATTTGGAGCGAACCGTCCGCAAGGCGCTGCTGCGCGAAATTCGTCCAGGCGAATTCGGAGTTTTTGTAGCCGAGCGTGTCGCCGGCATCTTCGTACAGACGCCCTTCGCCGCGTGCGCCGGGGAAAACTTGCAGAACGAGCGGATCGGGACGCCGCTCGGCTGACGCTGTCGTCGTTGCAGTCGTCGCCGACGAAAATTCTGCGCCGGCGGAAGGAGATGACTCGGCGAGCTGCATCGGAACGATAGCTCCGGCGCGAGCGTAAACAGGAATTTCGTCCAGCCGGAATGTGCGATCCATCCGCGCGGGGCCGTGAAGGTGCGCGCCCGTCGGCCATTCGATCCATTCGCCTTCAGGTAGCCAGACGGAACGCTTCGCAAGTTGCGAAGTCGCATCAAGCGGGGATGTGACTGGAGCAACGATCAGGCTATCGCCAAAAGCGTATTCGCCATTTGAGTTTGCGGCGTACGCTTCGGGCGCTTCCGGATAGTCGTAATAGAGAGGATGGCAAATCGAAACGCCGGTTTCGTAAGTCTCACGCGCCGCGGTGTAAATGTAAGGAATCATCGCATGACGCAGAAGCAAAGAATTGCGCATAATTTCCGCATATTCTTCGGGAAATGCCCAGGCGCGGCGTTCGGCTTCGGGATTCTTCGTCATGTGCGTGCGCAGAATGGGACTGAACGCGCCCCACTGCAGCCAGCGCGTATAAAGTTCGGGCGCAACCGTGCCGGGAATGTGGCCTCCGATGTCGTGGCTCCAATATCCGTACCCGACATTTGCGGCGGTGGCGGTAAATTCCGGCTGAAAGGCGAGCGAAGGCCATTCGGAAACAACGTCACCGGAGAAACCGATTTCGTAGCGGTGATTTCCAAGGCCGCCCCAGCGATGATAAATCAGCGGGCGCATTCCTTCGCGCTCCATATCCGTGAAATGGACGTAGTTCAGCCACCAGGTGGGACTGAGCCCGGACAAACTGGTTTTATTTTCCTGCTGCCAGTCGAGCCAGAAAAAATCGACGCCCTGCTTTTCAAGCGGATGGTGAAGAATATTCATGTAATTCTGGGCGAAAGTTTTATTGGCGATATCGAAGGGAACGTATTTCTTTGAAGTTGGGTCAATGCCCATCGCGCGAGCCATGTCAGGATATTGCGCTTCAAACGGCTGTACGCCGGAAGCAGGATGCATGTTCAAAGTAACTTTCAGTCCCTGCGTATGCGCCCAGTTTAGAAATTCTGGCGGGTCTGGGAAATAAAGTTTGTTCCAGGTGTATCCTGTCCAACCGAGCGTGTGGCCGGATTCATCTTTTTTGCTTTCCCACCAGCGCACGGCGAAAGTGGGGTGCCAGTCCATATCAATCACCAGAACATCCAGCGGAACATTGTGATCGCGAAATTCAGCGACGAGCTGCTGAAGTTCTTCGTCGGTGTAAGCCCAGTAGCGCGACCACCAGATACCGAACGCGAATCGCGGTGGCAAAGGGATATTTCCAGATACGCGAATAAAATCAGCGAGTTCAGCGCGATAGTCGTGTCCGTACGCGAATAAATATAAATCCTGAATCTGGCCATCAGGACGCGCTGTGGCCCACGGCCAATCACTGTTGTCGAAGAGCGTGCGGGCCGAATCGTCTACGAGCACCCAGCCGTCGTGCGAAAGTAAACCGGGTTCAAGCGACGTCGCGCCTTTCACTCCATCGAGTGTGCGCGCGGTGCCGCCAAGATTGCCGCTATCGGCAAGACCGGGATGCCACGTGAATGTGGCGCCGTTAAACGAGAAAATGACTTGAAGGTTTTCTGAAGTGAAAGCGCCGCTTTTTTGTTTGTAGCGAAGCGTGAGTTTGCCGGTATCAATGACGAGCCAGTTTTTTTGCACCGATTTTTTGAACGGTGGAACCGGCATCAAGCGATTGATGAAAACGAGAGAAGCGCGATCCTCAAATTTGCCGTCTGCGGCCCACTCCATGCGGATCAGGCGCGGAGTGAGAACTGTGAAGCGCGCCTGATCGGAAATAATTATGGCCCGTAGATCAGCAACCGGATTCGCGGCGGGGTCAGTGATCGATGCTGCCCGCACGGAATTCGAACCGGCGAGGACGAAAAGCAATCCCGCGGATACGATCAAGCGATGAAACGAAGAATTGACATTTTGAATGCGCATGGTTGGGTGGCGCGGCCTTACGGCCCGTGCGCTGCGAATTTACAACATTTACCGCCGGAAAACAGCCATGCAAATGCTGCGATGAGCTTGAGCATTCTTATGCGGGACAGATGATGGTAGATGGGCTAATATGCGCTTCTACGGATCGTGCCAGGAGGCGGGGTTCATGCTGCATCCAATTGACTGGATTGTGATGCTGGTCTATCTGGGATTTGTCGTGGCGATCGGCGTGATGCTGAAGCGCTACATGAAAACCAGCACGGATTTTTTTCTCTCTGGACGCGCGCTGCCTGCGTGGGTCTGCGGACTCGCGTTTATTTCCGCGAATCTCGGCGCGCAGGAAGTAATTGGCATGGCTGCTTCTGGCGCGAAATATGGAATTGCAACCAGCCATTTTTATTGGATTGGCGCGATTCCGGCGATGGTGTTTGTCGGCGTATTCATGATGCCGTTTTATTACGGATCACGTGCGCGATCGGTGCCAGAATATTTGCGGCTACGGTTCGATGAAAAGACGCGTGCGCTCAATGCTGTTTCGTTCGCGGTGATGACGATTTTTTCTTCGGGCATTTCGATGTACGCCATGGCGCGGCTGATTCAGACATTGCATTTGTTCGACGCGCCTCTTGCAAGACTTGGAATTTCAGCCGCCGGCGTCTTTCACGTTTCGATTCTGGTTTCCGCGCTGGTGGTTCTGATCTACGTATTTTTCGGCGGACTGAGCGGCGCGATTTATAACGAGGTTCTGCAATTTTTTCTGATTGTCGCGGGATTTCTGCCGCTGGTATGGCTCGGCCTGAAGAGCGTGGGCGGATGGGACGGGCTGAAGACGCGCGTGCCCGCGGAAATGACGCACGCGTGGATGGGAATGAGCAACGCGCACACAAATCCGCTGGGCGTGGAATGGTTCGGACTGGCGATGGGATTGGGATTCGTGCTTTCGTTCGGATACTGGTGCACGGATTTTCTAGTGGTACAACGCGCGATGGCCGCGCATTCGATGAGCGCGGCGCGAAGAACTCCTCTGATTGCAGCGCTGCCGAAAATGTTTTTTCCATTGCTCGTCATTCTGCCCGGACTAATCGCGATTGGATTGCCGAATGCGGTTTCGCAAACCGCTACGTATCCGCCGGGCACAACTGCCGCGCAAATTGCGGCGGGAACAGTGTCCCCCACTACTGTTTCACCGGGCGTGCTGGGGCGTGGAATAATTCCACCGAAGATTGATGCGGCAACTGGCGAAGCCCTTCGCGATAGCAACGGCAAAGTTGTGCTGGATTACGATCTGGCGGTCCCAAATATGCTGGTGCGCTTCTTTCCTTCCGGATTGCTGGGCCTGGGATTAACGGCGCTGCTGGCGAGTTTCATGTCCGGTATGGCGGGAAATGTAACTGCATTCAACACCGTGTGGACGTACGACATTTATCAGGCGCACATCCGGCCGGGCGCAAGCGACGCGCATTATTTGCGAATGGGACGAATTGCGACGGTGGCGGGAATTGCGCTTTCGATTCTGGCGGCGTATACGGCGACGCGATTCAACAACATCATGGACATGCTGCAATTAATTTTCGCGTTTGTGAACGCGCCGCTCTTCGCAACATTTTTGCTGGGAATGTTCTGGAAACGCGCCACGGGTCATGGCGCGTTTGTTGGATTGATCAGTGGAATGCTGGCCGCCGCGCTACATCATGGACTGACGCTGCCCGCCGGGGCGGTCGTGGGAATTAAAGGCGGATGGCTGGGAGCGCAGCTTCACCAATATCCCAGCGAGATGGCGCAAAATTTCTGGACGGCAATCTATGCGTGGACGACATGCTTCGTGGTGACCATCATTGTGAGTTTGATGACTCGTCCGCGCGAAGAAAAAGAATTGGCCGGACTGGTGTATTCGTTGACGCCACGCACTTCGGAAGAACATGTGGCTTGGTATTTGCGTCCGGCGGCGCTGGGCGCGGGCGTATTAATTTTGGCAGCGGTATTGAATATTATTTTTAGATAAGAACGTTGGAGGCGCGACATGGGTTTGGACATTCGCTGGCCTATCGGCTTGATGTTCCTGCTGCTGGGCATTGTGCTGGCGGCTTACGGATTAATGAGCGACGCGACGATTTATGCGCAGTCGTTGGGAATGAACGTCAATTTAATTTGGGGCGCGGTGCTCGCTGTATTTGGACTGCTAATGATCGCGCTAGCGCGCTGGGGCAGAAAAACTAAACAGAACATCGCAGATGACAGACCAGCAACAACTCGCGGACCTGCGGCGGGCGTTTAGCCGGCGATTTCCCGCTCACAAAACGCCGGCTCGTGTTTTTCGCGCGCCGGGCCGAACGAATCTGATTGGCGAGCACACAGATTACAACGATGGGTTTGTTTTTCCCGCAGCGATCGATCGCGCAACGTGCATTGCAATTGCGCCGCGCTTCGACCACATCCTGAAAATTCATTCCGAACATTTCAACGAAACAATTGAATTCAATATTGACGAGAGGACAGCCGTAGCGCGACATCATTGGAGCGATTACGTCCGCGGCGTGGCAGTGATGCTCGGAAAAACGGGCGTCGATTTGTCCGGCACCGACATGATGATTCGCGGTGATGTACCGCTTGGCGCGGGGCTAAGTTCTTCGGCATCACTGGAAGTGGCCGCCGCGTTTGCCCTGAGCGCACAAGCCGAACGCGAAATGCCCAAGCTCGAAATCGCCCGGCTGTGTCAATGCTCGGAAAACGAATTCGTAGGCGCGCGAGTGGGAATTATGGATCAGTTTGTGGCGTGCTTTGGTCAATCCGGCCACGCAATATTCCTGGATTGCCGGACCTTGGAACACGCTTCGGTACCGCTGCCAGAGGGCGTGCGGCTCGTGGTTTGCAACACGATGGTGAAGCACGAGATTGCATCCGGCGCTTACAACGAACGACGCGCCGAATGTGACGCGGCGGTTGCTCGCCTGGAAAATGTCATCCCCGGCATGCGAGCGCTGCGTGACGTAACTCCCGATCTCCTCCAGCGAAACGCACGTCTGCTACCTGATGTCCTCTACCGCCGCGCGCGCCACATCGTGACTGAGAATGAACGGGTACTCGCCGCGCGAAAGGCGCTGGAGATTGACGATTTAGCGGCGTTCGGCGAGCTGATGCGAAAGTCACACGCCAGCCTGCGCGACGATTACGAAGTAAGTTGCAAAGAATTGGACCTGATGGCCGACCTGGCCAACAGCTTTGAGGGCTGCTTCGGCGCACGAATGACCGGTGGCGGATTTGGCGGCTGTACGATCAACTTAGTTCGCGTCGCGCAAGTTGAAGATTTTGCGGTGCATATGCGCGAAGGGTACCAGGGCGCAACCGGAATCGCTCCGGAGATTTATTCGTGCGCCGCCGCCGATGGCGCCAGCGAAGTTGCATAGCCGGTGTATACGGGTGCTCGGCATTTTTCGCGACGCCGCTTTCATTGTAGGATGATGCATCAGGTGGGGGCCTGTAGGTCAGTCGGTTAGAGCAGCGGACTCATAAAACACGGGACTGTTTTGACGGGTTCTGAAACTTTCGGACTCTATTATATTCCTCAACCATTTACAAGACGGCTGAGTTCTTTCGTTTGTATGTGGTCTGATCCGTTCTGAACCAACAACCATTACAAATTTACTACAGTGATTTGCTTCCCTTCTGTCGGCTGTGATCGTCTTGTTATGTTGTTATGCGGAATTTCGGCAGTCGTTCCATTTGATACAATCCTTAGATTCTGAAGTGCTCGGAAAAAGTACGCTGAGGACGTGAGCGTAAACCAAAAACCATGGCTAAGTCGTTCAAGCACAAAGTTTCTTACTGCGTGGCGGCGACTGAAAATTTCCGCGTTTGACAGCTTGCCTTAGTCCGATTCCATTGCCATGCATTGAGCGCAATGATCACCGCGAGAACCCCTTGCAAGGTGCGTCTGGGAAAGTATCGCCAGGTGACCAGAAAACATCCAAGTGGTGTGGAAACTGGAAGTAATTTCAAGATTTTACAGAGATGAAGCCGGGACACGTCGCAAGGATGAAAATTCCGGTCTAGCTACCTCAGTGCACCCTATATCCTTGGTGAATTGCCGCAGCACAGTGGTGTCGGACAGACGAGCCTGCAGAAAAGATGCTTGCTCTCAAGCAAATCGCGTGAGGATGCGCCTAATGCGTGAGGATCGATAGATTCTTCGTATCCTACTGCCTCCACAAGAGTTAGGCAGAGTTCTGAGCTCTTTCGCGGTTCCCGGTATATTATTCCTAGTCTGTGAATCTTGCGGGGGCTGACAGGTGAGTTGAGTCCGGCACGCAGCGGACTACAAACTACAAACCAGCCAGTCCATCTTACTGCGTGGCCGGATTCAATTCATTTCGCGGTACGGGTAAGACGCGTGAGGCGGCGGGCTTTCTTTGAGAGGGCGACGATCTCCTCGCTTGTCGCCAGCTTGGTGCAGATAACTCGAAAATCTTCGAGGGCGTCGGAAAGCGCGACTAATTCCCAGCGTGCGGTCTTCAAATCGATCGAGACGCGACGCTTACAGGGATACATTGAAAGAATGAGGTCGCGGGTCATTTCTTCGTCTTTTGGATCTCCAAGCGATAAAAAGTAAAAAAGGCCAGCGCCGATGCTTGCGAGCGAACTGACCTTTTTGAATTTTGAGCCCACTATAGATTCGAGCCGGGATTTTAATTTGGGGTCGAATACTGCGAGAGAATCTTGTCCAAGAAGTCGACTAGCGAGCATTTCAAGTCTCTTTGCTTGGCGATTGACCATGTGATACCACTCTGAAAGAAGCGCCGGTCGGTCCACGCCGGGTGTGCGAATAAATGTCAATCTTGGGTCTTCGCCGACTGAATTCAGAAGGTTCTGTCCCTCAGCCGAAGCATCGACCAGGACAAAGTAAATACACAATAGCTCCAAGATGTCTTCCTTCCGCGCTATCTTGGAGCGAGACTCGCTGTACTCAGAAACGGCTTTCCGAATCGCGACAACGATCTTAGTGATGGAACCTACCATCGAAAGAACAGCCAAATGCAGCTTCTGTCACGGCCACGCTTCTGAATGAAGGCTACCTAGAGAAAGGAATTGGTTCAACGCTACTCGGCTCCGGTGAAACAACTATTTCGGCAAGAGTAAGCACATGACAAGAGATCCCAAGGAATAGCTCCTCATTCGATGATCCGAAATGTGTAAACCTTTCCTTGCGACGCAGCATTCATGCTCGCCGTAGTGCCCGGCGCGAGGAATCCGTATTCGCCCGCTCGTAGGTTTTTCAATTGAACTTTGTAAGTATGCGGAGCAATCTTTTCGAAACTGAAATCCATGACGTTGTCCTGCACCGCCGCCGAAGGCGCCGGCGAAGTCATCTAGCCAGCGCAGAGCGTCCCAACCGCACCTATTTCTTCTTCGGCAGCCGTTCAAATAAATCAGCCGCGCGAAGAAATCCCGCAGGGCCTCCGAATTCTAACTCATCTTCACGGACACGATTTTTAGCTAGATCCTTTTGCCGACGTGATCGAGGTCACGTGCCAACGTGATAGGCGTCCTTGAATGGTCTCCTGCCTTCCGCAAGTATGCCAGTATTACCCGGCCTCTAGAGCCTAGCGGTCAGGCATTCTTTAAGGAGGTGCCTGTGTCAAATCTCAAATCAAGCCGCGTACTTTGGTCTGCTTTTCTGCTCACCCTCGTCCTCATCCCCTTCACCTACCTTCTGTCGGCATCCGGCAACGTGCAGGTGAACGCCGAGGCATTGCAGATGTTTGCGCCGCTTCCCGCGGTGATGAGCTCGCCCGACAATCCCGTCACGGATGCGAAAGTGACGCTGGGAAGAATTCTGTACTACGATACTCGCCTGTCGGCCGACCAAAAGATTTCCTGCAATACCTGCCATCCGCTCGACGCTTATGGTGCGGAATCCAAGAGCGTGTCAACCGGCCATAAGAACCAGAAGGGGAGCCGCAACGCGCCCACCGTTTACAATGCTGCAGGGCACTTTGTGCAATTCTGGGATGGCCGCGCTCCCAATGTTGAGGAGCAGGCGAAAGGCCCGATCACCAATCCCGTCGAAATGGCGATGCCCTCCAGCGCCGTAGCCGTGCAAGTGATTAAGTCCATGCCGGAATACGTTAAGCTTTTTCAGACAGCCTTCCCGAATGACAAGGATCCGGTTACCTTCAACAACATGGCGATGGCGATTGGAGCGTTCGAGCGCGGATTAGTGACTCCGTCGCGATGGGATGCTTTCGTCGAGGGCGATCGGTTCGCACTGACGGACGCCGAGAAATCCGGGTTCAACACATTCGCCTCAGTCGGCTGCCAATGGTGCCACTACGGTCCGTATGTCGGTGGATCGGTTTACCAGAAGCTGGGCGTTGTGAAACCGTGGCCCAACCAAACCGATCAGGGACGCTACCAGCTGACCAAGGATGAGATGGACAAGATGGTCTTCAAGGTCCCTTCGCTGCGGAACATCAAGAAGACGGGGCCTTACTTCCATGACGGGTCGGTTCCGACGTTGGACCAAGCGATTCGCAACATGGCGGTTCACCAGCGCGGAGTAACGCTCACCAACGCCCAGTTGAAGTCGATCGAAACCTGGATGGAATCGCTGACGGGACAGATACCGATGAGCTACATCAAGCCGCCCGAGCTGCCGAAGAGCACATCGCAAACTCCACAACCTAGGAGCGAGTAGCAAAACTGGGAGCGGCAGCCGTTCCGAGAGAAAACTCATGACAGGCGGTGCCAACACGATTTACCTTGAAGATTGGTTCAAGTATCGAACCCCTACTGTTCATTGCCCACGCATGGGGACCCCTGCGAGCATTCTCATATCCAAATGGCGAATCATGGATGGCCGGTGGACGAATTGGGCAGTCATTAATTGTTCGTTGCACGATGCCAGGGCGATTAGTTGCGACATGGACTGCTTGATGGGGTTGGGCGAGGATCTTGAATAGCAGCGACATTGCTTTTCAACCTCCAGCAATACCTCGGCGTCCATAATCAATGTCTTCCGCCAGCCCTGATTGCGCAAGATTGGGGGGCAGTTCCGCGCCCCTATCTCCATTTGGAATTGATCCTCGCTTGAGCACTGGTACAGGTATTGTGTGAGTCCTGCGCCGTAGAAGAAGGTTGGATTTGGTGATTTTGGCCAGCCTGAATCACTACGAAAATGTTGAAAGGTTGCTCAAAACTACTACGATTCCATTACACTTGCCCTTTTGAAGCGTTCCGATTCGGAATGCAAGTCATCGGAACTTCTTGAAACCAAGTAAGTAAGTGTGGTGCCGGCGGTGAGACTCGAACTCACGACCTAGGGATTATGAGAACAAGGTACCATTTTGTCCGGTTCTGAAACTTTCAGACTCTATTATATTCCTCAACCATTTACAATCTGCCAGACTTGCACCGTTTGTCCGTGTTTTGATTCGTCTTGAACCGATAACTACTACGAATTTACTACAGTGATTTGGAACCGGAGAATTCGCTGTTCAAAGACTTGACGTTTAGATGTACAGTCTCTTTTTTGAAGGTTGCCTGGTAATTAAATCGCCGAAGAGAGACGGTGCTCAAGGAGGTGGAAAGTGGCCACGTTTTGTTCGGCTTGCGGTCAACCGCTGGCCCCAGGGGCGAAATTCTGTAGTGGATGCAGAGCATCCACTACGAGTCTACCTGAAACCCTTCCGTCTGCGACACCCGGGAAGCAACCCAGTCTTAGATGTAAGACGTGCGAGGTTGGCTTGTTGCGATTGGAAAAGAAATACCGAATGAGGTGGAGCATCATTCCGGGGAGCTGTACCCACGAGTGGGGTTCATCGTGACAAACTTGACGCTGCCGAGTCGGGCGGTGGCGGCGACGGTTGGGATTCTCTTTTGGGGCTGGTTATGGGGTGTGATGGGTTTGTTGCTGGCTGTTCCGCTCACAGCCTTCGTCAAGTTGGTCGCGGATTTGCATCCGTCCTTATTTCATCTTTCCAACTTGCTGGCGTTGAAGCCGCGTCCGATTCCCCGTTGGGTGCGATACGGCGAAACGGCTTTGGGGCGGGCGATTCCTTATTTCCGCGACCGTCCGGCAGTGAAACCCTGATGGAGCTTATGACCGGGCCGGGTGGTTCAGCCCCTGGGCCTTTCCGAGCGCACCCTCCTCTCGTAAGACTGCAGCGGGAAGTGTGGCTGCTAGCACTACATGGGTCTCTCTTGTATTCGCTTGATTGTGCGATCGTAGATTCTGGTCGGAGACGAGCCGTTCAGCCCGCATGATTTCCCTTTCTCAAAGATAACGGTTGGATGTAGAATGACCCATCGGGCTCTTCCCCGGGGCTCGGTAGGTTCTCCAATATGGCAATTGCCAGTCCGCAGTTGTTTTCCAAAATCCCGTCTTCTCCGGAAGCGTGGCTGCCTCAAATACAGGCGGCCGAAAGTTTGAAACTAGTTTGAGTGCGCGAACATGTATAAACACTTCTTCGGACTTCGTGAGAATCCCTTCAACGTCAACCCGGATCCACGATATCTGTTCTTAACTCCGCAGACCCAGGAAGCGTTAGACGGGCTGACATATGGGATTCGAGCCCGAAAGGGCCTCATTCTGCTCACCGGCGAAGTT
>OBLU010000087.1_pt1 | contig 81029 bp, 78 predicted proteins | sample 1518681 | NCBI WGS metagenome assembly OBLU01 (sample SAMEA3539304, study PRJEB22396) | soil metagenome | biome: tundra; feature: field; material: soil | place: USA | collected 2010-05 | depth 0.15 m | reverse complement strand
ACCCTCTGAACCGCCCGATGCGGACCCGCATGTCGGGTGGTGTGGCAGGGGAGAGTGGGTGACCACTCCCCCTATGCCGATTAAAACTCACGTGAATGACGAAGTTTAGTACATTCCTCCGCCGCCCATGCCGCCGGGTCCGCCGCCGTGACCGCCGGCAGCCGCACCCTTCTTATCGTCTTCGCGGATGTCCGCCACCAGCGCTTCGGTGGTGAGCATCAGCGCGGCAACCGACGCTGCATTCTGCAGCGCGAGCCGTGTAACTTTCGCCGGGTCAATGACGCCTGACTTTACGAGGTCGCCATATTCGCCGGTGTCGGCGTTGAAGCCGAAGTTCTCCTCCTTGGAATCGCGAACGCGTCCGACAACGACCGCAGCTTCAAAGCCTGCGTTGTGCGCGATTTGCCGCATGGGCTCTTCGAGCGCGCGCTTGACGATATTGACGCCGATGGCGTCATCACCTTCGAGCTTGAGCTTTTCGAGCGCCGGGATGCAGCGAATCAGGGCTGTGCCACCGCCCGGAACGATGCCTTCCTCGACTGCGGCGCGAGTGGCGTGCATGGCGTCTTCAACGCGAGCCTTCTTTTCCTTCAGCTCGGTTTCGGTTGCCGCACCCACTTTGATTACCGCAACTCCACCGACCAGCTTCGCCAACCGCTCTTGCAGTTTCTCGCGGTCGTAATCCGAAGTGGTGTCTTCGATTTGCGCACGCATTTGTTTTACGCGGCCTTCGATGTGCGCCGGTTTGCCTGCGCCTTCGACGAGGGTGGTGTTGTCCTTATCAATCGTAACTTTCTTGACGCGGCCCAGATCCTCGATCTTCACGTTCTCGAGCTTGATGCCGAGGTCTTCTGTGAGCGCCTTGCCACCGGTGATGATGGCGATATCTTCGAGCATCGCTTTGCGGCGATCGCCGAAGCCCGGAGCTTTCACGGCAGCGCATTGCAGCGTGCCGCGGAGCTTATTTACCACGAGTGTGGCAAGGGCTTCGCCTTCGACGTCCTCCGCGATGATGAGGAGCGGCTTACCTGCACGGGCAACCTGCTCGAGCAGCGGGAGAAGATCCTTCATGGAGCTGATCTTCTTTTCGTTGATCAGGATGTATGGATCTTCGAGGTTGCATTCCATACGCTCGGGATCGGTGACGAAGTAAGGAGAGAGGTAGCCGCGGTCGAACTGCATACCTTCGACCACTTCGAGGGTGGTTTCCATCGTGCGGGATTCCTCGACGGTGATAACGCCATCCTTGCCGACCTTCTTCATTGCCTCGGCGATGATGCTGCCGATTTGCTTGTCATTGTTGGCGGAAATTGTGCCGACCTGGGCAATCATGTCGCCCTTGACGTCACGATGAAGCTTCTTGATTTCTTCGACGGCGGTGTCAACTGCCTTCTGAATGCCGCGCTTCAGTGCCGTGGGGCTTGCGCCTGCCGCTACCGTCTTCACGCCTTCGCGGAAGATGGCCTGCGCCAGAACGGTTGCCGTGGTGGTGCCGTCGCCCGCTACGTCAGAGGTCTTCGACGCCACTTCGCGCACCATCTGTGCGCCCATGTTTTCGAGCGGATCTTGCAGCTCGATTTCCTTCGCGACGGTCACCCCGTCTTTGGTAATCACCGGTGCGCCGAATTTCTTTTCGATCACCGCATTGCGGCCCTTGGGCCCGAGCGTGATCTTTACGGCGTCAGCCAGTGCGTTCACTCCGCGCAGGATAGCCTGACGGGAGTTCTCGCCTGTTACGATCTGCTTTGCCATGAGACTTCTTCCTCCTCGAGATTAGTAAACCCTGGAAAATTTAAAGCTGAACGAGCTGAATTATTTCTTCGCTGCTTTCGCTGCGCCGCTGAGCTTCGCCAGGATTTCGTCCTCGCGAAGGATGAGGTATTCTTCATTTTCAATTTTGATTTCGGAACCGCTGTATTTGCCGAACAGGATGCGGTCGCCGGCTTTTACGTCGAGGGGAATGCGTGCGCCCTTCTCGATTTTGCCTGCGCCGACGGCTACAACTTCGGCTTCCTGTGGCTTTTCTTTTGCCGAATCAGGGATGATGATGCCGCCCCGAACGGTTTCTTTATCTTCGATCCGCTTGACCAGAACTCGGTCGTGCAGGGGGGTGATATTCACTGCCATATTTGCTTGCCCTCCGTGACGTTTGGTCGGAATGACCTTCTTAGTTGATTTTAGTTGATTGAGGAACCCGGGAAATGTGTTAGCACTCCTCGTATGCGAGTGCTAATATAGTCGAGATAGGGTTACATGTCAAGTGAGTTGTCGACAGTCGGGCTGTGGGGTTCTTCGCTTGTATTCGATTAAGTTGGTTATTTGCAGTGGCTTGCAGGTGTAAGGAAAATATTGCAGTTGGTTGTTGATTTGCTGTTTGTGGAGTGACTAGAATCAGGCCGATTTCGCCGTGAACTTTGACGCCTACGTTCGACTGAGTCTGGAAACTGCGGGGACGCTGCTCGCTCTGTTCCTGATGATTCTGATTGTTGGGTATCGGAGGCGACGGACATTTGAGCGAGTGCTGTTTTTTCTGGCGCTCGCGGTTTTCTTCTATTACAGCGGACTTCTCCTGGCCGAAAACGCCTCCTTGTACTACGGAAGCGGAATACCCGATCGAACCACGCTTTTGGCCGAGCTACTTGTTTCGACTGCGCTAATGGTCTTTCCGGGATTTCTGCTTCATGTGAATTTTGCGTATGGGTGGGCGCAGGCGGAGATGCGCCGTAGTTGGTGGCAGTTCGCTCTGATTACGGCGGCGTACGTTCCTGGAATCTATTTCGGCATGGTGGCTCTGCATATTCTGCCCGACAGCCATATGTACGCGTTTCCAATTTCAGAGAACGACAGCGACATGCATATCTATTTGGCCTGGTTTGCGGCCGCTCTGATTATCTCGGTGGTGCTGCAACTTGAATTTGCACGCCGAGCGCCCACCGTAATCCGGCGCGCATTCCACAATTCTCTCGCTGTCTACGTTGCCCTGGTCGGCTTGCTCGCGACGAACATGCTCCGGGTTGATTCGGCGATTCTTCATGGCACTCCTGGAGGGCACCACCGTCTGGCCTTCGGCGACTATTCGACTGTCATGGGGCTCATATTTGCTTGGGTTCCGCTTATAGCAGTTCTCGTATATGCCGTCGTTCGCTACAAGATCTTGGGAATCGGCTCGCAGAAGAATTTAGTTTATTCGGTTTCGATTGCGTTTCTGGCGGTGCTTTATTTGAGCGTGGTGCGTCGGGTTAGCGGATGGCTGGAGCCGATGTTTCCGCCTGAGGCTACTTCGGCGTTTCTGTTGTTTATTCTGTTGGCGTTTTTTGAGCCCTTGCAGCGGTTGGCCAGTCGATTGTTAAGGCGTGGATTTCAGGAACAGGTGGATCGTTTGCAGCGGCTGAGTGCGGAATTGCAGCGCGAGGCTTTGCGGGGAGAGTCGGGGCGCTTGATTGAGTTTGCTGAAGAACATATTCGGCAGGGATTTGGGTTGGAAGTTGTGCGGATACATTTGAGTCGGTCGGATGCGAGTGGTATGGGAGCAAATGTTGAACGATCGAGCGGTGTTGCTGGATCGCGTCCGGCTTGGTCGGGGCAGCCGGTGCGGTTGCGTCTTGGAAAACCGGGAGCAGAGATGGGCGAGTTGGAAGTTGTGCCGGTGGGCGCGTCTATATCGGGCGAGGCGTCGGCGGCGCTGGATTTCCTGGCGGAACAATTGCCAGCGGTGATTGAGCTGTGTCGCGTGATCGAGCAGAAAGTTGCGCTGGAAAGGGAATTGGACGAGCGCGAACGGATGGCACTGGTCGGACAAATGGCCGCGAGCATTTCGCATAATTTGAAAAATCCTCTGGGCTCGATGAAAACAATTTTGCAGGTGCAGCTTGAGAATTCGGAATTACCGGCTGACGCGCGGCGCGATTTGGCTATGGTGCTTGGCGAATTGGATCGGCTGAGTGCGAAGCTGAATCAATTATTGCAATATGCGCGGCCTGCGGTGCGCGCTTCGGGCGCGGCGCCGATGCGAGTTGTGGCCGGCGCGGTCGCTGAACAGACGATTTCACTTTTGCGGCACGATGCTGAGCGGCGGCGCGTGCGGCTTACGTTGGACGATGCTTCCAGCGGTGCGTTTGTCAGCGGGCCGGAAGAGGCGGTGGCGGATATTTTGTCAAATCTTGTGGTGAATGCGATTGAGGCGTTAGCTGAAGGCGGCGCTGTTTCTGTTGGTGTTGCGTGCGAGGCGCAGGACGTTGTGCTGACGGTTAGAGATGATGGGCCGGGTATCTCTGCTGAGAATTGCGCGAATGTTTTTCAGCCTTTTTTTACTACGAAGCCTAGCGGAACGGGGCTTGGGTTGGCGATTGTCGAGCGGCGAGCTGCGGAATTGGGCGGAACTGTGATTTGCGAGAGTCCAATTGCGAACGAGTGCGGTGCGCGATTTATTGTGCGGCTGCCGATAGCTGATATCAGAGCATAGCGAAGGCCAAAGAGAGTAGGGCTTATGTCCGTGAGAACAGTTTTAATTGTTGATGACGAAGCTGCTTCGCGATACGCATTGCGGCGGGCGCTGGAGCATGCGTATCGAATTGCGGAAGCCGATAGCGCGGCGGCCGCTCGTGAGGCGCTGGTGCGCGAGCGGGCGGATCTGGTGCTGCTGGACATTGTCATGAGCGGTGAGGATGGCATGTCGTTTCTTCGCTGGATGCGGGAAGCGGGACATACGCAGCCGGTGATTGTTGTCTCGGCGCTGGATACGGCGCGCACGGCGGTGGAAGCGTTGAAAATTGGCGCGGCTGATTATTTGGCGAAAGGATTTGATGTTGAAGAATTGCGCAAGCGCGTTGGAAACTTGCTGCGCTTGTCTTCGCTTGAGCAGGAAAACGCGCGCCTGCGCGAGTGGCTCGTGACCGAGGGAGAATTCGGGCCGATGCTTGGCGGCACTCCTGAAATGCGGCGCTTGTTTGAGATGGCCGCACGAGTGGCGGAGACGGATACAACTATTTTGATTCTCGGTGAAAGCGGAACGGGTAAGGATTTGCTGGCACAGGAAATTCATGCACGGTCGCCGCGAGCCGGCAAACCATTTATTGCATTGAATTGTGCGGCGCTGCCGGAAAATTTGATTGAGTCCGAACTTTTCGGGTACGAGAAAGGTGCGTTCACCGGCGCGGCGCAGCAGAAGAAAGGCAAATTCGAGCTGGCGAACGGCGGCACGATTTTTCTGGATGAAATTGGCGACATGAATCCGGTAACGCAAGCGAAAGTTTTGCGAGCGCTGGAGAATCGCTTGGTCGAACGGTTGGGCGGCACGCAAACAATTCCCGTAGATGTGCGCGTGATTAGCGCGACGCATCGGGATTTGCCGACGGAAATTGCAGCCGGACGATTTCGCGAGGATTTGTATTATCGTTTGCACGTGGTAACGCTCGAAGTGCCTCCATTGCGGGCGCGGAAGGAAGATATTTCCTTGCTGGCCGCGGCATTTCTGAAATTGCATTCCGCGAACATGACGCGCAGCGGGGGGGCGAAGCATTCGGCGCAACCGGTTGGGCTGAGCCGGGACGCGATGGACGCGTTGATGCGCTACGATTGGCCGGGAAATGTGCGCGAGCTGAAGAACGCGCTGGAACGCAGCTTGGTTTTTGCGCGGGGCGATGAAATCACACGCGAGGATTTGCCCGTCGAGATTACGAGTGGTGCGGGCGGCACCGCGCGAGCGGGTCGAGCCGGCGTCGAAGATGAATCACTTTCGGAGCCGGACTTTCGCGATGCGAAGCGAAAGTTTGAGGTGGCATACATCACGCGCCAGCTTGAGCGGCACAAGTGGAATGTCTCGCGCACAGCGGCGACGATTGGTCTGCACAGACAAAGTTTGCAGGAAAAGCTGCGCGAATTGGGTATTCATCGGCCGGGGCGGGCGTCGCTGGACGATTCGCCTGAAGAATGACGCTAATCACGCCACGAATAATTTGCTTCCCGCGCGGGGCTAATTGAGAATAGAGCGTGCAACATTTGCACGGTGCTGATTGAGCGGAGATTAAATGGCTGAACATTACATCGAATTTGTCGGCGTCACCAAGGCGTTTGACGATCACCCTGTGCTGGATAACGTGAGCTTTCACGTCGATCAAGGACAGACGGCGGTGATCATGGGCCGCAGCGGCGTGGGCAAATCCGTTGCGCTGAAACACATTATGGGCTTTTTGAAGCCGGACGAAGGACGCGTGCTGGTTGCGGGCCAGGACATCACCGATTGGGAAGAACATCAACTCGCGGAGATTCGCAAGCGCGTCACGATGGTTTTCCAATCGGGTGCGCTGTTTGATTCGTTGACAGTTGGTGAAAATATTGCATTCCCGATGTATGAGCGCGAGGGCGTCACGCCGGACGAAGTTGACGCACGCGTCCACGAGCTTGCCGAGATGCTGGAAGTAACGAATGATCTTGATCGAGTGCCTTCGGAATTGGGAACAGGAATGAAGCGGAACGTCGCGATTGCGCGCGCGCTGGCGCAAGATCCCGAAGCAATTTTGTACGACGAGCCGACTACGATGGTCGACCCGCTGATGGCCACGCATACGAGCGATCTGATTTTGAAGTTGAAGGAGAAGTTTCATAAGACCTCCATCGTGGTGACACACGACACGCACCTTGCAAGAAAATTGGCGGACGTGGTGATTTTCCTGCAGGACGGCAAAGTGTCGTTTTTCGGAACGTGGAAAGATTTTGAGTCGTCGACAGATAAATTCCTACGCAATTTTCGTTTGCTGGATGAACTCATTCCCGAACTCGATGCGACGGCGTGAAGTGCTGCGCTTCGCATTGCGTTTCCCGCGTGTAAATGAATGAGCCAGCCCGCTACGTCGTCCAGTTCCGTCCCCGAACTTCGCCGCGTGATGGGATTTTGGGACGTTCTACTTTTTAATATCGCCACAGTCCTTGGGCCACGATGGATTGCAGCGGCTGCGCACAACGGGCAATCGTCAATCAGCTTATGGATTATTGCCGCGGTTCTGTTCTTTGTGCCGACGGCGCTGGTGATTACCGAGCTTTCGACGCGATTTCCGCATGAGGGCGGCCTTTACGTCTGGACGAAAGATGCGTTCGGCGATTTTCACGGATTCATCGCGGGATGGACGTATTGGATTTACACGATATTTTATTTTCCAGGATTGTTGCTGGCGAGCGCTGCGATGGGCGCATATGTTGCGGGGGGAAGTGCAGCAACGCTGGCGCAGAACCGTACCTTTCTTCTGAGCGTGTCACTGGCGCTGCTTGTCGTCGCCGTCGGACTCAATATCATTGGATTGAATATCGGAAAATGGCTGCAGAATGTGGGCGGCGTGGCGACGTACGTTCCTTTGCTGATGTTGGTGGCTATTGCGGCGATGTTGTGGCACGTGCGCGGATCTGCGACACATTTCACGTTGACCGGCATGCTGCCGCACTGGAATTTGGATACTGTGAATTTCTGGTCGCAGATCGCGTTTGCATTTACGGGGCTTGAATTGGTTTCTGCGATGAGCGGAGAGATTCGCGATCCGCGTCGCACATTTCCGCGCGCGATTCTTGGCTCGGGCGTGATGATTGCCGCGATTTATATTATTGGAACGATCGCTGTGCTCATCATGGTGCCTGCAGCCAATGTTGATCCGAAGAGTGGAGTGTTTCAGGCGATTGCGCTGGGCTCAACGGCACTGCGATTCGCCGCGGTGGGCGTGCTGGCTGCGGTGTTAGTTACGCTGGGAAACGCTGGCGGTGTTGGGTCGACTGTAGCTGGTGTGGCGCGCGTGCCATTCATGGTCGGAATTGATCATTATCTGCCTTCGGCGTTTGGAAAAATACATCCGCGATGGAAGACGCCTTACGTTTCCATTCTTGTGCAGGCCATAATTTCCGCTATTGTTTTGCTGCTGATTCAAGTGAATGAGTCGGCAAACAGCGCGTATCAAATTCTAGTTGATGCAGCGATCATTCTTTATTTTATTCCGTTCGTTTATATGTATGCTGCTGCGATCAAACTCGCCTATCGCGCTGATCGAAGTGAGAACACGGCGGCCGCACTGATTCCCGGAGGAGTCTTTGGCGTCTGGGTGGCGGCGGGGCTGGGGTTGCTGGTTGTGGCCGCTGGAATCGTTCTGTCATTTATTCCGCCCGGAGATAGCACGAGCAAATTCACGTTTGAAATGAAGTTGATCACCTGCACGTTTCTGAGCATCGCGCTTGGGTTGGCGCTTTATTTTCGCGGAGCGCGGGCGAAGTTGCGAGAGCGAATTCGCGAGTAGGCTACAGACCTTCTTTGAGAAGTTGCGCGAAGGTTGGGCGTGGGGTTCCCGGCGCGCAGCGGGCGTCCAGCAGCTTTTCAACATATTTCGCGAAGACATCGGCTTCGAGATTCACGCTATCTCCGACATTCGCGCCGCGCAGATTTGTGTGCGCGTAGGTGTAGGGAATAATTGCGAAGCTTGCGATGCCTTCGCTCCATACGGCGACGGTTAGGCTGATGCCATCTACGGTGAGCGAGCCTTTTTCGGCGACGTAGTGGGCGATTTCGGCGGGGATGCTTACTTCGAGCCACCAATTTTGTTCTTCGGGCTTTGAATCTGAAGCGACTTCCGGCACCCATTTTACGATTCGACCGATGGCATCAACGTGACCCTGGACGATATGCCCGCCTAGTTCTTGTCCCGCAGTGAGAGGTTTTTCGAGATTTACGCGCGTGCCTGGTTTTATTTCTGCGAACGTCGTGCGGCGAAGCGTTTCCGGCGAAAGATCAGCAACAAAAGTTTCCGCATCGCGTTGAACTACGGTGAGGCAGCAGCCATTTACCGCGATGCTTGCGGAAAGTTCCAGCGTTGGGGCGACTTGAGAAGCGCGCACACGGATGCGTCCGCCGGAGTTATCGCGCTCCAACAAATCGATGACGCCCTTATGTTCTATGATTCCCGTAAACATCGCGCAGATACCCCGTGAAACATTGATCTGGTCCGAAACGTTGCATACGCAACGCTGAAAGCGTATCGAGCGTTGCCGCTGCGGCCTTAGTGGCCCACGCTTTTCCGCCCGGGCCGGCCGCTTTTTCCGTACCGAAGACTACCAGCTTATCCACGGCGCGCGCCACAAGCGCCGAAGAATTCACAGCGGTACCGGCCTCGATCATTACATTCAAGATTTCGCGGCGCGCAAGTTGGCGAAGAACTGCGCGAACGTCCACACCACCGTGCGCACGACGACTTCGCATCAGTTCCACGCCAGCATTCCGAAGCTGCTTTGCTTTCGGCGATTCTAGCTTTGCCGCGGTGAAGACCAGCACGTCATTCTTCGCCGACTGGACGAGTTTCGAGCTAACCGGCAGCCGCAAGCGCGAGTCGAGAATAACGCGCAGCAATGGCCGCCGGCGCGGACGCCCGGTGCGATCGGTGAGCAGGGGATCGTCTGCTAGCACGGTGCCGATTCCGGTTAGTACGGCGTCAGAAGCGTGACGCATTTTCTGAACTTCATTCCGCGATTCGGGTGATGTAATCCAACGCGAAGATTTCTTTCGCGCGCGAGCGGGCCACGCGATTGCGCCGTCCACCGTTATTGCGGATTTAAGCGTGACAAGCGGCTTTCGTACAGTAATCCATCGTACAAAGCCTTCGTTCAATTCACGGGCTTCGGATTCACGCAGTCCGATTTCGACTATTATGCCCGCCGCTTGGAGCTTACGGAATCCGCGGCCTGAAATTTTCGGATTGGGATCACGCATGGCCGCAACGACTCGGCCAACGCCCGCGGCGATCAAAGCTTTCGTGCACGGGCCAGTGCGGCCGTGATGAGAACAAGGCTCGAGATTAATGTAGAGAGTTGCGCCGCGCGATTTATTACCGGCGGATTCGAGCGCAACGATTTCGGCATGGTTGCGCGCGTCATATGTGTGAAAACCTTCGCCGACTACGCGGCCGTTGCGTACGAGGACCGCACCGACCATTGGATTTGGACTTGCAAGAGCTTCGCCACGACGCGCGAGTTTCAGCGCGCGATTCATCCACTTTGCGTCGGCTGAAACTGTTTTCGTATTTGTGGTGGCGCGCACGCAGAATCAATCGAAAAGGGAATTGACGAAGGCTTCGGCGTCAAACGGAACGAGATCATCCATTTGTTCGCCGACGCCCACGAATTGAACGGGCAAATTAAGTTCACGCGTGATGGCTACCACGATTCCGCCCTTTGCGGTGCCGTCGAGCTTGGTGAGAACGATGCCGGTGACACCGACGGCGGAAGTAAATTCGCGGGCCTGCACCAATCCGTTCTGTCCGGTGGTCGCGTCCATCACCAAAAGAATTTCGTGCGGGGCCCCGGGAACTATTTTTGCGGCGGTGCGCTTCATTTTTTCAAGTTCGGCCATTAAATTGGATTTTGTGTGCAGGCGGCCGGCGGTATCTACAATTACGGCATCCATTCCGCGCGTACGCGCTGAGGAAACTGCGTCGTAAACTACCGCGGCGGGATCCGCTCCGGATTTTTGCTTGACGATTTCGACGCCGGCGCGCTTGGCCCAAACCTCGAGTTGTTCGATTGCGGCGGCGCGGAAAGTATCCGCGGCGCACAGCAGAACGGTGTGACCTTCCTGGCGCAGACGATTTGCGAGCTTGCCCATGGTTGTCGTTTTGCCGACTCCGTTGACGCCAACCATGAAAATTACGCGAGGAAGGGACTCGACCTGCGGCTCGGCCGCGAGCGCGTTGACGCCATCGGAGCTGGCGCTGTTGGGTGGCGCGGGGGCGAACGACATTCTTAGGAGAAGCTGGCGTTTCAGCTCAGCTTTCAATTCGCTGGAATCGGAAAGAGTGTGGCGATCCACTTTTTCGCGGACCGCTTCCAAAACTTCGCGCGTGGTGCGGACTCCGATATCGGCGGCCAGGAGCGCGTTTTCAAGTTGCTTCAGAACTGCGGGATCAATCTTTTTTCCGCCGGTGAAAATTCCTTCGACGCGCGCAGCGATTTGCGAGCGCGTCTTGCTGACGGATTCCTTCAGCCGGTCGAGCAGCGAGCCGGAGGGTTTTTCGTCGGCTGATCTCTTTTTTCCGAATATCGAGAACATGAGATTAATTGCCTGCTGATGCTGAGACTAAGTGTGAGACTGAGTCTGTGATTGTAGCAGAAGGCGTTATTCGGAATGGAAACTGGAGGGCGGTGTTGGCGCGCGGGGACATTCCGTTGCGCTGTGAGTAGGTGCGCGGGCACAAAACAAAAGACCTGAGCTACATTTCGGGCGAATCTAGGCTTCGAGGGCAACTTCGACGAGTGCGAGCTTGATTTTTCCATGTTCGACTGCAGCCTCAAGCGCGTCCGCGACGGCTGGATCGAATTTTGTTCCGGCGAGGTTGCGAATCCGGGACATAGAAAATTCCAGATCTTTCCCTGACTGGTAGGGACGGTTCGTAGTCATCGCGTCGAGAGTATCGGCGACGGCGATGATGCGCGCCATCAGCGGAATTTGGTCGCCGCTCAGTCCGTAAGGGTAGCCATGCCCGTCAACGTGTTCGTGATGTAATTCAATACCGGGCAACATATCGGCAAGCTGCGCAACAGGCCGCATGATATTCGCGCCTTTTGAAGGATGCTGCTTCATCAAATCAAATTCTTCGGGAGTAAGAGCGCCGGGCTTCTTGAGGACACGATCGTCCACGCCAATTTTGCCGACGTCATGCAGCAGAGCGGAAATGCGAAGCTTGTCGAGATAGTCATCGCCGAGCCCCATTTCGCGTCCGATGATGAGCGAGTATTTTGCGACGCGATCGGAATGTCCGCGAGTGTAGGGATCTTTTTCATCAATGGCCGCAGCGAGCATGCGAATGGAACCAAGAAATAGATTGTGATTTTCCTGGGCGGCCTGCGTCAGGCGCTCAATGTACTGTTCTATATCGTCCGCCATTTTGTTAAATGTTTCGGCCAGTTCACTAATCTCGGCGGCGCCGCGAACGGGAGTACGCTCGTGAAATTCTCCGCGGCTGATCGCGCGAGTGGATTGAGCGAGTCCGCGAATGGGCGCGCTGATTGCGACGGCAAACAAATATCCGAGGATGAGCGCGAAAAAACCGACGACGAGAACGAAAATTAGCGCCTGCCGGTTCAGGACGTTGACGCCGGCATCTTCACGGGCTTTTTCGAGGCTGCGTTGCGAAATAACAGCCCAATTCAGTTCGGGCATGGTGGTGTACGCGCCCATCATGGGAATGTCGCGGCCGTTCTGCTTCAGCGTGAAGCGCATTGTTTCCGTGTAGTAAAAATCGCGCGGCAGAGTGCGGATTTGCGCGACCACCGGAGACTCTTTGCTGACGTCTGTGCCAGGGAAGAAAGTTTTCGTGTCGGGATACGCGACGATATGTCCGGCGAGATCCACGACGAAAACGATGCGGTCATGGGCGCTGGCTTCTTTCAGGCGCTGCAAAACGCGGTCGAGTGAAACTACCGCGGCCAACATTCCGGTGAAATGTCCATCCACTTCGAGCGGCACGGCAATCACGAATGCGGGACGATTGCCCGGGTCGAGAGCCAGAGGATCGCTGTGGTATTCGGACAGTTGCTCGGTGGTCATGAATGCGCGTTGCAAGGCATTGCCTACGAACGGGTCCTGGTCAGCGCGGAAATCACCGGCGCCGCTGCCTTTCGCGTCGGTACCAACCGCCGTCACATAAAGTATGTTCGCATTTCCGGAGGCGAAGTTTTCCAGTAACCGAGTGACCTTTGGCACATTTACCGGCGTGTTGACGTTTTCGATGAGGCCGGTGAGAGCAAGAATCTGCCGTTCGCTAACGAGCTGTTGCTGAATGGTGGACTTAAAGAGCGTGATTTGTTCGGCGACGGAGTGCGTTAACTCGGTCTGCTGAACTTGTTCGGTATCTTCCAGTTTTTGCTGGCTGAGCTGAAGTACTTGGCTGTGATAAAGCCAAATGGGAAGCAGGCTAACGAGCAGTAATGCGCCCAGCACCATCCACAGAATTCGCAGACGGCGGGGAAGCAGCGAGTTGAGGTCAAACGATCGCATAGCGCCTACTCTATTCTACGAACCTGCGAGTCTCTGCGGGCTGTACTAAGGTACAGGCGTGGCCGATTCGTTACGGGCTAGATCGTTTTGAGAGTGGACGTCAGCGTTTAGAACTAGACGCGAGAAATACCTATTCGCTTTTCAGGCGGCGCTCCATCAATTCGCGGATGGCTTCGCGTGGCGCGCGATGTTCGTAGAGGGTGGCATACATTTGCTCGGTGATGGGCATTTCAATTTTTGCGCGGCGAGCTAGTTCGCGCGTTGCGGCGGTGGTGCCAACGCCTTCCGCAACCATACGCGTTGTGGAAAGAATTTCCTGAAGCGCGCGTTCCTTGCCAAGTTCGACGCCGACCGCGCGATTGCGGCTTAGCGCTCCAGTTGACGTGAGCACCAGATCGCCCATGCCGGCAAGACCGGCGAGCGTATCGCGCCTACCGCCAAGGGAAACGGCGAGACGAGTCATCTCGGCGAGTCCGCGTGTTATCAGCGCCGCCGTTGTATTCGCGCCGAGATTCAGTCCCGCGCAAACGCCTGCAGCGATGGCGATAACGTTTTTTACGGCGCCGCCGATTTCAACGCCGATTACGTCGTCATTGGTGTAGAGGCGGAATGTTGCGCCCGCGAATTCTTCTTGAAGTTCGGCGGCAAGCGCGGCGTCGTGGGAAGCAATTACTACGGCGGTCGGATCGCCGCGGGCAACTTCGCGCGCGAATGATGGGCCGGAGAGCACCGCGATTCCTTTCGCAGAGTGGCGGGCACAAACTTCGGCGATCACCTCTGACATTCTGAAATGGCTGTCGTGTTCGATTCCTTTTGTTGCGCTGACGATTGCGGCTCCAGGTTTCAAATGCGGAAGCATCGCGGTGTAGACGATTCTGGCGTGCGCGGAGGGAATTACGCCGAGGACGATTTCGGCTCCGTTGAGCGCGGCGGCGATGTCCGATGTGACTTCTACTTCAGGAGGCACAGAGAATCCTGGAAGATACACGGTATTTTCGCGGGATTCACGCAGTGTCGCGCCGAGAGTGGCGTCATGAACCCACAGAGACAGAGCGTGGGCACGCCGGCTGCGGCCGAGAACGATTGCGAGCGCCGTACCCCAGCTTCCTCCGCCGATGATGGCGATTTTTTTCATTGGTTTATTTTGCCGACCAATCTAATTTTGTTGGCCCAATTAATTTTGTTGATCGCGCGGAGAACGGTGAAAGCTGAAACGGGCTTCCGTGCCGTTCATGAGCCGCGCGATATTCGGACGGTGCTTCAGAATAATCATGAGCGATCCCAGAGTGGCACCGCCGGATACTACGTACGATGGAGCGTGGCCGGGCGCATAAAGCAAATACATTAGAAACGGAAGGGATGCTGCCGCCATTATGGAGGCGAGGGAGACGTAGCGCGAGACAGCCATCACGACCAGCCAAATTACGATTGCCGCCGTTACCGCGGGCCAGGAAATTAGAAGAAATGCTCCGACGCCCGTGGAAACACCTCGTCCACCTCGACCGGAAAGCCACACGGGAAAAATGTGTCCTAACATTGCGCCTAACGCTGCGGCGATCATCCAGGTTACAGAATCGCCGGTAATTCGTGCCGCTATCCAGACTGCAAGCGCGCCTTTCGCGGCATCCAGCAGAAAAGTTAAGGCGCCCGCGCCGATGCCGGCGGTGCGAGCGACATTTGTCGCGCCTACGTTTCCGCTGCCGACGGAGCGGATGTCACCTTGTCCCGCCTGGCGCATGATGAGGTAGCCGAACGGAATTGAGCCGACAAGATACGCGGCCAGCGGAATCCACCAGTACGTGTTCAGCGTTTCGGGATTCATGAGACTGATGTTCGCCTCGAAAAAAGAATTGCTAGTGTACCGCCGAAAAGGCGAAGGTCTTGAGACGAATATATTTTGTCCCGCCTCGGCCTAATTCGCTCTGATACAAATGCATTTCCTTTGTGCGGACGGTTCCGAAATTGATTGGGCCATGTTTGTGCAAAGCATCGTGCAATTTTTCAATGCCACGCGTTTCATGAATTCGGGCGAGCGTCAGGTGGGGCTTGAATTCGCGCAGTTCGCGGGCGATTCCCAGAGGCTCAAGCTGTGATTCAATCTGCTCGGCGATCTCCGCCAAATTCGGCGTACTGTCAATGCCGACCCAGAAGACTCGCGGGCGGCGCGCATCGGGGAAAAAGCCTGAGCCACGAAAGTTCATTTCTACCGGCGCGTTAGAATGAACGGTATTGAGCGCCGATTCGATTGCGGCGACACGATCTTGACTCACTTCGCCGATGAATTTTAGCGTCACGTGAATTCCTTCACTTCGCACCCAGCGTGCCGCGGGGAATTCGGCGCGTAGCTTTTCGCAAAACTGCGCCAGCGCGGCGCGCACGGCATCGCTCAAGTCCAGTGCAACGAATAAACGCATGCCGGGCTAACCTTTTACGCCAGGCTTCTTTCCGCCCACGTACAGAAAATAACGGCGCACCATATCCAGCGCGGTTTGAGTGGCCTGCCAGCGCACACGCTCGCGGTCACCCGGAAAATTAATGCCGCGCTCGACAGGAGCTTTGCCATCCGCGATCGCGATGTGCACGAGGCCGACAGGCTTTTCCGGCGTGCCGCCGCCGGGGCCGGCCACGCCCGTGATTCCGATTCCAAGTGTGCTGCCGGTGCGACGGCGAATGCCATCTGCAAGCGCGCCGGCAACTTCGGCGCTGACGGCGCCGTGGGAATCGATCATTGAGGCGGGAACGTCAACCCACGCGGACTTTAGAGCATTGCTGTAGCTCACGACTCCGCCGAGAAAATAGTTTGAGCTTCCGGGAATACGCGTGAGCCGCTCGGCGAGCAGGCCGCCGGTGCAACTTTCTGCCGTCGAAATTGTCGCTTGATTCAGTGTGAGCGCGTCGGCCACTACGTGTTCGAGGGACTGTCCCTGCCGCGTAAAAATGTTTTCGCCGAGTGCGAGAGTAATCCGCTCGACCATTTCATCGAGAGTTTTTTCCGTTGCTGTTTTATCGCCGGACCAGGTACGCAGGTGAATTTGAATTTCGCCGGGTGCGGCAAGAATCGTGGTGTGGACGCCGTCGTATTTTGTGTAGATGGGCGCGATGCGCTGGTCCACATCCGATTCGGGCATGCCCGCGACGCGAAGTTCGCGCGTCATTTGGCGCACGTCTCCCGCGCGTTTTGCGAGGCGCTCGGCAACCTGGCGCGCGAACATTGTTTGCATTTCCTGCGGAGGGCCGGGCAGCAAGATGACGACACGGCCATCGGTTTCCATCCATAGACCCGGAGCGGTACCGCGTGAATTTTCCAGCACGGTAGCGCCTTCAGGAACCATCGCCTGCCGCGCGTTTACCTCCACCATTTTTCGGCCGATTTTCTGAAAGCGCTGCTCGATTCCACGAAGGACTTCGAGATTCGATTCGAGTTTTCGGCCGAGGAGGTCGGCCACAACTTCGCGCGTTAGATCGTCTTCTGTCGGGCCGAGGCCGCCGGTGGAAATGGTTACGTCGGAACGCGAAAGTCCATGCGCAAACGCTTCGCGAACGTCTTCGCGCTTATCGCCGACGACGCATTTGCGCGTGACTTCAATACCTAGCTTATTTAATTCGGCGGTAAGGAAAAGCGAATTGGTGTCGAGCCGGTCGGGCGTAAGGAGTTCCGAGCCAACCGCGATAATCTCGGCTTTCATCTGATGGATTATTGCACAGTTAGCGCATCAAACTGGAAGCGGCAGGCCTTCGACATCCCAATCAAGGCTGTATAGCGCGCCGGTCGTAGCGACGTACGCACGGCGCGATGGCAACAATGCCATTCCCACGATGCCACTTCCGCCAAGCACGAGTTCGGCATTCGCGTCGGGTGTTACGCGCACAATTCCGCGCCTGCCGCCGAACGAAGCGGCCACATAGAGATTTCCCGCGCGGTCAAACGCAAGTCCCTGAGGCCGGCCGAGTCCACGATAAAACGATTTCACTTCGCCACCGTTAGTGATGCGATAGATACGCTCGAAACTGGAAGTGGTCGGGCCGGAAACATAAAGTTCGCCCGCGGGACTGAACGCGAGATGGTAGAACGCAAACGACGGTTCCAGAGTTGCGAAAACAAATATTTCTTTGTTTGGCGTGATTTTGAAAATTGTTCCGCTGCGATCGCCGACGAACAAATCGCCGTTGCGATCGAAAGCAATTCCGCTGGCGATTCCCATTCCTTCGGCCCAAAGTTCCGCGCGGCCGTCGGGAGATACGCGATAAATTGTGCCGTCGTGCCTGCAGGAAACGTAAAGGATTCCATTGCGATCGATCGCGAGGCCGCTCGGATTCGTCAACTGCGTGACAAACGGCTTGACTGCGTAATTCGCGGTGATTTTGTAGAGCGGGACAGGAACGCGTTTTCCGCGTTGGCCGCTGAACGTTACATAGATGTTTCCGTCTGCATCCACGGCGGGGCTTGTGACGGGGTGGAGATTATCGGCAACTTGAATTCCGAGAGCGACGGGGAACGGCTGGCTTTCCGACGCGCCGGTGGAAACGCTGACGATTCCTCCGGCGGCGCCGTCTGGAACTTGCGCAATCACGTAGCTGCCGGTGTGGAACAAAAGACGGCCTTCAGTTTCGCCGAAGCGAACCTGCGGCCGCGCGAACCCGGACGATGCGAATCCAGTGCCGTGAATAACGATTTCACCGCCGGGAATGGCTGCGGCGGGAATGACGCGTTCGATCCGTGGGATTCCGTTATGAACTAAAGTATTCGGCAAGATAATTCCTGATTCCTTTTTTATGAAAGTTGATTATTTTAGTATGCCTGTTGCCTGCACGGCCCACAAGACGAGACCCGCGTAAATTCCTGCGATCCAATCGTCGGCCATGATGCCCCAGCCTCCATGCAGTGCTTCGGCTTGACGCGCTGGGAACGGCTTCCAGATGTCGAACACTCGGAAAAGTATAAAGCCGAGCAGCCAACTTTTCCAGCTGAGCAGCGTGAACGGAAAAGAGAGGGCGATTAATTGGCCGGAAACTTCGTCGATCACGACGAACTGCGGATCGGTTTTGCCCCAGTACTTTTCCACTTTGCCGGCGACATAAACGCCGATAACTGCGACGACGAGTACCGCGACGTAGTCCGAGTTGTAAGGCTGCCACCCAATTGTCCAGAAGTTCGGCTTGGAGCCAAAATCTGGATGAAATAACAAAAAGCCTCGATACGCCACGAGGATCGAAATTCCCACGCCCGCTAGAGAACCCCAGGTCCCCGGCCCCGGCTTCAAATATCCCAGGCCGCAGGCCGTCGCAAAGAAATATGATATGCGAGGCTTGCGTGGAGAGGGAACTGCGTCAGGAGTGGTGTTCATTTTCCGCTGTTGGAGTCGTCGGAATCAGATGAAGCGGTTTCGTCTGCTTCGTCCGGTTCTAGAAGCATCAATTTTTCTAAGGCTTCTTCGTCGAATGCCGCCTCGGAGATTACGTAGCGCTCGGTGGCCCAGTTTCCAAGATCAATTTCTTTGCAGCGCTCGCTGCAGAATGGGAACTCCTTGTTCGTTTCGGAGTTCACCGCTGTACGACAGATGGGGCAGTTGTGTTTCATCGCGTTTTCTCCGCGTTGAAATTATTACTGCAAAATCCGAAGCGCCGCGCCGGTTGCAATTCGTTGGACGGCAATTGCTGGCGGCATTGCCGCGGCGTTCGCTAGAACATTTGGCGACTGCGCGCGGCGGACGATTTCCGTTACGCGGCCGACCAGATCGTAGTCGTGCGCCTCGGTGATTTCGAGGCGTACTAGATCGCCCGGCTTCGGCAGATCGTGCTCCGAAAAAAGGCCTCCGCCAGAGGACATAACATCATTCACGTAAACTTTGCCGTCAATGTCCGGCGCCATGCCTTCCAAGCGCGCTTGCCACAACATTTCGCTTTCCACGGCGACACCTTCGAGCAGCGCGATCTCGCTGCGTCCAATTCGTGTTTTCAGTTTGCGCGCGGAAATCTTTTTCTGCATCGCCATCAATTCGTCTCGGCGTTCGGTTCTTACGTTTTCATCCACTTTCTTGCCAAGCGCGAAACTGGCGGCGGTATCTACATCGGAATAGGTGAAGACGCCCATCCAATCGAATTCTGCGGCGCGGACAAAATCGCGCAGTTCGCGGAAGTCGGCGGCGGTTTCGCCGGGAAATCCAACGATGAACGATGTGCGCAGAGAAACTCCGGGAATGGTTTTGCGCACGCGCTCGAGCAATTTTAGAAACGCGTCGCTGTTTGAGCCGCGCTTCATACTTGCGAGCACATTCCTTGATGCGTGCTGCAGCGGCATGTCCAGGTATTTCACCAGACGAGGATGCGCCGCGAGCGTGTCGAGCAGTCCTTGCGCTACGCGATTCGGATACGCGTAAAGAAATCGCACCCAGGCAAGTTCTGGAATTTGCGCGAGGCGCGCGAGCAGAGTGGCGAGGCCGTCGCGCAGATTCAAGTCTTCACCGTAGCTTGTCGTGTCCTGGCCGATGAGAGTTACTTCGCTGACGCCGGCGCGCGCGAGATTTTCGGCTTCGCGCACGACAGATTCAAATCGGCGGCTACGAAATGTCCCTCGCAACTGCGGAATGATGCAGAACGAGCAAGGATGATCGCAGCCCTCCGCGATTTTGATGTACGCAGCGTGGCGCGGCGTGGCCAGCATGCGCGGCGTCAATTCGTGATACAGGAAATCAGAAGGAGCAGCATGCGTGGTGCTGGCCGCATCCGATGGCGTTCCGCGGACGGCTTCGAGGATTCTTTCCACTTCGCCGGTGCCCACGACGGCGTCCACTTCGGGAATTTGCGCGAGGATTTCCTTGCGATAGCGTTCCACCAGACATCCGGCAACAATAATCCTTTTGGCTGAGCCGAATTTTTTGTATTCGGCCATTTCTAAAATTGCGTCAACTGATTCTTTCTGCGCCGATTCGATGAAGCTGCAGGTGTTTACGATTAGAACTTCAGCGTCGTCTGCGCGTGGAGTTAATTCGTAGCCTTCACGCGCCAGAATACCCATCATCACCTCGCTATCGACGAGGTTCTTCGGGCATCCGAGGCTTACGAAGCCAACTTTGGGCAGAACGGCAGATTTAGTCATGTTGGGTTGAAACTATAATCTTAGCACAAGCGGACGCGAGAGCCTCCGCAGCGGTTAATTCCGCGGCAGGCTATTGCCGCGTCGATTGTATGGAAGTAATTCGCGCGCGAATTTCGCGCAGTAGCTCGACGGATTGCCGCGGTTCGACCGGCACGCCACCAAAACGCGCGGCTTGGTAAATTTCCGTCAAGCGGCCGACGGGAGTGGAAAGTTCTGGTTGCAGAATTGACGCAGCAAATTCGAGCGCCGTAATCGAATCGGCTTTTCGGAATCCGCGTCGAGCCAGGAGCCGAAGCATTTCCGAATAATGTGCGCTGGCTCGCTGGGGCGAAAGATTGTGGGTACCGGTCGCGCGCAGGGCCCACATTCTGGTGAACAATTTCGTAAGCGGCTTGCCCGCGAGCATTGCGATAAACGCGGCGATCACCAGGCCGATGATTTCCGGCGCCCAGCGCGAACTGGACGCGACCGTTTGGCAGTGGCTCATGCGTTCGACGAGCGCGTCATAGGAATGCGTCACGCGCTCTCGCGCACCGGTCGCCCACTGGCGAGAAGTTCGTCCCACGCCCTGGCCGAGCGACATCTGATGCAGAAAATCGTAATTGATTACCCATTCGCCCCACTGATACTGCATCCAGTCCATATATTTTGAGATGCTGGCAAACCATCCCGGGGACGCGGCTTCTCCCGCGGGAGTTGGATCAAACGTGATCCAGCCGCGGCCGGGGAAATATGCTTCGACCCAACTGTGTGCGTCGCTGGCGCGGACAATGAAGTCGCCGCCGACGTCGTTGTACTCGCCGGTCTGAAAACCGTTGATGTATCGCGCGGGAATTCCGAGTGTCCGCAGCATGACGGTCATGGCCGTGGCAAAATACTCGCAATGTCCCGCTTTCCGCACGAAGAGAAAATTCGCCAGCGGATCGTTTGACGCAGTGCTGCCCTGATCGAGCGTGTATGCAAAACGCGTTTGCAGGTAACTTTGCAGAGCGACGGCCTTGTCGTAAGGATTTGTCGCCGCGGCCGTAGCTTGACGCGCAAGTTCAGGGATTCGCGGATCGAGCGTGGGCAATTGAAGATACGTATCCCGAATGTCCGCAGGATAAACGCTGCCGGCTGCGCGCAATTCAGCGGGCGTCGCTGTCGGCGGAATCGAAGACACCTCGTAACTTAGCTCGCTGTAATTTGGAAATGGATTGAAGATTGAGCCGGAAGCATCGGTGAGGAGGAAATTGCGGCGAGGAGAATCCCCCAGTCCGGATCCCGCCGAAAAACGCCCGCGAATTGCGGACGCGCCGCCCGCTACGAAGATCGCGTCACTAGCAACTGGCTCGAGCAAGACTCGATATTGCAAAGCAGTTTTGTACCGCTGAGCGCGCTCGTTCGGAAAGATGAACCAGCCGTTTTCATCTTGATAGAGACGGCGGCGTTCCAAGGCAAGACTCGACCAACGGTGGCCGTCAAAGCGCATGAGCGCGATGCCGCGCCAGTGTTGATTCGCGAAACGCGCCGGGTCGCCTTCGACTTTCACGCGCATCACGACTTCGCTGCTTTTTTGGATTTGTCCAATTTGCCCGAGCTCGACATTTTCCGAGAAGCCGGTCATTAACTGCGGGCGCATGGAATAGGAACCGAGATAGCCTGCTGTGAAGCGCGGCAATGTGAAAAAAAGCAGTCCGCCCAGCAAGAGCGCGGCAAGCGCGACGGAGGCAGATACGGCGCCAAGCGCGCGGATCAACTTGCGAGCCTGGGGACTGCCGGGAATGATTGGAGAGGGCGACGCGTCTTCGGCTCCGCGTTCCATTTCAAGAGCGATAAACGTTGAAATTCCGAGCGTGAGAAAAACTAGAAAAAATCCGAGGTACGCGGTGTCAACGGTCAGGACCGCCGCAGCCAGCATGCAGGCAAAAGCGATCATTGCGAGAAAAAGAGCATCGCGGCGAGTGCGGGCGCTGTACAAACGCACCATCATTGCGAACAACAACATGTGAACGGTGGAAAGAAGAGCGGCGTACAGAGCCGGATTCGGGGCGTCGCTGGCGCGATTGCGCGCCAAAATATAATCCACGGGGACGAAAAGAAAATATCCGGCGATCCAAAATGTTGCGGCGCGCTGCGAGAATTCGGGAGGTCGGCCGCGCCACCTGCGAAAACCTTTCCAGACCAGGACGGAAGGTGCCGCGATGGTTGTAAACATGTCGAGCTTACCGGTGGCGACGAGGGTAAGGACCGCGGTGTAGAGCATCAGGTACAACGAGGCCTCGAAATAGCGCGAAAGAACCAACGCGAGTGCGGCGCGGCTTTCTGGAACCGATGAAACTTTGTGACTTGCTGTTTGCGTGGCGTTGCGCATGATTGCCCTGTAATTCTAACAGCGGCGCGTCTTCGTCCGTTGGGTACGCGCGCGAACAAGTAACGATGCGCTGCTTATTTATGAAAGTGCGAGACGGCTTTCGTCGCCAGAGCGGCGATCTTCCGTGTTGCGGAGGAAACTGCCAATTTCGTCACTGCTTTTAGTTCGATTTGTTTTTTTGTAACGCCGTCCGCTGCCGGTAAACGCGCCACGCGGACCCGAAACGGAACGAGCGTGATTCTGCGAAACGTTACTGTGTGGCTTGCGGCGCCGAGCGGGTGCATCTCGAGCTTTCGCATGTTGATTTTAGATTTAGAGAGCACGCGCAATTTCTCCGAGAGCTCGATTTGAGCGTCGCCACGAACCACAAGCGCCGGGAATTGCCACAGCCGCGAAAACAGCGCGGCGGATTCGGCGTCGACATTTTTCGCGGCAGGTCTGACAAGCAAAGTGCGTCCTTTGGCGTCAAGCAGAACGGCGGCCGCGAGCGTCACTTGTTCGGACGCGCGCTTTGTTCGTTTTGCGGGCAAATTGTCCTGGATCCCCATCGCGCGGGCGCGGCAGAATTCGGCTACTGGACACTCGTAGCATCGAGGCGCGCGCGGAGTGCAAACTGTGGCGCCCAGTTCCATCATGGATTCGTTCCAGTCGCTGGGATTTTCCGCGTCCAGCAACGTATCAGCGGCGTGTTTTAATGTGCTCCAGCGATTCGGTGCGCGGAGATCGCCCCGCACCGCGCCCAAGCGGGCGAGAACGCGCGCCACATTTCCGTCAAGGACGGCGGTGGGGAATCCATAGGCAATACTTAGGATGGCCGCGGAGGTGTAAGCGCCGATTCCGGGAAGCGTCAGCGCTTCGTCCATCGTCCGTGGAAATTCGCCATGATGTTGCGCGACAATTTGTTTTGCAGCTTGGTGCAAATGCCTTGCGCGGCTGTAATATCCGAGGCCGGCCCAAAACTGCAGGACGCTTTCGATTTGCGCGCGGGCCAGCGCCTGAATCGTGGGAAAGCGCCGCAGGAAACGGTCGTAGTAAGGAATCACGGCGGCGACACGGGTTTGCTGCAACATGATTTCTGAAATCCAAATGCGATATGGGTCGCGGCGTTCACGCCACGGGAGCGCGCGCTTATTGCGATGAAACCATGCAAGCAGGCCACTGCGGAAACGCTTCAACTGCGAGGTGTTCAACGTCCATGGAGCGGCAGGAATATTTGTGGCGCGAGGCACGCGTCATTTTCGCACAAGCTACAACGAATCGAAGAAGACCATGTATACGGAGTTCCACAGCGCCGTGGGTATCGAGCCTCGGGGTTGACTGGTGAGCACGATTTTGAAAACTCGGGTTTCACGCGCTAATTCGCTCAGAAAACTTTCGCTCGATTCGTGCTCTCGCGGCTGTATCGCGGCCAACTGCTGAAGGACGTCATAGACGTTTTCGGCAGCAGGACCGAGCGGGACATCAGCGCCTGCTGTGCGAAAGCCAATTACAGATTCAATTTCGCGAAAGTGCCACGCCAAACATGCGCAGAACGAAACCGCGCGCTCAAATTTATCAGCGGCACGATGGAGATGTATTTCGCCGGTGGATGCTTGGCGCGGAACTACAAACGGATCAAACGCGAGCAGCACGCGACGCTCGTCTTCGCGGGCAAATTCGCGGACTTTCATCGAGCCTGATTTTGCGGAGGCTTTCCAGTCCACGAAGCGCGCGCCGTCGGTGGAAACAAAATCGCGAATCGCGTACAAGTCGTGGCCGCGTCCACGCTGATAACTTTCCAGTTCGCCACTGAGCAGCGGCAGAATGTCGTAAAACGTTTCGGTCGGCTGAATGCTTGGGTAGACGCTGATTTCCGCGCGCGCTGGAAGTTTGCGCGTTTTTTCCAAAAAACCGAAGGGGAAGCGCGAGCGCAGCGCTAGAGTTTCCTGCCGGTAAACGCCGCGCTCCGGAAAAAGCAGCTCGACGCGATTTCGCACCGATTGCCCGCGGGGCAAGTATGGGAAATATACCGGACGATCGAGTAGCGCGGCGCCGATGTTTGAGCGCTTGGTTTCAGGCGAGCGCGGATTGCTTTCAATCCTCTGCCCCATTACGCGCAATGCAAATGACGGCAGCGTACGCTTCAGATTCACTAATTCGACGACGGCCGGCGCCGGCTCGCCAGCAAAAACGTGCTCGGGCAATTCGAGATGCAGTTCAATTCCGGTCAACGTGATTCGCGAAAGAATTCCGGAAAGAACAATTCCTGCGAGCATGCATCCGAGCACGAGAAATAAAAGATTGTTTCCAGTGTTCACCGCGGCCAGCGTGACAACAAAAATTCCCGCGAGGTAAACTATTCCTTCGCGCGTGACGCGATAGCTGACGTGATACTTAAGCCAGCGCAGCGTGCTCCGACGCGCGAGCGCAGGCACGATAGTTATGGCAACCCACGCGGCAAGGGCCAGCGCGGAAAGTGCGGCGATCGCTGCCGTCCAACGGGCGCCGGTTTGGGCGGCAGCCCCTGAATAAATTGCCAGGCCGAACGCGAGCGCCAGGGCGAACATAGCGACGAGAAAATTGTGCCAGCCCGCGGCGTCGGGCTTTGATGTCCTGCCGCCACTCGTCTCGTTTCGGGACAATTGTGGAGTTGTCTGCGGCGCATTGATCACTACGTGTCCGGAATCTGCCACGGCGACAGGACTGAAATTATTTTGCGGTGCGAAATTTGATCCCGGCGGTGCTTTCGAGGAGACGGCCATTAGAGCGGCACGCGGACCGAATCCATCAGTTCACGCAGAATAATTTCCGCCTGCTCGGATTTTTTCTGCGTGGAAACGAAACGAGTATTTACGACGACGCGGTGCGCGAAGACGGGAACGACGAGACGCTTGAAATCGTCAGGCAAACAAAAATCCCGACTGTGAAGAAAAGCGTGCGCCTGTGCTGCACGGTGCAGCATGAGCGCGCCACGAGTACTGACGCCGAGGCTCAATTGCTCGGTTTGCCGGGTGCGCTCGACAATTTCGAGGGCGTAATCGAGCAAACTCTCATCCACGCGAACATTTTCGGTAGCTTGCTGCAGCGCGACAACGTCGTGGGCTTCCATCGCAGGCTCGAGCGATTCCACAGCGGCGCGGCCGTGCGCGCGCAAAATGTCTTTTTCGCTGGCGCGCGCGGGATATCCCATTTTTACGCGCAGAAGAAAACGGTCGAGCTGCGATTCAGGCAGAGGATAGGTACCGTGATGCTCCACGGGATTCTGCGTGGCGAGCACCATGAAGGGTTGCGGCAGCGGGTGAGTGTGATTGTCCACGGTCACTTGCGCTTCGTTCATCGCTTCCAATAATGCGGATTGAGTTTTCGGCGTGGTGCGATTGATTTCGTCGGCAAGAACGATATTCGCGAAAAGCGGGCCCGGTTTGAATTCAAATTGTTGGTCCGCGGGATTAAAAACGCTGACCCCGATTACGTCGGAGGGCAGCAGGTCGGATGTGAATTGAATTCTGTGAAACGAGCAGTGGAACGAACGCGCGAGCGCCTGAGCCAGTGTCGTCTTGCCAACACCGGGAACATCTTCGATGAGCAAGTGTCCGCGCGCGAGCAACGCCGTCAGCGCCATCTCAATGACTTCGTCTTTGCCTTTGATGACGCGCGCGACGGTGCGCTGAAGCTGCGCGATCTGCTCGGCTGCGCGTGTTGCATTTCCCCGCGGAATGGAAGTTGTGGCCATCTGTGAAAGTTCACCTTCGCTTTGGAAAGTCGATTTCGTTCAAAAAATTTGACTTCGTTCAAGAAGTCGACTTCATTTAAAATGTCGCGCCGTTCTGCTAAAGTATTCGCTTGCAGTAGCGGTTTCGTGGGCGACTAGCTCAGTTGGTTAGAGCGCTCCCCTCACACGGGAGAGGTCCAAGGTTCAAGTCCTTGGTCGCCCACCAGTTTTGTTCCACGCCGCCACCCCAAGGGAGCGCGAAACTTATTCTAGCGAATTCTCGCCATGTCAAACGCGCTACGAACAATTGAGTTTCTATGTTTGGGGGTATGGCTGGGCGGCATCTGCCTGCTGAGTTTCGTGGTTGCTCCGGGCGCGTTTGGCATTCTTGCGAACCGCGATCTGGCGGGCTCGATGGTCGCGTACACGCTGGGCCGCGCGCATTTAATTGGAATCGGCGCGGGAGTGATTTATCTCGTGGCGAACTTTCTGAATCCGGTTTCGTTTCCCACAATCGCGCGGCTTGCTGCGATTGCCGTAATTCTGATGTTGCTGCTTACTATTTTTTCTCAGTTCTACTTGATGGCCCATCTCGCGGATTTGCGAGTGCAGATGGACTCGGTGGATCGCACGCCCGCTACGGATCCGCTGCGCGCTTCGTTCGATCGGCTGCATCAGTGGTCTGTTTGGATAGAAAGTGCCGTACTGCTGCTGGGAATCGCCGCGGTTTATCTAACCGTTCGCGCGAACTAATTCCGGATTACCTCGAGATGTTTTTGGAACGGGTGGGACGAATCAGGCGAGCGACGGATAGTTCTTCTCCACCAAGTCATAGGCGGCATCTCGGGAGAGGGTTGCCTGCTACTGAGGCGTGGTCGGCTTGAGTTGTACAGTTTTCGTTTCGCCGGATTTTACGCTGACGCGTTCGGCGTCGCGCTGATTGCGATCCGCAAAATCAATTTGAAAATATCCCTGCTCGTCATCCTTCGGTAGCGCGAAAAGCAGGTAATCGCCGGGAATTATGCCTGATATTTGGAACTCTCCATTTGCATTTGTGGTTCCCGTCTGCGTGTAGCGGGCCAGACGGCGTAGCGAGAGTGATTGTGGTATCGCGACGACCACGAGATCAGGCACGGGCTTATCGCTGTCGTACACTTGTCCCTTCAGCGTGCCCGTGTCAGTCGCCAATGTAAGCGTGCAATCCCCAATGGTGATACCCAAATCTATCGTCAAGGGCTGCAACGTGTAATCCCTTCCGTTACAGAGGGCTTGTTTCAAATACATGTCAGTCCTGCCAGCGATTGAAAAAACATAATTGCCCATTTGCACGTTCTGAATTTTAAACGCACCATTCTGATCCGTTCCAGCGTTGGAATTAGCGCCGCCGATTCCGGAAGCCACAGATTGAAGAGAGACGCGGATGCCGGAAATGGATTGCCCGTTGGAATTTTCAATCACAATTTTGCCGTCCACTTCCGCGCTCGCGCTAATTTGAATGTTGGCGCGCGCATCGGCGTCCGCAACTCGGACCGTTGCCGTGCCGGTATTTTGGCGCTGCGCAATTTGCACGGTGCTGTTCGGTCCGGCGGTTTGCACCGCGGATCCCACCAGTAACGAACGAGCCGTCAACAAGTATTCGCCCGAAGGAACGCCGCGAATTGTAAACGTACTGTCATTGGTGGCCTGATTTGAAACGGCAAAAGCTCCTCCTTCACTCGTGTGCATCGCGGTCACCATGTAGCGTCTTTGCCCCGGCGAATCAGTCGTGTCAATCACGCTTCCGGTAATTGTGTAAGTGCTTTGGGTGCCTACCGAATAACGAACGCCGCTAGTTTCCGCGCCGGCGGTTGCTTTCAGCCGCTGCGCGCCTTCGAGCGTAGGCGTGCCGGGATAATACGCCGAGCGAAAGTTTGATTCTCCCGTCTGCGGATTCATGTTTCTGTTTTCCACGCGCACGAAATAACTTCCTTCAGGCAAGCCGTAAAGACGGAAGTTGCCCAGATCGTCCGCGGTTACACTTTTCAATGGCTGCTCTTGTTGCTGCCCGCCCTTTGCGTAACGGAGACGAATTGCGGAAACCTGTGCACCTTCGAGCGGCTGATTATCTTCGTCGAGCACAGTTCCTGAAATCACGGCCGCCGGGAGAAGGCGGATGTCTATCTGGCTGACTGTCTGCCCGGCAGCAACAGTGATTGTTTCAGGACTGAGGCCATTGATCGCGCGCTGGAATGCTTCATTGATGAATCCCGAATGTTGTGCGAAGACAGTATAGTTCCCGGCAGTGACTGTCGAGAAAATGTAGACACCGTTTGCGTCGGTGCGTGTGGACTGAGGGCTTGTGGTTACAGTGATGCCGCGGCCACCCATGGGATTCAGAGAGACCACGGCTTTGCCGACTGGCTCGTTGTTATCCGCGCGATACACGTGCCCGCTAATTTGTCCCGGCACGGGTGAGGCGGCGGTTGAGTTTGCTTGCGCGGCAATCAGCTGTGCGCCCATCGTTCCGAACAAGGCGAGGCATATCACGACGGCTATTGGAGAGGTAATCATACGGTTACGGCTGGCTCCGTACACGGCGCGATTCTATCCCTCCTGCTTTGCTGAATCTATGCCCGTAGTAATGAGACGTAGGCGGGCGCAATTCGGTTCTGTCCGGCGGCCCGTGCTAGACTTTCCCCTGGATGCAAACAGGAATCATTGGACTGCCACAAGTTGGCAAGACGACGCTGTTTAAAATATTGACGAAGGCGAATTTGGATGCCCGCGCCGGGCAAGCCGCGACGCATGTTGGTATAGCGCGCGTTCCAGAACCGCGGCTCGTGAACCTGGCGGAAATTTTTAAGCCAAAGAAAATTACGTACGCCACGATTGAGTACGTCGATGTCGGCGGGCTGGCGAAGGAAAAGGCGCGCGAGTCGGCGTCGCTTACGCAGCTTCGCGAAGTGGACGCCCTGGCGCACGTGGTTCGCGCGTTTGAAAATCCTGTGGTGCCGCATCCCGCCGGTTCGGTGGACCCGTTGCGCGACGCGGAGGATCTCGATCTCGAGCTGATGCTTGCTGACCTGGATCAAATCACACGGCGTCTCGAGCGATTGGAAAAAGATCTGAAAAAGAAGAAAGAAGCTACGCTCGAGAATGAGCAGACTCTTCTTTTGCGGTGCAAGAAATCTCTGGAAACAACTCAGGCGCTGCGCGAGCTGGAATTTACGAATGACGAGCGCAAGATGCTCACCGGATTCAAGTTTCTTTCGCAGCGGCCAATGCTTTACGTTCTGAATGTTGGCGACGACGAAGTTGGCGAGCTTGATGTCGCCGTGGAAAAACATAAGCTAGGCACGCTTGCGAGCAAGCCGAATACCGCGGTGGTTGCGATTTGCGGACGAATTGAAGCTGAGTTGGCTGAATTGGACGACGTAGCGGCCGCCGAACTGCTTTCCGCATACGGGCTGAAATCGCCGGGCCTCGACCGCGTCATCGAGGCAAGTTATAAACTGCTCGGGTTGACTTCATTTTTCACTGCAGGCGAGCCGGAAGTCCGCGCATGGACGATTAAGCAGGGAATGAACGCGCAGAAAGCGGCCGGCACAATTCATTCGGATATCGAACGCGGATTCATTAAGGCGGAAGTTGTGCGCTGGGATCAATTGATTGAAGCAGGAAGCTGGGCCGGCGCTCGCGAGCGCGCGTGGCTTCGTTTGGAAGGGAAGGAATATATCGTGCAGGAAGGCGACGTAATTCTTTTCCGTCACAGCGGCTAACGCTCGCGTCGCCGTCAACTCCTCATTATGGACGCCACTCGCATCGCACTCGCCCTCGGATTGGGGCTTACTGCCGCGCTCGCCAACGTGCTCGGCGGACTCTTCGTTGTTCGGCGCAACTGGTCGCGTCAGTACCTGAAATATTTTCTCGCTCTGGGTTCTGGCTTCATGCTCGGCGTAGTTTTTCTGGATATCGTTCCCGAATCCACTCGACTAGTTGGAATTGACGCCGCGATGTTGTGCTTGCTGGCCGGCTATTTTCTGATTCATCTGTTTGAGCACACGCTCGTGCCGCATTTTCATTTCGGTGAAGAAATCCACACGCATGAATTGGCGCCCGAAGCCGGACTGGCCCCGCACCACGCGGGAATGTCGGCATTATTTGGCCTCGTCATCCATACTTTTTTTGACGGCGTGGCCATCGCATCCGGATTTCTAGTTTCCGTTTGGCTGGGCTGGGTAATCTTTCTCGCGATTTTTCTGCACAAGCTTCCAGAGGGGTTTGCAATTTCCTCGCTCATGCTGGCAACGGGGCGCAGCAAGCGCAGCTCGCTATGGGCCGCTGTGATTCTCGGCGCGGCTACAATCGCAGGCGTGCTTTTGATGGGCGCGATGCGCAGCGAGGTGCAGCACGCGCTTCCGGTTTCCGGCGGCGTCACGCTCTACGTGGCCGCTTCGGACTTAATTCCCGAAGTGAATCGCGAGCCGGGGGTGCGCGTTGCAATTCTCGTCTTCTTTGGCCTGGCGCTGGTTTTCCTGGCGCATCGAATATTCCACGTCTAGCTCTCCGTTGCGAAAAACTGCCGGAACGGTCTGATCGCGGCATAGCGATCGTCTAACGTGCTGTAAACAAAATACTTAGTGGTCCGGGCGGTCAAATCTGTCTCCGTTGATCCGGCGAAGCTGCGGTTATGACCGAAACGAACACCGCGGGAAAAACCGGCCTTGTATGCTGCCAACTCCCAGCGTAAATTAGCTCGACAAGGAGGAATCCACGCACGGTGAACCGCTCGCAACTTTTTGATACTACTAGGGTTCTACCTATTGTGGAGGTCATGGCCAGGTCGGACGTTCAATTAATGCTGGCGGTGAAAGAGGGGGACGAACTGTCCTTCGAGCTTTTGTTACGGCGTTATCGGACTCCTCTGGTCAACTTCCTGAACCGGATGGTGCGTGACGCCGGTCTGGCGGAAGATCTCGCGCAGGAAGTTTTCATGCGCGTGTATCGTGCGCGGAAGGAATACGAACCAAACGCGAAGTTCACCACATGGCTTTTCCGGATTGCGACGAACTTGGCGTTGAATGCTTTGCGAGATGGCCGTCATCGGCAGATGGAAATTTCGATCGATCAGAAATTAGATGACGGCGAACAAGAACAAACGCGGCTGGATGTAGCCGATAAGACTCCTAACATTGAGAATCGGCTGCTGCAACAAGACCGTGCCACGGTGATCCGTAACGCAGTGCAATCATTGCCGGAAAAGCAGCGCGCGGCAGTTTTGCTGCACAAGTATGTCGAGCTTGATTATGCGGAAATTGCGCGCACGCTGGACTGTTCGGAAAGCGCGCTGAAATCGCTGTTGTTCCGCGCGTATGAAACGCTTCGCGTGCAATTGGCTCCGCTGGTGCAAGGCGGAACGATTGGCGAAGCCGATGCGTCATAAGAGAGAGAATTGTATTGGGAAATTCTATCAGGGTTGAGAGGACGATATGAGCTGCAATCGCATCGAAGGGAAATTGGTAGCTTTCATGGATGGCCGCGCGAGTGATTCTGACCGTCGCGTGGTTGAATCCCACTTGGCGGAGTGTGCCGTATGCCAGGCGCGCGTCGAAGGGTTCCGCGGGGTTTGGGCGATGCTCAATGAAGTGCCGATGCAAGAACCGTCGTCGGCGTTTGAAGCGCGCTTGCGCGCTCGGATGGCCGCGGAGCCCCAACGCCCGGGCTTCTGGGCCGGACTGGCAGCGCTGCTGCCTTCGCCGCGTCTGGCGGTGGCCGCTGCGTTGCTCGTGGTGTTTTCGCTTTGGCAAGCTTCGCGTCCAGTGGCGGTTAGCGATTCAGCCGCGCCGGTTTCAAGTGACGCTGAGTTCCGAATGATTCAGGATTTGCCGGTGCTTGAGAATTACGACGTGCTGACGAGCCTGGACGCGCTTTCGCAGCCTGTGGCGCAACCCCAGTCTGTACCACAGAAGAATTAAGCATCACAGATCCGGCCTGACTACGTTCTAAAATTTTCTTTTGGGTGCGGTTTAATTTCTGAAGATGAAAAGTTCACGCCAATTTGCGCAGGCACTCGCCTCTTTGCTTATAGTGTGTTCTCTCGCTTTGCCGGTTGTAGCGCAGAAGGGCGGAAAGAATGGGCCACCACCACCGCCTCCTCCGCAAAACAACAAGAACAACCAGGGCAAGAATCCGCGCAATCAGCCGAATAATCAAAACAACAAGCCCGAAAATCTGCGGCAGGCGGCAAATCTTCCGCCGAAGTTTGTGGAAAAACTTGAGGACATGTCGCCGGAGCAGCGAGAACGCTTCATGCAGAACAATGAGCGCTTCAGGAATATGAACCCTCAGGAGCAGGCGCGGATCCGGCAGCATCTGCAGGATTGGAACAGCCTGACGCCGGAGCAGCGCATTCAAAGGCGCCAACGGGAACAAGCTTTGGAAAGCATGACCCCTGCCGAACGGCAGTACGTGCGGCAGCAATTGTTGCCTCAGTTGAGTGCTATGGCCCCTGCTCGCCGGCAGTTTCTGCTCCAGCATGTACGCCAGCTTAACGGTCTAAGCGATTCCGAGCGCGATGCGAAACTAAGCGATCCGGCTTTCACGAGAGGCCTCAGTCCAGATGAACGGGGAATGCTCCCGTATCTCAGTCGTCTCCACTGGGGAGGAGTTGTTGAGCCGCCTCCGCCTCCCGGCGATTTTTAATTGCCCTTTTCAAATCCGCGTTTCAGTCTGAATCAGCGTAGTAACTGATACGAAACAATCGCGCGCGCGCCTTTCAGGAAACCGCTGGACTACCATTCGACGCGTGTACAATCCATACCCCAACCCATAGTGGTATTCGTGGCACGCTAGCTGTTGACGATTTCCACAGAAATCTTTCTTTCCTCGCTGATTCTTCTTGACAAGATTTCACATCTACATACAATCGGGGCACCAAGTGGGAAGAAGTGGTAGTAAGTGTTCTAAAGTGCGCGGTGGTGGTGAGCTTGTCTAGCTTTTCGACAGCTTTGGGTGCGTTCTCAAATGCTACGGGGAAATTCTCCAGCGAAGGTCGACGAAAAGGGCAGGGTGAAGATTCCCGCTGCCTTTGTGGATACGCTCAAGGAATCCGGGGAACGGTTCTACGTCACGAGTACGGACGGCGATTACGCTCGCATCTACCCGATGAAGGCTTGGAACGCGATCGAGGAGAAGCTGGCGAAGCTTTCTTCTCATAACTCGACCAAGCAAAAGTTCCTAACTCGGACCGGATATTACGGCCAGGTGGTGGAACTCGACGGGCAGGGAAGAGTGCTGATTCCCGCGGTTCTTCGGGAAGCGGCGCAGATGAAAGGCGACGTCGATGTGCTCGGGAAATTGACGTACTTGGAAATATGGAACCATGCGCGATTCCTGGAACAGTTGAACAAAGGCCAGATGACGGACGAAGACCTCAAGGTTTTGGACGAACTGGGCATTTAAAACTTTGGATGCGGCTCATACGCCGGTCTTGGTCAAAGAAGTGGTCCGGTTGCTTCGGATCAAGCCGGAAGGAATTTATATAGACGCAACAGTGGGTTTGGGTGGGCACGCGGTAGAAATTGCGGCGCAACTAACAACAGGAAAATTAGTGGGAATGGATCGCGACGCACGGGCGCTGGAGATTGCGCGTGATCGGCTGAAGGAGTTTGAGAAAAACGTGACGCTGGTACACGCCAACTTCGACGAGATTGATTCGGTGGTCAAGGGACTTGGCCTGCCACTTGCCGACGGCGTGCTGGCGGACCTGGGCGTATCGAGCATGCAGCTCGATCAACCAGAGCGCGGATTTTCTTTTCGCGCAGCAGGACCGCTCGACATGCGCATGAATAGCGATGCGGCGGAAACATCAGCGATCACCGCTGAAGACATTGTGAATGGCTGGGATGAACGCGACCTGGCCGACGTGCTCTACAACTTCGGTGAGGAGCACGACTCACGCAGAATCGCCAGAGCAATTGTTCGAGCGCGGCCAATTCGGTCCACCGAACATCTGGCAACGGTTGTGGCAGGGGCCCGGCATTTTGGGGGAAGGCAGAAACTGCATCCCGCGACAAAAACGTTTCTGGCGCTGCGGATAGCGGTGAACCGAGAGCTGGAGGCACTCGAGCAGTTTCTTTTACGGACCCCCGCCACTTTAAATCCTGAAGGACGAATGGTCGTCATGAGCTACCACTCGCTGGAAGACCGCCGCGTGAAATATTTTTTCCGCGAGCAGGCCGCCGCGGGTGTGCTGCAAATCGTAACTAAGAAAGCGGTGCAGGCTTCCGCTGACGAGATCAACCGTAACCATCGCGCGCGCAGCGTAAAGCTCCGTGCAGCGGAGAAAATGGCAGGCGGACAGTGACAGAATTTTTCACGGTAAAGAGAATTGATAATTCACGCGTGGTACGAGCGGCGGCGCCGCGGCGTTTGCGCGAATGCGCGCGCCTGGCAGGACGCGGCGGACTGCTGGCGGTTGTCGTGCTCCTCTACGCCTGGCAGCACTTTCAATGCATTCAGATGGATTACCGTCTGCAGGAACTGAAAAATACGAGCGCGCAGGCTGCCGAGCTGAATCAGCAGCTTCGGCTGGAAGTTGCCGGATTACGTTCACCGATGCGCATTGACGCGATTGCCCGTCATCAGCTTGGTTTGACGGCGCCGGTGCCGGGCCAAATTGCGCCGACGCAGGGACCAGCGGGCGCCGTGGTGGCGCAAGTGCGGCGGTATCTTCCTCCCGCCCAATAGAGATTCTTAGTTTCAAAATGAATTCGCGCCAGACATTGCGGCATCAGGACTCGTGTGAGGCTCGTACTGTTTTGGCTGGAGTTTTCACATCAAAATGCAATGGAGAAGCCCCCGCGCCCGACTGTTAATTGTCGCCGGCTTTGTGATGCTCTGGATGGGGGCCGCACTCACCCGCCTCGCCTATCTCCAACTGATTTGCTATAGCGAATATTACAGTCGCGCGGAACGTCAGCAGCAGCGCACCGTCGAAATTAGCCCCCGCCGAGGAATCGTTTACGATCGCAACCTGCACGAACTGGCCATGAGCATTTCGGTCGAGTCGTGCTACGCCATTCCTTCGGACATCACAGACCACGACATGGTGGCGCGACTGCTATCGGGCGTGCTTGATGTTTCCGCCGATGAAATTGCTTCCAAACTCGCGGGCCCTGCGAATTTTGTGTGGATCGCGCGCAAACTGCCGCCGGAAAAAGTGGCACGAATCAATGAGATGAATCTTCGCGGTGTGTATTTTGTGAAGGAACGCCAGCGCTTCTATCCGAAGCAGCAACTTGCGGCGCACGTCCTCGGCTACGTGGATACGGACGAAAAAGGATTGGGCGGAATCGAGTACTCACTCGATTCCAAAATCCGCGGGCGTCCCGGCCGAATGATGGTTCTTGCCGACGCGCACAATAGCTGGTTTGACAGTTCAGAAAAAGGCGCCGAAGCCGGCTCCAACGTCGTCCTCACACTCGATCAAAACATTCAGTACATCGCCGAAAAAGAAATGGCACGCGCGATAGGCGATACACACGCCATCGCAGGCAGCATCATCGTGGAAGATACGGCCTCCGGCGAAATTCTGGGCCTGGCCAACTATCCGACGTTTAATCCCAACGCCAAAGCCGACGCCGGAATTGAGGCGCGAATGAATCGCGCGATCGCCGCGAGTTACGAGCCGGGATCAGTTTTCAAGATTGTCACGCTTGCCGCGGCGCTGGAAGAGGGAATTACCACGCCCGACGAAGTTGTGGACTGCCAGATGGGCGCCATCTACGTTGCCGGCCACCGAATTCGAGATCACAAACCGTTCGGCTTGCTTACAGTTTCGCAGATCCTCGCGAAGTCCAGCGATGTCGGCGCGATCAAACTGGGATTGCGTCTGGGCGCGCCAAAACTTTACGACTACATCCGCGATTTTGGATTCGGCGCTTCAACTGGAATCGATCTTCCGGGCGAAACCCGCGGAATGCTGCACCCTCTCGACCACTGGACACCCGTTTCTCCGGGATCCATTTCGATGGGCCAGGAAGTTGGCGTCACAGCCATCCAATTAATATCCGCGATGAATTCCATTGCGAACGGCGGAATGTCGGTGCGGCCGCACGTAATCAGCGGCATGCGTCAGGGCACGACCATCGTTCCAGTTGCTCAGCCCGCGCCGAGATTTGTGATTCATCCGAACACCGCCGCGACAATGCGCTCAATGCTCGAAGGTGTTGTTTTGCAGGGTGGCACCGCGCCCGGCGCGCGTCTGGACGGATACACTGCCGCTGGCAAGACTGGCACCGCGCAGAAGATCGATCCGAATACAGGGCGCTATTCAGCGACACAAGTGATCGCTTCGTTCGTGGGCTTCGCGCCCATCAATAATCCGGCGGTCACCATTCTGATTACGCTCGATTCGCCCGTCGGTTTGCACGAAGGCGGACAAGTCTCCGCGCCGGTTTTCAAGCGCGTCGCCGAACAGGTCCTCGCGTACTTGAACACTCCGCAAGACGCGCCGGTTGCGCCGGGACTGCATCGCGCGAGCTATCACCCAAATTCAGCCAACGATGAATCTGACGCCAGCGATTTCGATCCCTCTCAAGTTGAATCTGAAACCGCGCAGGCGGATATCGTGGCCGCGCCGCCGCAACGTCCCGATGCGAACACCCCGCCGCCCACTCTTGCGTTTGCCGCCGACGAAGGCGTAATCGTGCCATCGCTCGCCGGGAAGACAGTCAGAGAAGTCTCTCAGGATTGCGCGCGGCTCGGAATTTCTCCCAGTCTGGTTGGCACGGGAGTTGCTATTGAACAGGAACCTGTAGCCGGCACGACTGTGCGGCGCGGCAGTCGCGTAACGGTGCGGTTTGGTCGCCCCGCACCCGTCGCGACGTCGCGCGCCGCACGGCCAATCGTGCGGCAGAATAATTGACGATGCCCGCGAAGACCCATCTCGAACCGAATGCGAGCGCGCAATCGCAAGAAAATATCCTGCGGCCGGAAGGACTGACACTTCGCGAATTGATGTCAGGAATTTCCACCACGTCGCCGGTTTCGCCGGCAGAGGCCGAACGCAAGATCACTGAAATTGCATACAACAGCAGGCAAGTGAAGCAAGGCTCGGCATTCTTCGCGATTCGAGGAGAGGCTACAGACGGCAATCTCTATGTGTTTGACGCAGCAGCGCGCGGCGCGACGGCGATCGTTAGCGAATTGCCGCGACCGAACGGCGCTGAGCCGAACGCTGAGTGGAAGGCGCTCTTTGCGCGAATTGGCACGCCCGCTGAATCCAGAATCGTTCCCGCTAGTGTCACGTGGATTCAAGTCCCTCAAGCGCGTAAGGCGCTCTCGCTCGCCTCGGCGAACTTGTTCAAACATCCCGCGGCAGCGCTCAAGCTGATTGGAATTACCGGAACGAGCGGCAAAACCACCACGAGCTTTCTGGTTGATTCAATTCTGCGCGCAGCAGGAATCAAGGCCGGCCTTTTCGGGACGGTCGTCTATCGGACGCCGCGCGCCGAAATCAAAGCGACCAACACCACGCCCGAATCCTATGAAATGCAACGATTCTTCGCCGAGTTGCGCGATTCCGGCGCCACCGCCGGTGTGATGGAAGTCAGTTCGCACGCTCTTTCGATGGATCGTCTGTGGGGTTGCCACTTCGATGTTGCCGTGTTCACAAATCTGACGAGCGACCACCTCGACTATCACAAGAATCTCGACGACTACTTTGCCGCCAAGCGCCAAATGTTTGAAGGCACTGGCGCAGGCAAGCCGACTGTTGCTGTAATCAATTCTGACGATGCGCGCGGCAAGCAACTTATCGGTCTCGCTGAGCGCACGTTGACGTTCGGCATGATGAATGGCGCGCAGGTCATCACGCGCAATTTCAGTCCATCATTTTCCCGTTTGCAATTCATAGCGCAAACTCCGAGCGGAAATATCGATGTGCGCTCGGCGCTCGTCGGACGCATCAACGTGTACAACATTCTGTGCGCCATCGCGACGGGCCTCGCTCTGAACATTTCGCCCAAAATAATTGAGCAGGGTATCGCGGCGCTACAGGCAGTTCCCGGCAGATTCGAGCGAATTGACTGTGGCCAGCCATTCCTAGTGATTGTTGATTACGCCCACACCGACGATTCTTTGCGCAAGCTTTTAACTACCGCGCGCGAGCTGCATCCCGAAGGCCGCATCATCACTTTGTTCGGCAATGGAGGCGACCGCGATCGCACCAAGCGTCCCGCCATGGGCGAAACCGCCGGACGCGCCAGCGATCTTGTCGTACTCACCGTGGATAATCCGCGCAGCGAAGATCCGCTGCGCACGATTAATGATTCCGTCGTTGGCGTTCAGCGCACACGCACGCCTTACCGCGTTGAGCCGGATCGAGAGCGTGCAATCGGAATCGCGTTCGACGAAGCTCACGCCGGTGACATCGTGCTGCTCGTCGGCAAAGGTCACGAAACCTATCAAATTATGAAGGAAGGCCGCGTTCATTTCGACGAGCGCGAAGTGGCGCGCCGCTTGCTTAATGAACGTGGGTATGGGAACGACAAGGAATAAGCCGGCTAAGAAACGTTTCCGGCTGGCACACATGAAGCGGTAGCAGGAGCGAAATCGACTTTGAGGTCCGGCGCTCACGAGACGCTATGCGGTGGACGATTCAGCAAGTTGCACACGCTCTGGGGGTTACCGCTCCCTCCGGCCTCGATCTCGTGGCCCGGCTGGCCGGTGTGTCGATTGACTCTCGTTCGGTGGCTCCGGGAGAGTTGTTCATTGCCATACACGGGCCGCGTCACGATGGACACGCTTTCGTCGAGCAGGTTCTTTCCGCCGGAGCTGGCGCGGCGGTGGTGGCAAGCGCAAAGTTCCCGGCTTATCCCGCGAGCGTCCGCGAAAAACTTTACGCGGTTCCGGAAACGCTTGCGGCGCTTCAGCAATTGGCGCACGAAATCCGTCGCGATTGGGGCGGACGCGTCGCGGCTGTTGCGGGTTCGGTTGGCAAGACCACAACCAAAGAGATCCTGGCGGCCCTTGTGGCCGCGAAATTTCGCGTGCTGAAGACTGAAGGCAATCTGAACAACGAATATGGGTTGCCGCTGACGCTGGCGAAACTCGAACCGGAACACGAAGCAGCTGTCGTCGAACTGGGAATGTCCCGACGCGGCGAACTTGCGCGTCTTACCGCGATTGCCGAGCCACAAATCGGAGTGATCACGCGTGTCGCCGTCGAGCATCTGGAATTCTTCGCAGATATTGACGAGATTGCGCTCGCCGAACGCGAGCTCATCGAGAATTTGCCGGGGCGAGACACCGTCGCTGTGCTGAATGCGGACGACGAACGCGTGATGAAAATGGCCGGCGTCGCGCCGGGGCATGTTGTCACATTCGGAGTTGGCGCGGCTGCAGATTTCCGTGCGGAAGAAATCGAAGACCGCGGCGCAGAAGGAAGCGCGTTCACATTGGTCGCGTCGCAAGGCCGCGCGCGGCTGGCGCTCTCGCTCGTCGGGCGCCACAACGTGACGAATGCACTTGGCGCGCTCGCTGCCGCCAGCATTTGGGGAATTGGCGCGGGCGAAGCTTCCGAAGTTTTGCCGCGGCTGAAGCCTGCTGCGATGCGTGGTGAAGTGCTTCATTTCGTTGAAGGGTTTACGGTCATCAACGATTGCTACAACTCGAGCCCCGCGGCGATGGCGAGTATGATTGATTTGCTCGCGAGCACCCCGGGATATCAGCGCCGGATTCTGGCTAGCGGAGAAATGCTCGAACTGGGCCCAACATCCACCGAGCTGCACGCCGAATCAGGGCGATACGCAGCTTCAAAGAAAATTAATTGGATTATCGGAGTGCAGGGCCATTCCGCCGAATTGGTGAACGCTGCTGCTACGTCCGGCGCGTCGTCGGCACAATCGAAATTCTTCGCCACCTCACAAGAAGCCGCAGAATTTATCTCTGCGCTCGCGAAGCCCGGCGATTTGATCTTAATAAAAGGCTCCCGCGGTGTTCGCATGGAGCACATCGTGGAAGCTTTGCGCGCAAAACATGCTCTGCGCGACACGACCGCTGATGTATCGAGCAGTGCGGGGCGGCACTGAAATGCTCTACTACCTTTTTTACGAAGTGCTGCGGCCTTACTTCAAGGCGCTCAACGTCTTCCGCTACATTACTGTCCGCACGGCATATGCCAGCCTCACTGCGCTGTTTCTCACACTCGCCCTCGGCCCCTGGGTCATTCGCAGATTGCAGGCAATGCAGATCGGCCAGTTCATTCGGGAAGAAGGGCCGCAGAGTCACAAGTCCAAGGCTGGAACTCCAACAATGGGCGGCGTTCTCATCGTAATTTCCACCGCCATCCCCACGTTGCTGTGGGCGGATTTGAAAAACGCGTACGTTCTGCTAGCTCTGGGCGCTATGCTTGCGTTTGGCGCCATCGGTTTCGTCGACGACTATGAGAAAGTTGTTCGCCGCCATAACAAAGGCCTTTCGGTCCGCGCAAAATTTACTTATCAAATTCTTACCAGTCTGTTGGCGGGCGTCGTGCTCTTAATTCTGTTGAACCGCGGAGTGTATTCAACGCAGCTGATCATTCCGTTCTTCAAGAATTTTCATCCAGACCTTGTCGTGCACAGCGTTCTTGAATATCGCTATCTTTGGCCGTTGGGATTTGCCCCGTTTTTGCTTTTCATTATTCTGGTCGTCGTAGGCTCATCGAACGCCGTGAATTTGACGGATGGTCTGGACGGCCTCGCCATCGGCTGCACAATTATCGCCGCTGGAGCCCTCACGGTTCTGACCTATTTAACAAGCAACAATCGCTTCGCCGGCTATCTGGATATCCAATACATTCCTCACGCCGCGGAACTTACGGTTTTTTGCGGAGCGCTGGTTGGCGCATCCATCGGCTTCCTCTGGTACAACGCCCACCCCGCAGATGTTTTTATGGGGGACGTCGGCTCACTGGCGCTGGGCGGAACACTTGGCGTGATCGCCGTCATCATCAAGCAGGAAGTACTGTTGTTTTTTGTGGGCGGAGTTTTCGTGATTGAAGCGCTCTCCGTGATTCTTCAGGTGGCGTCTTATCGCATAACGGGCCGCCGCATTTTTCGGATGGCGCCGATTCACCATCATTTTGAGCTGGCGGGTTGGAGCGAATCCAAAGTAATCGTGCGCTTCTGGATTGCCGCACTGATTTTTGCACTGTTTTCGCTGACTACGTTGAAGTTGAGGTAATTGAAGTTCTTGAGTTGTAAGGAGTGAATGCGTGAAGCCGGGAATCGAACTCGAGGGCAAGCGCGTATTGGTCGTAGGACTGGCGCGGACAGGCATAGCTACCGCGCTTTTCTGCGCAGCGCGCGGCGCCATCGTCACGGCAACCGAAGGCCGCTCTGAATCCGAAGTGTCCGAAGCGGCCGCGAAGCTTCGCGCCGCCGGATGCAAGTTAGAACTCGGTGGCCATCGCGAAGAAGCTTTTCTGGCACAGAATCTCATCATTCCGAGCCCCGGAGTTTCTCCAACTTTGCCGCAGTTGGCGGCCGCGCGCGCTGCACAGATTCCGATTTGGAGCGAAATTGAATTGGCATGGCGTTTTCTTCGCGGCAAACTTGTAGCGGTCACGGGGTCAAACGGCAAAACGACTACAACCGCGCTGACGGGTCACATCTTCGAAAGCGCCGGCATTCCGACCGTCATCGCCGGAAATATCGGCACGCCGCTGATCTCCCGCGTCAGCGAAACCAGCGACAGTACGGTGACTGTTCTCGAAGCCAGTAGTTTTCAGCTCGAACTGATCGACCAGTTTCGCCCGGACATTGCTCTCCTGCTGAACGTCACTCCGGATCATCTCGACAGGCATCCGACGCTTGATGCCTATGCGAAAGCGAAAGCGCGGATATTTGAGAACCAGGTGGAATGCGACACTGCCATTTTGAATGCTGACGACGAAGGCGCTCAGCAACTTGCTCCTATCCGCCCGCAAGTTTTCTGGTTCAGCCGGACGAAGCGCGTTGCCAGCGGAGTTTTTCTCCGCGACGATCAAGTAGTTCTTCGTCGCGACGGCGACGAGACCGTCCTACTTCGTCGCGCCGATATCGGATTGCGCGGCGAACACAACGTCGAAAACGTGATGGCTGCCGCTGCCGCCGCATTTCTCGCAGGCGTTGCTCCTCGTTCCATCGCCGGCGCCGTGCGCAGTTTTGCCGCGGTTGAACACCGCCTCGAATTTGTCGCCGAAATAAACGGCGTCAGCTATTACAACGATTCCAAAGCCACCAACGTGGACGCGACGCGCAAGGCGCTCGACGCATTTCCGGGGAATTTAATCGTGATCCTCGGCGGCAAAGATAAAGGCGGAGATTTCACTCTACTGCGCGATGCGTTACACAAACACGCGAAGCAAGCTCTCCTTATCGGCGTAGCTGCGGACAAAATTGCTTCGCAAATTACAGGATCAGTGCCGGTCGAAACTCCCGGCACCATCGAACGCGCCGTAATCCGCGCTGCTGAGATCGCGCAGCCGGGGGACACGGTTTTACTCGCTCCAGCATGCGCGAGTTTCGACCAGTTTCAGAATTACGAACATCGTGGGCGCGTATTCAAACAGCAGGTCCGTCAACTTCAGGAGGAATTCGCCGCAGGCGGCCGCGCCAAAGCGAGCTAATCAATGTTTCGCAAACTCGAAACCGATCGCTGGCTCTTCATTTCCACCGTCGCGCTGTGCTTAGTTGGCGCTGTGATGGTCTTCAGCGCCTCCGCAGTAACGGCTCGCGCGGACTATGGTCACGCCTATCATTTCTTGTTGAGGCAACTCGCATGGCTCGTTCTCGGCGCCGGCGGAATGCTCGTGTTAATGAATATGGACTATCGTATCCTGCGCAAGCCCGCCGTAATCTTTAGCGGACTCGGCGCCGTGGTCCTCATGCTCATCGCGGTGTTCTTCCTTGATAAGCACCACGACACCCATCGTTGGATTGCCTTCCGCGGCGTAGGAATCCAGCCGTCGGAACTCGCCAAGCTAGCCGTTATCGCGTACCTCGCGTGGTTTCTCGATCGTCGTATGCGGGCGGGCCGAAATAGCATGAACGATTTGCGTCACACGCTAATTCCAGCGCTCGCCCCGGTTGCGCTGGTCGCCGGTCTGATCGCCAAGCAGCCGGACCTAGGTACCGCCATCGAAATTTTCCTGATTGCTCTGGCGATGTTGTTCGTTGCTGGCGTCTCAATGAAATATATTGCCGCCGCCGGCGCGGCCGTCACGCCATATGTTCTCTATCTGATTATCTTTGTTCCATGGCGCTTGCAACGCATGATGAGTTTTCTGCACCCCAGCCTCGATCCTCAAGGCAAAGGCTTTCAGCTCATTCAATCGCTGATTGCCGTTGGCTCCGGCGGATTCACCGGCGTCGGCCTGATGGAGAGCCGTCAGAAACTTTTTTATTTGCCCGAGGCGCACACAGATTTTATTTTCGCTGTGATCTGTGAGGAACTAGGCTTTATCGGGGGGGCTATTGTGCTCGCCCTTTTTGCTGTCTACGCTTGGAGAGGCCTGCGCGCGGCGCTCGAATCGATGGATCCATTTGGACGTCTAATCGCTCTGGGCATTACGACGATGGTTGCCAGTCAGGCGATGATTAATCTGTGCGTCGTGCTCGGCATGTTGCCCACGAAAGGAATTCCGCTGCCGTTCATAAGTTACGGCGGATCAAGTTTGCTCGTGATGCTTCTGGCTACGGGCGTGCTCCTGAATATAAGTCAGTCGGCGGGGCACAGCGTTAGCAGGCACGCAGATTGATTTTACGAATGGGATTGAAGCGCTGTGAAAGCAAGCGGGTTGCAAGGTGACGAAATTGTTAGTCGCGGGTGGCGGCACAGGTGGACACGTTTTTCCGGCGCTCGCCGTTACCAAAGAATGGTTGCGACGCGGAGAAGGCAGGGAAGCAGTGTTCGTGGGAACTGATCGCGGATTGGAAAATAAGCTGGTGCCGCGAGCCGGCCTGCCGCTGGAAACGATTCGCTCTGTCGGACTAAAAGGAACTGGCGGCATGAAGTTCGTGCGCAGCATCGCGATGCTCGGCCCGGCGATGTGGGATTCCGCGGCGATCCTTCGACGCCACAAATTCACCGCCGCCTTCGGTATGGGCGGTTACGCCGCTGGTCCCGTTCTATTACTCGCAGCACTGAAGAGGATTCCTGTTGTGATTTTTGAACCGAACGCCGCGCCTGGTTTTGCGAATCGCGTTTTGGCGCGCTTCGCCACGCGCATCGCCACCGGCTACGAAGAAACCGCGCGTGCCTGGGGACACAAAGCAGTCATGACAGGCTGCCCTGTGCGCGCAGAGTTTCAATACGTCGCGCCGCGCCGGCTCGTCCCCCCCTTCCGCATCCTTATTACTGGCGGCAGCCAGGGCGCGCGCCCCATCAACCGCGCCATGAAGGAAGCGCTGCAATATCTCGCGCCACAAAAAGACAATCTCCTAATCGTGCATCAAACAGGTGAGCGGGAATACGAAGACGTTCGCGCCGCCTATGCCGCGCTGGAGATTCCCGCGCAAGTATGTCCATTCCTCAACGACATGCCCGAGCGTTTTGCCTGGGCCGATCTTGTGATCTCTCGCGCCGGACAAACAACCATCGCCGAAATCGCCGCAGTTGGCCGCGCCGCGTTATTCATTCCGTTTGCGGGCGCAGCAGACGATCACCAGTTCCGCAACGCGCAAGCGCTCGAGCGCGACGGCGCCGCTCGTGTATTGCCCGAATCCGAATTGAACGGTTCGCGGCTTGCTCAAGAAATATTGAGTTTGCTCGGTCAGCCAAGCGAACTCGCGGCCTTAGCAAACAAGGCGCGCAAGTTCGCGCGTCCGAACGCGACGCAGGAAATCGTCAACTTGATAGAACAGGTGGCACGGCCATGATGGTTTCGTTTCACAATTTCAAACGCATTCATATGGTGGGAATCGGCGGAATCGGCATGAGCGGAATCGCCGAAGTTTTGCTCACGCTGGGCTACAACGTGTCCGGCTCGGATTCTAAACTCTCTCCAATCACCGACCGCCTTAGAAATCTCGGCGCAACCGTTTACGAAGGTCATCGCGCCGAAAATGTCGCCGGCGCTCACGTCATCGTGACAAGCTCCGCCGTCCGCAAAGAAAATCCTGAAGTTGTCGAAGCGCATCGCCTGAAAATTCCCGTGATTCCGCGCGCAGAAATGCTTGCTGAATTGATGCGCCTGAAATACGGCATTGCTGTCGCTGGCGCACACGGCAAAACAACTACTACGTCCATGGTCGCCGCCGTTCTCGCAGCCGCAGATCTCGACCCGACATTTGTCGTCGGAGGCCGTGTCAATCAGGCAGGCACCACCGCGCGCCTCGGCAAAGGACAATACATGGTCGTAGAGGCCGACGAGAGTGACCGAACGTTTCTCCTCCTCGCACCGGTCGTTGCGGTTGTCACTTCAATCGATCGCGAACACCTGGACCACTACGACTCGCTCGAAGACATTCAAGATGCCTTTACCAAATTTGTGAATCGCGTTCCATTTCACGGCGCCGCAATTCTTTGCATGGACGAGCCCAACGTTCAGGCCATTCTGCCAAACATTACGCGACCGGTAATTTCTTATGGCACCAGCAGCCAGGCCGATCTCGTCATCTCGGACATTGTCCACTCCGGACTACAAAGTGATTTCCGTCTCACCTATCGCGGCGACGACCTCGGCATGTTTCACCTCGCCGCGCCTCCGGGAATGCACAATATTCGCAACGCCGCTGCCGCTGCCGCCGTCGCTCTCTATCTCGACGTGCCCGCCGACCTGATTCGCGAAGGACTCGCTAGCTTCACCGGAGTCGGCCGCCGCTTCGACGTCAAAGGCGTCATAAATGGCATTACTCTGATTGACGACTACGGCCATCATCCGTCCGAAATTCGCGCCACGCTGGACGCCGCACGCCTTTGCAGATTCAATCGCCTGCTCGTGCTGTTCCAGCCGCATCGGTTCAGCCGCACGCTGCACATGTGGGACGAGTTCTGCCGCTCCTTCAACAATGCCGACGTATTGGTGATGACCGATATTTACGCAGCCAGCGAAATTCCAATCCCCGGCATTTCGGCCGAAGCTCTTACCGCTGCAATTCGGGAGGCTGGCCACAAACACGTCGTCTATCGAAGCTCCATGCAGGACGGCATAGATTATTTGCTGAAAGAAGCGCGCCCCGGCGACGCCATCCTCACCATCGGCGCCGGAAATGTTGGCCGCGCGCTGGGCGAAATGGCCATCGTGCTCGGCGCAAGAGTCGCTCCGAACTTTATAGAATGAATTTGGAAAGAGATTCAGCGGTTTGAAAACGTGTAATGCGAATTGAAGACGCCAAAATTCTTGTCGCTCTCCCTGATCTGGGTGTAGACCGCCTGGAAGATGCATCCTTATCCGAGCACACCTCCCTAGGCATCGGCGGCACCACAGATTTGCTGCTCATCAAACGTCACGCTTCCATCCCGCAACTAGTTCGCATGCTTGACGCCGCTGGATACGCGTTTAAATTCCTTGGCGGCGGCAGCAACGTTCTCATCCGCGACGGCGAGTTACCTTGGGTCATGCTCCATCTCGTCAAACCGGATCCGGAAGTCCGCCTCGAAGGCAATTTCACATACGTTGACGCAGCCGCCGACCTCGGCCGCACCGTCACCTTCTGCGCGAAGAACAATCTCGGCGGTATGGACGGCCTCATTGGGGTCCCCGGCACCGTCGGAGGCGCGCTTCGCATGAACGCTGGAGCCTACGGCATTCAGATTGGCACCTACGTCCGAGAGGTAGAACTTTACCGCGCCGAAACCCGCAGCTTGGTCACCCTCAGGGGAGCCGAAATTCGCTTCGAATATCGTCACACTTCTTTCGCGCACGATGATATTATGCTCGCAGTGAAACTGGAGCTACCCTCCAAACCCTTCAAAGAAATTCTCGACGGGATTCGTATCTGTAATGAGAAGCGCCGATCCAGCCAGCCGCTAAATCAGAAAAGCGCGGGATGTATTTTCAAAAATCCGCCGGGCGTAAGCGCTGGACGTATGCTTGACGAGCTGGGCCTCAAGAGTTTTCACGTCGGCGACGCGCGCGTTAGCGACCGTCACGCAAATTTTTTCGTCAACGCCGGAAACGCCACCGCCGCACAGATGCTTTCTCTGATTGATACTGTGCGCGAGCGTGTCCGAAACTCCTACGGCATCACTCTGGAAGAAGAGGTCATCATCTGGAAGTGAAACTAGCATTGGGAATGAACTCACAATGACGAGAGAACAGGAAGCCATCAATCACGAGGTGTTAACGGAAGAAGAGCCGCGATATCTTCGGCGTCAGAAGCCCGTCGAAGTTCGCCGCCGCAAATTCGGCAAGCGCAACTGGCCGTTCTATCGCCGCGCGATGGTTGCCGGCACCGCCGTGCTTGTCGGCGGTTTCGCGCTCTATCAATTGGGCAGTTTTTTCCTGTATTCGCCGCGTGTAACTCTCGCGAGCCTCGATCAAATCGAAATCACCGGCACACACTTTCTCGCGCGCCAAACAATCGTCGAAAAGTTTGCCCAAGACACAAACAAAAGCGTTCTGCGTGTTCCACTCGACCAGCGCCGCGCCGCTCTTGAATCAATTCCCTGGGTGGATCACGCCATCGTTTCGCGCATTCTACCGGATCGCCTCCGCGTCGAAATTGTGGAGCGCTCTCCCGTTGCGTTTCTCCGCAACGGCACAGAGCTTGGCTTGATTGACGCTCATGGAGTATTGCTCGACCGTCCCGTCGAAGGCAATTTCCAGTTCCCAGTTGTCAGTGGATTGTCGGAAGCTACGCCTGCGAGTCAGCGAGCTCAGCGGATGGGTTATTACACCGAACTTCTCCGCGATCTGACGCAAGTGCAGTCTGGTGCGGCCGACCACGTTAGCGAAGTGGATCTCTCCGACGCGAGCGATGTTCGCGCCACGCTCGCCGGTCTGGGCCAAATGGGAATCACCGGCCTGGACGATCAGGGTCCATTGCTCGTCCACTTCGGGAATAAAGATTTTGATACAAAGTTCCGCGTGCTGGTGGAAAACATCGCGCAGTGGCGCGCAACCGCAGGCCGTGTGGACTCGGTCGATCTGCGTTTCTCCAAGCAGGTCGTGGTAAATCCGGAATCAAGGGTGGTTGCCGTGAAGGCGCCCGTTGTGCCGACAGGCGCGCAAACGGTTTCAAGGCCTGCAAGCACTAAGCTTGCCAGCGCAAAGAAATCTCATTGAGCGAATAATGTCACGCCGTCGTTCATGCAGAACGGCACGTGACCGAACGGACGGAGCGGCGGATTGGCAAAAAAGGAACGCTACATCGTTGGGCTCGATATCGGTAGCGCGAAGACTTGCGCCTTGATGGGCGAACTCGACGAAGACGGAATTAAATTCGTGGCGATTGGCGCGACGGAATCCAAGGGATTGCGCAAAGGTCTCATCGTGAATTTGGACGCCACGGTGAGTTCGATTCGTCGCGCTATCGAAGAAGTCGAAAGCGCTGCGGGAGTTCCGGTCGAATCCGCGATTCTCGGTGTTGCGGGCAGTCACGTAAAAGGTGTGAACAGCCGCGGAGGCATCACTCTGGGCCAGCGTGCTCGCGATGTTCAGCGTGAAGATATTCGCCGCGCCGTGGACGCCGCGCGCGCCATCACTTTGCCCGACGACAGGGAGGTTCTGCACGTTCTTCCGCAGGAATTTGTTTTGGACGCGCAGGATCACATCCGCGAGCCGATGGGAATGGTCGGCCAACGCTTGGAAGTGAACGTTCACATCGTTACTTCGGCGATTTCCGCGTCGCAGAATCTTGTCACCGCGGCAAATAAAGCAGGTGTAATTGTTGCCGACACAGTTCTGGAGCCCCTTGCGGCCGCCGAAGCATGTTTGATGCAGGACGAGCGCGATCTCGGTTGCGCGCTGCTCGATATCGGCGGCGGCAGCACGGACATTGTGGTTTTTGCTGGAGGAGTTGTGCGTCATGCGGCGGCCGTGCCCATCGGCGGCGATCACTTCACAAATGATCTCGCCGTCGGCCTGCGCACTCCTGTTCCGGAAGCAGAACGCGTAAAGCGCGAACACGCTTGCGCATTTCGGGATTTGATCACCGAAGATCACTCGATCGATATCGCTAGCGTCGGCGATCGTCCGCCGCGCACAGTTTTCGCGCGCATGCTTTGTGACATCGTCGAGCCGCGCGCGCAGGAAATGCTTTCCTTAGTGCGCGACGAACTGAAACGCGCCGGATTGGATGCTCAAATTCGCGCTGGAGTGGTGCTCACCGGTGGAGGTGCAAAATTAAAAGGTTTAGTCGAATTGGCCGAGCAGATGTTTTCTTTGCCGGTACGCATTGGCGTGCCGCGCGGATTGCCCGGCCTGCCCGATGAATTTGCTCAGCCAGAATATTCCACCAGCGTAGGCCTGCTTCTTTATGGGGCGCGGGCGCGCCGTCAGGTTGCGGCGCGGCCAACTTCGCTAGCGGCCAAGTTGAAAGCGATGTTTGCAGGGCAGTAGGAGTTTTCTTTTGTAAAGAAGTTTTGCGGCGAATAAGTTTTTTACCGGACGGTCGTGACGGGACGCAGATGTGGCGCGCGGGGGCCCCAGTCCATCGGGCGCGCTGTCCGGAGCGGGATGCACGTAAAAGAAATGGGGGAGATCACATGACACCGAAGGAATCTGGAATTCGTCTATCGTTTAGCGAAGAACTTTTGCAAGGCGCCAAAATCCGCGTCGTCGGCGTAGGCGGCGGCGGATGCAACGCAGTCAACCGCATGATTCGCGCCAAAGTCGAAGGTGTCGAATTCATCGCGGCCAACACCGACCTCCAGGCGCTCAAATTGTCGCAAGCGCCTGTAAAACTTCAGCTCGGCGCGAAGCTCACCAAAGGACTCGGCGCCGGCGCCAATCCCGATATCGGCCGCAAAGCCGCGCTCGAAGATACCGACAGAATTATTGAAGCCATGGAAGGTTCCGACATGGTGTTCATCACCACCGGCCTCGGCGGAGGCACAGGAAGCGGCGCCGCGCCCGTAGTAGCGTCGCTCGCAACCGAACTCGGAGCGCTCACCGTCGCTGTCGTCACGAAACCATTCGCGTTTGAAGGCAAGCGCCGCATGCTTCAAGCCGAGCAGGCGCTCAATGAGCTTGTCGGATGCGTGGACACGGTCATCGTGATTCCCAACGAGCGTCTGATGGACACCGTCGAGCGCGGCACCAGCTTCTTCGAAGCGTTCCGGATCGCCGACGATATTCTGCGCCAGGCCGTGCAGGGCATCAGCGACATCATCACCGTGCCCGGCATTATCAATCGCGATTTCGCCGACGTGAAAGCCATCATGCACGGCCAGGGCTACGCCGTCATGGGAACCGCCGTCGCCTCCGGCTCAAATCGCGCAATTGACGCCGCAAATCGCGCCATCAATAGCCCGCTCCTCGAAGATAATTCCATTCAGGGCGCGCAGGGCATTCTCATCAACGTCTGCGGCTCATCCAGTCTTTCACTACACGAAATTCACGAAGCTTCGTCCGTCATTCAGAAAGCCGCGCACGAAGACGCCAATATTATTTTCGGCGCGGTGCTCGATGAAGCAATGAAGGAATCCGTGAAGATTACGGTGATCGCAGCCGGTTTCCGCGACGCAGCTCGCCGGGTCGTCCAGCAGCCGCGGTCAACTTACCTTCCAAAAACTTGGAAAGCCGGACGCGAGACTGCCGCTCCTGGACCTGTCGCTCAAGTGGAAGCCCCGCCGGCCCGTGCGACGCCGGAAATCATTCACGAAGTTCAGACGGACGATCTCGAAGTTCCAACGTTTCTGCGCCGCAAAGCGCAGAGCGCATAAATAAATTCTGCAACTTGGGTCGATCCACAGATTTTGCGCGGAGGGCTCATCGGGCACGGTTCGCAAATGCGATCCGTGCCCGTTTGCTTTGGCGCGCAGCGCAAGCGCGCTAGAATTGCCCGCATGGAAGGGAACTGCCGCATCAAGCGCAACGCGCTCCAGCAAATTCTGGAAGCAGCGCGCGAAGATTCAACTCACGAATGCTGCGGCCTGCTAGCCGGAAGCGACAACACAATCACAACCGTCTTCTCGGCACGCAACGCGCTAGCCAGCCCGACCGCCTACGAAATCGCCCCGCCAGAACTCTTCTGGCTCTTCCGTGAAATCCGCGCACAAAACCTCGAACTCCTCGGCATTTACCACTCGCATCCGCAAACAGAAAATACTCCGTCGTCTACGGACATTGCCCGCGCCTATTATCCCGAAGCGGCGCACTTCATCATTTCTCCGAAACCAGACGCGCCAAAGCCAATCCGCGCCTTCCGAATACTTGATGGGATTGTGACCGAGTTAATGGTTGAAGGGATTTTGTAAACCAGGTGCTTACCAGCGCCCGGCGTAAAGAGGGAAGCGAGAAGTAAATACCGCAATCTCGCCGCGCACTCGCGTCTCAATTGAACCATCGCCCAAATGCATCAATACTTCAGCGATCCACGCCGCAATCTTTTCCATATCTGCTTCGCGCATTCCGCGAGTCGTGATTGCAGGCGTGCCCATGCGAATTCCGCTCGCCGTCATCGGTGGCAGCGGATCAAACGGAATCGCATTCTTGTTCACAGTAATTCCGGCGCGGTCCAATCCCGGCTGCGCATCCTTGCCCGTCAATCCACGGGACTGAATATCCACCAGAAATAAATGGTTGTCCGTCCCGCCGCTCACGATCCGGAATCCGTGTTTCGCCATCGCAGTCGCCAGCGCCCGCGCGTTCGTTACTACCTGTTCCTGATACGTGCGAAATTCCGGCAACATCGCTTCCCTCAAACAGACCGCCTTCGCTGCGATTGTGTGCATCAGCGGTCCGCCTTGAATTCCCGGAAACATCAGCTTGTCGAGTTCCTTCGCGTATTGCGCGCGACACAATACCAATCCGCCACGCGGCCCGCGCAAAGTTTTGTGCGTCGTCGTCGAAACAAAATCTGCGTGCGGCACAGGACTTGGATGTACGCCCGCCGCCACCAACCCCGCGATGTGCGCCATATCTACAAAAAGTAACGCGCCAACAGACTTCGCAATTTCCGCAAGCCGTGGAAAATCAAATATCCGTGAATATGCACTCGCTCCGGCCACAATCATTTTTGGTTTATGCTCGTGCGCCAGCCGGTCCAATTCCTCGTAATCAATCAATTCCGTTTCGCGCGTCACTCCGTACGGCACAAACTTGTACATCCGCCCGCTGAAATTCAGCGGATGTCCGTGTGTCAAATGCCCGCCGTGAGCCAGATTCATCCCCAGCACTGTATCGCCGGGTTGCAGCGTGGACATATATACGGCCGTATTTGCCTGCGATCCCGAATGTGGCTGGACATTCGCATGCTCCGCGCCGAACAATTTCTTCGCGCGCTCGATCGCCAGCACCTCCGCGCGATCCACAAATTCGCAGCCGCCGTAATATCGCTTTCCCGGATACCCTTCCGCATACTTATTCGTCAGCACCGAGCCCATCGCCTGCAGCACCGCCTCCGAAACAAAATTTTCCGAAGGAATCAGCTCCAGCCCGGTCGCTTGCCGTCGCCCCTCCAGCTTTATGATTTCCGCGATGTCAGGATCCACGTCCCGTAGAGAAAGCATCATCCGCTCAGTTGATGAATTATTTGTCGGCACCTTTTTATTTGTCCTTTTCGCTCAGTAATTCTTATTTATTTCCGGCTCGGTCGCGATCCAGCTCCGAAATCTTGTCAATTCGCCTCTGGTGCCGCCCGCCCGCGAATTCCGTCTTCAGAAAATCCTTCACTATTTCAATCGCGCCAGCATCGTTCACCAAGCGCCCGCCGATCGCCAGCACATTCGCATCATTATGTTCTCGCGCCATCCGCGCGGTCGCCGCGTCATGCGCCAGCGCCGCCCGCACGCCCCCAACTTTGTTTGCCGCAATCGTCATCCCAATGCCTGTTCCGCACACCAGTATCCCGAATCGATCTTCTCCGCCCACCACGCGCTGCGAAACCCTCTTCGCGTAGTCCGGATAATCCACCGACTCATCCGACCACGTCCCCACGTCCTCAACGGGATATCCCGATTCCAGCAAATATCGCTTGATGGATTCTTTTACTGGAAATCCCGCGTGGTCGGCGCCCAGCGCGATGCGCGGCTTCTGTGAGGTGTCGGGCATTATTTTCTTCGCGGATACGACAGAACGTGATTCTATCGGATTGCTACGACGCCGCGCAACGCCGACTCCCCAATATGTTTGCCCGCAGAATTCATTGGATTGAGTTTCGCACCGGAAGTTTCTGTTTACAGACCGACAGCAATTGTTATATACCATACATGTCCATGCCCATGGCCGCGTTCGGAATTTTGGTTTAGTAGTGAAGTTGGGGGTTGCAGGTCTGAGTTTCACAAAATCCTACGGTCGAAAATGGAGGAATCTGCTCATGAAGAAGATTGGAATGTCCCTGCTGGCGGTAGCCATCTGTTCACTTGCGCTTGTCGGAGTCAGCCGCGCAGCCGATGAGAAAGTCACCGGCTACGTAATCGACGAAAAGTGCTCCGCGAATGCCAAAATGATGGGCAACGTAGAATGCGTTAAGAAGTGCGAAGACGGCGGCTCGAAGCTCGTCATCGCGACCGATAAGGACGGCAAGGTTTACGCCGTGGACAATCAAGATGCACTCAAGGGCCACGAAGGCCACCATGTCACAGTCACTGGCGCAGTCACCGGCATGAGCATTCACGTGTCCGACGTCGCCATGACGCCTGTGAAGTAAGCGCATCAATCCAACACTGCAACAAACTCGATAGCTCGTGGATGAAGGGCGGCGCAAATGCTGCCCTTTTTTCTTTGCATTGGCAAGACAACGACGTGCTGCAATGGGGCGCGTTACGCGCGCTCGCTCGCTTGTCCGGAGCGCGCTAGCAGAACGATCAGCGTATAAACTCCCAGAGTTATTCCCAGAGGAATTTCGCATAACGACAGAAATGCCGCAAGAATAAGTATGCTTCTTCCGGACCGTCCGCCCATCATCGCCAATCCACCCAAAATTCCCAGAACGCCGCAAAGCACCGACAGCACGATGATCGCGACATAAATAAAATGAAATTCGCTCATCATCGTGAATGGATCGGGCACGCGATTCAGCAACGCACCGAACATCACCGTAGCCGTTCCGTTGAAAACGAAAAGCCACAGCGCCATCACCAGCCGGATGATGCCGTAAATAATCCAACAAATCCCGAGTGTTCGCGAGCGGCCTTGCAAATTTGAATTTGAGGAATTTTCAGCGGACATGTGTCGCTCCTTTCGGCCTTGGCGAGTCTAGCCTCGCCACTATCGGTTGGATTCGCTGGGCAGAAAAGAGTCGCGGGCGCTCCTGGCTCCGGGCCTAGCTTTTTTCCCCTGATCGCTTCGTTGCAGCGCTGGATTTCTGAAGCGCTTCAAGCGAAGCCTCATGCGCCTTCGCCGAATGTTCCATCGCCTGCTTGGAATACTCGTGGCCGGTCAGATGATCTTCCTTCCCGTGATGCGTTGCCGCCGTTCGATGCGCCTGTGCTGCAAGATTGTGCAATTCCGCTGCTCTGTAATGCTCGTCCTTCGGCATCGTCGCCTCCGCAATCAGTAATTGATGAACGCTGGAGTTTCGCATGGCAGGAAGCCATTCGCTGTTCACATCTGCACACTGCCTCGGCACTTCGCCGCGCAACTGGGCTTGGTAACCTGGTGAGCCTCGCGTATCATTCATTAAACGTGAAACCGCACGAGCCAGAAAACGAGCGCCTCCGTCTCGCACAGGTCTATGCGTCGATGGGCGAGGGTGAGTTGCGTCAGGTCGCCGAGAATCCGCAATCCCTGACTGAGCCCGCCATTGAAGCTTTAAAATCCGAATTCGCGCGTAGAAACCTTGAAGTCAGTCTTGAAGTCTCGCCCGATGCAGAAGCGCATCCAAACGTCCCGGATCTCGTTATCCTTCGCCGGTTCGGAGTTCTTCCAGATGCTCTTCTCGCCAAAGGAGCCCTGGAGTCTGCCGGGATTGAATGCTTCTTCGATGACGACAATATCGTTCGCATGGATTGGTTTATCTCCAACGCCGTTGGCGGAGTAAAGTTACTCGTCAGGCCGCAAGACGCCGCTGCCGCGAACGAGATATTAGAACAGAAAACTCCACCGACATTCGACGTGGCCGATGTCGGCGAATATCATCAGCCTCGTTGTCCCAAGTGCGAATCGTTGGATGTAATTTCTGAATTTGTTAAAAAGGTTCGTGAGGATCTTTCCGCTGAATCCGGCGCAGGTGCCCCCGCAATTCAAACAGGTTGGAAATGTCAATCGTGTGGTCATGTCTGGCCCGTCTCGTCCGACGAGGTCAGTAATCCGTAACGACAATCCGTAACGACGTCCAACTCGCTTTAGCCAGCCAAACGAAAACTCACTCCCGCACCGGCCTTCGCCTCTTCGCGTAAATTGCCTTCACAATACTGTGCGGCGGAATCGTAGGAAATTTGCTCGTCGCTGCCATCTCTCGCCCATCGCACACCGCGTCCCGCAGCAATCGTCCCACATATTTTTTCTTCAGATCTCCCATCTCGCGAATCGTCAAATGCCGAATCATTTTACAATCGCCTTGCAACACGTCGTCCGGATCATCCATTTCCGCCCCGCGATTAAATCCCAGGTTCACGTGCGGCGCATATACAGCAACATGAATGAAACTTTCCTTCAGCCGTCCGGTGAACGAATATCCAATCGCCACCGCGTTGTACGCGTCGTAGATGGACTCGGTCGCATCCGGCGATGCAGTCAGTACCGCGCGCCGTACTGCTAGCGCCAGTTCTACAATCCGTTTGTCATAGGCCGAAAGAAACTTCAGCAATTCCGGTATCGGTTTCCGCACAGCCATTTACGAAACCTCGAACTCGCTTTCAATCGTCGACGAATTCTATCTGATCGATGCCAATATCTTCGCCACAACATCGTTCAGAGCGGTGCCGCCCCTGATCCAGCGCACCACCGCGACGATATCGTTTTCCTGATCAATATAAATAATATTGTTTCCGTTGCCCTCGAAATAGACGGCCGAAACCGGGGCCGCGGGCAGCGGCTTTCGTTCCGTGTTCAGAAACCAATTCGCGAAACCGTAATTTACATTTGCCGGTCCCGGAGTTTTCGCCAGCTGAATCCATCGCGGCGAGATAATTTCACGGTCCTTCCACTTTCCATTTCGCAAAAACAAATATCCGAACCGCGCCATGTCGTAGGCGTTGATGAACATTCCACCGCCCCAGTGGCCGCCGCCGGTCATCGACTGCATTTTCTGTCCGTCAATTTCTACCCAAGAATTTTCATATCCGTACCACCGCCACGTTGATGACGCGCCGATCGGCTCCATCACTTCCGTCCGTAAAACTTCCGGCAGCGGACGCCGCCAAACTTGCAGCGCCGCCAGGGCCATAACATTCACGCGAACATCGTTGTATTTGTAATGCGTCCCTGGCTCCCACAATTTCCGATTTGGCCACTCCGCCGGCGTCGCGCCTTCGGGACGATCCGCCCAATCCGGTTTTCCCCACAACGTTCCTTGCCAATCGCTCGTCTGCCGCAACAGATCGTCCCACTTAATTGTCTGATTGTGCGGCGCGTCAAACAAATCCACTTCCGGCGGCATATAATCGCGCGCAAAGTCATTCACATCGCGAATTAATCCGCGCTGCCATGCCAGTCCAATCACCGTGGTCAAGAATGTTTTCGTCACGCTGAACGTCATGTCCACGCGCTTCGGATCGCCCCATTCCGCCACAATATATCCGTGACGGATAATGATTCCGTTCGCGGGGCCGCGATCCTTCAGCGGACCAATCGAAGTGTCGAACGGTTCGTGCGCGCCATACGTCGTCGCATTGTAAATCTTCATGTCCTTCGACGCCGGATTCTCGCTCGCAATCGCCAGCTTCACCGCCTCGTCCAGACGCGCCGCGTCCATTCCGACTTCTTCCGGCTTCTTGTGCTGCCAGTCGAGTCGCTCAGGAAAGTAGATTACTGACGGTTGCGCCGCAGGCGCGTTTGAAGCTGCCGCTGAAGTGGGCGCTGATGTCCCGCGTCCCGCGGTCGATCCGCCGCGCTGCGCTTCCACCATCGCGTTCGGCGCGATAAGCGTCACGGCCATTGCCGCAACCAGCAACATGGCGGCAATACAAATCGTCTTTCTGCGGATCATCACGTTCCCCCTTGCAACGCCGGGAAGTATACATTCATCACCGGCGCATACCGAGCGTTCCGATATCACAAACCACCGTGATGCAGCGTTGTCATGCGGGACGATCGTTTTCGGTGCTATCATCCGCTCGCCGAACTACCTTGATCTCGAAAGGTTTCCGCATGACTGCAGCGCTTCGCAGCATCAGCGCAATTCTTATGGGTTTCGTCACCGGATTTGTAGTCATGGTCGCATGTGAATACGCAAACATAAAAATCTTTCCGCTTCCGGAGGGCACTGACCCGGGCGATACCGCCTCGATGAATGCGGCGATGGCCGCCATGCCGGCGAAGGGCATGATTCTGGTTCTCGTAGGATGGGCGGTCGGTACTTTCGGCGCTTCTTATGTGGCCGCGCGGTTCGCGCAGCAATTGAAATTTCTGCACGGAATGATGCTTGGATTGATTTTTCTGGGCGGCGCGATCATGAATATGCGTGAGATTCATCATCCCCTTTGGTTTTGGATCGTCGGCGTTCTAGTTTTTTTCCCCGCTGCATACGTTGGCTCAAGTGCGGCGGTAACGGGCTCCAGGCCGCCCGTCGCTCAGTAATGTGCTTGTTCATCCGCATTCGTCCGGGAACGTCTCCTTCCCGAAATAGGGTTTCGCAGCAAAGTTAATTGCGACTCTCGCGTTTTGCTCTCCTCTCGGCGAACTCCACCGCTTGTTGAACTGCTTTGGCAACTCGCCTTCCCCGCGATTCGGGATTCTTGTAATAGAAGATTCCGAATAAATGTCCCCGCTGTTGGAGTGGAGACATCAGATTCCAGCCTTCACGAGCGCGTCCATCGCGCGCAAACGCCGCCTGCAGAATCGGAGGCAACTCGCGTTCGCCTTCCATCGTTGCCAGTAAATGTTCCGCAGTTTGTTCGGCACGCCTGCGGCGTGTTTCGGCGTTTTTCACATCTGCAATTTGCTCCGACAAAATCTTTCGTATCGAATAATTCAGTTTGCCGAACCACTCGCGCAGCTCAGGATCCTCGGCCAGGAATTTCTTCAATTCGGCCGGAACACTTACGTCGCGTACAGCAAGGTCCGGCTCAAGTCGAAATCTTGCCGACATTCCGGTCAGAACTCGCCCGCCCGCTTGCATCTTTTTATTTACCAGCAGAGTGTGTCCTCCCTTGCCGTCGCAAAATAGCGTGGTGCGAAACGCGAATCCGTTCATTTCGCCGCACACCTTCAATCGCCCCCGCGTTTTCCAAGTCTTCAACACGTCAAATGGAAGGCGGATAATCACCCAACCGAGCCCGGAATTGTCTCGCTCAAGCGTTGCCGCAAACGATTTCGCCGTGGGTTTCGTCATTTATTTCACTCGGAACCGCCGAGGCTCGCATTATGTCCGATCCGAAACATTCTCTGCCACGGCGAATCGCATTCTCCCCACGAATACTGTAACGGGCAAATGCCATTGCGGAGTGAGCGATCTCCCGGTCTATACCATGAATCGAAACTGACTCAAAACGAAAGGCCTACTGCGCTAGCGCTTCACGATGATTTCACTCGAACGATTCTTCTGACTGGGCCGGCAACGTGGAACTCAGATTTTGTGCGATCAAGATTAACCGGAAGAAATACGTTGCGGTTCAAGGTAGCGTCTACGGCTGTTCGCGGTAAATGCATACTACGATAACTTGACAAAATATATGTTGAGCTTGTAGAAAAAAATCGCCGCATTCGAATACACGATAATTTTGTCGCTAAAGCTGGTGCTGATCTCACCTCTGAGACGCTGAGGACGCTGAGAAAGGCTTTGGACGCCATGCGGCAACTGAACATCATCCGAAGTCCTAAATTATTCCGGGTTTAACTTTGTTCAGAAGTTGTGTTAGGGAAACCGTCACAGAGCCGATCACATCGCTTCCATTGTCCGCTATAACCAACCGCACTTCGACTGCGCCGCTCACGACCTTCGCGTGTTCTGAAAATGTAAGTCCCTGATGAAGGATTTCATCGTAGCTTGTTCAGTCGGTTTCAAATTCAAGGTGTGCGCTCCGTGACCCACGATTTGCCCGTTCGCGCCCAGTTCTACCCACACAACTTCCAGACTGTCCGTCCAGCGGTCACCCTGTTGCTGGAATTTTAGCTGGCCCGGATCAATGTGGATTTGGACGGAAAGCTGCATATCGCCGGATTCTTTCGCGACGTCGGCGTGCACGTCAAAGCCGAGATCAATCATTTCCAGTGGACTTCGGAGAGCATCGGCGATCAGTTGTTTTCTCGGTTCGGTGGCTTTGTCGCCTTCAGGAAATGCAAAGTATCCGTTTCTGTATCGAAGTTGAACTCCGGGGCGATCCACCGTTACCTTGATTTGCCGAAATTTTCTATTCCACTGATCGTGGGAAGGGCAGTAGGTCAGCACATAAGTCACATGGGAGTCGTCGATGGCATCTTGAATGGAGGTGCTGATGCCGTTTGTATTGAAAAACGCGCGGCCGCCAGTGTCTTGCGCGAGAACTACCATTGCGTCCACGTCAATTGGATCAAGAGGAGCACCGCCTGCCGGAGCCAACAAACCGCGCGCGTCAATTGGATAGACGGCGACGTTTGCGTTGTTCAAGGCTTCGCCGGCATTGGAAAGCTCCATGCCGGTTCGGCCATTCTGTCGATATGGAAACCCGCTCGAAATCCAGATCAGATTCTTACGTCCCGGAGTTCTGGCCAATCGCCCAGCGATAAATTTCAAGGCGTCGGTGGTCTGGCCCAGGCGATTCATCGCATAAGCGGGCACTCCATTTGAGCCAACAAGCGGCAAAAGGCCAAAGTTCTCATTCGCCGTCTGAGTTCGAGCGTCTGCCAGAGCCCGCAACAAGGCGGCCTTGTCGCTTGTGAAGTCGTGATGAACTATAGACTTGGTCAAAGTGATCGAGTACAGAGCGACTCGATCTTCGGGCTTCATTTCCTGGACAAATGTGGCGACCTGCTCTTCCGCCAAAGCAAAATCCGGCCGTGTTTACGGCATCCAGTAATATGACGGTGGCGATTGATGCTCTACCAGTACCTTCGACGAATTTGTTAGAAAACACATTTGGAGCTGACGCGGACGCAGTCGTGACAGTCGCTTGATTATTCTGCTGTTCAAACGAAGAGATTTCCTGCGGCTTGCCTTGATCGAAAATCGTGAAATCGCTTTTCATTAGACCGGTGACGGGCACACCTTTCTTGTCCCGGACGATTACGTTGACTTGAACTATGCGAGCGGTGACGCGCAGCGCTTGTGGCGGAGCCTTGGACGGAGGTGTGGGCGGTGGTGGTGGCACCGATTGCGAACGGACCGCCGGAGAAGCTGCGATGCATAGCCACACCGCGATAAGGATACGCTTGATGCGCATGATGTCCCCCGCTGATGAATGTTCGCCAAGCGCCGTCGCCGAGACGCACCCCGATGCTAGCAGTGCGATGCGGGAAAGCGAATAAGAGTCTACTGGAGAGAGAGTGTGACGGTGGCTGAAAAAATAACACAGGCTGAAGCCTGGGCTACTTACGCCGGTGTGCTTGCTCGCGGGTGGCGGAAGATGCTAGAAGGGAAGCGCGAGTTATTTGGCCGGAGTAACATGACGCTGGTAGTTCAGCGCAGTTCACACTACTGAGGAGGAAGCTCATGTCCACCGTGAAACCGATTCCTGAGGGGTATCACACTTTAACGCCATATCTGGTTGTAGAGGACGCCGGCAAAGTTGCAGATTTTCTGAAGGCAGCTTTCGGCGCTAAGGAAAATCATCGCACGACTGCTCCGAATGGAAGCGTGATGCACGCCAACGTGACCATTGGCGATTCGCGTGTAATGCTCGGCGGAGCGCCGGGACAGAAGCCGGTTCCCGCCATGTTGTATTTATATGTGAATGACGCGGACGCAGTTTACGCGCGCGCGATTGAAGCGGGAGCGGTTCCTGTGATGCCGCCGGCGAACCAGTTTTACGGCGACCGCAACGCGATGGTGAAGGATCCGGGCGGAAATTCATGGTGCATCGCCACGCATGTGGAAGATGTTTCGTCGGAAGAAATGGACAGGCGCGCGCTGGAAGCATTCAAGAAACGAGCACAGAATTAGGCGGTAATTGTGGCCGAGGATGTTATAAGCACGACTGACGATCGGCTAATCCGGAATATATCGGATACGGCGCGCTGGGTGGCGTCGTATCGCGCGGCGGAAACGGCGCGCCCTGACGCGGTTTTCCGCGATCCATACGCCGACAAGCTCGCGGGCGAGCGCGGGAAACAAATTGCGGCGGCGATGCCGTATCAGAATAAAAACAGCTGGCCGTTTGTGGCGCGCACTTTTTTGTTCGACGCCGTGATCACCAAACAAATTCAGGAAGGCGTGGACACGGTTATTAATTTGGCCGCGGGATTGTGCGCGCGGCCGTATCGCATGGCCGTCCCGCCATCGCTGAAATGGATTGAAGTGGATTTGCCGGAAATACTTGATTACAAAGAGGGAATTCTTGCGAACGAAAAACCCGTGTGCTCGTTACAACGAATCCGCGCGGATCTCGCAAACGTTGAAGGACGCCGCAAATTGTTCGCAGAACTGGGCAGCGGGGCCAGTAGGGCATTAATTGTGACCGAAGGATTGATTTCTTATTTGTCGCCGGAAGATGTGGGAGTATTTGCGCGCGATTTGGCGGCGCTGTCAAGTTTCCAGCGATGGGCGAATGACTTCGGCTCGCCCGGACTGCTAAAGATGGTGCAAAAACATGTCGGGGATCATCTGGTGAATGCGAGCGCGCCGCTGAAATTCGGCCCTCCGGAGGGGCCGGCGTTTTTTGAGCCGCCCGGGTGGAAACCAATTGAGGTGCGTTCTCTGCTAAAGACGGCGGCACGATTAAAGCGTCTGCCGCCATTTCTGCGGCTGATGGCGCTGTTTCCGGAATCAAATGGGAAGCAAGGCAGGCAGCCGTGGTCCGCCGTATGTTTATTCGCGAAGCAATAAAAGTGCGTAGGAGATTTGCATGAAGAAGAAACGCAGGAAATTTTCGGCGTCGAAAGAAGCGCGACGCCGCGCGCGGTTGGCCGCAGGGAGTCCTCCCCCAGCGCGCGTGATTCCCGATAAACGTTTGAAGCCGCCCAAGCATAAATTGCGCATTGTTGACGACGTTGTTTAGTTCGAGCGCGTGCGAGAACGGTTTTTAGGGGCGCACTTTATTCCGCCGGGGTTTCCCGTTAGTTCCGGAAGGGCGCAGAACGCAGCGCTGCTATGAAGTCCGCCGCATGGGATCACCGAGCGGCATTCCGCAGCAAGAATCTCAAAACGAAATTCGGTAAATCGCGCGCGTCGTAGGATAATCGCGCCATGTCATTTGTCGATTTGCTGATCGGTCGCCCGCTGGCATCCGACGAAGCCAGGGCCGAAGAAATCGGCGTCAGCGCCGGAATACCGATTTTTGGCCTAGACGCGCTGAGCTCCGCGGCATATGGCCCGGAAGCGGCGCTGACGCTATTGATTCCGTTGGGCGTCGCTGGCATCAGCTACATTGTTCCGATTAGCGGCAGCATCATCGTTCTGCTGACGATCGTTTATTTTTCCTACCGGCAAACGATTCAGGCATATCCCGGCGGCGGAGGTTCCTATACCGTCGCGCGGCAGAATCTCGGCGCGTCGGCCGGATTGTTAAGCGCATCGGCTTTGATGATCGACTACGTGCTGACCGTCGCCGTAGGAATTTCCGCAGGTGTTGGCGCACTGATTTCCGCCGTGCCCAAATTGCAGCCGCACACGGTTTGGATTTGCCTGGGGATTTTGGTGGTCATCACGTTGATTAATCTTCGAGGAGTAAGGGAAGCGGGACTGTTCTTCATGATCCCGACGTATTTGTTCCTGGGAACTTTGCTGCTCGCCATTGGGATTGGCATTACGAAGACGCTGCTTGCGGGAGGCCAACCGGTTCCAATCGTCGCGCCGCCAAGACTTCCGTTCACCGGCGCAGCGCCGACCGTATGGCTACTGCTGAAAGTGTTCGCTAGTGGATGCACGGCAATGACCGGTGTTGAGGCCGTCAGCAACGGAACGAAAGCGTTTCGCGAGCCGGTGGTTTCCACGGCGCGGCGCACGCTGACAATTATCATCGCGCTCTTAATCGTGTTGCTCACGGGAATTGCATTTCTTGTTCGGGCGTATGGAATCGGAGCGACGAACCCGGGCGAGCCGGGCTATCAAAGCGTGCTTTCGATGCTGCTGCTGGCTGTCGCCGGTCACGGCTACTTCTATAACATTTCTATCGCGTCGATTCTGCTGGTCCTGGCGCTTTCCGCGAACACCGCGTTCGCTGATTTTCCACGACTGTGCCGCGCCATCGCGCGAAACAATTATCTGCCGCACATCTTTGCTACTCGAGGCAGGCGGCTGGTCTATTCGCAAGGGATCTACGTTTTAGCTGGCCTTTCGGCGCTGTTGCTGGTTGTATTCGGCGGTGTGACGGACCGGCTGATTCCGCTATATGCCGTCGGCGCGTTCCTGGCGTTCACGCTTTCACAGGCGGGCATGGTGGCGCATTGGAGGCGCGTAGGTGGGCGGGGATCCAAGCGCAGCATGATCATTAATGGCGTTGGCGCCACAGCCACAGGAATCACGGTGCTTGTTGTTCTTGCCGCGAAATTCCGGGAAGGCGCGTGGATGACGGCGCTTCTGATTCCCGTGTTGCTCGTCACGATGGGAACGGTGCGGCGGCACTATCACCGCGTCGTTTTGGAAACGCACGACGCAACGCCGATTGAGTTCGGTAAGCTCACCGCGCCAATCGTAATTCTGCCAGTGCATGACTGGAGCTCCGTAACGAAGAAGGCCGTGAGCTTCGCATTTGGGATTTCCAAGCAAGTTAAAGCTGTTCACGTAGATGATGGCGGCGGATCCGCGAACCTTATCGAGGAGTGGAAAAGATTTGTGGAAGAGCCCGCTCAGCACGCTGGATTTGAACCGCCGCCGCTGAAGGTCGTTTCTTCGCGCTACCGCTTCGTAATTAGACCTATCGTGGAATACATTTTGGAAGTTGAACAGGCAAATCCAGATCGGCAAATCGCCGTTTTAATTCCGGAACTGGTCGAGCGCCACTGGTATCATCATCTGCTGCACAATAAACGAGCATCTCTTCTGAAGGCAGTTCTGCTGTTGAGGGGAAATCCGCGAATCACTGTGATCAACGTGCCGTGGTATCTGGAATCGTGATCCCTTGAATTTTCCAAATGAAACTAGGTTCGCAAGTTGCCGCGTTCCTTTTGAACAGTGTGCCAAATTGTGCAGACGTCCGGGATCATCGTCACTAGGATATCAGTTCGCTTGAAATAAGTGGTGAACTAAAAGGGCCGGGCTCTTGGAGAGCGGTTGATTGTCTCCAAATTTCCCGGCCCGCTTTGGTGTGAGGCTTTGTCTGTGTACTTTTCCGGTAGGAACTTACAGTACAGCGCTAACTAGAGCACAACGTTAATTTGCATCCGCTCTCCGGGACGCATGCGGTCGTAGAGATAATAGTTGCCATCGTAGTAGTCCACGTAAACGTCGTCCGTGTCGTACCATCCATACGGCCACGGGTCATACATTCCGAACCAGAACCCGCCGTACTGGAAGCGTGAATATCCGCCGACAACAAACTGCGTGTGGAAGCGGAAATAATGATTGCTGCCAAAATTGGCGCGGAAACGATCGTCGGAAATGCGCCTGCCACTGTTTTGGAACCGCCCTGATTGACTTTGGGTCGCCGCAAAACTTCCGTGATACGAGGCTCTGCTTTGCTGTGCAGCCTGCAGTTGCTGCGACGATCGCTGATCGCGCTGTTGCGGTTGCGACCGCTGAGCCTGCTGCTGTGGTTGCGAGCGTTGCGTTTGCTGTTGAGTTTGCGAACGCTGAGCTTGCTGTTTCTGTTGCTGTTGCTGTTGTTGCGGTTGCGACCGCTGAGCCTGCTGTTTCTGTTGCTGTTGCTGTTGTTGCGGTTGCGAACGCTGAGCTTGCTGTTTCTGTTGCTGTTGCTGTTGTTGCGGTTGCGACCGCTGAGCCTGCTGCGCTGGTCTTGCGGGCGGAGCTTGTTGCCTCTGCTGCGCCGGCTGTGGCGCTCTGGCTGGCGGAGCTTGCTGTTTCTGTTGTTGTTGCGGCGGCGCCTTTTCCTGTTGCTTCTCTTCGCTGCGCTGTGCGAACGCACTGGCCGAAGCGCCGAAAATCAATGCCATCAATATAGATGTTCCGATAGCTTTATTTACCTTCAATGTGGGTTGCCTCCATCACGACCCATGCTATTGGGTCTCGCGATGGATTACTGTCCCCTATCGGACAGTACGAAGTGGGTGATGTACCGTAACTAAGCCAATTTCGTGGAGAGGCTCGCACGGAGCCTAGTTTTTCGACCCTCAACCGGGCTTAAAGCTGGGCACCACTTCGCTGGCACGAAATAACCGAACCGATGGGCGCTTCGTAACCGCGGCCAACTCCGATGAGATTGCTTCAATCTTGGTTTTGTCGAAGCCGATGGATGCAATCTTCACGATTCCGTCCGCGCCAATTAGAAATATGGAAGGAACATTCGTGAGCCCGTAAAGATTGGAAGCCGTGTAGCTCTCGTCGTCCAGCAGGGCGGGGAAGGTGACACCATATTCCTGGCAAAACTCGCGCGTATCCAGCGCGTCGTCCTGCGAAATCGCAAGAAACGTGGTTGCGCTTGCGCCGTACGTTTTGAACAAGCGCTCGATAAATGGAAATGTGAACTGACACACCGGGCAGGAAATCTTGAAGAACGCCGCGATTACCGGCCCCTTGCTGAATTCCTCCGCGAGCGAATATCCATTTCCCGCGGCGTCACGTAGATCGAACAGCGGCGCTTTGTCGCCCGCTTGGATCGTGATTTTGCCGTCCCGAGATTTAGACACGCCGCGCCTCGCAATCGCGATTCAAATGTTACCGCAGCGCAACTGTACATGCCAACTGAACCGCACGTGCCAATCAACGTACGCGCAAAACGCGCACCGAATCTCGCTGGTAATTCTTTGCGGCATTGTTTATGCTCCCGCCGCCGGTCGAAGATATCAGGTCAATCCGTGGCAAACTGGATCGAAGTCCAAGATTACGTTTATCCGCAAGGCTTCACGGCGGATGCTCCGCAGCGCGCTCGATGATATTGCGAGCAGGTGGAGGCGAATCGGGTGATTTACTTTCCGCGCTCGCCGATTGAATTTTCCGACGCCGATCGCGAATTCCTGGTCTCCCAGCACCGTGCAGATTCCGTCGTTCACAAAAATGTTTCATACTGGCCCGCTGAAGATAAGCTACGAGGCTTTGAGGGTTCTCCTGAAGTCTTGGAACGCCTCACCGGCGTAATGCGAAATTATTCGCAGCAGGTCGTGAACTTCTTGCGTAAGTTCCTCGCTCCGTACGACGCTGGATACAAGCTGGATTTCGCCAGTTTTCGACCGAGGGAAGAAGGCCGCGCGCTGGCCTCCGCCACCCGCTAGTCACAGAGTATTCATCGTACACTCACAGAATACGCCCGCCACTGTGTTGACACGCGGCGCCTCGCAGCAGCAGAATCCTTCTCCACCGATGTTTCACGCTGGGAACACGCTGAGAAGGCCCTTGCGCCAAACAGGAAACTTCCAGGAGGCCGTTATGACAAACGCAGTGAATCCGATTCCGCAGAATTTTCATACCGTCACACCGAATCTGGTATTTCGTGATGCAGCGGGCGCGATAGACTTTTACAAGAAGGTGTTCGGCGCGGTTGAACTCGTGCGCATGCCCGGACCGAACAATAAAGTGATGCACGCTGAAGTAAAGATCGGCGACTCCGTGGTTTTCATCACGGACACCGTCACTGATAAAGCTCCAGCCGTCTCAACTCCCACTCATTTTATTCCTCAATACTTACATTTGTATGTGGAAGATGTGGACGCGACATTCAAGCGCGCGGTCGAAGCTGGCGTAAAGGTTGACATGCCTCTCGAAGACATGTTCTGGGGCGACCGCTACGGAAAATTCACCGATCCGTTTGGCCAGCAATGGAGCGTGGCAAGCCATAAGGAAGACGTTGCGCCGGACGAGATGAAGCGCCGCATGCAAGCACTGTTCGCCAAGTCGGCGGGACAAAACTAGAACGAACCGGCCGGCGGGACGCAGCGTGCTTGCTGAATGAAATGTCAGATAAACCTGTTTAGTGAATGTGTTTCGTCTTGCGGGACATGAAATCCATCAGAAGATACTGACCGATATTGTATGGCGTGGTGAAATACGCTTTGCCGCGGCACATCTGTGCAACTTTCTGCACGAATTGCACCAGCGCGTAATCGCTCGCCAGCATAAATGTATTAATCAGAATTCCGGACTTCCGGCACTTACCAACTTCTTCGAGTGTTTGCGTTACGACCAGCGGATCCATGCCAAACGGATTTTTGTAGATGCGGCCGTCTTCGAGAGTCAGCGCGGTAGGTTTGCCGTCCGTGATCATCACGATTTGCTTCATGTCTTTTTTCTGGCGCGATAGAATCCGCCGCGCAAGCCGCAAACCTTCGCGCGTATTCGTGTAATGCGGACCCACCTGCACGCGGGCCAGTTCGCCGAGCGGAACTTCCTCGGCGCTATCGTGAAATAAAACCAGATTCAGCGAATCGCCGGGATACTGCGTGCGAATTAAATGCGCCAGCGCCATTGCGACGCGTTTGGCCGGCGTGAAGCGATCCTCGCCGTAAAGAATCATGCTGTGCGAGCAATCCAGCATCACCACCGTGGCGCACGAGCTTTGATATTCGCACTGGTGGACCATCAAGTCCTGGTAGTCAATTTCGATGGGCACGTGTGCGCCGTCGCGCCGCACGGCGTTGAAAAGTGTTGCGCTCACGTCAAGATTCAGCGTGTCGCCAAATTCGTATTCGCGCGAAACGCCCCCGGATTCGACGCCCGTGGACATGTCCCGCGTGTCGTGTCGTCCAAAACTGCTGCGGCCCAGTGAGCCGAGCAATTCCTGCAGCGCTTTGAATCCGAGAAAATCAATCGCCTTGTCGGTGATTTCAAATCGCGCGTTTGTTTCCTGATCGCGCGGATCGTCCGCTTGTCCACGCGGAGTTTTTTCCGGCGGCGCCGTAATCTGCGGAGGCTGCGAATTAATGTAGCCCTCTTCCGTGAGCCGCTCGATCAGCCGGTCCAGCATTTTCTGAACTTCTTCGCTCTCCGCGCCCTGCTCCGTCATCTTTTCCATCAGGTCATCGGGCAGAAGATCGCCTTCTTCCAGCGCGCGCAGAATTGCCTGACGCAGTTGCTCCATCGTTTTCTGCGGATCCATTTCCGAAATTCCGTAGAACTGCGAATCGTATCCGCTTTGCAGAAGGAAATCCGAAAGCTTGTTGACCAGCTCATTCAGGTCAACGTCGTCAGCCGGCTCGCCCGTGTATTTGGAATAGCGTGTGTATTTCACAGTTAGCTTTCGCGTTCTTGATTCTTTTTGCCCAGCCTAATTAAATTGCCGCCGAGGCGGCCGATTCGCCGGTTCGCGCGGTTCCGGTACCTTCGGGCGCTCTGCGAAAAATCCGCGCTCCTCGCTGCGGCTCACACGCTTGTGCGCCCACAAGCCTTCCAGAATAAACTCGCCGGCAGCGGCTACAAGTCCAGCGCCATCCTTACCGTTTGCTCCGACGCGATCGATATTTTCCAGCAACCCTTGAATCTTCCGAAGCTGACGCACCACCTCTTCGGATGACGAAGTGTCGGAAACTTTCAGTTCGCCGCCCATCTCAAACCACTTAATCACATTCTGGAAATCGGCGTCCTTCATGTGACGCGAAAAAACTCTTCCCACCGCACCACGCACCAAATCTCGCGCAATTGTTTCCGCGCCCTTCAGTTCGCCTTCGTATTCAAGTTCGAGCTTGCCTGTTAGCGCGGGGAGCGCCGAATAAACGTCGGAGACGCGCGCCACCGCCGGATCTTCTCCGTTCCGCACCGCGCGCTGCTCGGAGTTGCTGACGACAGTTTCTAAACACGCGATCGGCAGGCGCTGGCTCACGCCCGAGCGCTTGTCGATCCGCTTATCCTCACGCGCCAGAAAAGCAATTTCCTCCACAATTTCGCTCAGATAATTCGGAACAACGGTTTTTCGCCCGTGGCGTTCCACCCACGCTTCCTGAGCGGTAATCGCCATGCCTTCCTCGACCGTCGCCGGATAGTGCGTGCGAATTTCCGCGCCGACGCGATCCTTCAGCGGCGTCACAATTTTCCCGCGTGCGGTGTAATCCTCGGGATTGGCAGTGAACACGAGCAGCACATCCAGCGGTAACCGAACCGGATAGCCTCTTATCTGAATGTCACCTTCCTGCATGATGTTGAATAGTCCCACTTGGATTTTTCCGGAAAGGTCGGGCAACTCGTTGATGGCGAAAATTCCGCGATTCGCCCGCGGCAATAATCCGTAATGAATCGTAAGCTCGTCGCTCAAATCCCGTCCGGCGCGCGCAGCTTTTATCGGATCCACGTCTCCAATGATGTCCGCAATCGTTACGTCCGGCGTGGCGAGTTTTTCCACGAAGCGTTGATCGCGCGAAAGCCATGCGATGGGCGTCTCGTCGCCGGATTCGGCGACGCGTTCGCGGCAGGTGCGGCACAGTGGACGCAGGGGATGATCGTGAATTTCGCAGCCCGAAACGTAAGGGATTTCAGCATCCAGAAGTTGCACCAACCCGCGAAGAATCCGGCTTTTCGCCTGTCCACGCAAACCCAGCAAAATAAAATTGTGGCGCGAAAGAATCGCATTCACAACTTGCGGGATCACGGTTTCTTCGTATCCGTGAATGCCCGGAAATAAAGTCTGCTTGCGCTCGATTGCGCACAGCAGGTTCTCGCGCATCTCTTCCTTTACGGAACGCGCGGCTTTGCGTGCATCAAATTGAGAACTGCGTCGAAGCTGACCAAGATTTTCTGGCTTAGCGGTATTGGAAGTCATCGGGCCCCGGAGTTGTGCGTTCTTTCGCCGCTGAACGCATCTGCATCCATTATAGACGATTCGCGGTGCGGCGGGGTTAGTCGCCGCGCCTGAACAAAATAAATTGCAGTTCTTTTTCGACTACGAAGGCAATTCTGCCAGCGCCTGTGACATTTCCGCACTCGCGTGCTGATCGCCGGTTCGCGCCGCCGCATCAATTCCTGCCGTCAATACGCGCCGTGCATCCGCAGGACGCATCAGACGCGCGTACAGCTGTCCAAGCTGAAAGTATCCCGTAACGTAATCTGGATGCTTCGCGAGCAACGCACCAAAGTGCGAGAGCGCCGCGTCATTATCGCGAAGATTCGCGCATTCCAGCGCCAGTCCGTATTGCGCGAACGCATCGCTCGGATGCGCCGCGAGGAATGCTTCCAATTTCTGCCGCCGTGAACTCGTAGGTTGGGTCATAGTAGGTGTCGCGGTATTATATGTGCTTGGCGCGCCGTCGCCAACTCGCGGGCCGCGATGAGTCGAATTGCCACACAAAGTATCGCTGACAAAAATTGAGGAGCTGCCGAATGGCCAAAGCTACACCGAAGAATAATCGCGAGAAGGAAGTGGAACTTGCGCGTCCTGGAAAGCCTGTCAGCGCATCGCGCTCGGAAATGACGGAAGTCGTTCTACCGCAGGACGCGAATCCGCTCGGCAACATTCTAGGCGGACGCGTAATGCATTTGATGGACATCGCGGCGGCAATCGCAGCGCACCGCCACAGCAACAGTTACGTCGTCACCGCGAGCGTGGACTACGTGGATTTCCGCAATCCCATTCGCGTTGGCGAGCTCATCATTCTGAAATCCAGCGTGAACCGCGTGTTTCACACGTCCATGGAAGTGGGCGTGAAAATATTTTCAGAAAATACTTTGACGGGTGAACGCAAACACACCACCAGCGCCTACGTCACTTTTGTTGCGATTGACGAAAATCGGCAGCCGCACGTCGTGGCCCCATTGATTTTGCACTCGAAAGACGATAAGCGCCGATTTCGCCAGGCTGGCGAGCGCCGCCGCATACGTTTGGCGCAGCGATTCCGCCACCAGAGTTAAGCGCCGTCACTCAAATACGTTTCCACTTCGTCCGCCACACGAAAAGCACGTTCAACGCACGCGCCCATCGATGGCCCATCCAAATAATTTCCCGCCAGATAAAGTCCGGGTGTTGCGTCGCATGTCCATCTCAGTTCGGCCAAAATGCGTCCATGTCCCAGGTTGTACTGCGGAATCGCGCGCTGATAAACGTGCACGTGCCGCGCGATGGGTTCCTCATTAATATTCAGCACGCGCTCAAGATCTTCGTGTACCGCTGATGCGATCCGCTCCTCCCCCCACGTGCACATTTCCGGATTCATCGCGCCACCCGCGAAGCTCGTAAGCAGCACATGTCCCTCCGGCGCGCGCCCGGGAAACAGCGACGAATTCCACACGCATCCGAGCACGCGCAGCCCTTCCGCGCGCGGCACCAGAAATCCAAATCCATCCAACATGCGGCCAACGGATTCGCGCCGGAATCCCGCCGAAACGACAGCCACCGGCGCATAAGAAATCCGTGCGAAGCTTTTCGTGAACTGTTCCGATGACGGCGCAAGCATCGCTCCCGCGGCCGCAGTTTCTGTTGCGCAAATCACCGCGCTCGCGGCAAGCCATTCACTCCGCCGCGCAGCGCCACTATCGCCGCCAAATGTGCAGCGAACGTCAAATCTCTCCTTATCCGCTGATGTATTTCTTATAACCGCGTCCACGCCAACGCCACGCTTTGCGGAATCTCCAAGCTGCGCTCCCAACGCGTCAAACAGCGAGCCGATTCCGTGCTCCAACGAACATATTCCGCGCACCGCGCTAACGCCAGGATTCTTCGGCCGCTGACGCATCTTACGAATCGCGCCGCGCAGCAAACTCCCGTGATTCTCTTCCCATTCGTGCACCTGCGGAAACGCGCTACGCAGACTGAGTTTCTCCGGATCCCCTGCATAAACGCCGGAAACGAATGGCCCTGCAAAATTATCGAGCAAGCTATTTCCGAATTTCCGCCGCACGAACGCCGCAATCGATTCATCTTCACTCGGAGGATGCGTCCGCCGAAGCGACTCAGTCAACAGATTCCATTTCGTGCGCGCATCCAGCAGGGAAGTAGTCAGCAGGGAGAATGGCGACATTGGAGCAGCCACAAGCTTGCCGCCAACATAAATGTATCGAGGCATGCGAGGTGCCGCGCGAAGTAATTCGCCGCTCAAGCCGACTGCATCAATCAATTCGTCCAGCGGCGGCGTGATCGTAAAACTCTGCGGCCCGCGCTCAAACAGAAATCCATCCTGATGGATCGACTGAACAACGCCGCCGAAGCGATCCGATTTTTCCAGCAGCAGATACGGAATCCCCCGTTGCTTCAGCCGAAACGCGCAAGCCAATCCGGAAATGCCGCCGCCGATAACGATGACAGGCGCGGAAATTGTTTTGGCGTCAGGCATTTCGCGAATAAACTGAAAGTCTCAAAGTGTTTTGGAAAATAACGGGCGGCTATCCAGCTTTTGTTTTTCAAGATAAGCGTCGAACACCATCGCAATATTACGAATAAAAATCCTGCCCAGCCACGTAACACTAATTTCGTCCAGGTTGAGCTGCACAAGCCCGTCGGCCGCAAAACTTTCCAGATGCCCAAGCTCTGCCGCAAAGTAATCGTCAAAATCGATTCCGAATTCCCGCGCGATTTCCGATTTGCGAATCAGCGTGTGGCACAGCAATCGGTTGATGACTGTGCGCCGCAGCACATCATCATTGTTCAAATGATATCCGCGCATCGTCGCCAGTCCGCCGCGCTTAATCGCCGCGCCGTATCCCGCAACATCGCGAATGTTTTGTCCGTAGGCCCGCCCAATCGCGCTAATCGCGCTGACGCCCATGCCATAGAGGTCCGCGCCGGCCTTCGTCGTGTATCCCTGAAAATTGCGATGCAGCGTGCGGCTCTGTTGCGCGATAGCCAGCTCGTCCCCGGGTCGCGCGAAATGATCCATGCCGATATACAAATATCCAGCATCCAGAAACGTTTGCAGCCCGGCGCAGAAAATCCGGAATTTCTCCATGCCCTCCGGCAAATGAGTTTGAAACGCGCCTTGCTGTTTTTTCAGCCACGGCACGTGCGCATAGCTGAACATCGCCACGCGATCCGGAGCCAGTGTCAACACTTGCGCCACGGTTGCGCGGAAACGGTCCGCGTTCTGATACGGCAGCCCGTAAATCAAATCCACATTGATCGAATCAAATCCCAGCGCCCGCGCATGCGCGATCATGTCTCGCGTCGCTTCGTAAGGCTGCACGCGATGAATTGCCTGCTGCACTTCCGGATGAAAATCCTGAATCCCCATACTCAACCGATTAAATCCCAGCCACCGCAAAGTTTCCAAGTGTTCGCGCGAAGTCACGCGTGGATCCACTTCAATTCCAATTTCCGCGTCGGCCGCGAACGTAAAACGCTCCCGCGCGTATCCGAAAAGCTGCTCCATCTGCGGTGGCGTCAAATATGTCGGAGTCCCTCCGCCCCAATGAAATTGCACCACGGAACGCGTTTGCGAAACGTGCCGCGCCACGCGCTCAATCTCCTGCTCTAGCGTCGCTAAATACGGCGGCACAACCGAATGATCCTTCGTAATTACCACATTGCACGCGCAAAAAAGACAGAGGCTCTCGCAGTAGGGAAGATGCATGTAGAGCGAAAGCGGCGTACCCGCCGCATCCGCCTCACCGTACGCGCGCTCCAAATCGCTCGGACCAAAATCGTCCTTCCACGCCGGCGCGGTCGGATAGCTCGTGTACCGCGGCCCCGGCGTGTTGTACTTCGCCAGAAACTCTTCCGAAATCCGGAAGTTTTCCGTCGCAATATTGAATTCCGCGTTAGGCTCAGCCATGTTGTTGTTCTTCGGAATGACGGTGCTGTTGATTTTCTTCCTCTTCTCCAATATTCGCCTTGCCTGCCGACCACCCCTGCCCAGCCCGCACAAACGCTAACGCGTTCTCCACCGGCGTCGTCGGCAGAATCCCATGTCCCAAATTTAAAATATGTCCCTTCCCGCCAGTTGCCACTAGCGCCTCTCCAACCGCCCGCACTACATCATCTTCCTTTCCAAGCATCACGCACGGATCAACATTTCCCTGCAACGCGATATCCGCCCCAATCTCGCGCCGCAACTCCGCCAAATCCACGCGCCAATCAACGCTCAGCACGGTCGCTCCTGACTTCGACGCATCCCTTAACAAATGTCCCGTTGCCTTACTATACAAAATCACCGGTGTGACATAGTTGTTCGCTTCATTCAGCGCAATATCCATTTCCCCAATCAAAAGCTGTGTAGCCGGCAACGCAAATTCCCGATATTCTGGCGCCGCAAGCTCTCCCGCCCAGGTATCAAACAGTTGCACTGCCGCAACTCCCGCCGCAATCTGCGCCTTCAAATATCCCGCCGTCACCCGCGCAATCTTTTCCAGTAGCCTCCGAAAAAGTTTCGGCTTATTGAACATCATCGTCTTCGTCGCCGGAAATCCTTCGCGTCCGCGGCCATCCACCAAATAACACGCCAGCGTCCACGGTGCCGCGGCAAATCCCAGCACCGGCACATCCGGCCCGAGTTCGCGGCACAGCAATCGAATCGTTTCGCCAACGAACCGCGTTTCCACTTCCGGGTCGAAATCCCGCAGCGCGTCCACTTCCGCCGACCCGCGCACCGGCTGCGGCAGCACCGGCCCACCGTCTGTCAGCTCCAAGCTCAATCCCATCGCCTCGGCGGGAATCAAAATATCCGAAAACATGATGACGGCGTCCACGCCCAGCCGCCGCCATGGCTGCAACGAAACTTCCGCCGCAAGCTCCGGCGTCTTCGCCACTTCCAGAAACGCGTGCTGCTTCCGCACTTCGCGATACTCCGGCAAATATCGTCCCGCCTGCCGCATGATCCACACCGGCGCACGCGGCACCGGCTCGCATCGACACGCCCGCAGAAACAATTCTTTCCTGTTCACGGCGTTGTCAGTGCTAACAGTTCCGCGCGCCGCAGAGCTCCCGAATTTTTCTTCAACGGTCATATATAAGGTTGAGCCCCAATCATATCAGAAGCCTCGCACCGGCTGCCCTGATGTCTCCCAGATGAAACGCCGTCCCCCCCAATCGCCGCAACTAATTGTCGCGACTGTACTTATAGCGTCAGGTCTTATTCCCCTCCGAAATACGCCATAGCCTGTATTGAGCAAAAAGGTTGCCCGGCGTACAACTCACACTGGAGCCCGGTTTTTCCAACCGCGCAGAATTAACTGGGAACTTGCCGGTGCGTTGTTGGAGGCACACGTATTCTGCGAAAAAGGAGATACATAATGAAGCGATTCCTGGCAGTAGCAGCAGCCTTTTGTTTAATTTTCCTCACGTCGGTAACGGCGCCATCAGCGAACGCGCAAAACGGCGACCGCAAGACGGTTGTCACTTTCAGTGAGCTGGTTGAAATTCCGGGCGGCACAGTTTTGCCCGCAGGCACTTACTTCTTCAAACTATTGAATCAGGATTCCGGCCGCTGGGTCGTTCAGATCTTCGATAAGAATCAGACCCACACCTACGCGACACTCATCACCGTCCAGGATTTCCGTTATCACCCGACCGACAAAGTCGTCATGACCTTTGCCGAACGCGCCGCCGGCGAACCTCCTGCAATTAAGGAATGGTTTTTCTCCCGGCGAAAACTTTGACCGCCAATTTGTTTATCCAAAGAACCGCGCGCTTCAACTCGCGAAACAGGTAAACGCGCCGGTCTTTCAATGTCCAGTGACACTTCCGCCACTCTTCAGGGCGACACGGTCACCGACACGCAGACCTCCGAGTTCGTAAAGACTCCGGTCACCGCGTATTCCGCTACCGGCGAAGAGGTAGCCCCGAATACCTTCGTGCAGACGGAAGCGGCGCCAACTCCCGTTGCAACTCCGGCACCGGTTCAGGAGACGCCTGCCACCGATTTGCCGTTGCCTAAGACCGCAAGTTCAGTTCCTTTGATAGGACTGATTGGCTTGATCGCAATGGTTGCAGCATTTGGTCTCGCGGTGCGCGCAAAGCGTTCCGCGTAAAAGATCCTCGCATGCTTGCGCGGACGTCTGAGTCCGCGCAAGCGTGCTGCGGACTTAGTTGTGTTCTCCCGCAACGCTTTCTTGGTCCGCGGGTTCGACACGCGCGGCCACCGCAGGTTAGACTTTTACAATATGGAAACCAGCACCATGAAGGTTCACTTTTCCATCGTCGGTTGCCTGGTTGTAATTTTTCTCGCCGCCGTTCCGCGCGCGATTCAGGCGCAAACTGTCCCGGCCCCGCCGCCGGACCGAAATCCGTCCTCCATCAAAATGACCGTCGGCCTCGTCGTCCTTCACGCCACTACCGAAAATAAAAAAGGTGTTTCCGTTTCCGGTCTCGACAAAGGTAATTTCCAGGTTTTCGAAGATGGCGTCGCACAGCGCATCGAACATTTCAGTCACGAAGATATTCCCGTCACCGTGGGCCTTGTTGTGGACGGCAGCGGCACCATGCGCCCCAAGCGCGCCGACGTAATTTCCGCCGCCAGGACCTTCGTCCAATCCAGCAACGATAGAGATGAAATGTTCGTCGTGAATTTCAACGAGCACGTTTCCTTCGGCCTTCCTGAAGACATGCCGTTCACGAACAAAATCACTCCCATGCAGCTCGCCATTGAGCGCAGCCCCATCTCCGGCCAAACTGCTCTCTATGACGCGGTCTCCGTTGCGCTCGACCGTCTGAAACTCGGCAAGCACGACAAGAAAGTTCTCATCGTCATCAGCGATGGCGGCGACAACGCCAGCAAGCACAGCAATCTGAAACAAATCATGACGCAAGCCGTCGAATCCAACGCCGTCATTTACGCCATCGGCCTGTTCGACGAATCCGACGTGGATCGCAATCCCGGCGTCCTCAAGCAATTGGCCCGCGCCACTGGCGGCGAATTTTTTCAGCCCGAAAAAATCGACGACGTTATTCCTCTCTGCGCGCAAATCGCTCGCGACATTCGCAACCAGTACACCATCGCCTACACGCCCACGAACGCCGCCGCCGACGGCGCCTATCGCGCCATCCAGGTGAAAGCCAAAGCGCCCGGATTCAATCGCCTCACAGTTCGCACGCGTCCCGGATATTACGCGCCCGGAGAGAAGCCTCCATCCACCCCGGCAAAATCCTCAACGCCGAAATCCGCGCTGGCTCCATCCGCGCCGTTGCATCTATCGACGGCCCATTCCGAAGTGCAGCATGGTCCTCTATCGTGACGCTTCGCGTCGAGCACCGTATTTCCGCCGCGGAGCCCAGCTCTTCGCTCGCGACGATGCCGTCGCCAGCGCATTTGTCTTCGTCCGCAAATTCCCGGCCGCGATCCAACTGGTTCGTCCGTTGGACCGCCCCGCTCGTCCTGTTTCTCGTTGGCTGTTTCGCTCTCGGCTATTACGCCTACGCCATCCTCGACGCCCGTTTTTTCCAGGACGATCAATCGCGCCAGTTCGATCAAGCGTTGCAGGACGCACACAACAAGTCGTCAGCCGCGCTCGCAGCAAATCGATCTCCCGCAGACGAGTTGCGCGACGAAGCCGCAGCCGAACTCAAAGCCCGCGGTTCAAACACATCGAATTTCGGCGGAACACGTGACGCATCCGCATCGCCGGACTGGTTGTCGAAGCCGTCTTCAACAGCAGTGATGCCATCCTTCAACGAATCCGCCGCCGCAACTAATCCAACGCTCTCGTCAGGCGGCCCCGCGGCAAACACAACGTTAGGCCGCATCGAAATCCCCGTCCTCAGCCTAAGCGCCATGATTCAAGAGGGCACCGGCGCGCGCACCTTGCAACGCGGAGTCGGCCACATCACCGGCACCGCTCCCGTTGGCCACTCCGGTAACGTCGGCCTCGCCGCGCATCGAGACACTTTCTTCCGCAAACTCCGCAACATTCACGAAGGCGACGAAATCACGCTCACCACTCTCGCCGGTACCTTCCTCTATCGCGTTGACCTGATCTCCGTCGTCGAGCCGGAAGACTCCAGCGTCCTCCGCAATTCCACCGAAAATATTATCACGCTGGTGACCTGCTATCCCTTCAGCTACGTCGGCCCAGCCCCAAAACGCTTCATAGTCCGCGCGAAACAACTTCCGTCCGCCGAATTATTACGCCGCGCTTCTTCTAATTTCCTTAATGCCATGCCCTAGATGACGCCGCAGAAGAGTCCGGAGCGTCACTCCATCCGCATATCCGACGCGCGCAGCAATCTCTTCCGCGCTCTCATCCGTTGTCTTCAGCAAATGCACAGCGCGCTCCACGCGCAACTCCTAGAAATACGATAGCGGCGATTTTCCCAGCACGGCTTGCATTCGCTGAGCCAGCGTTCTCTTGCTCGATCCGGTCGCTTCCGCGGCATCGTCGAGCGAAAACCCGCGCGTAAGCCGGCCTCGTGCCCAGCGCTCGAATCGCTCCACCAGCGGATCAGAGTGGGCAAAATGATCCACAAGAATGTAGGCCGATTGCGACGGCCGTGAATCCACAACCAGATATTTCGCGGTCAATGCGACAAGTCTCGGACTCTTCTGTCTGATGAGCCAGAGCGCCAGGTCCATGTGACTTAGCGCCACTCCGGCCGTAACGAACTTCCCTGATTTTATGATTATCCGCGATTCATCCAGATGCACCTTCGGATATCTTTGCCGAAATAGCGGAGCCAGCCACCACGTCGTGGTCGATTCCTGGTGATCCAGCAGTCCGGATTCCGCGACCACAAAGGTCCCCACGCACGCTGCCGCCGTGCCCGCTCCTCGCTGCGCCTAGGAGCGCAGCGCACTGCCGGCATTGCTCACATCGGATCTCGCCAGAGCTGCCTCCAGCGGCCCGGGCATCTTGAATCCGATTGCAGGAACCACCACCCAATCGGGAACGATCCGCATTGGCGCGGCAGTAACTGGCACGATCAGCCCTTGCGATGTTTTGACCGCTTTGCGCATTCCGGCGATCGTGACCTCGAAGCGCGGCGAAGCCAGTCCGGACATTTCCGCGAGTTCGTTCGCGGTCTCAAATGCATCCAGCACGGTCGCCAAACCCGTATCAAAAACTCCGTCCAGCGTCAGCACGTAAATTCTTATGGCAAGTATGAGATCAAAATTGGCGGTCTTGCCAATGGCAAATCGCGGGTGTGGCGAGCTATCCTGTTTGCGCTTGAACCAATTCCACCAAGGAGAAATTCGATGCTCAAAGTCGCATTATTCGCACGTTTGGAAGCCAAACCCGAAAAAGAAAACGAGGTTGCCAAGTTCCTGGAAACTGGACTGGCCCTCGCCAATCAAGAAGTCACAACGCCAATATGGTTCGCGCTACGTTTGGGGCCCACGACGTTCTGCGTATTCGACGCCTTCACCGACGAAAGCGGACGCAAGGCTCATCTCAACGGTCCCATCGCCCATGGGCTCATGGCGAAGGCTCCCGAGCTTTTCTCCAAACCGCCTGCAATCGAACAGATCGACGTTCTAGGCGTAAAGCTTCCCAAATAACAAAGTTGTCCCGAGAAACTCACCCGCGACAGCCCTCTGTAGCCCACGGCGCCCCAGCGCTTTCATACGGGGGCCCTAAGGTTTTGCCGCTTTTTCCTTTGTCCTTCTGTCATTCGTTCCAGCCTTGCAGGTTTTCCACAGCCTTCAGATTTTTCCACAGCCTGAACGTTCGATTTCCATTGTCCCCGGCTCGGGATGGCCTAAGATAAAATTGCACCATTAAAGGAGGCAAGAGAAGGTTTAGGAGGTAACCAGAGATGGCACAACCAAAAGCGGCCCGAATCACCTGTAGAGTATGCGACGGTTGGTACGATTCGGATCGCGAATTGCGCGACCACATGCAGGCGGCTCATCGCAGATTCATCTCCGAACCAAGCGGTTCCCAGTATGGCGGTACACAATCAGAAAACCTCAAAAGTGAACCGCGCGCGCCAAACGAAGAATCGACCAATAGGGAATCGAGTCCAAGCCCGCTTCAACCGGGAAGCTCTGGACGCCGTTAGCCGAACACCACGGGAACCGACGGTTCCATCGTAGCTGGACAGCCGCGGATTCGGGCGGAATGACCTAGTTCTTGATCCGCCCACCCGAAGTTTGTCCCCGCAGGCGAACGCGCATCGCTAGAATTTCTATTCGAACTCCTTTCCACACCTTTTCCACCAACAATTTAGTACCAGGTACCAAATTCCGATTGACACCGATGTACCCATATGGTAATATAGGTTGCAGACTAGGACGATCAATTCGAATAGATGTTCCCAAAATGGGAATCGCCCTCCTGCCGGACCCAAAAATCCATTGATTTGAAGCCTTTCCGTAAGAATATCAAAACACGGGACTTTAAGTCCTTTTGATCGATATACCTAGCAGTCGTTTAGGAGGCAATTTGTAACTGATTGAATTTAAAGGACATTGTTAAACAATAAGTAATTCCATGAGTCCTTTGTTTTGATATTGCTCCAACGATCGCACCTCTTAAGTCTTTTAGTTTGATATCGACGCAAAAACATAGGGGAGCGGGTCGGTACGGAGGGCTCGAGCTTTGAGTTACACAGGCTTCAGCCTGGCGGCTTTGCTCGCTAGCCAACGCAACTAACCACAGGCTGAAGCCTGTGTTACTAGCAGGCTCGGCCCAGG
>OBLU010000086.1_pt1 | contig 81709 bp, 80 predicted proteins | sample 1518681 | NCBI WGS metagenome assembly OBLU01 (sample SAMEA3539304, study PRJEB22396) | soil metagenome | biome: tundra; feature: field; material: soil | place: USA | collected 2010-05 | depth 0.15 m | reverse complement strand
CGTTGATCACCGGTAGCTTAACGCCATCCGTGATCGGGGATCGACCTTCTCATCCTATCTACCGGGTGGAGCGAACCAGTTCCCGGGCGGGAGTTGCACCCGCTGAAGTCCAGCGCCTTTTCACGGCGCACTTTTTCGTCAACTATCGGAAGCCACACGTGGAACTGCATTGCCCTGGGATAGTTTCAAAAGTGGAAAATTAGATCGCTCGCCACCGTAAGCTGATTATGCCGTCGACCGTTGTCGTAAGCCTTCTGATCCCAGGCACGCTCGAAACGTAATTCCGGACGCAGTTGGACCGTTGTGCCGATCCAATGACACCACGTGATCGTGTTCTCTGAGTATCTGGTCGCGTAGCCCGTACGCTGGCCTTTCTTGCCGTTGAGAAAGTCACTGCGAAACGACAGGAAGTCATGCGGCGAGAGTTCCTTCTGCAGGAAATTGACCACGGCATATTCGGGAGCGGTGCAACGCTGTTCCCCCGGCAGGCAGTACGCGGCATTGGCGCCTGTTTCCGGCTGAATATTGCCTCCCATGGCGGGCACGTCGCGCTCATACATGTACCAGGCCTCGGTCGCCATATGCACCGTTTTCGAGAATTTGTGATACCAGGTGGCATCATATTGCTGCAGATTGTTGTAAGCGTACTTGCCGTCATTGATCCCGTTCGCGCAGATGTAAATATTGTCATTCACCGACCTGGTCGTATAGCTCAGGCAGCCGGTACCGGAAGGCTTCGCATCCGGCGTCCACAAGGCAACATCGTGGCCGCCGGTAATGCCGAGTTGCACCAGCCACTGGTCGTTCAGCTTAACCGTCGCAATCAAGCCTGTGTCGGTAAACGGGTCGATCGCATAAAGCAGCGAGTGGCTGAAGATGTAGTTGTTCGGCGCCAGTTGGGCCTCGATGCCAGGGATGGAGATGAAGCGGCCTAGCCTTAGATTCATTCCCTGCGCAACTTGCGGAACGTAAACATCGACATATTCGAGGGTAGGATCAAAGCCATATTGACGATGATCGTTCAGCAACTGGCCGCTCAGGTAGCCCTTCCCGGTCGTGTAGCGGTAATCCGTGCCGTAGAGGGCGGTGAGGTGGTAGCCCCAGTCGATGTGATCGCGTTGCACGGAATCCGGCAGCCGCTCGGCGTAGAGGACGAATTGGTTCAGCTCAAAACGATTCGAGTAGACATCGTTCGCTTCGGGTCCATTACTATGCGCGGAGTCGCTGAAGTTCACAGTCGGATCGAGCCATCCATAGATCTTCGTTCGGCTGCGGGCCTGGTTGATGGCGGTCATGAGCGGATAGCTATTCGTGTCCGGCTCGCCAATCACCGGCGAACCGCCATAAGACCAATCTGAATTGGGAAATGGCGGCGAATCGAGCGGCGACGGAAGGCCGCGGCGCGCTGGGGACGGGGCCGGCGAGGAAGCAACCGTCGGCGACCAGTCCTGACGGTAAAACTCCGCCCAGCGGGCAAAGAAGCCCTTCGGCTCGGGGATGCTCGGCTTCGCAGCGTCAGGCAGCGGAGAGGTCTCTCGGTCTGGCCGTTGCGCCTGAGAAAGACCGCAAGATAGGAGCACGACGCCTGCGAATAGAAAGAATAAGTATTGGCAGCGGGAATTGTTCTTTGGAGGCATGAAGTGTGGGGCCACCTAAGTCTACAAGCTCCCGCTTCAATCCTTGTTCGTTGATGCCGAAGTAGCCCAGCGTGAGCTGCGGCGTTACAACATTCTTCTAGACGTCAAGCGGCGACATGGTCGGATGACGGGCAAATCGGAAATAATCCACAACTGAAAAGCCACGCTGGGAGAGGAGTTTGGATTGTTGACGTTACCAAGCGATTACACGTTTTGACCGCTGGTCATTGAGTGCTATGGCGATATTTCAACAGTTGGACGCAAGGCGGTAGACTGTTTTCCTCCAAAGTTGCCACTTTCCCATGACGAAACAAGAGAAGAACCACCTCTCTGCTGTCCTGCGTGCCACTGAATACTTGTTCCTTGAAAACATCGCTCTGAAGTTGGTCCTTGAGCACCGCAAGGTCGACAATTGGCAAAAGCTGCTGGAGCGTCTTGTCGCAGACAGGGAGATGCTGGCAGGTGTCCGACTGAAATTCAGGGATATCTATCAGGAACTGGAAGGATCGACCGATCCGTCGGCGGCGCTGGAAGCATTTCTGGGAGAACTCCCCACGCCGAAGAAGGCCCATTAGCCAGAGTGTAATCGCGATATTACGTCAACAATTCGTTATCCTGAGTGAGACCTAAACGGTTCCGAAAGGCATGACCAAAGAGAAAGTCGTCAGCTGCGAAGAACGAGACAGATTGTCGCTGGCTCGGCAGAGTGCACGGCGCGATCAGTTTGAACTTCAAGAAAAGTTAGGCCCCTCTTGGTGTCGCCCGATCATCACGTTTTCCGTCAAGCGAAGAATGAAATTCAACGCGCACGACGCAGAAGCCTCCATGCACTTCGACAACTCATGGATCATCAATCCAACCACCGTTGCTGGCAGTTTGTGAAATGGGATAGCGCGCCCATTGATCAGTCGACGCGTCAAATGACGAATTGCAACCCTTAAAGTTCCAGGCGATTTGGCTCAATCGAAGGTTGCGCGGCTATCGGCCAAATCCAGCCTGAGTTTTAGTGCCGGTGTGCGGGCGAGTCGCCCGCATGACAGTCGGTCGAGCCTGCCCTGAGCGAAGTCGAACGGATGCCGGCGCGAAGTCAGTGACCGGGCGCACGCGATTGCGTGATCGGACTGTGGGTCCGCGAAAAGGAACTGCCGTCATTTACGCCGATTCCCCTTCCCTGCTAACATCATTGGTTTACAACTCAAGCGTTAACCAAACCTGATCGCGCCTTCATAAATCTACGGAGGAAACATGGCAATCAAAGTTGGCATCAATGGCTTCGGAAGAATTGGCCGCAACGTGCTACGCGCTTCGCTCAAAGATTCAAACTTGGATTTCGTCGCGGTCAACGACCTGACGGATCCCAAAACCCTGGCCCATCTTCTGAAGTACGACTCGGTTCTGGGCAACCTTCCGAATCAAGTTTCGGCCGGCGCCGACAGCATTACGGTTGACGGCAAGACCATCAAGGTATTCAAAGAAAAGGATCCTGGCGCGCTGCCTTGGGACTCCGTGGGGGCGCAGGTCGTGATTGAGTCGACGGGCCGCTTCACCGATGCCAACGACGCCAAGAAGCACTTGCGCGGGCCAGTGAAGAAAGTCATCATCTCGGCTCCGGCGAAAAACGAGGACGTCACGCTGGTGCTGGGCGTAAACCACGAGAAATATGATGGAGCGAAGCATCACATCATTTCGAACGCCTCTTGCACTACAAACTGCCTGGCGCCGGTGGCGAAAGTTCTGAATGACGAGTTCAAGATCGTCAGCGGCACCATGACGACCATTCATTCCTACACCAACGACCAGGTCATCCTCGACTTCCCGCACAAGGATCTGCGGCGCGCGCGCGCGGCCGCACTTTCGATGATTCCGACCACGACCGGCGCCGCCAAGGCGCTGAAACTGGTGGTTCCGGAACTGGCTGGCAAACTCGACGGATTCTCCATGCGCGTACCCACGCCCAACGTTTCCGTGGTCGATCTGGTCGTCTGGGTGGAAAAGAAGACGACGAAAGAAGAAGTAAATGCGGTGCTAAAGAAGGCATCGGAGTCCGGGCCGTTGAAGGGCTATCTGGGCTACGAAGAGCACGAACTGGTGTCATCCGACTTCAAAGGCGACCCACGCTCTTCGATCGTGGACGCGCCCATGACACTGGTGGTGGGCGGCAATTGCGTCAAGGTCATCTCCTGGTACGACAACGAGTGGGGATACTCCTGCCGCGTCCGCGACCTGATCAACTACATAGCCGGTAAGGGCCTGTAAAATGGCGGAACCTGTCCTAACGTTGCAAAAAACGCGACGTTAGGATAGGGCACCCGCTACTTCTCAATTTCGCCTGCAAGAAGGACGACCAGCCATGTCCAAGCTTTCCATTCGTGATCTTCCGCTCAATGGCAATCGAATATTCATGCGCGTCGATTTCAACGTGCCGCTGGAGGACGGGCGCGTAATGGACGACACCCGCATCCGCGAAACGCTACCCACCATCGAGTACGCCCTGCGCCACGGAGCGCGCCTGATCCTGGCATCGCATTTGGGCCGGCCGAAAGGCAAGGCTAATCCGAAGATGAGCCTGAAACCTGTGGCCGAGCGGCTGCGCATGATGCTCGACAAGGAACTGGCACGCGGCGAAAACGTGGGCTTCTGTCCCGAGTGTGTTGGGCCTGAGGCTGAAGAGGTCGCAACTCAACTGGAAAAGGGCCAGACGCTCCTGCTCGAGAACCTGCGATTTCACGCTGAAGAAGAAGCGAACGATGAGAAGTTCGCCCGGCAACTGGCGAACCTGGCGGAGTACTACGTCAACGACGCGTTCGGTACGGCGCATCGTGCGCATGCATCGACCGTGGGGATGACCAAGTTCATGAAGCAATCCGCCGCCGGGTTGCTCATGGAAAAGGAACTGAAGTATCTGGGTAAGGCGCTCGAGCATCCAGAGGAACCGTTCGTCGCGATTCTTGGAGGCGCGAAAGTCGGCGACAAGATCGGCGTGATCCGGAATCTGATGAACAAAGTGAATTCGCTGATCATCGGCGGAGGAATGGCCTATACATTCCTCAAGGCGCAAGGACACGAGATCGGCAAGTCGCTGCTGGAAGCTGACAAAGTCGAACTGGCCAAACAATTACTAGCCGAAGCGAAGAAGCGGAATCTGAGATTTCTGTTGCCCGTCGATCACGTGGTGGCGATGAAACCGGAAGCCAATGCCGTGGTGCAGCAGATCGGTGAAGGCCAGCCCATTCCGCCCGACAAGATGGCGCTCGACATTGGACCGAAGACGATTGAATTGTTCTCTGAGGAGATTTCGCGGGCGCGGACGATTGTGTGGAACGGGCCGATGGGAGTGTTCGAGGTTCCGGGATTCTCGCGAGGGACATTCAAGATCGCACATGCGGTGGCGGAGAATGCCGGCGCTATTTCGATTGTAGGCGGCGGCGACTCGGTCGCGGCCGTGCACGCAGCCAACGTGGCCGATAAGATCACGCACATCTCCACTGGAGGCGGCGCGTCGCTGGAATTCCTGGAAGGAAAGAAGTTGCCGGGAGTTGAGGCCCTGACGAACAAAAAGTGACCGCTCAGGACATTGGCGTGCAAACCTTCACAGTTCGCCTTCTGCTCGACCACGGCAAAGCGATCGAGATCCACGGACCGACCGGCATCACAGAAGAAACCACCGACGCGATTGTGAACGCAGCGAATTCATCGCTTCTGGGCGGCGGCGGAGTCGACGGTGCCATACATCGCGCGGGAGGCCCGGCCATCCTTGCCGAATGCCGTGAAATCGTGAGCAAGATTGGAACGCTGCCGGCTGGGAAAGCGGTCATCACCACAGGCGGCCACCTAGCCGCAAAGCACGTAATTCACACAGTCGGTCCAATCTATCGCGGGGGCGAACGTGGGGAAGCTGAGACGTTGGCAAGCTGTCACCGCGAATCGGTTCGCCTTGCCGACGAGCACGGTCTCGCTTCCCTGGCATTTCCTGCGATCTCGACGGGCGCGTATGGATACCCTGTAACCAGCGCGGCGCCGACCGCGATTGCTGCCACGATCGAGGCTCTCGTGTCTGCAGAGCACGTGACGAAATGCCGCTTCGTGCTTTTCGATGTGTCAACTGGGCGCGCGTACCAACGCGCTGCCGAAAAACTTCATCGTTCGAATGCCACTTCCCCATTCAGAATTGAAAAGGCTCACTCATGAGAACAAAAGTAATGGCGGCTAATTGGAAGATGTACAAGACTCCTGACCAGACTCGTGACTTCTTTCGCGATTTTTTGCCACTCGTCTCCGGACACACACGCGACGAAATCGTGGTGTGCCCGCCGTTTCTGGACCTGCCCGCGGCGCTTGAGGCGGCCAAGGGATCGAACGTCGCGATCGGCGGACAGAACGTGCATTGGAAGGAAGAAGGTGCGTTCACGGGCGAGACTTCCGCGGCGCAGTTGCTCGCGCTGGGAGTGACGCACGTGATCATTGGCCATTCGGAACGGCGGCAGTACTTTGGCGAGACCGACGACACAGTCAATCTTCGCCTGAAAACCGCGTTGGAAGCGGGGCTCACCCCGATTTGCTGTGTGGGCGAAGTACTGCAAGAGCGCGAGGCCGGACTGACCGATGACGTTCTCCGCCGCCAGTGCGTGCGGGCATTCCACGCAGTCTCCGCGAAGAAGGCGGCAAAGCTCGTGGTCGCCTATGAGCCGGTGTGGGCGATCGGCACGGGGAAGACAGCGACTCCGGAACTGGCCGCCGAGGCCCATGCGGTGATCCGTGGCGAAGCGGCCGAGATTTTCGGTGAAGAGTTCGCCGGGAAGCTGCGCATTCTTTACGGCGGATCGGTAAAGCCGGAAAACGCCTCAGCGCTCATGTCGCAGGAGGACATTGATGGCGCGCTGATAGGCGGAGCGTCGCTCGATCCGAAGTCGTTCGCGGCGATCGTGAAGTACTGAGATCATGAGGACGTGGGTTCCCGGCGGAGCCCGTCCCCTTTTCAAGTCGCGCCATCCGTCGTGGCGCTATTCCACCCACAACGGTTTTCCGTCTGTCTTTCGGAGCGCCACCGTTTGGGTGCCGCGAATGATCGTGCGTGCGATCAGCGCTTCGTGGCCCCGGTAGATAATGCGGGAACCGATCACCTCGACTTGATCCCCTCGGAAGAACTGCCAGTGCTTACCGAGAAGAAACCGGCTGGGGCCACATGGACTTCCACCATGCCATTTTCGGTCGCCAGCGTCAGGTGGGTTCCTTCGTCTCCGCTGACCGGGCAGTAGAAATTTCTTACGTCTTCCACCACGCCGTGCAGCGTCACCTCCGCGACCGTGTCGTAGGCGGGAGGATGCCGTTGCGGACTGAGCAGCAGCACGACCAGAACTACCAATCCGACGCCCATCACGATCTGTGGAATTCGCATCGAGATTCTCCCTTCATCGGCATTCTGCAACGAAGGCGCTGGCTTAGGCCTTCCTTGCTGCGACGGAGTTCCGTGCCGCCATCGTAACTTTGGGCAGTTCAAACTTCAGGATCCCGGACTGCAGTTCAACCACCGCGCCATCGGGATCGACTTCCGAAGAAACATCGATCATCCGCAAGACCAGGTCGGGATAAAAATCGGCGGGTGGCGCTTCCGCCTCAGGCGCACCGCTCATCTGCTTTCTTCCCAAAATGGAGATTCGCTTCGGCTCGATGCTGACTTTGAGTTCGTTAGACCCGAAACCCAGGACATTGGCGCGAATGCTGAAGCGATCCGCGGACTCGGAAACCGCGATGGACACGGGACGCAGCAATTCCGACTCCGCCTGAAACCAGTCTTCCCAATCGTGGCCGTGTTCGCGGTTGCGCGTGTCGAACAGTTCGTAGGCTCTGCGGGCAACTGCCAACTGGATCTGTTGCATGTCCCACTGCAAAGCTTCTGGTTCAGAAGGCTGCAGAAGCGTAGCCCCGGGTCCGGCTTTCGGGCGCAATGTTTTTTTGGATTTCATAAATCCCTCTTTCGCGTGGTGCCGGTGAAAGGGATCGCTCAGCCTCTTGCCAGAAGGGGCGGGCGTCGGCAAAGCGAGCAGTTGTCAATGAGGCAGCTAGGCGGCTCGTAGTTCCGCACCTTGAATTCTCCTCGCTGTTTCCTCGATGTGCCGTGATTCAGATCACTGTAGCCGCGAAAGGGACACAGCATCATCTCGAGGAGAAGTGCAGTGATCCCAGTCACCGCCAGACCAGGCGATATCGGCCTACCATTTCCAGTCATAGAGCCATGTAAGTGGTCCCCTCAACGTTGTTCTTTCCACGCAGCGAGGAGGTCTTATGCCGCTGTCGAAGCTTCGCAAGTTTCTCGACTCTCACCACATCAAATACCTGGTCACTACACATTCCGTTGCCTACACCGCTCAGGGAATCGCCGCTCTGACGCATGTGTCGGGCAAGAAACTGGCAAAGACGGTGATTGTCAAAATTGATGGCATCCTGGCGATGGCGGTGGTTCCGGCATCGTTGCACCTTGACCTCGATCGACTGAGAGCCCTGACGGGCGCCCAGAGGGTCGAGATCGCTTCGGAGCGCGAGTTCAAAGACACCTTTCCCGATTGCGAGACGGGAGCGATGCCTCCGTTTGGGAATCTCTACGACATGTCGGTGTATGCGGACGCGAGCCTCGCCCAAAACGAAGAGTTCACCTTCAGCGCGGGCACGCATCGCGAACTGGTTCGCATGAACTGGGACGACATGGTGCGACTGGTCAACCCGCTGGTCGCTCACCTGACCCACGGCGGACCCGTGGTTGTCGCGGCTTAGAAGGCGGCTTTGTGACCAAGAAAACGCAAGTGCGGATGTAGCTGCGTCTATTTTCGTGCGATGGCCATCATGTGCGAACTTGCTCCCAGCACGGACGGTTCGCTCTCGATCTTGCGTACCGCGGCCAGCAGGCGTTCGCGTTGCTGTGGATTGTCCCACAGGTGTTCAAAGTCGCGGGCCAGCCAGCCCGGGCCTTCGATGGCTACCAACTCCAGCACTTGAAAACCGGCGCTCAGAAACTCGTGCGAGAGTTCTTCTGGGCGATGAAAGAAAGCGTCGGTGAAGTAGATGGGATTACCGGTGGAGTTGCGGTGCTGACCTTCTTCCAGATCGCGCGCCAGGATCGGGGCGAACACGGGGTCGTCGAAGAATCCACTCGAGAGCGAATCGAACAATGATGCGAAATGGCTGATGCCCGCGCCCCACACCAGGCCTCCCGGGCGGAGAACGCGGTGGGCTTCGCGCAGGCAGGCGAGCCGGTCTTCCCTTTCGACGAGATGATAGAGCGGACCCAGGAGCAGAACCGCATCCGCGGTAGCGTCGCCCTGGGCAGGTGGCGCGCATCTCCAACGTCCGCCGAGGCCAGCGGTTGTTCGGGCTGCTGAGAGGATGCCGCCCGCGCCTGCTCTACATGTTTAGGCACAGGATCGATCAGAAGCACTCGATAGCCGAGGGCCGCGAGCCAGCAAGCATAAGCTCCCGCGCCTCCGCCGGCATCGATGATGGTGGCTGGAGAAGGCGGCAGGTGGCGGAGAATCAGTTCCTGCGTTCGAGCCTGTTCGAGTTGAAACCATCCGGTGCGAAGCCGGGAAGACTCTTCGGCGTCGCCGTAATGACGAATGATCTCGCGGATGACATCATCGTTGCTCATGCGGAAAATCGCCTGAAGGCGGAGACTGCTAAGCGCCGACTCGCCGGTGCGGGGCGCGATAGCCCAACTGCATGGAGATATGTCGCGCCGCATCTTTCAAGGCTTCCACAATGCGCGGCATCGTTTGCGCGTTGACCTGGCCAATGGTTCCGCTTAGACCGACGCTAGCTTCGATCGCGCCTTGCTGGTTGAACACCGGGGCGCCCACACATCGGGCTCCTAAATTGTTTTCTTCATCGTCGACGGCATAGCCCTGGGTGCGCACTTTTTCCAGTTCCTTCAGCAGACGCGGCAGGGTGGTGATGGTTTTCGGAGTGCGCTTCTCCATGGCGCGCTCCGAAACAATTTTTTCCCGCCGCTCCTGTGGAATATAGGCTACCAGCGCCTTGCCCACGCTGGTGGCATGAACACGCATGCGGCGGCCGACCCAAGTGTCCATGCGGATGAAGCCCGGCGGCTCGACTTTTTCGATATAGACAGCCTCGGGCCCATCCAGAATCGCCAAGTGGCAGGTAAGGCTGGTCTTCTCCACCAGGTGGCGCATGATGGGCAACGCGACTTCGCGCACATCAATCCCGCTCAGTGCACCCCGGCTGAGGCTCAGGATCTTCAGTCCAACGCGGTATTTGCCGCTGGCCGCATCTCGATTCAGGTAGCCCTGGGTTTCGAGCGTGCGCAGGATGTAGCTGGCGGAACTCTTTGGAATCTGAAGTTTGCGGCTGATCTCGGCGTTGCTCAGGCCTTCAGGCTCGTGGGCCACCGCCTCCAGCATAGCGAGAGCACGCTCGACCGCCACGGACGGGGATTCGTCTTTGGAATTCATCGCCAAATCGATATGGTAGCAAAACCTTAGTCGGCCAACAAAATGAATGTATGTTCTATATTTTGCACAACAGGCTTGACCGTAGCCGATGGCCATCGTACGATCCGCCAGTATAACGAATGACAGTTCGGTATATTGAACACTTAAAAGATAGAGGAACCCGCGCTTATGACCCCAACTGCAGTAGCTACAACGGAAACGGAACTGCTCAACCCGGTCAGCAGCACACCGCCCGGATTCGATCCTGCCCGCGATCTTTCTGCCGGCTTTATGGAGTTTTTCCTTCCCCTCCACCGGACTTTTACTTCGCGCCAGCAGGCACTGGCACTGAAGCGGGTCGAGGTGCTGCAAAGCTCGCTCGAGGGCGACAAGCCGAAGCATCAGTTCCCGTCCGACACGGTACGCAATGGCTGGCGGATCACGCTGCCGGAATGGTGCCGCGACCAGCGCAACCAGATGACCGGACCGGCCGACGATGCCGAACTTTGCGTGAAGATGTTGAACTCCGGCGCGCCCGGCGTGATGCTCGACCTGGAAGATTCCTGCGTCAACGAGTGGTCGCATCACGAAATGGGCGTAGCCAACATTTTGGCCTGCCTGCGCGGCGAATTGAGCTATTACGACAAGAAACGCGATCGGACCGTGACCATTCAGCAAAACGGCACCGTGATCTTCACGCGCCCGCGCGGATTGCACCTGAACCAGGCCGGGTTGATTCCGGACGAACTGGTTTCCGCATCGCTGTTCGATGTGGCCCGGATCTTTTATGGGATTAATGCCGAGGAGTTGAAGCATCCGCTGTGCATCTACATTCCGAAATCCGAGTCGGCGGAGGAAGCGCTGTGGTGGCGCGATCTGTTCCAGGCGCTGGCACAGTGGCGCGGGCTGCCGCACAACTACATCAAGTGCATGGCACTGGTGGAGTCGCACCCGCTGGCGTTTCAGATGGAAGAATTCGCCTACCACCTGCGCGATCACATCATCGGACTGAATCTGGGGCGCTGGGATTACATGGCCAGCCTGATTCACTTCAATCTCGACGATCCTGACTGGGTTCTGCCGGACCGCAACACTATTCCGCATAACGTTGCCTTCTTCCAGAACCTCCGGGAACTGATGCCCGAGATTTGCCACCACCGCGGCATTCTTGCGATTGGAGGGATGACCGCGCTGTATCCCAGCCGCGAAGATGCGGAGTTAAATGCCCGCGCTCTCGCCGTCCTGGAAAAAGACAAGAAGAACGAGGCCGATTGCCTGATGGATGGCGCCTGGACCGGACATCCCGATCAGAACGCAATCGCAGTAGCGCAGTTCCCTTACCCCAACCAGCTACAGGCGCGGCCAACAAATGCGAGCCGCTATCCTGACCTGCGGCCGCACCCGGTAGGAGTGGGCGCGCGCACGGTGAACGGCACGCGGGCGGCGGTGCGCACGGTGATTCGCTACCGGCACGGCGTGCTCAGCGGCAGAGGCGCCAGCCTGCTCGACGGCTACATGGAAGACCTGGCGACGGACCGCATCTATCGCCTGATGATTGCGCAGCGGGTGCTGCACCGCGATCTGGTCCACGTGCAGGATGAGCAGGGCCAGCCGGTGAAGCATACGCCGGAGTTCATCACCCGGCTGTTCGATGAAGAACTCGAGCGTTTGCTGGGCGGGCTCCCCGCGAACCCAGATCCGGAAGAGGCCGACCGCTTCCGCCGCGCTCGCGAAATCAGCGAAGCCATGATCGTCAATGGAGAATTCAACCCGGCTTAAGCAGCCACGCAGCATCGGACCAATTTTTTCAGGAGAGAAATGTACATGTCGGCCAACGGAAAAGGACACAGCGCGCAACCCTCAACCTCACAACAGATCGAGCACGCATTGAGTGACCAGGAACGCGTCGCGCAATATGCTCTCGCCCAAGCGGCGATCAATCAGGATTGGGCGGCCAATCCGCGCTGGAACGGCGTCGAGCGTCCGTACACACCGGAAGATGTATTGCGTTTGCGGGGCTCGATCCACATCGAGCACACACTCGCGCGCATGGGCGCCGAGCGCCTGTGGGATCTTCTGCAGACGGACCCTTACATCAATGCGCTGGGCGCGATGAGCGGCAACCAGGCGGTGCAGCAGGTGCAGGCTGGGCTGAAAGCGATCTACGTCAGCGGGTGGCAGGTCGCGGCCGACGCCAATAATGCGGGCACGATGTATCCCGACCAGAGTTTGTATCCGTCGGACAGCGTTCCGAATCTTTGCCGGCGCATCAACAATGCGCTGCAGCGCGCGGACCAGGTGCATCACGCTGAGGGCAAGGTGGCTCCGGGGCAGACTTGGTTTGCGCCGCTGGTCGCCGACGCCGAGGCGGGATTCGGCGGCACGCTGAATGCTTTCGAACTAATGAAGGGGATGATCGAGGCCGGCGCAGCTTGCGTCCACTTCGAAGATCAACTTTCGTCGGCGAAAAAGTGCGGACATCTTGGCGGCAAGGTTCTGGTTTCCACCACGGAGGCAATCCAAAAGCTGGTGGCGGCGCGGTTGGCGGCAGACGTCATGGGCGTGCCTACCCTGATCATGGCCCGCACCGATGCAGACAGCGCTCACCTGCTGACCAGCGATATCGACGCGCGCGACCGCGCATTCTGCACCGGCGAGCGTACCCCGGAAGGCTTCTTCCGCATTCGCGGCGGAATCGAGTCAGCCATCGCGCGCGGGCTGGCCTACGCTCCGTATGCTGATCTGATCTGGTGCGAAACTTCGCATCCGGATCTGGAAGAGGCGCGGCGCTTCGCCGAAGCCATTCACGCGCAGTACCCGGGAAAGGCCCTGGCCTACAATTGCTCGCCGAGCTTCAACTGGCGTAAGAATCTGGACGAAGCGACCATCGCGCATTTCCAACCGGAACTGGCGCGCATGGGATACAAGTTCCAGTTCGTGACGCTGGCGGGCTTCCACGCGCTGAATCTCAGCATGTTCGAGCTGGCGCGGGGATACAAGCTTGCGGGGATGACGGCCTATTCGCGTCTGCAGGAAAAAGAGTTCAGCCGTGAGACTCAATATGGATACGAGGCGGTGAAGCACCAGCGCTTTGTGGGAACGGGATACTTTGACCAGGTACAACAGGTGATCAGCGGCGGTCTGGCGTCGACGACGGCGTTGGCTGGGTCCACCGAAGCGGAACAGTTCATGGAAAAGAAATCGCTGACACGACCGGAACGCGGTCCCGATGCTGCTTGCCAGCCTATTCTCGGCAACTGTCCGCAGATGCCAGTCAACATTGAGTTTGGTCCAGAGGAGATGCTGTTGCCGTCGGGCGACTAAACGGTCGCGATCATCGCGGTAACGCTAAAAGGGCCGGTCCGCAAACGCTGACCGGCCTGGTTGCATGCGCGGACGTGGCGCCGGCATGTTCCCCGCTGCGCCGAGAGCCTGAGCTGCCGCCAAGATCGTGCGGGACCGCGTCAGAGACTCGGTCCCCACATACCGCACAGCCGTCGCGACGGCGGCGCTACGAAAAGGCGCCGGCAAGCGCCTCGATTGAGCGCTTCCGTTCGTGTTGGTTTTCGGTGCCACACAACGTCGCGACGGCGCGAGGCAGTATTTCCAGGAAGCGATCGACCTCCTGTTGCGTGTTGAAGCGTCCCAGGCTTACGCGCAGCAAACCGCGAGCGCGTTCGTCGTCGTATCCCATGGCCAGAAGCACGCCGGATGGCTCGCCGGAATGGTTGGCGCTACAGGCGCTGCCAGCCGAGACCGCCACACCTGCAGCATCGAGCACGGCCAAGAGTTCTCCCACTTCCCTCTCGTAGCCCCGCAAGCCAAAGCTGAGATGGCCGGGCAGACGATGAATCGGATGTCCGAAGAGGCAGAAATTCGGCAGCGTTCGGTTGAGTTCTCTGGCGATGCATTCGCGGAACCGTGTCAGTCGAGTCGCCTCGGCCGCGAGCTCTTCCCGAGCAATGGCTGCCGCGGCGCCAAACCCGACAATTCCCGCCACGTTTTCCGTGGCCGACCGCAGGCCGCGCTCCTGCCCGCCTCCGAAGACGATGGGCGACAAGCGAACACCCTTACGAACATAGAGTGCCCCGATGCCTTTCGGTCCGTGCAACTTGTGCGCGGACAGAGAGAGCAGGTCGAGGTGCTGGCGATTGACGTCGAGAGGAATCTTCCCCGCGGCCTGGACCGCATCGGTGTGAAACAGCACGCCGTGCAGCTTCGTCAGGTGAGCGAGTTCCTCGAGAGGCTGAAGCGTTCCCACCACGTTGTTCGCCGCCATGATGGAGACCAGGATGACGTTCGACCGCAGCGCACGCAGCAGGCTCTCCGGACCGACAAGCCCTTCAGCATCGACAGGAAGACGAGTGATCTTTGTTCCTGGCTGGGTTCCCGCCTCTGCGAGGAAGCGGCAGGTCTCGAGGATCGCCGCATGCTCGACCGAGCTAGTGACTACATGGCCCGGCTTATCACCCGCGCGCACTGCGCCGACGAGCGCCAGGTTGTCGGCTTCGGTGCCGCTGGCGGTAAAGATGATCTCGTTCGGCTCGGCGCCGATTAGCGAGGCGACTTGCGCGCGTGCCGTTTCGACCGCCTGGCGGGCGACACGACCTTCCCGATGAAGACTCGATGGATTGCCAAAAGCGCCTCCGAGAAATGGACCCATCGCGGCCAGCACGCGAGGATCGAGCGGCGTCGTGGCGGAATGATCAAAATAAATTCGCGGATTCACGAATGCTTCTCCCGCGGCTGCGCTGGGCCCTGCGCGCCCTAAAAACACGAATGCCTCATCCGGGATATGGGGACGAGGCAAATTCTTACCGAGATCTCATGTCCCCCGCAAACCGGGCGGGAATTGGCACCATATGATCAGGCTGTCTCCTGATCCGGTTGTCGTGGCTTCTACGGGCCCGTTACCCTCAGCCACTCTGCATGAGACTACGGCTTCATTCAGGCACGAATACCTGAACACACTCAACGATAGGGCGGGAGATGAGCGCTGTCAAGAAATAATCTCGGCCGGAGGATCATCTTCCGATCTGGTCACCATCCGGGAGCTAACGACTCATCCGCGGGGGGTGCGTGCGTAGATTGGCCGCACCAACTGGGACTGCGCTAGGCTGCCTTGACGCAAGCTGTAGTGCGAGACACACCCCGCGAGAGACCCGCTGGGCCGAAACGCCGTGACCTGCAATCTCGCGCTGGATTCTGCCATTGGTGCCACACATTGTGCCGCAATTCCCGTGCGCTGTATAGACGTCGCTCCATAGCCGAGCCAAGAACCAGCCCGACTAACTTCAGCGACGCTGGCTGTGAATCTGCTCCCAGCAACTTCCACGCAGTACCGACCGTAACCGCCTGCCGATGCGAGCCTGCTTTGCTATAATGAAATGCTGTTTGGCAGCAGCGGTTCATATCTGTGCGGAAGTGGTGGAACTGGCAGACACACCATCTTGAGGGGGTGGCGCCGAAAGGCGTGGGGGTTCAAATCCCCCCTTCCGCACCATGATTTAGTCAGCCTGGATGATGAGAAGAACTCACCGCAAAGGACGCCAAGGATGCGGGAAGAACGCAAAGAAGGCAAGCCTCCACAGGACTCAAACATCGCCTGAATACTTAGGAAAATTCCAAAACTTATGATTTACCTGGTCACTACCATCCACATTCTGGTCTGTTTTTTCATCATCGTGGTCGTTCTGCTGCAGAGCGGAAAAAGCGGCGATATTTCCGCGGCTTTTGGCGGGCAGGGCAGCCAGACGGCGTTCGGTCCTCGCGGCGCGGCCAGCGCGCTTTCGAGAGCTACGACCTGGTCGGCTGTGGCATTCATGATCACTTCCATCACCTTGTCACTCTACGCTTCCAAGCGCGGCGGCCCTACCTCAGTGTTGCAAGGTCTGAAGTCGCAACCTGTCAAGACGCAGCCCGCGCCGGCGCCAAAGCCCTCGACTCCGCCTACACAGCAGAAGTAGAGTCTCAGTTCCAGTAAGCGGGCAGTTTCAAGGTCCTTTGCCGAAACTTTGAGGCTCTTGTCGGCCGGAATCGGTGGAGAACGAACGGTGCTTCTGCGGGCGTGTCCCCTGTGCCGTCCTGCGAAATTTACAGAATCCCCTGTAATTGAATTTGCGTGACGGAGGATGTACCATCCAACTGAGTCCTTACGAGGAGGAATTATCATGTCGGATCGTGACGGCAGCAGCTTGGTTTGGTTCTTGGCAGGCTTAGGTTTGGGAGCGGTGGCGGGAGTGCTGTATGCGCCTCGGTCGGGCACTGAGACCCGGGAAGTCCTACGCGCGCGCGCCGAAGAAGGCCGGGAATATGTCCGCAATCGTGCGCGTGAGGCGCGCGAACAGGCGTCGCAGTGGGCCGACAAAGGTCGCGACGCAGTTACCCAGCAGAAAGAACAGTTCCGCGCCGCTTATGAGGCGGGTCGTCAGGCCTATCATGAAGCTACGACGGAGACGACGGCGCCTAAGAATTTGTAGGCACTACCGAGCCAGGCTTCCTGCGGAGCCGAACTCAAATGGAATTGCCGGAGTAAGCTTATGGAAAATCTCACCCCTGTGTTCATCGCCTTGACCGGGATTGCAGTCCTATTGCAGGCAGGCGTTCTGATCGCCATATTTGTGGTCTTACGCAAGACCAGCGCGAAAATGGAAGTGCTGGCCGAAGAAGTGAAGACCAAGGTCCTGCCGACGATCGCGCAGGCGGAGGCGATGCTGACGGAGATTCGTCCTAAAGTGGAGGCGATCGCCGAGCAGGTGCAGGAATCGACCACCATGGTCCGCAACCAGGTGGAACGCGTGGACGCAACTGTGAACGACGTAGTGGACCGCGCCCGCCTGCAGATCATCCGTACCGATGAACTGTTTACTCGCACTCTGGACCGCGTGGAGCGGACCTCCGACATCGTCCACAGGACTGTGATTTCGCCGGTTCGGCAGATTTCCGGGTTGATGCAGGGACTCACGGTGGGATTGGAATTCTTGTTCGCCCACCGCGGCCGCAGAAACGGCGGTAGCCGCGAGACGCGGGGGCCCGTGCCCCAGGATGAGATGTTCATCTAAGGATGCGTTATCTGGTTCGAGCCCGCGTGAAACCCGGTCGTGAGGCTGATCTGCTTGAGGCTATCGAGCGGGAGACGCTAGGCCAGGGATCGGTCGCCGAGGGCGAGTATCTGCGAAACATGCAGGACGCGCGGCTCCACTCGGACCAAACCGCGCGCTGGGTGGAAGTCTGCTACTGTCCCACCCCGCTGCAGGAAGAACAGCCCTACTGGGAACAATACTTCGACCTGACTCGCGTGCAGGATGCGCACGACCGCCGCAAGTCCCGCGACGAGAACGGGACTGAATCGTGGGCGTGCGGCGACTGCGACTGCACGGCGCGGTTGGAACAGAAACTGAAAACGTCCGGGGATTCATTTCTCGACGAACTGCGAAACCAGACCTGCTCAGTCAAGCTCCGGTAGCGTTGATTCCTGCTTCAAATCCTGCGCGGACATCCCAAAGAACTAAGCGATCCAGCCGCCACCGACCACAGTATCGCCATCGTAGAAGACTGCTGCCTGCCCAGGCGTGATGGCGCGCTGCGGCTCGTCGAAGGTGGCGAGGATTCCGTCGTCGCCGGTTCTTTCAATCGTGGCTGCAGCGGGCTCGTGACGATGGCGAATCTTCACCGTCACTCGCAGAGGCTCGCGCAGGTCGTCGACGGCGATGAGGTTCACGCGGCGTGCGCGCAGGGTGCGCGAATATAGTTTTTCTTCTCCGCCCACGATTACCTGCTTGTTCGCGCCGCTGATCTGGATTACATAGAGCGGCGAGCCCGTGGCCACGCCGAGTCCCTTGCGCTGGCCTACGGTGAAGTTGTGAACGCCGCCATGCTCGCCGATGACTTCGCCGTTCGTGGTCACGAGGTCGCCGGAGGTGTCGGGAAAGGCCTCGCCCTGCTCGGCAAGGTAGGCGTCGATGAAGCGCTTGTAGTCGCCGCCGGGGACGAAACAAATCTCCTGCGAGTCGGGCTTTTCCGCCAGCGCGAGGCCGTGCTGGCGGGCGAGTTTGCGGACTTCGGGCTTGGTCATCCCGCCAAGCGGGAAGATCGTGCGGCTGAGCTGCTCCTGGGTCAAACCGAAGAGAAAGTAGGTCTGATCCTTGCTCGAGTCGGCGGGACGCTTGAGCAGCCAGCGCCCTCGCGCGTCATCAAAGGCCACGCGGGCGTAGTGGCCGGTTGCAACGCGCTCGGCGCCAATCTGCTGGGCCACAATGAGTAACTGATCAAACTTCAAGTGATTGTTGCAGAGGCTGCAGGGGATGGGCGTGCGCCCGGAAACGTACTCTTCGACAAAGGGACGAATCACGTCGCGCTCGAACCGCTCCTCGTGATTGACCACGTAGTAAGGGATGCCGATCTGCTGGGCGACGCAGCGGGCGTCGTAGACATCATCGAGCGAACAGCAGCGTCCCTGCACGGACTCAGGCATGCCCTCGCGCCCGGCCAGGCGGCGCTGGTTCCAGAGCTGCATGGTCAGGCCGATGACGTTGTGTCCGTCGGCGCGGAGCATGGCCGCGACGGTGGAGGAATCCACACCGCCCGACATCGCTACGGCTATGGTCTCGGGAATCATAAGTCAGCTTCTAGCTTCTAGCTCTTAGCTTGGGGCACGCGTCGCCTACGGGTGATGATGGAAGTAGAGCAACACCACGTGCGTGATAAATCCGCGGCAAACCAGAGTCCTGCCTCCACTATCCTCTTAAATCTCGGCGTCATATTCCAATCATCCCAAAGGCTATCGGTGTTGCGCGCATCGTCATCCTCTCATACTCGGTTCAAGCTAAGAGCTAGAGGCTAAGAGCTAAGAGCCGCTTTCCGGTGCACCGGCGACAACTCGCGCAGGCGGGCCACCGTCTCCGGGACGAGCGCGAGAGCTAGATCGATATCTTCTCCGACCGTTTGCTTGCCCAGGCTGAAGCGAATGCTGGCTCGCGCCTGATCCGGGCGCAGACCCATGGCCACCAGCACATGCGACGGCTCAATCGCACCGGAAGAACAGGCGGCGCCCGTTGAGACTGCCAGCCCCTTCAGATCGAGTGCAATCACCATGGCCTCGCCGTCGATGTAGTCGAAGTGAATGTTCGTGGTGTTGGGCACGCGCGTCGCTTCGTCGCCATTCACTCCCGCGTCCTCTACCTGGGCGAGAATTCCCCGCTGCAAGCGGTCGCGCATCGCGGCCATTTTCTTGTCGTCCCCGCGGTCAAGCGCCTCCTTCGCCATCTTTGCCGCCTTGCCCAGACCCACAATTCCCGGAACATTCTCCGTGCCGGCGCGGCGCGAACGCTCATGCCTCCCACCATAAAACAGCGGCCGGATTTGAATTCCCTTTCGCACGTAGAGCGCGCCTACGCCTTGCGGCGCATGAATCTTATGGCCGGAAATCGAGAGTGCATGGCAACCGATGCGCTTCACATCAACCGCAACTTTGCCGGCTGCCTGCACCGCGTCCGTGTGAAGCAGAACGCCTGCTTCGGAAGCGATCCGGCCAATCTCTTCGACCGGCTGCAAGACTCCAGTCTCATTGTTCGCCATCATGATGGAGATCAGCTTCGTGTTCTGGCGTAAGGCGCGGCGCACGTCGGCCGGATCGATCAGGCTGCGACCATCCACCGGCAGAACCGTCACTTCCGCGCCAATTTCTTCCAGATGCCTGCAAGCCAGCAACACGGCGTGGTGTTCAATGCTCGACGTAATGACGTGGTCGCCCGCGCCAACCAGACCGGCTATGGCGAGATTGTCCGCCTCGGTACCGCCGCTGGTGAAAACAATCTCCGAGGCGCGGCAGCCGAGCAATGCCGCCACCGACTCGCGAGCGTCTTCGACAGCTGCTCGCGTCTGCTGGCCGTGATGGTGGATGGACGAGGCATTCCCGAACTGCTCGCCGAAATAGAGCCGCATGGCCTCGAACACCTCGGGCAAGACCGGGGTGGTGGCGTTATTGTCGAGGTAGATGCGATGCATACAGAACCCGGTTCTATTCTACCTTGCGGGGGGTATTCCGGAGGATGGTGAGAGAGACGTTGCAACGGACGACTCTACGACAGCACTATCGAGACTCCCGGCGGGCTGCGCCGTGCCCGGACAGCCGAGGCGGCTGTCCCTACATGGGTCACTACCGCTGGTCGATTGCGATGAATGGGTTGGGGTAGTCCGGACCCAGGTACTCGGCGCGCGGACGGATCAGGCGATTGTCATCGAGCTGCTCGATCACATGGGCGGCCCAGCCACTTACACGGGAGATGGCGAAGATGGGCGTAAACAGATCGACGTCAATGCCCAGGGTGTGATAGGTGGAAGCCGAGTAAAAGTCCACATTGGCATTCAGCTTCTTGTCGGCCTTCACGAACTCTTCAATCTTGTGTGAGATCTCAAACCATTTTCCTTGCCCACTGGCATTGCCCAGGTCGCGGGACATGGCGCGGAGGTGGGTAGCGCGCGGGTCTTCGGTGTGATAGACGCGATGGCCAAAGCCGGGAACTTTTTTCTTTTGCGCCAACATGCCTTTGACATACTCGACAGGGTCAGCGCCGGATGCGTCAATCGCTTCCAGAATGTGAAACACGGCTTCGTTGGCGCCGCCGTGCAGCGGTCCTTTCAGAGCGCCAATCGCCGAGGTGATGGCGGAATGCATGTCCGACAGAGTTGCAGCGGTAACCCGCGCGGCAAAGGTTGAAGCGTTGAGTTCGTGGTCGGCGTGAAGGATCAATGCGATGTCGAGAGCGCGCTCGGCGGTCGGCGACGGCTGCTTGCCATTCAGCATGAGCAGAAAATTCGCAGCATGGGAGAGCGAGCGATCGGGCTCGACCAGAGGCAGCCCTTTGCGGATGCGGTCGTAGGCGGCCACGATCATGGCGAGTTGCGAGGTGATGCGAATCGCCTTGTCGACGTTGGCCTTGCGGTCGTTGCTCTTCTCCTCGGGATCGTAGAACGACAACGCCGAGACCGCGGTGCGCAACACGTCCATGGGAAGAGCGTGCCGGGGAGCATTGCGCAGCAAAGTGATGATGGACGCATCCAGCTTGCGCTCGTCGGCCAGACGATCGCGCAGTTCGCGGAGCTCGAGGCGAGTGGGCAATTTTCCGAACCACAACAGGTAGCAGGTCTCTTCAAAGTTCGACTGGTGGGCCAGTTCGTGGATATCGATGCCGCGATACGCCAGGACGCCGCGATCTCCATCGATGTAACAAATCTTGGAAGTGGTCGCAACGACGCCCTCAAGTCCTTTGAGGGCATGGTTTGTGGTCACGCTGGACATTGGATTCTCGCTTCGATCGCCGGATTTTGCGTTGCCGGAACGCGCGAGGCGGGCGCGGGAGGGCAACCTTTTTTTATACCTGAAACGCAGCGAACTTTCCAACCGCTGTACAGCACAACCTTGAAGCGCGGGAACCGGGCACGGGAAGACCCAAATGCGCTGTTCGCGGGCACTCTCACGCACGGCACAGCGCGCAACCGTTTTGCCACGCGCCTTTGGCGCGGCGTATAGTGAAGAGTTCTCTTGCACATCGCCTCAGTTTCTGTACCAGCTTGTCATATCCCTCATGGAGGAACCACCCCGAAATGAAACGCTTTTTCTCGGTTCTGCTTGCCTTTGCCTTCATCTTTTCGACTCTGGCCTCGGCCGACGAGGGAATGTGGCTCTACAACGCTCCCCCGAAGGACAAAATCAAAGCTAAATACGGATTCGAACTGACGCAGGAATGGCTCGACCACGTTCGCCTGTCGTCGGTGCGATTCAACAATGGCGGCTCCGGCTCTTTTGTGTCGGCCGACGGGCTGACCTTCACCAACCATCATGTGGGCGCAGGATGCGTCCAACAACTTTCGACGGAGGGGCGCGACTACATCAAGACGGGCTTTTACGCCAAAACGCAGGCGGAAGAGGCTAAGTGCCCAAATCTTGAACTCAACCAACTGGTCGGCATTGAGGACGTGACCGACAAGATCAACACGGGAGTAAAGCCAGGAATGTCGGCGGCGGACGCTGGACAGGCCCAGCGCGCGGCCATGTCGCAGGTGGAAAAAGATTGCTCCACCACGACCGGATTACGCTGCGATGTAGTTATTTTCTATTCCGGCCAGGTCTACAACCTCTACAAGTACAAGAAGTACACCGATGTCCGGCTGGTGTTTGCGCCGGAATTCGACATTGCCTTCTTCGGCGGCGATTCGGACAACTTTACCTATCCGCGCTACGATCTGGACATCACGTTCTTCCGGGTCTACGAGAATGGCAAACCGGCGCACCTCGATCATTATCTGCAGTGGTCGCGCACCGGCCTGAAAAACGGCGACCTGATCTTTGTCTCCGGACATCCGGGAAATACCGGGCGCTTGCTCACCAGTGCGCAACTCGACTTCCTGCGGGACCTGCAGTATCCGGCGGCTCTGAAACTCTACGCACGGCGGATTGCCCTGCTGCAAAACTTCAGTAAGCTGTCGGAAGAAAACGCTCGTATCGCTAAAGAGAACATTTTCGGGCTGCAGAATTCGCTGAAGGCCATCACCGGCTATCAGTCGGGCTTGCTCGACAAAACCATCATGGACGCTAAGGCCGCGGATGAGGCCAAGCTGCGCGCCGCGTTCAAGGCTGATCCCAAAAACGCCGGGGCGGCCGATCCCTGGGATGAAATTGCGCAGGCGATTCAGCTGCAGCAGTCCATCTACCCCAATCTGACTTATCTGGAGCGCATGCGCGGATTCTCCTCGCATCTGGCGCCGATCGCCAGGACTCTGGTGCGGGCGGCGGAGGAAAAGCCGAAACCGAATCAGGAACGTATGCGAGAATTCCGTGATTCCGCCTTACCCTCTGTGGAGCAGCAGTTGTTCTCGACCGAACCGATTTACAAGAATATGGATCTCGTTCTGCTCACTGACTCGCTGAGCGATATGCAAGACGCGCTGGGCAAGGACAACCCCGACGTGCAGAAAGTACTTCAGGGGAAAACACCTGCGAATGCGGCGAAAGACATGATCACGAACACGAAGCTCGACGATGTCGCCGTGCGCAAGCAGCTTTATGAAGGCGGGCAGGCCGCTGTTGATGCGAGCACCGACCCCTTGATTGTCGCGATGCGTGCGATTGATCCCTCCGCCCGTGCCACTCGTAAGCAGTTCGAAGATAAGGGCGACTCGGTCGTGCGCCGTGACGGCACAATTGTCGCCAAGGCGCGCTTCGCCCAGAGCGGATTTACCCAACCGCCGGATGCCACATTTACTCTCCGCTTGAGTTATGGCGCGGTGAAAGGCTATCAAGAGAATGGAAAGTCGAGTCCCTTCGAGACTAACATCGGGGGAGCCTATGAGCATGCGGCCGAACACAACAACCAGCCGCCTTACAACCTGCCGGAAAGCTGGATGAAGGCGAAAGCGAATCTCGACTTGAAGACCCCTCTGAACTTTGTTTCGACCGCCGACATTATCGGAGGAAACTCCGGCTCGCCCACGGTGAACAAAAAGGGGGAGGTGGTGGGAATCATCTTCGACGGCAACATCGAGTCGCTGCCCTGGAACTTCGCCTTCAGCGATGTGCAGGGACGCGCTGTTTCTGTAGATTCGCTAGGCATTCAGGAGGCCTTGCGCAAGGTCTACGGAGCAAGCGCCTTGGCGGATGAACTGATGGGGACCAAGGCCGAAGGGGCAAACGCAGGAAAATAGGCATTCCTTTATCGCAGAATCAAGGCCCGCATCTCGATGCGGGCCGTTTGTTTTGCGCAACCCGATAAATCAGGCGGGCCAAAGCGTCAACGCGGTTCTTGTCAGGATCTGCTGCTGAACCGCCTCGCTGAGCGGAAGCGCCCGGAATTCTTCCAGGTTCTGCTTGATGTCGGGCACGCCCGGCCCGGGCCAGTCCGTGCCGAATAGCGTTTTGTTAGCGATTTCTTCGAGTCGTGGAAAATATTTCAGCAGCGTCTTGGGCGGAATGCCGCTGATGTCGAGATAGACATTGGGATGCCGTCGCACCAGAAAGAATGCGGTCTGCATCCACAGCGGGCGTCCACCGTGGGCGAGCAGGATCTTGAGTTTGGGGAAATCGACCGCAACATCGTCGACGTAAATCGGATCCCCATACTTGTTGCGCGCGCCGGGAAAGATCGATGTCCCGGTGTGGAACATGACCGGCACACCATTCGCTTCGGCGGCGCGGTAAATGATCTCAAGTTCCTTTACGCCGCACTGGTAGTCGTTGGGAAACAGCAACTGGTGCGGCGGATGAATCTTGATCATCTGCAGCCCCAACCGCAGAATTTGCTCCACATCGGCCAGCACGTTCGTGGTGTGCCGCGGATGCAGGCTGCCGCAGGAGAGCAGGCGCTTCGGATTTTCCTTCACATAGTCGGCGACGAACTGATTCACTCCGTTGGTGAACCCGATGACTTCCGGGGCAACGTAGTTGATGAGCATGGCACGATCGATGCCGCTGGCGTCGAGAAACTTGAGGAAAGCTTTAGGCGAGCGGCAGAACTCGACGATCTGGTCGAAGTTGGGCCGCTTCTGTTTCATCAGTTCCAGCGCATGGGGCTTGAACATTTCCATGGGCTGGATGTGGATGTGGCAGTCGGTGATCATTGCGTGGTTAGTGATTGGTGATGATTCGAACGGTCGCCAGAAGAATATCAGAGGAATCAGTTCGCCGCTGCGGCGAGCACTGCCCGCTTGGTGAACACGCGAATCATCTCGCGGCGGTATTCCGGCGTCAACGCGGAAGTGGTCAGCGGCTTCGCAGTCTTTGCGGCCAAATCGCCGACGGCCGCAGCCAATGCCTCGTCCACCACCTTGCCCGTCAGCAAATCGCCCGCTCCCTTTACCAGCAGGGGTGCGGGATTTACTGCGGTTATGCCGATCCGTGCGTCGGCGATGTGGCCGTTGGATCGCTTCATCACAACGGCGACCCCGGCCAGGGGATAGTCGATCGATCCACGAACCCGCAGCTTGCGGTAGACGCCGCGGTAGTCTGCCGTCGATGCCGGCAGGAAGACGCGCGTGACCAGTTCGTTCGGCTGCAGCTTGCGATAGTTATCGCCGAGGCCGGTGTAGAAATCGCGCAGCGGCAGGCGGCGCGTTCCGCTGGCGCTGGCGATTTCGATCTCCGCGTTCAGGCAGAGCAACGCCGGAGGCGTGTCTCCCGAAAATACTGCCCAGCACTTCGTTCCACCGGGGGCTACGTGGCAAAGATCGCCGTCTTTCTTGATGCAGAATCCGCAGCCCTTGCGCCAGGTGAGCGACTGGTTGTACCACAGGCAGCGCGTGTCCAGGCAGATGTTGCCGCCGATCGTTCCCATGTTCCGCAGCACGGGCGAGGCCACGGTGGCGGCGGCTTCGGTCAGCACGGGGTAGTGCTGCCGCAGAAAATCCGACCGCTCAATCGCGCGCAGCGTGGTCAAGGCGCCGATTTCGACGCCACCGTTGCCTTGCGGCCTGATCCCTAGCATCGTCGTAATTCCGCGAAGATCAAGAACGTACTCCGGCTCGAAAAGCTTTTGCCGCATGGACGGAATGAGATCCGTGCCCCCAGCCAGCACGCGAAGGTTCCCGGCATGCTCGCCCAAGTGGCGAACCGCTTCTTCCAGGTCGCGCGGGCGCAGCAGTTTGAATTCCGGCAGACTCAATCCGCGCCTCCTGTTACCGATGGCGCTTCGCGTCGCGAGGGATCGAGTGCGTGCCGTGCCGGTCCTTTCCCGTTGAAGCAGAGCGCACCACCATGTTCGCGGAAGCGTGTGGGCGAAGTCGGATCAACGCCCTCAGTCAGGTTCAGTGCCTTGGCACTTCTCTTCGAGCGCAGCGCCGCCAGTACTCTCTCGGGCGTGAACGGCGACTCATGCAAGCGCACGCCGACCGCATCGTAGATTGCGTTTGCAATCGCCGGGATCGTTGCCGCCAGCGATCCCTCGCTGCACTCTTTCGCGCCAAACGGGCCTTCCGGATCGATGCTCTCCACGATGATGGGCTCGACCTCGGGTGACTCCACCGAGGACGGGCTGCGATATTCGAGCAACCCGGGATTCATCAGCATGCCGTCCTTCCAAACCATCTCTTCGGTGAGCGCCTGTCCCATGCCCATCCAGACGGAACCAATAATCTGACCTTCCACGGAAACAGGATTCAGGGCGCGCCCACAATCGTGAGCGGCCCAGACTTTGTGCACGATCACTTCGCCGGTTTCTTCGTCGACACTGACCTCGGCGACCTGTGCGGAGTACGAGTATGCCGGCGATGGCCCAACTCCTGCGCCTTTGTGTTTGCCGCCACGCGCGTCCTGCGGAGGAGCGTAGGAACCTGTGCCGGTGAGCGCTCCGTGAAAGTCGATGGCCGCGACGACAGCCTCTTCAAAGGTCATCCAGTCCTTCGGGCCTTCTTCTTTGCGCTTCTGCTGCAGCGATCCCCGCAAGATCTGGCCTTCCACGCGTCCGCTGACCGAGGCTCCTGCCTGCGTCACTTCGATTTCCTCTGCGTGATCTTTCTTGACATCTTTCTTCACGACCGGCGGCTCGCTTCCCTGCTTGAAAACGAGATCTTCACGGAATATCAGGTCTTCCGCAGCGCATTTCATCTTCTGCGCCGCCGCAGCAGCGATCAGCTTCTTCACTTCCCCGGCCGCCCGCAGGGTTGCATTTCCCGCCATGAAGGTCACACGGCTCGAGTAGGAACCGATGTCAATCGGGGTCAGGTCCGTATCGGCGGCAATCACTCGAACCCGAGGCAGCGAACACCCCAGCACTTCGGCCGCGACCTGTGCGGTCATGGTGTCCGATCCCTGACCAATTTCCGAAGCTCCGGTATAGACGACCACCCCGCCATCGCGATCGATCTTGATATTGACCGTCGAGTGCGGCATGTCAGAGCGAATAATCGAATTGGCCGCGCCACTGACGTAGTGGCTGCACGCGATGCCCAGCCCGCGTCCCTGGGGCAGTTTGCCCTTGCGCTGTTTCCAGCCGGAACGCTCGACAGTCTTCTCGATGCACTCGGGCAATCCGTAACTTTGAACTCGCAGGCCATTCACGGTGATGCAGGGCGGTTGCAGCAGATTGCGCTTCCGAATCTCGGCGGGGTCCATTCCGATTCTCGCCGCCAGTTCGTCCAGTTGCGATTCAAAGGCAAAGCGCACATTCACCGTGCCGTGGCCGCGCATGGCGCCACATGCGGGCTTGTTGGTCAGCACCCGGTATCCGTCATACCGAATGTTGGGGATATCGTAGAGCGCGCCCAGCAACGCCCCCGAGTAAAGAATCGTTACCACGCCGTAGGAGCAGTACGCGCCGCCGTCCTGCACCACCCGCGCTTTCACAGCGGTGATGCGGCCGTCGCTCTTCACGCCGGTTTTGAGGTCAATGATCGTGCGTGGACGACCGCGATGCGCCCAGAACACTTCCTCGCGCGTGTAGGTGATCTTCACCGGAGCCTGCGCTTTGCGCGCAGCGACCGCGGCGATGATTTCCAGTGGAATCACTTCGCTCTTGCCGCCGAATCCGCCGCCCACCAGCGGCTTGATCACGCGAATCTGAGACATCGGCATTTCGAGCACGAGCGCCAGCTTGTGCTGCAGGTAGTACGGAACCTGGGTGGAAGACCACACGGTCAGGCGTCCGGGCTTGCCGGTGTGGGGATCGAGCTCGAACGAGGCCAGCGTGGAATGCGGCTCCATCGCCGCGTGAGTTACTTCATTTGCGATAAAGCGCGCCTCGGCCACCTGGTCGGCTTCGGCAAAACCTTTGGCGGGATCGCCGAAGATGTGGTGGTAATCCTTTTCCAGATTGCCGGGCTTCGATTCATGGATGAGGTCCGTCTGGGCCTTCATCGACTCTTCGGGATCGAAGTACGCGGGCAGGACTTCGTACTCGACGTCGATTAGTTCGAGAGCTTTCTCGGCGATCGCTTCGGAAACGGCGATCACACAAGCGACGTTGTCGCCCATATAGCGAACCTTGTCGAGAGCGAGCGCGTATTCATCGTGGCCCACCGGGAGAATGCCGTATGGGTTGGGAGCATCCTTGCCGACCACCACGGAGACTACGCCATCGAAGTTCTCGGCCCGGCTCGTGTCGATGTGCCTGATGCGCGCGTGCGGATACGGCGAATGCAAAATCTTGCCGGTCAGCATGCCGGGCACGCTTAGGTCGTCCGTGTACTTGCCGGCGCCGGTGGTCTTCTGCGCCGCGTCGATCATTGCGGTGGGCTTGCCGATAATGGAGTAATCATCCATCGCTATTCGTTAACCGGTGCTACGGTCCGCTCCGCTGCGATTGCTGATCGGATTGCTTCATACATCTGGCTGTAGCCGGTACAGCGGCAGAGATTGCTGCTGAGGGCGGCGCGAACATCGGCCTCGGATGGATCTGGATTCTCCGCCAGCAGTGACTTCACCGTCATCATGAAGCCGGGCGTGCAGTAGCCGCACTGCGCGCCGCCCCAGTCGCCATAGGCCTTCTGGATCGCCGCGAGGGCGCCGTGCTCACTCACTCCCTCAACCGTCGTGATCTCTTGCCCTTCGCAACTGGCGGCGAGCAGCGTGCAAGACATCATGGCGACACCATCGACCAGCACCGTGCACGCGCCGCAGGACGAATCATCGCAGCCGCGCTTTGAACCCGTGAGCTGCAGTTCCTGACGCAGTACGTCGAGCAGAAGAGCGCTGGGCTCAATGGCAAGCTCGCGAGGCCGGCCGTTGACGCGGAGTTCGATGAGTTCTTTTCTCATGGGGAACCCAAGCTTCTAGCTTCTAGCTCCTAGCTAGACCTCGACCGCCTTGGCTAGCAGCTAGAAGCTAGGAGCTTTCTTCAATACATCGGCACTTTTCCATCTACCCGCCGTGACCAGGCATCGATGCCGCCTCGCATGGACTGCGCCTTTTCGAATCCCTGCTGCCGCAGCCAGACGGTCACATTCATCGAGCGAACGCCGTGGTGGCAAACCACAACCACATGTGCCTCTGGATCGAGTTCCTGATGCGCCCGCGACGGGATATCGCCCATGGGCATCAACTTCGCGCCATCGATCCGCGCAGTCTCAAACTCCCAGGGCTCGCGAACATCGAGCACAGTAAACGCTTCGGCCGCGTCGAGCTTGCTCTTCACCTCTTCGGGAGTGATTTCGTAGTCCATTGAAGCACTTCAGCGCTGATTTGCCCTTAACAGCAGAAAACTATACTCGCCTAATTCGCTGCCTGAACCAATGCGCGCAGTAAAAGCAGAGACTCACCATGGCCCCTAGCTCGACGACTCGCATAATCTCTCCATTCAGGACTCGGATTTGAGCGGATGCGTGGACGACTGCGAGTAAGAGTCGAGACCCAAACACAATACTGAACAAACCACACAGGAATTTCGTTACGCGCTCTCGCGATCCAAGAGCAAGCCATCCGGAAGCCAGCAAAAGAAACACCGTGTCCCATGTGACCTGTACTTTGACAGGTGCTCCGATTAACACATGTCTTGTCGTCGCTGCGATGGTCAGCAGGCAGAGCACGAAACAAAAAGCCACGAACACCGCAGTCATCCAATCCGTGTCCAGTGCCATATGAGTCTTCGGTTCTGTTGATTGCTTGGCCATTATTGTCCCGTCCACTTGGGCTCGCGCTTCTCCATGAACGCGCGAATTCCTTCCTGAGCATCTGAGGTCTTTATCAGCTCGTCGAAATAAATCCGCTCGGCCCGAGCCAGACCTTTATCGAAGTGCATCGAGTCCCAGGCATAACAGGCCTTCTTCGCCAATGCCAGCGCAACAGGACTGAGCGTTCGCAATCTTCCGACACATTCGTCCACCGCGGCAGACAATCCATTCCCCGGTACAGCGCGGTTGGCCAGACCAATCTCTGCCGCTTCTTTGCCGCCGATCGTCCGCCCAGTCAGAATCAGCTCCGCTGCGCGCTTCTGTCCCACAAGCGCAGCCAGCGCGGTACACGCCACCGTCGGATAGCAGGCCAGCTTGATTTCTGGAAATCCCCACTGTGCCGATTCCGTGGTATAGACGACGTCGCACACCATGGCTAGCTCCGCGCCCCCGCCCAGACAATGCCCATGCACCGCGGCAATCGTGACTGTTTTCGCCGCCACGAGCGCGCGGATTACCGCATGGAACTTCGTCAACATCTCATTGACTTTGTCGGGCGTGTGAGCGGCCACGTCCACGCCCGCTGAAAACGCGGTTCCCTGGCCGCTAACTACGATCATGGAAACATCCGGCCGAGACTCGATCTCCGCGAGCGACTGCGCTAGTTCCTCCATCATGGGGATGTCAATGATGTTCAGCGGCGGACGGCGCAGCACGATCCGCGCAACCGAGCCGTCGACTTCCAGCGAGACCCTGCCGAGTTTGGCGTCCATGGACGTAGTCGTCATGTGCGCGAGCTACAGGTTGATCGCCGACTTCCGCACTTCGCCGATGGTCGAGAGCGGGTCGCGCGCTCCTGTCTTCTCCGCGATCCATTTCTTCTCGTTGCCGATGATGTCGAGCAGAAGTTTCTTGTCTTCCGCCGACGGCATGTAATCTTTCACGTGCTCTTCGTAGGCGCGATCGTCCAGCAGTTCGCCTGACTGAGCGTGAAATTTCTGTGCGGCCCATTTCCCAATGGCGCGATTAAACTTGCTGTGCGGGGCATACAGTTTCGGCTCTCCGGGTTTCAGCGCGCCGTTAAAGCGCTCAATCAGTCCCGCCACTTCGTCGCGATAGAGGTTGCGGTTGTAATCGTTCAGGTCGTCCAGGTCGGGGGCCTTGGTGTTCTTCGGCTCGTCGTAACGGCCCTTGACGCCCCACACATAGGCCCAGTGGGCTGATGAAGAATGATCCGTGCCGAACAGGTCGTACGAACTTGAAATCCATTTGTTGAGATATTTCTGAATCAGCCATGCCGGGATCACGCCCGCTTCCACAATGCGCCGGAGTCCATCGTTGCCCGTGCCCATGTGGAAGGCTTCTTCGCGCAGCATGTACGACATGGAGCGTCCCAACGGAGCGAATGCGGAATACTTCAGCATCTGCAACTGGAACTTGCCGTCGCGGTCGACGAAGTCGGTGTAGGTGAAGAAGTCCATCCAGTTGTCGACTTCGACATTGAAGGCGCCCAGCAGACGCTTGTTCTCAAACGCGCGCCGCTCCAGCATCTTTTGCGCCTCAACCTTGCCCGAGTAGCCGAAATGGTCGACCAACAAAGCGCACATCTGCCAACCGTGACGCATTTCTTCGATCATCACGCGGGTGATGGCGCGGCGATCCCACTCGGTGGGCGCGTTCTCCAACAGGTTGCGCTGCTGTTCGACGCTGGCGAACTCGGTATCGCCCTGGTAGACGATCATGTTCATCAGAGCATCACGCATCTGCTGGGTGGGAATCTGGCGAAGGTTCTCCCACTTGCGGCGGCCTTTGTATGAACCAAACTCGATCTCTTCGGTGTCGATCGCGCCATACAGAGTGTCGAAGTGGAAGGCATCGATGTCGTCGGTGTTGACGCCAATGTCTTTGCGCCAGTCGTTGAATAGACCGATCCAGTCGCTGAACGTTCCGATTTTTGCTACTTTGCCCGGCATGTTGACCTCAGATTCTTCCTGCTATTTCGCCTTGAACTGCGCCGGCCGCTTCTCCACGTAAGCCGCCAGGCCTTCTTTCGCATCTTCGCTCTGGAACAGCAGTTGCTGGTTCTCCCGCTCGACGGCCAACGCCGACTCCATGGGAATCTCCCAGCCCGTCTGCACGGCGCGCTTGATGCGTCCCACCGCTTTCGACGCTTTGTTGGGCGGGCAGAACTGCTTGGCGTACTCCATGATGTTCTCCATGAAGCCGTCGCGCTCGAAGACGTCATTAACGATGCCGAGTTCCTGCGCCTCTTCAAACGAGAACGTGTTGCCCGTCACCATCAGTTCGATCGCTTTGCTCTTCCCCACCATGCGCGAGAGCCGCTGCGTGCCGCCCGTTCCCGGGAGCACGCCGAGGTTCACTTCCGGCAGGCCAATTTTGCCGGCATCCTTGCGCGCGATGCGGATATCGGCTGCCATGGCGATTTCCAGACCGCCGCCCACGCAATGGCCGTTAATGGCTGCGATCACCAGCTTCGGCGTATGTTCGAGGCGCAGAAGCATTTCGTTGGCGTGCAGGCAAAAGTAATATTTGAAGGTCGGATCGACGGTGGAAAGCATCTTGATATTCGCGCCGGCGGAGAAGAACTTGTCGCCCGCGCCCGTCAGCAGGATCACATAGACCTCGTTGTCCATGCGTGCCTTGAGGATGGCTTCGTCGAATTGACGGTTCATTTCGTAGGTGTAGGTGTTCGCCGGAGGATCGCACATCTCGATCACCGCTACGCCGCCGTCGATACGGTAGTTGACAAGCTGCTTGGTGGTTTCGCCGGTTGCCGGCTGCACTGTAGTCGCCATGTTTATGTCTCCTTACTGTGTCCGTAAAATCCTTTGTCATTCCGAGCGAAGCCGAAGGGAATCTGCGGTTCGCCGGTGCCCAACCCAACTCCGACTCAGCGCCCGTCCCTGCGCTTCTTGCCGTCCGCCATTACGCCCCGTAAAAAAACATCGCCCATTTCGCGCGCAATCGATGCGGCATCCGCGTCCACGCGCGGGTTGTGCCAGGTGTAGATCCAGTTCATCATGCCGAAGAGGCTAAGTACGGCAATGCGTGTGGAAAACTGCAAGCCGCGTTCGCCCTTCAAGTCGTCGAGCAGGCCAACACAAATTCGGTAGTACTCCCGCTTGATGGCCGCCACCTCTGAAGCGAAGCCGTTCTTCAACATCTCGGCCTCATGTGAGAGCACCTTCATGGCCGCCTGGTTGGCAAGAAAATAGTCCAAATGGTTGAGGATGAAGATCCGGATGCGCTCTTCCGCGTCGTTCATCCCGTCCAGCCGAGCTTTCAGGCGCTGCACAATCGTGGTGAAGGTATGCTTCTGAATCAAATACAACAGCCGCTCTTTAGACTCGAAGTAGTAGTAAAGTCCCGCCAGCGACATGCCGCTCGCGCGCGAGAGATCGCGCATCGAGGCGCCTTCGTATCCCTTCTTGCAGAAGACCTCAGTAGCATGAGCGAGGATCTCCGCCAGGCGCCGGTCATAGCGCGTCGCCGGAACGGTCGCGGCGCGATGCCGCCGCGGAGTAATTCGGGTTGCAGTGGAAGGGCTCCCCATGATTCTTGCAGCGATAATTCGAACGTTCGTTCGAACTAAGTATACCCCGGTGTGATTCTGATCACAAGGGCGGCACAACTAACGTGATTTCTTACTCTTACCCGCCGCCTCGTAAGCCCGTCCTAGCCAGTCGAGAGCATCGTGCAGGTCGGCGTCGGAAGAGAGTTCGAAGGTGAACCAGCGCGCCTTCTGCATTTGGGATGACCCGATACGGGAGTCTTTGTCGAGACGAGTTCGAACAGCAGGTATCGAAGCCTTCAGTTTGAACGCCAGCGAGTTCGCGGTCCCCATACCTCGTGTGCGCGGCAGTAGGGCGAATATTTTGCCTTTGCGGTAGAGAGCGGTGAATCCGAAGAAGGCGCGTGTGCTTACTTGGGGCGAGCCGCCGACTTCATCCTCTAACGCGGCAGACCAGGCCTTCATCTCCTCGGAGATGGAGGGTGGATTAGGACGGACACCTCTCGGTTGCTTCATCGGCAGTGCGCTAGTTTCTTACGTCAGCCAGCATACGCTCGATCTCAGCCTTCAGTTCCGCCGTGAGCGGAAGGAATGGCAGTCGTGACGGGCCGCCGTAGTAGCCGTTGAAGTCCATGCCGTGCTTCACGCCTGGGACGCCGAGATCGCCCGCCACGCGCTGGACCGCCTTGGCAATTCGTTCCTGCTTCAGGCGCGCCAAGTCAGCGTCCCCTTCCTTCCAGGCGGCGTAGATCTCGTAGCACGCGGTTGGGGCGGAGCAGGCAAAAGCGAGGATCGCTCCCACCGCACCGGCATCGAGCGATGGTTGCAGTTTCTGCGCTGCACCGACCAGCACCTGGAATCCGACTTCCTTCTGACGCGTCTTCATCTTGCCTACGACGGTCACGGCGGACGAAGACGGCTTCATCTCCGAGGCGCCCGACAACACTCCCACGGGCACCAGTTCCCCGCCCTGGGCGCCGGTTCCGGTGCCCGCGGCGGCAAGCATCCGCGGCGTAACTGCATCGAACGTTTCGCTGACGGTAGCACTGCGCTTGATGTGGCGCGTTCCTTCGACTATCTTGCGGACTTTTTCCACGTCGCCGCTCGATTCCTTGATGCCGATCAGGTTGGGATGCCCGGCCAGTTCGATCACCACTTCGGCCGGCATGTCGTACCCGGTGGCCTGCGGGAAGTTGTAAATGATGACTGGCAGCGGCGAGCGATCCGCCACGGTCCGGTAGAAGGCGAGGATGTTGGCCGTCTGCATCTGCTTCTTGTAGTAATGCGGCGTGCGCACCATGGCGACGTCGTAGCCGAGTTCAGCGGCATACTCCGTGAGGCGCAACGTCTCGATCGCAGATTCTATGCCCGTACCGGCGACCAGAACTTTGTTGGGCGCAGCAGCGTCGCGTGCAGCCTTGAACACTTCGCGCCGTTCCTGATCGGAGAGCAGGATTGCCTCGCCGGTCGAACCGAGGACGACGATGCCTGCGACGGGCGTGCGCGAATAGCGCTCCACGTTGGATTCGAGTTTCTTGAAATAGACGTTGCCGTCGGGATAGAACGGCGTGGTGATGGGAGGAAAAATTCCGTGAAGTAGCATGGGAGCACCTCTTGCGATTCGAGAACTGTCTAGCCGATTGTAAAACCGCCCTGTCATCGTGAGCGGAGCGACTGCTTCGCAAAACGAAGCAGCCGCGTAGTCGAAGGACCCACGCCTGCTGGCAACACCAGAAGCGCGTCGAGGCATTCTCCCGATTCCCTCAAAGCTCAGAATCAGTGACTCATGGCAGATCTAGATCGACGCGGACAGTAAGAATGCCTTCACGCCGCGCGAAAGGGCCGCAGCAGTGCGGGATCCTTCGACTCCGTAGCCAGCCGCTTCGCGCCTGGCCACTCCGCTCAGGATTACAAAGTAGAACGGGTACCGTGCCGTTCTGCGTGCAAGTGCTGCAGCGCCTTCACATTGATCTCCCCGCGCTGTAGGGCCGCTATACCCTCCGCCGCCGCCCGCGCCGCTGCCAGCGTCGTGATCGTAGGGATGCGCGCGGTCACCGCCGCTCGGCGAATCGCTTTCTCGTCGAACCAAGGTTCAAGGCCCGTAGGCGTATTGATGATGAGTTGAATGCGCTGGCCCTTAATGAAGTCGACCACGTTGGGCCGTCCTTCTTTCACCTTGTAGACGCGTTCCACGTTCATGCCGGCGGCCTCGATCACGTCGGCGGTGCCGGCCGTGGCCACGAGTTTGAATCCCATGTCCACAAACTTGCGGGCTACCGGTGCCACATGGCGCTTGTCGTGGTCGGTCACGCTGATAAAGATGGCTCCCTGCGTCGGCAACTTCTGTCCCGCGGCCAGCTGCGCTTTGGCGAACGCTTCGCCGAAATTGTCGGCGACGCCCATCACTTCGCCGGTCGATTTCATCTCCGGCCCGAGCACCGTATCGACGCCCGGAAATTTGTTCCACGGGAACACGGGAGACTTCACGTAGTAGTGGCTTCCCGTGTCGAGATCGGCGCGGCGCTCAATGAATTCCGGCAAGAACTCCCGCAGCTTGCGGCCTGTCATGAGTCGCGCCGCAATTTTTGCCAAGGGAACCCCCGTCGCCTTCGAAACAAAAGGCACGGTGCGCGAGGCTCGCGGGTTCACTTCGAGTACGTAAACCTTGCCGCCCTCGCCATTGCCACTCGAACCGCCGTTTCCCCGCGGGATGGCGAACTGAATGTTCATCAGCCCAATAACCTTCAGCGCGCGCGCCAACTTGAAGGTATAGTCGCGCATGCGCTCCAAGAGTTGCTGCGGAATATCGACCGCGGGCAGCACGCACGAAGAATCGCCGGAGTGAATGCCGGCCTCTTCGATGTGCTGCATGATGCCTCCGATGACAACATCTTCGCCGTCGGAGAGTGCATCGACATCGACTTCAATCGCGTCTTCCAGGAAGTGATCGATCAACACGGGGCGGTCGTGCGAATATTCCACCGCTTCTTTCATGTAGCGAATGATCGACTCTTCGTCGTAGGCAATCACCATGGCGCGGCCGCCGAGCACATACGAAGGCCGCACCAGCACGGGATATCCGATGCGCCGCGCTCCCTCAATGGCCTCGTCGATCGAGGTGGCCATGACGCCGGGCGCCTGCGGAATCTGCAACTCTTCGAGCAACTTGTTGAAGTGCTTGCGATCCTCGGCCAGGTCGATCGACTCGGGCGACGTGCCGATGATGTTCACGCCCGCGGCCTTCAGGGGTAACGCCAGGTTGAGCGGAGTCTGCCCGCCAAACTGCACGATCACACCGACCGGCGCGCCTTTCGACGTCTCGTGCTGGTAAATGGCCCAGACGTCTTCAAAAGTCAGGGGTTCGAAGTAGAGGCGGTCGCTGGTGTCGTAGTCGGTCGAGACGGTTTCAGGATTGCAATTAATCATGATCGTCTCGTACCCGTCATCGCGCAGCGCGAATGACGCATGGCAGCAGCAGTAGTCAAACTCAATTCCCTGCCCGATGCGATTGGGGCCGCTGCCGAGAATGATGACTTTCTTCTTGTCGGTCGGGGCGGCCTCATCTTCGTCTTCGTAGGTCGAATAAAGGTAGGGCGTGAAGCTTTCGAACTCGGCCGCGCAAGTGTCGACGCGTTTGTAGACGGGCATCACGCCGTGTTTTTTGCGCAGATGACGAACTTTTTCCTGCCCTTCCAGTCGCCAGACCTGGGCCAGCCGTCCATCGGAGAATCCCATGCGCTTCGATTCGCGCAGCACCTCGGTGGGGATCGACTCCATGGGGTGCTTTTCCAGTTCGAGTTGCTGGTCGTTGATTTCCTTGAGTTGATAGAGGAACCAAGGATCCATCGACGTCATCTTCGCGATCTGCTTCACCGTGTGTCCCTGGCGCAGTGCGTACTGCACATACGCGAGCCGCTCCGGATGCGGCGTCACCAGGCGCTGCGTCAGAATCTTGGGCTCGATCTTGCCGCCGCCCACGCGCTTGCCGGTATCGAGCGAGCGGATGCCCTTCATCAGCGCTTCCTTGAAGGTGCGGCCGATGGCCATGACTTCGCCAACAGACTTCATCTGCGGGCCCAGGGTATCGTCGGCGCCGGGAAATTTTTCGAATTGCCACTTCGGAATCTTCACCACTACGTAGTCGAGAGCCGGCTCGAAACATGCCGGAGTCTTGCGCGTGATGTCGTTGGGAATTTCGTCGAGCGTGTAGCCCACCGCAAGTTTGGCGGCAATCTTTGCGATTGGGAACCCGGTCGCCTTCGATGCCAGTGCCGACGAGCGCGAGACGCGCGGGTTCATCTCGATCACCACCATCCGCCCGGTCTCGGGATTGACGCCGAACTGAATGTTCGATCCGCCTGTTTCGACGCCGATTTCGCGGATCACGGCGATCGCAGCATCGCGCATCGCCTGGTACTCGCGGTCGGTGAGCGTCTGGGCCGGCGCCACCGTGATCGAATCGCCCGTATGCACGCCCATGGGATCGAAGTTCTCGATCGAACAGATGATGATGACGTTGTCTTTGGTGTCGCGCATCACTTCGAGTTCGAATTCCTTCCAGCCCAATACTGACTCTTCAATCAGCGCTTCGTGCACCGGAGAGAAATCGAGGCCCCGGCTCAGCACTTCCAGCATTTCTTCGCGGTTGTAGGCGATGCCACCGCCCGAACCGCCCAGCGTGAACGATGGCCGGATGATCACCGGAAAACCGATCTTCCCCGCGAACTCAATGCCATCCTTCGTGTTGTTGACCAGGGCCGATTTGGGCACGTCGAGCCCGATGCGCTGCATGGCATCTTTGAAGACGAGGCGGTCTTCCGCCTTCTTGATGGCCGCAACGTTGGCGCCGATCAGGTCCACGTTGTATTTTTCCAGGACGCCGCCGTCAGAAAGTTCGATAGCCAGATTCAGCGCGGTCTGTCCGCCCACGGTCGGCAGTACGGCAAAACCCGCGCCCGGCGACATTTCCCGCTCGATGCGGATGATCTCCTCCAAGTACTCCAGAGTGAGCGGCTCGATATAAGTGCGGTCGGCCGACTCGGGGTCGGTCATGATGGTGGCGGGGTTCGAGTTCGCCAGCACCACTTCGTAGCCCTCGGACTTAAGCGCCTTGCAGGCCTGCGTGCCAGAGTAATCAAACTCCGCCGACTGCCCGATGATGATGGGCCCGGAGCCGAGGATCAGGATTTTCGAGATGTCAGTACGTTTGGGCATTATGCAGTTCTGTTCTTTGCGCGATGGGGCCACGTTTCGGCCCTAGTACTTGAGATTCTGTTTTGAAAGGGCGCGGCTTCAGGCGCGCCGAAAGATTCCTCTTCCCAAACGGGCTTTAGCCCCTGAGGTACAAGGTCGAGTTCAAATTCTGACCCGGCGGAACCGTACGGATAATCCTCCGCTCGCTCGCTCAGATGTTTCCGTACTGGGTTCTGTTGAACGTACACCTGATGCACACGGTAGTCGCTAGCATCGCGAATGCGATGATCAGAAAATCCTCTTTGCCAAACTTCCATGTTTGAGCCGAGTTCTTTCTTGGCGCGATAAGAGAAACCACCCTTGATGAACTGAACCGCCTTCTCCAAGCTCGTGGTCGGGGTCAGCAGCACATGGATGTGGTCCGGCATAATCACGAATTCGTGCAGTAGATAGGCGGAGCCGCGATAGTGATAGAGAGTATCGATCAGCAACCGCGCCCAGCGTTCCTTCTGGAAGAGAGCACGCCGGCCCCAAGTCGATGAGGTGACCATGTAGGTCTGGCCATGGTTGGTCGCATGCTCTCGGGTGGGTCTCATCGCTTCACCTCAGCGGCTAAAGCCGGTTCCTCATCGGAACTCTATGCGGCGCGCCTTAAAGGCGCGCCCTTTCAGAACTCATCGTTTGCAGAAGATGTGTTAATCCGCCTTTTCCAATTCTGCATTAATACAACCATCCGCGAATTCATTCACCCATACCCGCTTTGCACCGCTACTCGTCGGAGGGACCACTGTGAGAGCGATCTCGTTCGCTCCGCCTACGACCCAGTACGTCCCTGGCACAACCTCTCCGAATGAGGCCAAACCACGCGAATCCGTGATAGCGGATTTCAGCACCTTCTTTTCGTGGAATTGCTCCGGCGGTTTCTGTTTAGGATTTAGCGTTATTGCCTTATGCAGCCGAAAAACTCGGCCCTCCTGCGCCTTATCGTTGTAGGTCAGTCGCAAATTGACCGATTGCGTGGCCAACACAACTCTCGGCCAGTCCGTCTGCCAGCAGGCAAACGCCCCAGCAAGGCAGTTCAAAACGGCTATGGAGAGAGCAAGCCTCTTCACCCCTTCCACTCCTCCATCATCTTCGTGAATTCCTTGAACAGATAGTGCGAATCATGCGGCCCGGGCGCAGCCTCCGGATGATACTGCACGCTGAACAGCGGCAGGTTCCGATGCCGCAGGCCTTCCAGCGTCTGATCGTTCAGATCGATGTGGGTCAACTCGACTTCGCTGTCGGCCAGTGAGTCGGGATCGACGGCGAAGTTATGGTTGTGCGCGGTGATCTCGATCTTTCCGGTCTTCAACTGTTTTACCGGATGGTTCCCGCCGTGATGTCCAAACTTCAGCTTGAAAGTCTTGCCGCCGAGGGCAATCCCCGTAAGTTGATGCCCCAGGCAGATACCAAAAATCGGTTGCCGCCCCATGAGCCTGCGGATCGAATCGACCGCATACGTGCACGGCTCAGGATCGCCGGGACCGTTCGAGAGAAAAACTCCGTCCGGCTTCAAAGCCAGCACATCTTCCGCCGGAGTCTGCGCCGGGACCACCGTCACCTTGCAGCCCTCGCCGCGCAGCTTGCGCAAAATGTTCTGCTTGATGCCGAAGTCGTACGCCACCACGTGAAATCGCGGCGGCTCATCTTTCACACCGACCACAGCGATTGGCTCATGCGAGCGCTCGCCCACTTCCCACACGTAGGGCCGCTTCGTGCTCACTTCTTTTGCCAGATCCATCCCATCCATCTTGGGAATAGATCGCGCCTTCGCAATCAGCTTGTCGGCATCGCTGCCGATGGTCGAGACCACACCGCGCATGACCCCGTGATCGCGCAGGTGCCGCACCAATGCCCGCGTGTCGATATCAGAAAGTACCGGCACTTTGAACTGTTCCAGGTACTCCTCGGCCACCTGCTGCGAGCGCCAGTTCGAGCTCACGCGCGAGAACTCGCGCACGATCAGCCCTTCAATCCACGGACGCGTGGCTTCGTTGTCTTCGTGGTTGGTGCCGTAGTTTCCGATTTCCGGGTTGGTCAGGACGACGATCTGCCCTGAGTAGGAGGGATCCGTGAAAATTTCCTGGTAGCCAGTGATGGAAGTATTAAAAACGACTTCGCCGTAGCATTCGCCTTTGGCGCCGTAGCCTTTGCCTCGGAAGACTCGCCCGTCTTCCAGCGCAAGGATAGCCTGCATTCTCGCTCCGGTGAGTGGATTTTCAGAATCTTATCAGGGAATGCCGCAGCGGCCAAGAGCGGAACGCGGAATCGGGAAAGAAATCTGTGGATAGAAGCGATCAAATCATCGGATCGAACGTTGAAGGAGCGGCGGTACGATCACTTAAATGGTTACCGCACCCGGCCCAGCTTATCCATGGGCCAGTACCCGAAGACTGCCTTGCCGTAGATGAAGCTCTGGTTGACCGGGCCGAAATCGCGGCTGTCATTCGACATCGAGCGATGGTCGCCGAGCACGAAGAAGCAATGTTCGGGAACAGTAGTCTCGGGATACGACCGGGAATCGGTATAGGCCGGGGGAACGTAGTCCTCGCCGAGCGCCTGGTCGTTCACGTACACCTGACCGCCGTCGATGCGAATGCGGTCGCCCTCCATGCCGATCACGCGTTTGATGTAGCTTTTGGAGGGATCGCGCGGATAGCGGAACACTACAATATCCCCGCGCTCAATCGGTTCCAGCCGGTACACAAACTTGTTCACGAAGATCCGTTCCTGATCTTCGAGCGAGGGCATCATGCTGGTTCCCTCAACTTTCACCGGCTGGTAGAGAAAGATGATGATAAAGGCGGAAATCGCCAGCGAAATGATCAGATCGCGTACCCAGACGCCGATTCCGGTTCCAATGAGGACGGGAGCCATCGATCCCGGCTCCGAGGCCGCGCCTGCAGACGGCGTCGGCGCCGCCGTCTCTCCGACTGAATTTGGTTCTGAAAACGTCCCTGGCATGTTTTCCTATTGTATACAGAACCACTCCTCGTGGCAGAAAGTTGCACTGAACTCCGGACTCAATCGGACACTGCCGTCTTCGCGCACTTCCGGCCTCTTCCGGCGGCGGGTTACAATAACCAACACGCGAGGGAACCTAATGACACGCCTTCTACTCCAGAACAAGATCGTATACCGCAGCCTGACCCTGGCCTTCCTCTTCCTGGTAACTACTCTGAGCGTGTCGGCCGAATGGGGCTCGCTGCCGGAAGAAGGAGGCATTCCGGCTTACAACGCCGGACCTCCGCCTCGAGGGACAAAGCTGCCCCCCATCCTGACCAAGTCCGACCTCTGGGGAGCGGACGCGCAGAATGCCTACCAAACTCATGCCTATGAGCTGGCGGCGAAGATCCCGAACGTGCTGCACCAGCAGCCCTGCTACTGCTATTGCGACCGGATGGGCCACAACAGCCTGCACAGCTGCTTTGAGAACACGCACGGGGCGCAGTGCGCGACCTGCCTGAAGGAGCTTTACTACTCCTACCAGCAGCACCAGAAAGGCAAGACCGCAGCGCAAATCCGCGCCGGAATCATTAAGGGAGAGTGGAAACAGGTCGATCTGCTGTCGGCCTCGACGATCAACTAACACCGAGTATTGAGTCTCACCGATCGACGGGGGAAGCTTCCAACGTATGCGATCTCCTGAGAGGGCCTTTCCTTGTGGCGCATTCACTTTCGTCAGTTTGCTGTCCAGTTTCCGTGCAACGTGGACAGGTCATCAGACACCACGCTCGCAATGGCCAACTGGACCTCAACCCACTGTTTGAGTGATACTTTACTGCTCAGCTAGAATGCATGTTTCCAAGGAGTTCCCCATTACCAAGAGCACAGGAAGAGTTTTGCACATGGCTCAAAAACCTACCGCGAAAAAGACAGTGGCGGAAGATCCGCGTTACACCCAGGCGCTGCAGAGCTACGAAGCCGGACTGCGCGCCATGCAGGAGCACAAATTCGACAAGGCGAAGCCTCATTTTCAAAAAATCATTGGCGGCCCCAGCAAAGAACTGGCCGACCGAGCCAACGTTCACCTCAGCATCTGCACCCAGCATCTGGAACGCTCCACGGCCACACAGTTCAAGACGGCCGAGGAGCACTTCGACTACGCCGTCTCGCTGATGAATATTGGAGACTACGTGACCGCCCGCGAGCATCTGGAAAAGCTGCTCAAGCAGAATGCCAAGTCTGACTATGTGGTTTACGGCCTGGCTGCGCTCGACTGTCTCACGGGCCACCTCGAGGATTCGCTGAAACGCCTGGACGAGGCCCTTCGCCTGAACGCCCAACTGCGTTTCCAGGCGCGCAACGATTCCGACTTCCAGAATCTGGCAGAGGATCCGCGCTTCACGGAATTGCTCTATCCCGATCCCGGCGCCGAATTGGGCTCCTCAAACGGCGACCTCGGCGGAGAAGAGCCTGCCTAGGCCGCAGGGCACACTCGATGGAAACCCAAGCCGCCGAGTCTCGGCCCCCGGAGAAGACCGCGCGTGAGCGCGGCCTGCGCGTCGTCGCCATCGGCGGCGGCACCGGACTTTCCACGCTGCTCAAGGGATTAAAGCGTTTCGTGCTCTCGCCGGCAGAGGTTTCGGCACAACCGGATTTTCCCTCCATCCGCGATCTTAGCGCGGTCGTCACCGTCAGCGACGACGGCGGCTCCAGTGGGCGCCTGCGCAAAGAACTCAACATGCTTCCCCCGGGCGACATCCGCAACTGCATCGTTGCCCTCAGCGAAGACGAAGCCCTCCTCTCCAAGCTTTTCCGTCACCGCTTCGAAAAAGGCTCGGGACTCGAAGGCCACAGCTTCGGCAACCTTTTTCTCGCGGCCCTCACTTCCCTGACTTCCGATTTTTCAGAAGCCGTGCGGCTTTCTTCCGAGATTCTTCTCACCCGCGGCCACATCTATCCCGCGACGACATCCAACATTGAACTCGAAGCGCTCATGGAAGACGGCACACGCGTGCGCGGCGAAACCAACATCACCGCCAGCAAGGGACGCATTCGGGAACTATCTCTCATCCCACCGGACGTCGGACCGATGCCGCAGACTCTGGAGGCAATCGCCAACGCCGACATGATCACCCTCGGCCCTGGAAGTCTCTTTACCAGCCTGATCCCCAACCTGCTGGTGCGGGGCATTGCGCAAGCCATTGTCGAATCGCCCGCCACCAAGGTGTACATCTGCAACCTGATGACTCAGGCCAACGAGAGTCTCGGTCTGACCGCTGCCGATCACATCCGCGCGCTGAATAGTCACGCCCAGAAACAGATTTTCGACTACGCGCTCATCAATCGAACTCCCGCCTCCGCCGAACTACAAGCCAAGTATGCCAGCGAAGGCGCCTGCCAGATCGTGAACGATCTCGAGGTCGTTGAAGGTCTCGGTGTGATTCCCGTTCTCGGCGACTATCTCGAAGAAGCCGGAGTCGCGCGCCACAACACCTCCCGCGTGGCTCGTGACCTCATGCAACTCGTGGCGCAACAGCCGCGACAAGCCCGCGCCACCTAGACGGTGCGTGGACTGGCTTGATTTCTGTCTCGCTTGATTTCTGTCTGGCCTGATTTTTCTCTAGCTTTGGATTTTTGTCTGGCTTTGATTTTGTCATTCCGAGCGCAGCGAGGAACCTGCTTTGCGCTGGAGCCTCCACGGAATGCCGTTTGTCGCCGCGCAACCGCTTCCTGTATCGTGGTTCTTCCGCTTCGAGGCTCTACCACTCTCGAGGTCAATCGTCATGCGCTCTTCCCTTTTCATCCTCACGGTCCTGCTGATCGGGTCGCCACTGTGCCTCGCCCAGACTGGTCCAGAACAAGGCGGCCGTGAGATCCAGATCTGGGCGGGCGGCGGCCACTCCGTCAACGGGGGACGAGGCAACACCGGCGCCTTCAACGCCGGACTGCGCTACGGATGGATCCTCACCGGCCGGCACTTGCCCGGCTTTCTCCGCGGACGGTTTGAATATGCGGTCGACGCCGTCCCCGTCTTCTTCGTCTTCCAACCCGCCAACACCGCGTACGGCGTGGGCTTCGACCCGCTCGGCCTCAAGTGGAACTTCGAACGTCACGGCCGATTTTCACCCTACCTCGAACTCTGCGGCGGCACGCTCTTCACCAACCACAACGTCCCCACCGGCACCAACCCCGTGAACTTCACTGACCAGGCCGCGTTTGGCGTGCACATCCTTGGCGCGAAACACAATGTCAGTCTTGAACTGCGTTACATGCACATCTCGAACGCAGGCCTGGCCACGCCCAATCCAGGAATTAACACCGTGCAGGTGCGGCTGGGAGTTGGAAAGTTCCTCGGCGGACACGATCGCTAGTTATGACCTGTTCATATTGACTCATCGCTATGAGTCATATAGACTCATCTCGTGGCTAAGCGACTACAGGTGATTCTGCAGGATCCGGAATACCGGGAAATTCAGCGAGCAGCGCGCTCGCGCCAGATGTCGATCGCCGAGTGGGTCCGGCAGGCGCTCTCGCTCGCTCGCCGCCGCGAACCGCTGGGCGACGTGGAGAAAAAGCTCGCCGCCATTCGGGCCGCGGCGAAGTATGAATCACCGACCACCGACATCAAGACGATGCTGGAGGAGATCGAGCGGGGGTATCTCTCCGGCCATCAGCCATGATTCTGGTCGATTCCAATATCCCGATGTATCTGATCGGCTCACCAAGTCCTCAAAAAACCGACACTCAGCGGTTGCTGGAAAAATTAGTCAGCGAGCGCCAGCGCCTGGTTACTGATGCTGAAGTGTTCCAAGAAATCCTGCACCGATACACACTGGTCAATCGCCGTCACGACATCCAACCCGCTTTCGACGCGCTTCTCAACGTGGTCGATGAAGTCTTCGCCATTGAACGTTCCGCCATTGAACGAGCCAAGCAGATCGTGCTCGGATACCAGCGGCTATCCGCCCGCGACGCCGTGCATTTGGCGGTCATGGAGCAGCACGGCATCGATCGCATTCTGACCTTTGATTCAGGCTTCGACGGGTTCCCGGGGATCACGCGGCTGTCGTAACTAGACAATTTGCACACAGCGGCCGAAGTTGCGGCCCTGACCTGAGCCAGCTATCCTTCCTACTTATGTCCACGCTCGTCGAATGTGTTCCGAATTTTTCCGAAGGCCGCGACAAAGCCAAAGTTGACGCCATCATCGACGTCATGAAAATGACGGGCGTCTACCTGCTCGATCGCGAAATGGACTCCGACCACAATCGCTGCGTCATCACTTTGGTCGGCGAGCGCGAAGCGATTCAGGAAGCCGCCATCCGTGGCGTGGGCAAGGCCTCGGAACTCATCGACCTCAACGTCCATACCGGCGCGCATCCGCGCATGGGAGCGGCGGACGTAGTTCCCTTCATCCCCATCGACGGCGTCTCCCTTGAAGACTGCGTGGCCATGGCCTGCCACGTCGGGGAACAGATTTGGAAGCGCTACCAGATCCCGGTTTATCTCTACGAGGCCGCCGCCAGAATTCCCGAACGCCAGGGCCTGGAAAATATTCGCCGCGGCCAGTTCGAAGGCATCCGCGCCGAGATCGCCACCAATCCCGCGCGGTGTCCGGATTTTGGCGAGCCCTGTGTGCATCCTACGGCAGGCGCGACGGTTGTAGGCGCGCGCAAATTCCTCATCGCTTATAACGTTTTCCTCAACACGCCCAACGTCGACATCGCCAAGAAGATCGCCAAAGCCGTGCGCTTCTCGACGGGCGGAATGCGATTTGTGAAAGGGGCTGGCTTCCTGGTGCGCGGTCTGGCCCAGGTCTCGATGAACCTTACCGACTTCGAACAAACCCCCGTCCATCGCGTCTTTGAGATGGTACGACGCGAGGCAGCCCGCTACGGTGTCACGCCGGTATCGAGTGAAATCGTCGGACTGATTCCCAAGAAAGCTCTGGAGCAAGCCGCCGAGTGGTTCCTGCAGGTCGAAAATTTCGATTCGTCGCTGATTCTGGAAAACCGCCTCGCGGCCGTCATGGGCGGAAAAGCGGCCGTCGGTGGCCTGCGCGCGGGAGTCGAACCTTTCATCGAACAACTGGCCGCCCCAACGGCTACGCCAGGAGGCGGCAGTGCCTCCGCCGCCGCGGCAGCCATGGCCGCGGGCCTCGCCGCCATGGTGGCTTCTATGTCCCGCGGCAAAAAGGCCTATGTGCAATACGAGTCGCAACTCAGTGCGGCCATCGCGCGCCTCACGCCGCTACGAGAAGAACTGAAGGCTGCAGTCGACGCCGACGCCGAATCGTACGACTCGGTCATGAAAGCCTACAAACAGGCCAAGACCGCCGGGGATGAAAAATCCGGCGAGGCGATGATCGAAGCCGCCCTCAAAGAAGCAACCGACGTTCCCCTGGGCGTCGCCGAAAAAGCGCACGAAGTCGCACAGATCGTGCGATCGCTGGAACCCATTACGAATCCCCATATGAAATCGGACTTGACCACGGCTCTGGCACTGGCCGGCGCGGCCCTTGCCGGTGCTCTGGCCAACGTAGAGATCAATCTGGCATCGCTGAAAGATCAGGCTTTCACGGCGGAAGTACGCAAGCGAGTCTCAGTCATTCGTTCGTAGAAATGTTGCTGACATCTTCGTTTTCTGCTGCGACGGAAAACGCAGCGCGCTCCGTCTTTGCCCTTGAGGAGCGCCTCTTGGGGAATCTCCTGGTCTCAACCGGTCAATGGGCGCTGTACTTTTGTGCGATCCCCCGTGCCTGCAAGTAAAATACAATAAAGCGATCTATTAACGACAAGGTCGGATCGTGCATCCAAGTAAAGGTAACACGCGACCCTACTGTTCTCTGATTCGAGGCGTTATGAAACTTGTCAAGATTTGTCTGGCTACTCTCCTTCTGGTGAGCATGGCCTACGCCATGCCGCTGAACTCGTCTGCCCGAGCCTGCGTTCCTGCCGATCTGCTGCAGTTGATCTCGGTGGACTACCGCAGCCTCAAAGATTCGCCTACTGCGATGGCCCTGAAACAGCAACTGCTACCAGACAACATCAAACAGTTCGAGGCCGCTTTGAAGGCCATCGGCCTGGATCCCGAGAAAGACGTCGATACGCTGACCTTCGCCTCCTTCCACGCCGGCAAGCAAGGCGTCAAGACAGTCGGCGTGGCCGCCGGGCCCTTCAACATGAAGGCCGTGCTGAAGAAGATGAAGCTGCAGAAGTTTGTACCCAAGAAGTATGGAACCGCGCAAATTTATCCCATGGACGGCGGCTTCGTCATGAGCTTCCTGGATGACAGCACGCTGCTGTTCGGCGACTCCACCTCAATCCGGATTGCGCTCGATACCCGCGATGGCCAGGTCCTGAGCCTGGATACCAACGGCAACATGGCCGACATGATGTCGAGCGTCGACTCGGAACCGGTGTGGAGCATTCTCGACCAGCAAGGCACGCAGAACGCCATGCACTCCGCCATGGGGGACGCCTCGAAGATCGCCGACTACGATACCGTGAAGAAGCGCCTGTTGGGCTCCCGCTACACTCTGAGCTTCACTAGCGGCGTCAACTTCGATATGACCGTGGTCACTTCCGACACTACAACGGCCTCCACAGTTTCGTCGCTACTCAAGGGCTACATGCTCTATAAGAAGATGGGCGCCACGCCCGCGGAAAAGATTGCCGTGGAGAATACCGCGGTCGACTCCGACGGCTCGAACGTGCAAGTGCACTTCAAAGCTAACGACCAGCAGTTCCAATCACTGATGCACTCGGAATTGTTCGCCGCCGTTACGCACTAACGCAAGAACGATTCACCACGGAGGCACTGAGACAGGCTGGAATCTAGGGTCTCAGTGCCTTTGCTGTCTTACATGGTGGAGTCACTTCTTTCGTGCCGCGCGCTTCTCTGCTGCCCAGCCTGCTTTCACAAACTGTCGGGACCGCGCGATTGCCAGCGAATCCGCAGGAACATCTTCGGTGATACACGACGACGCCCCCACATACGCGCCTTTGCCCACTCGCACCGGCGCCACCAGCGTGCTGTCGCTGCCGATAAACACTCCATCCTCGATCACGGTCTTGTACTTGTTAACGCCGTCGTAATTGCAAGTGATGGTTCCGGCACCGATGTTTACGCCCGCACCGATCTCCGCGTCGCCCAGATACGTCAGGTGATTCGCCTTCGATCCCTTGCCCAGCTTGATTTTCTTGGTCTCGACAAAATTTCCCACATGCGCGCCTTCGCCGATCTCGGTGCCCGGTCGCAGGCGCGAGTAAGGACCCACCACCGCGCCCGCGCCGATGCGCGCTTGTTCCATCACGCATCCCGGAAGAACCATGACTCCATCCTCCATCTCCACATCGCGAATCACGCAGTAAGAACGAATCCGGCAGGCCGAGCCGATGCGCGTTTTCCCCAGCAACTGTACGTAGGGCTCGATCACCGTGTCAGGCGCGATCGCCACATCGGCATCGATCACGCAGGTTGCCGGAAAGAACACCGTCACGCCGTCGGCCATCAATTGACGGCACTTGGCCAGCCGCATCTTTTCGTCAATGTCAGCCAGTTCGGCGCGCGTGTTCCCGCCAAGCACCTCGCTGGCGTCTGCCGTCTTAAACGTCACCACCCGTTGCCGCGCCTTGCGCAGCACCTCGGCCATGTCGGTCAGGTAATACTCGCCGTGCGCATTGGCGGTCGAGAGTTTCCCGATGTTGCCGTAGAGTTCTTCCACCGCAAAAACATAGAAGCCGGAATTAATCTCGCGAATCTTTTTCTGGGTCGAACTGGCAGCCTTCTCTTCGACGATCGCCCGCACTGCGGCGCCCCGCGTTGTCTTCCGCAGAACCCGGCCATATCCGGCCGGGTTCGCCAGGTCCGCGCTCAGCAGCGTCATGGCGGCCTGTTCCTCCAGATGGAAATTGCGCAGGCGCCCAATGGTTTCTGGAGTGATCAGCGGAGCGTCTCCCGAGAGCACGATCACGTGGTCATACCCAGCCAACGCCTCGCGCGCCATGATGAGCGCATGGCCGGTTCCCCGCTGCTCCGCCTGAAGCACAAAGTTGACGCCGGTATGCTCCATCGCCGCCCGCACGCGGTCGGCCTCGTACCCAATGATCGCGTATACATCCTTCGCAGGGACGATGCGCACAGCGGCCCGGATCACATGCTCCAGCAGCGGCTTTCCGCCGACCTCATGTAACACTTTAGGAAGTTGCGATTTGAGCCTGGTTCCCTTACCCGCCGCCATGATGGCCACGCCAACCCGCGGACTTGCCGTCGCCCCCGAACCATAGGGGGAAAGCGTAGAGCTGCGCTTCTGCGAAGGTGCCGCCGAAAAAGAACTGCCTTTCGATTTCTTCATCCGCCCCAATATACCGCGAGCCCGCGGCAATGGCTATTTCCCGCCTGATGACCTAAAATTCTTGCCCGCGGACAACAGCGTGGCGAGACTGCACGCCCCTGGTCCTGAAGAGGAACCCATGCCCAAGTACGTCATCGAGCGCGACATCCCCAACATCGGCGATGTGACCCCGGACCAGGTCATCGGCATCTCACAGAAATCCTGCAGCGTGCTGAACAACCTGGGTCCGAAGATCCAGTGGCTGCACAGCTACGTCACTCAGGACAAAATTTACTGTGTCTACATCGCGCCCAACGAAGAAATGGTGCGCGAGCATGCCAGACAAGGCGGATTCCCCGCAAACCGCGTTTCTGAAGTCAAGCTGATGATCGATCCAACCTCGGCTGAAGCCTAGCAACTCGCTACAGACCAAGGCCTCCGTCCACGGCCAGAATCTGCCCGGTAATAAATTGCGGCGCGGTCGCGAAGAACAATACCGCCTCGGCAATCTCCTCCCCGCGCCCATTTCGTCCCATCGGCGTCTGCTTAGCCATGCGTCGCATGAAGGCCGCCGCCGACCTGTCGCCCAAGTCGATCATTCCCGGAGCCACGGCATTCACCGCAATCTCAGGTGCCAGCGCTTTGGCCATTACCTTCGTGAGCATGTGCAGCGCCGCCTTCGATGAGCAATAGTGCGCGTTCGTCGCCCAAGGCCTCAGGCCTCCGAGCGACCCCATATTGATAATCTTCGCTTCGACGGCCGGCGAGGCAGCGCGCCCATCCGGGCCCTTGCCCCGCTTCCGCCGCATCCATTTCAGGGCCTCGCGCGCCACCAGAAACGGACCGCGGGTGTTGGAGGCGAAAATCGCATCCCATTGCCGTACGGTGAGCTTTTCGAATTCCACCGCCTCGTAGTTGGCGGCGTTGTTAACCAGAATGTCGATGCGGCCCAATTCGCGCCCCGCGTCCTTCATCATCGTCCGAACGCTGGCCTCATCGGTTACGTCGCAGCGCAGCGCGAACGCCCGCACCCCGAACCCCGACAGATCAACGACCGTCTCCCGCGCTTCGCGCGCCGAGTTCCTGAAGGTGATGGCCACGTCCGCACCAGCCTGTGCCAGCATTAGCGCCGAGGCACGTCCCAATCGCCGGGCTGCCCCGGTGACTAGCGCAGTCTTTCCAAAAAGAGGTTTTGCCGGATGGTCTTGCATGCAGGAATTCTACCGCCTCGGGCTCGTGGCCGCCGATTCAAGACCTAGGCCTGCGATTCCCTTGAGGACGAACTGAAGACTTCGACTCTTAGTGAGGCGGCAACACGGCTTTTAGGGCATCGATCAGATTGAAGGCCTCTTGCGCCTTCACAACCACGGCGTCGGCCTGTTGCGTCGCTCCTGGCGCGAGCGTCTCCCCGTCCGTTACCACAAGGATTACGGGCACTTCCGGCCGCAACCGCTTCAGTTCTCCGGTGATCAGTGCGGCTTCCGTCCCGTCGTCGTTGAGATCGACCACCACCACATCCACTATGTCCTGACTAAACCGGATGACTCCCTCATGCCCGCTGCCGGAACTGAGCACATTCCAGCCGTGCTCCTTCAACAGCGAACAGCGCAGATTCAAATGCACGGGATCGTTCCCGATACAGAGAACAGAGTTACGACGTCGCTTAGTCACCGGCGTCTTCCTATTTCCCAGAGCCATATAGGTATCCCGAATGCCGGCTTGCCCCAACTCTTATGGGTCGTGATATCAGAAGTTCCTATAACGCGCAGTGATTTGAAACACGTGGACCCCGGTCTCTCGAGGCCAGGTTCATGCAATGGTCCAGCCACCAGACCTCCCAAAACGGCATTCGCTCGGCCTTCCGATTTACTTTGTTACTGGAAAAACGCCGTTTCCGCGCGCTAGAATCTCCCCCGCATGCCGGAGTCGCGCAGCGTCGTGGTCTATTCCCGCAAGGGATGCCACCTGTGTGAAGTGGTCAAAGAGAGTCTGTCCAAGCTTTCGCGGCGCGGAGGATTCACCTGGCAAGATGTCGACGTTGACGCTGACTCCGAACTTCGCCGCCAGTTCAGCGACGAGGTTCCTGTCGTCTTCATTGATGGCCGTAAAGCCTTCAAGTACCGCATGGACGAGCGAGAATTCCTGCGGAAGCTGGCTAGCTAGCGCCAGTTCGTTCGGAGCCAGTTCGGCCGAATCTGGCGGTTTCCATTACAATCTCTCCCGGCATGCTGCGAACGCAACTCTACGCTGACCCCCACAACCTCTTTCTGCACGATCTGGTGCTCAACTCCTGCCGCCGCAATGCGCAGAAGACCGCATTGGTTGATGCCTCTTGCGGACGCCGCCTGACCTACGCCGAATATGGAGACACGGTAGAGTCCCTGGCCCGCGGCCTGATGGCGACGGGCGTCAAGCCCGGCGACGTGGTCGCCATCTTCCTCGCGAACTCGTGGGAGTTCTGTACCGCATACCATGCCGCCACCCTGGCTGGCGCGATTCCTACTCTTCTGAATCCGAGCTACCGCGAGCGCGAAGTTCGCTATCAACTGGAAAACTCCGGCGCCGTTCTCCTGATTACTGATGGCAGAAACATCGAAGGCATTAACCTCGGAGGATTGCCCAATCTCCGCCGCGTCTACACGACGCGCCTGCCCGCGCCGGGCGCCGAGCCTTTCGCCAACCTGCTGAATTCAATGACCGCGGTCGAGCACAAGCCAGATCAGTCTCCCGAACAAATTCTCGCCGTGCTTCCGTACTCCAGCGGCACCACGGGACTGCCCAAGGGAGTCATGCTCTCGCACTACAATCTGGTCGCCAACGTCTATCAGTTGCTTGGTCCGAATGCGACGAAGCTCAATTCCGCCGACAATATTCTCTGCTGTCTTCCGCTCTACCACATCTACGGCCTCAATGTGATTCTCAATCCCGCGCTGATTCTGGGCGCGAAGCTTGTTCTGGTGCCGCGCTTCCATGTGCCGATGCTCGCGAAGTTGCTCATCGACGAAGCGGTGACGATGATGCCTCTGGTCCCGCCCGCGATCAATGCACTGTGCCAGGCGGCCGAGGCCGGAGAGTTCCCTCGCGATCACCAGGTCCACTGGGTCAAATCTGGCGCCGCGCCGCTCGCTCCAGATCTTGCCCGCCGCTTCACGGCTCTTACCAACATTCCGGTGTGCCAGGGATACGGCATGACGGAAGCCTCACCCGTCACACACGTCGGCTTTCTCGAACCTGCCCGCTATCGTCCAGACTCCATCGGCCATCCCGTCGCCGCAACCGACTGCCGCGTGCTGTCGCAGTCCGATATTGATCCCGGCGACTCTCCCGACAATCTGACAGAAGCGCCTTCGGGCCAGCCTGGAGAACTCGTCATGCGCGGCCCGCAATTCATGCTGGGCTACTGGAAGGAACCGCAAGCCACCGCTGCCGTTTTGCGCGACGGTTGGTATTGGTCGGGCGATATCGTCACTCGCGACCCTGAAGGCTTCTACCGTGTCGTAGACCGCCGCAAAGAGATGATCAAGTACAAGGGCTTCCCCGTAGCCCCAGCCGAAGTCGAAGCCGTGTTGCTGGAACACCCCGCGGTGAAAGAGTGCGGCGTAGTCGGTCGTCCTGAAGCCGCAGCCGGAGAGATTCCCGTCGCCTTTGTCGCCTTGCGCGACGGATTTGTCGAGAGCCACAAGCTCGGAGAAGAGCTCTGCGCTTTCGTCGCAGACCGCCTCACCCATTACAAACAACCGCGCGAGGTCCGCTTCGTGGATGCCGTTCCTAAGACTGCCTCCGGCAAAATCCTGCGCCGCGAATTGAGAAAGTCCATCGCCTGAATAAACTCCCCGACCGTCCTTGAAACACAAAAAACTGAGAGTGTCCCATCTTCGCGTTCTTTGCGAAGGTGGGGCAAGAGGGCACCATAAAGCTAACGTCTTCACTACTTTTGATCTCCGCCCTGTCCCGGCAGCTTCCGGGTCACCAAGAAACTCCAAATCACTTCATTGGCATTTAGATCCTGGCTGGTCTTCCCGATGGTTTTCTCGACTTCGAATTGCTCTCCGCCAGGCCAGGTATTGCCCGCACCCTTTACGCTGTAGAGAATAACCTGCGAGTTGTGCTGGCAGCCGTTGTACGTATCGACTTTGGTTTCCATGCCGCCCTTCTCGCGCGCCGCTAGCTTGCTCTTCTCCGGCTTCTCCTCGCAGCGGTCAATCCTCCCCCAGGCCTTGGCGCTATCTTCCACAGAAACGGTCGCCAGACTCATGTTGTGCTCGGTGCCACCGCCATAAGGAACAACCGGGTCGGAAGTACCATTAATCATCACCAGCGGTACCGGACGCGAAGGCAGACAAATCATCGTCTTCGGCATCGCCGCACCCACTGCAGCAATCGCCGCAATTCGATCTCCCAAGGCGCACCCCAGGCGCAGGCTCATAAAGCCGCCTTCGGACAAGCCCGCCGCGTAGATTCGGGAAGCATCGACCGAAAACTTGGTCCCGAGGTGGTCCAGCATCTGGTTGAAGAAAGCAATGTCGTCCGCAGGAGCCGCCCTTTTCTCCTCGCTCGGCTGGCCCCCTTGGGGCTGCTGTCCGCCGCCCCGAGGGTATCCCCCACCCCCTCCTCCTGGATAGCCCCCTCCACCTCCACCTCCACCCGGGTAGCCGCCGCCGGGGTAACCGCCGCCGCCGCGACGTCCACCTCTCCCGGGCCCCATGGTCGTCGGCCCGCGCTCTTGTGGCCGAACCCCCACATTCCACCGCCCATGCAAGGCGGCGGGATATACGGTAATAATGCCGTCTTTATCCGCCAGTTCATTGAATCGCGTGAGCCGCTCGATGTCTTCCGGGTCCTGATTCATGCCATGCAGCAGGATCACCACCGGATAGTGCTGTTGCGGATCGTAGCCCTTCGGCAACCGGACCATGAAGTTGCGGTCGACATCGTCGACCGTGACCCTTTCCTTGGTTTCTTGCGCCCGGAGAGCCTGAGCGGCAAATAGCAGCGCAAAGCAGCCCGCCACCACCCAACACATCCTGTACGAGTTTCGAGATTTCATCTTGTCTCCAGAAGTGCGACCCGAATACCCAAGCAGCTAACTTCACTTGCTTGGAAGCGTCTGCTCTGGCGCGAGTTGGCTGCCAAGGGAACTTTCCTGTCACAGTCTGCGTATCTTTTCTTGAAAGCGATTTCAGCTCCGGCAACGCGCCCTAAGCGCAACAGGAAGGAGAACCACCATGGAAGGACTCACTGGTCTCGCAGCAATTGTCATGATTTTCGGAATGCCCACGGCAATATTGGGAATGTATACCTTTTATCGCGTACGCAAACTCCGCACCGAAGAGCGACTCGCAGCCATGCAGCGTGGCGTGAGCGTGCCTATGGAGCCCGAACTCTCCGAGGTAGCCAAGTCTAGGCGCGCCGGAATTTTACTCATCGCCGGCGCTGTCGGCTATATGCTGACCTTCACCATCATCGCGAGAGTCGAACCCGACGCCCTGATGGCCGCCGCTTTCGGCGCGATCCCGTTCACCCTGGGCCTGGGTTATTTCGTGGACTCGACCCTAATCCGCCGCGACGCTCGCGCCTCGTAAGCTTCGGGCAAACCGGCACTGGAATCAGCGGGAACCAGAATGAACTGGGTTGCCCCATCCTTCGCGTTCTTCTTTGCGAAGGATGGGGTTCTCGCTTTCACTCCCCAGTCAGAAACTTAAACTGCGCTTCCGTCAAAGGCACCACACTCAGTCTTCCCTGCCGCGCCAGCGGAGATTCCGCAAACAATTCGTTCGCCTTCGCCTCGGCCAGCGTCACCGCTTTCGAATTGGCCCGGCCGACCTTGATCTTTACTTGCGGATTCTTCGCGTCCGATGCATCCACCGACACTACGGAAGCCGTCCCCACCGCGCTCTTCTCGTCTCCTGTGTGATAAATAACCAGCCGTTCGCCTGGCTTCATCCCTCGCAGATTCTTCAACGCCACCGGATTCGAGACTCCATCCCATGTGGTCGTCTTCTCCCGCTGCAGATCCGCATATGAATACGTTGACGGCTCCGTCTTCAGTAAGTAGTCCATCACATCCCCCATCATTGCGGCTCGAGAGCGCGCAGTTTTTAGTTCGGCTTCTTGTTCTGATCCGGGGGTGGAGGGTCTTGCTTGGGCGGCGCGCTCGAGTCCTTCGCGTGATCGTCATATACCGAATATTGACTCGCCGGCCGCTTCAGCTTGATCGTGATCTCCGTCTTCGCCTTCCCGATGTCGTAGTCTTCCCCGAACGTCTGAAAACCTGTCGCTATCACCTGCACCCGCAGCATGCCATACGGAATGCCGTCAAAATTTGTCTTCCCCTCCGGGTCGGTTTTCAATTCCATGTCGCCGCGTTCCTGCTTGCCCTTCGCGTTCACGGCATGCATGATCACCGCAGCATTCCGCACCGGCTTCCCGTTGTCGTCCTTGATGACGAGGAAATACAGAAACGACGTCGGTTCGTTGTCCTTATCTTTTTGCCCGACCGCCCCTCCCGCCATCGCGAGCATCGCCAGCACGACCCCAAGCACCAAGATCTTCTTCATGCCAGCCATTTTATGCAGCCGCGCGCTCCCTGTCATCCCCATCTTCTTCGCTGAAAACGGGCGAGTCCCACCGGAGGAGTCCACGATGCAACCTTGAGATCTTTCTGCCTCCGCTCTTTTACAATGCCGGGGTGAAGACTTGGGACATAATTATTATCGGCGGAGGCATCATCGGCCTCTCGCTCGCCATCGCACTGCGCAAGCGTGGCGCAACCGTTTTGGTAGTCGAGCGCGGAGAGCCCGGCCGCGAAGCCTCCCACGCCGCCGGAGGCATGCTGGTTGACTGCAGCCTCGAAACCCCTGCCATCCTCCAGCCTCTTGCGGCGGCCAGCGCGCGCATGTATCCCGAGTTTGCGCATGAACTCCAGGTCGAATCTGGAGTGAACGTCGATCTGCGCGATCCCGGGACGATTTTGTTTCCGCCTCCGGAGCATGTTCACGAGCGGCCGGGATTCACGCTTGCAAGTTTGTTACCCGTTCCCCTGGCTGAACTGGAACCCGCGCTGGCAGCGCCAAAGCGGCCGGCGTTTTATCTAAAGGAGCGCAGCGTCGATCCGAGGGCGCTTTCCACAGCTGCATGGAAAACAGCGAAACGTCGCGGAGTGGACTTCTCTTCCGGCGACGAAGTCACCGCCGTCACCTTAACGGATGGCCGCGCCAGCGGCGTCAAAACCAACAAGACCACATTCCACGCCGCCAAAGTCGTCAACTGTGCCGGAGCGTGGTCGGGCCAAATTGGGCCCCACGCTTTCCCCACTCGCCCCGTAAAAGGACAAATGCTGTGTCTGTTGATGCACTCGCGCACCCTACTCAAGCACGTAGTCCGCTCTCCCCAGGCGTATCTGATCCCGCGTAGCGACGGACGCCTCCTCGTTGGCGCCACCGTTGAAGAAACCGGATTCGATAAACGCACTGACGCCGCGACGATCCAGCGCCTGCATCGCGCCGCTCTCGACCTGGTCCCGGAGCTGCGCAACGGCAAAATTCTAGAAAACTGGGCCGGCCTGCGCCCCGGAACTCCCGATGCGCTGCCCATCCTCGGCCCAACCGCAACCCCCGGCTACTATGTCGCCACCGGCCACTTCCGCGATGGCATCCTTCTCGCTCCCATCACCGCGGAGGTAATGGCGGCGGCAATCGAAGGCCGCACTTCCGACCATGATCTCGCTCCGTTCTCTCCCGCAAGGTTCTAGACGCCTTGCCCACGCCTGACTCGGCATACTCTCCACGACCGGGATAGTCGCCAGCCGCCACATCTGCGCTTCTCTTCGCGGTATACTGTTGCGATTCCACGGTATTGCGATTCCGAAAAGTTCTAGTTCCTCCGCGAGAAAGGATTATCCTATGGCTTCGTCCGCAGTCGATTTTGCCCGCAGTAATCAGCAGCGTTTCCTGAGCGAACTGAAAGATCTTCTCCGCATCCCCAGCGTCAGCACCCTTGAAGAGCACAAGCCCGATATTCAAAAAGCCGCCGGCTATGTCGCCAACGAACTGCGCCGCATCGGCATGGAAAACGTCGAGGTCATCCCCACTAAGGGACATCCCCTCATCTATGCCGACTGGCTGCACGCCGCCGGCAAGCCCACGGCCCTCTGCTACGCCCACTACGACGTACAGCCCGCCGAGCCGCTCGATGAATGGCACACTCCACCCTTCGAACCCACCGAGCGCAACAACAACATCTACGCCCGCGGCGCCGTCGACGATAAAGGCCAGCTCTGGATGGAAGTCAAAGCCCTCGAGTCCCTCATGCAGGCCGGCGGCGGCAAGCTTCCCATCAACGTGAAAGTTATTTTCGAAGGCGAAGAAGAAGTCGGCGGCGAATCCATCGACGAATACATCGTCAAGCAGAAAGCCAAGTTGAAAGCGGACTTCGCGCTCGTCTGCGACACCGAACTCTTCGCGCCCAATCTTCCCACCTTGTGCGTAGGCCTGCGCGGCCTTGTCTACACCGAGATCGAAGCCAAGGGCGCCATGACCGACTTGCACTCCGGCGTGTACGGAGGCGCCGCGCCGAATCCCTTCTTCGCGCTGATCGAAATCATCAGCAAACTCAAAGACTCCAAGGGTAAAATTTTGATCCCCGGCTTCTACAAAGGCGTCAAGGCTCCCACCAAGGACGAACTCAAAGCCTGGAAGCGTCTGCCCTTTAATGAAGAGAAGTACCGCAAGACCGAAGTAGGCTCCAAGGTCCTCACCGGAGAACCCGGCTACTCGGTCCTCTACCGCACCTGGGCGCGGCCGACCTTGGAAGTCCACGGCATGCCCGGAGGCTTCATCGCCGCTGGCGCCAAGACCGTGATTCCCGCCAAGGCAGCGGCGAAGGTCTCCATGCGCCTGGTGCCCAATCAGGATGCCGACGATGTCTTCAAGAAGTACGCAGCCTACGTGAAGAAGCTGACCCCCAAAGGCATCGAAACAAAAATCACAATCCATAGCAAGGGCCCGGCCGCCGTCGTCGGCACCGACAACCCCTACATCAAAGCCGCCACCGAAGCCCTGCACGACACGTTCAAGAAAGAGACCGTCTTCATCCGCAGCGGTGGCTCGATCCCCATCGTCACCGGCTTCCAGGACGTGCTGAAGATTCCCAGCGTGATGATGGGCTTCGGCCTTCCAGACGACAACCTGCACGCTCCCAACGAGAAGTTCCACATCCCCAACTTCTACCACGGGATCGAAACCATCTGCCGCTTCTTCGAGAAGCTGGGAGGATAGTAAGGTTCAAGATGCTCGAGTGGGGACAGCGGCCTCGGCTGTCCCAGCCCGAACCGCGTGACTTAGCGACTGGATTAGTTCCTTCGCGGCTTCTCGTCCGTGCTCCGAATGGCAGCATCTCGAACTTCTCGCACAACTATCCGCCCAAATTCTTCCATTTCAGAACTCGACATATCATCCCCCATTAGGATTCAGGCGCCATTTCCCGCCATGTTAAAATCAGACTCTGTGAAACAGCCACGAAAATTCACCGTCCTCATCGAGCGGGATGAGGATGGCTACTACGTTGCGACGGTCCCTGCTCTCAAGGGCTGCCATACCCAAGCTAAGAATCTGGACACACTCATGAAACGCGTCCGAGAAGTCGTCGAGCTTTGCTTGGAAGACAACCGTGGCACTCCCAGCCTTGAACTGGTCGGCATTCAGCAGATCTCGGTATGACTCGCCTTCCGCGCCTGAAAGGCAAGGAACTGATTCGCATCCTGGAGAGGCTTGGCTTCGAAGTCGTACGCACTCGCGGAAGCCACTTTCTTCTTCGCCATCCGGACGGGAGAACGACGACCGTTCCTGTACATTCCGGCGAAGTCCTTGGCCCCGGCCTTTTGCGGTCTATCCTGCGCGATGTTGAGCTAGCGTTAGACGACCTTCTTCGCAGTCTTTAGACTCGATGTCCCATTGATTCCACTCTCGGCTTGAGCTAGCCTTATCTTGCTCTCGCGCTTCTCCCACCTCCTTTTCTGCTCCCACTGAAAAACCATCGATCTGCTGCAATGTGTGTGCAACCCAAAGCGCTCCCTCGTAACCCCACACCATATATGGTGTTATATTGCTTGACCCCGCCCCGATTTCACCGTTACAGTAGCTTAACTTTGTGCCCGCCCTATCCAGCCTGGGGTGAGAATGTCGCGGAAAAATGGTCCGAAAGGGACCGAGGCAGGCATCGAATTGACGAGAGGAATCCCGTTAGTAAACAGGCATGCTCAAGCAGTCGGCATGCCGATGCGAGGCCCATCAACTGGCAACTCGCCACTGACAACTGGCCAATTTTAAGGAGTTCACGTTGCTCAAACTGAAGAGGCTTCAGATTCTGGGGTTCAAGTCGTTCTGCGACCGCACCGAACTCAAGTTCCACGGGGACGGTGTGGCAGCCATCATCGGCCCTAACGGCTGCGGCAAGTCGAATATTTCCGACGCCATCTCCTGGGTGCTGGGCGAGCAGTCGGCCAAGACCCTGCGCGGCTCGCGCATGGAAGACGTCATCTTCGCCGGTACGCGCGACCGCAAGCCCACAGGCATGGCCGAAGTGTCGCTCACGCTGATCGATCCCGAAGCCTACAACGGTCCTGACGCCAACGCGCCCACCGAAATCGACATCCAGGACGATCTCCCCGAAGCCAACATCTCCGACGACTGGGACGAAGCCTCCATCCGCGCCCGCGCCGCTGAAGCAACCGAACAAGCCGTCGAAGACGCGCAGCCCGGTAAAACGGAAGAAGTAGAAGTTCTTCGCTCGAAGGTCAACACGATCGCCGTCGCCTTCCCCGAGGACGAACCAATCTTCGCGCTGCCTGCGCATAACGTCATCGCACCTGCGACCTCCGCGTCCGTCGGAATCGCCGCTCCCCACGTTGTTCTCAAGATCCGCCGCCGGAAGTTCAATCAGCAACAGTTCCGCGCTGGAGAAATCGTGGTCACGCGCCGGCTGTTCCGCTCCGGCGACAGCGAATATCTGTTGAACGGCAAACTCTGCCGTCTCCGTGACATTCAGGAATTATTCATGGGAACCGGACTGGGCCCCGAGTCCTACGCGCTGATCGAGCAGGGACGCATCGGCCAGATCCTCAGCAGCCGCCCTACCGACCGCCGCGCAATTCTCGAAGAGGCAGCGGGAATTACGAAATTTAAAACCAAGAAGCGTCTGGCCGAAGCCCGCCTCGAAGACGCCAAGCTGAACCTTTCCCGCATCAACGACATCTTCGACGAAGTCACCCGCCAGATGAATTCGCTGAAGCGCCAAGCCTCGAAGGCCGAGCGCTACGCCCGCCTGCGCGAAGAAATGCGCGCCAAGCTGCGTTTGGTTCTGGCCAGCAAGTTCGCCGCAATCGAGCAGGAAAGCGCCGAGCTCGATTCCCAACTCAACGCTCTCGCCGAAGAAATGCAGCATCGGACCGAGGTCGTGCAGCAACTCGAAGCCGAGCACGCCGAGCGCACCCAGCGTGGCTATACGATCGAGACCGAGTTGCGCGAGAACCGTGAGCGCATCAGCCAGATCACCCTGGAAATCGACCGCGCCCATGCCCGCCGCCGCCACAACCAAGAACGTTGCGCCGAGCTGCTGGTGCGGGTCGCATCGTCCGAAGCCGAGTTGGCACAGGCTCGTCACCGCCTGACTGCGCTCGAATCCGAGCGCGAATCCAACCGCCAGATTCTCGAATCCGCCGCCGCTGACCTCGCCGCCGCGCAGAGCGATCTCGTCCTCTGCCAGCAAGACGCCGCCGCGGCCGCCGCTAGCCTCGCCGAAATCGAGCGCCAGCAGGAAGAGTCTCGCGTCGCCATCTTCGACACCGTCTCCTCCGCATCGCGTCTGCGCAATCAGCTCGCGCAGGCCGAAGAACGACTGGCCGGAGCCGACCGCGAAGCCCGCCGCCTCGAAGGCGAGATCACCAACGCGAACATCCAAGTCGACGCCTTCGGTGGACAACGCGGCCAACTCGCTCTCGAATTTGAAACCGTTACCCAGCGCGTCACCGGCATCACCGAAGAGATCAGCCAACTGCGCCGCCTGATCGAACAGAAGAAGCTGGATGAAACCCGCTCCAAGACCAACCTCGATCTTCTCCGCGCTGAGTACGCGACCGCTCTCGGCAAGAAAGGTTCGCTCGAAGCCGTCATCGCCGAGCACGGATACTCCACCGAGTCCGTCCGCCGCCTGTTTCAGTCCGGCGTCATGCATGGAGGGCTTGCTCCCGTAGGCGTGCTCGCCGACTTCCTCGAAGTGGAACCGCGCTATGAGCGCGTAGTCGAAGACTTCCTGCGCGACGAACTGAACTACGTCGTCGTCAAATCGTGGGACGCAGCCGACGAAGGCCTACGCATGCTGCGCACCGGCGTCGATGGCCGCGCCACGTTCCTTGTCCATCCTGAAGACTCGCAGGCCAAGTTCTCTTTCGTTCTTGATGAAGCCGCGCACTGCGCCCCGCCCGCGGCGCAAATCGTCCCCCTGAAAAACACCATTCGCGTGCTGGATGGCTTCGGCAAGTCGCTGGAAGTCATCCTGCCCAAGCTGCGCGACGGCTACATCGTTCCCGAGGCGAACGTCGCTCGCGGCCTGGCGCTCGAAAATCCGGATGCGTTCTTCCTCTCTCAGGCCGGCGAATGTTTCCACAACGTTACCGTAACCGGAGGCAAGCAGCGCGCCGAAGGCCCGCTTTCGATGAAACGTGAGTTGCGCGAAGTCCTGCGCCAGCTCGAAGATCTGGAACGCGCCCTGCGCGACGAAGAGATGCGCGTGCTCTCCCTGGGCCGCGAAATCAAAGACCTCAGTTCCCTGCTCGATCGACTGGACGGCGAAAAACGCGACGCCGAGCATCAGGCCATGACGTCTGGCCATCTGTTGCAGCAACTCGAATCGGAGATGACCCGCGTCGGCGAACGTCTCAGCGTCTCTCAACTCGAACTGCGCCGCCTTGCCGCGGAACGAGCTGAGCAGGAAGGCATCGTTTGCGCCCGGCAGTCCGAAATATCAACCCTGGAAGAGCAGCGCGTCCAGCTCGAACAGCAAATCGCAGCGGCGCAGGAATCCCTGACTGTTCTGCGCCAACGCCGCGAAGAATCGGCCCAGACGACGTCTCAGCACGCCGCTCGCGTGGCTACGCTCGAAGAGCGCCATCGTTCGGCCGCATCTGCGCTGCAACGCATCGAATCCCTGTTTTCCGAGATGGGTGAGCGGGTCCACTCACTGGCCTCACAGATCGAAGCCGCCGCTGCGGAAAAGTTGCAGCGCGAAGCGGAAAACGGGCAACTGGCGGAGCATGCCGCCGACCTCGAAGCCGAGCGTAATGCCGCGCAAACTCGCGAAGGCCTGCTGCAATTTGAAACCGAACAACTGCGCGCCCGCCTGAGCGAAATCGACGAACTCCTGCGCAACAGCCGCCTGCTTCTCGATCAGGCTCGCGACCGCCGCGGGGAATTGTCCGCCGCCGCCGCCAAGCTCCAATCCGACGCGCAGTATATGTCTGAAACCTGCATCAACGAGCTCGGCGTCGAGCGCACCGCACTCATGGCCGACACCACCCTGGCTCCAGTGACCGGCGAACAACTCGCCGCCGAAGACCAGCTCTACCGCGATATGCGCTCCAAACTCGAAGCCATGGGCCCAGTCAACATGATGGCTCTGGAAGAATACAAAGAGACCGCGGAGCGCCACTCGTTCCTGGAAACCCAGCGCAAGGACCTGATCTCTTCCATCGAGAACACCACGGCCACTATTCGCGAAATCGATCAGATCTCGCGGCAGAAATTTGAGGAAGCTTTCGCCAAGATTAACGAAAACTTCCAGGCCACGTTCAAGAAGCTGTTCGGCGGCGGCCACGCCTTCATGAAGTTGACCGACGAAGAAAACAGCGCCGAGAGCGGCATCGACGTCGTGGCCTCGCCCCCGGGCAAGCGCTTGCAGAGTGTGCTCCTGCTTTCCGGCGGCGAAAAGGCGCTGACCGCCCTGGCGCTGCTGGTCGGCATCTTCCAATACGCACCCAGCCCGTTCTGCATCCTCGATGAAGTCGACGCCCCGCTCGATGAAGCCAACATTGGCCGCTTCACCGAACTGGTCAAGGAAATGAGCGTGCAGACCCAGTTCGTGCTGATCACCCACAGCAAGAAAACCATGAGCATCGCCCCGGTGCTGTACGGAGTCACCATGCAGGAGCCCGGAGTTTCGAAACTGGTCTCGGTGCGCTTCGGCTCTCCAGCGTAAGAAACTACTGCAGGATGTGTACCACCGAATACAGATGGTGTAGCATGTATACGGGAGGGGAATCCATTGGCCGGATCTTCTGTGCTCACGCTGCGTCTGGATCCAAAACTGAAGGATCAACTCGACCGCCTATCAAAAGCGACCAGTCGCAGCCGGTCGTTTGTGGCGGCCGAGGCAATCCGCGAGTACGTAGCTCTAAACAATTGGCAAATCGAGGAAACCAGGAAGGCCTTGGCGGAAGCCGAACGCGCAGAGTTTGCCCGCGACAAAGACGTGCAGCGAACCCTTAAGAAATGGACTCGCGGTGCGCGTTAGATGGCTGCGCAAAGCCATCGCTAATCTCGACGCCGAGGCTGAATACATCGCTCGCGATAGCCCAGCAGCAGCAGGTCGGGTCGTAGCCAGAGTTACCCATGCGATCGAGGGACTCCGGCATCATCCTTCCATGGGCCGGCCCGGCAGAGTGCCGGGTACTCGAGAATTGGTAGTCCCGGGTACCCCGTATGTCGTCCCATACCGCGTCCGCAACGACTCGGTGGAAATACTGCGCATCTTCCATACGTCGCGCAAATGGCCCGACAAACTCTGACACACCGCATGCTTACGGTAGACAAGCTAACAATGATCGGCTAAGAGAGCCAACAGCCGTCTCACCCAAGTTATCCACTCCCATCCTCAGCTTTTCCACAGCTACGCGCCCTGGTATCCCTTGCCCAACGGGCATTCTCGGCCATAAGCTTTGGTGTCAACATTTTTCGAGCGAACGGACGGTGCGGTACACCCCGAAGTGTGATCAGAATCGTTGACAATTTTTTCTGACCAGCTAGAATACGCCTCGCTTCTTCCCTGTAAAATTTCATCATGAGCCCCGATCTTCTCGATTCCGTCCTCTTACAAACCGACTTCCCCGATCTCCACCTTCACGCCAGCGGCAAGGTGCGTGACGTTTACAGCGTCGGCGACCAGCAACTGCTTTTCGTCGCGACCGATCGCATCTCCGCCTTCGACTACATTCTGGCCACCGGCATCCCCCACAAGGGACACGTGCTCAGCCAGATTTCCTTGTTCTGGTTCGATTACCTCGCCGATATCGTCCCCAACCACTTCATCACCGCAGATGTGGACCAATACCCGCCAGCCGTCCTCAAGTATGCCGACCAGCTGCGCGGGCGCTCCATGCTCGTGCAACGCGCCGAAATGTTCCCGGTCGAGTGCGTGGTGCGCGGCTACATCTCCGGCTCGGCATGGAAAGAATACAAGGCCACCGGTAAGGTTTCTGGCATCAAGCTTCCGGAGGGCCTGAAAGAGTCCGACGCCTTCCCGGAACCCATCTTCACACCGTCCACCAAAGCCACAACCGGACACGACGAGAACATTTCCTTCGACCAGATGTGCAAGATTGTCGGGGTAGAAACCGCCAGCCATCTTCGCGATCTGACGCTGCGCGTGTACAGGAAGGCGGCAGCCTATGCTCGGCAGCGCGGCATTATCATCGCCGACACCAAGTTCGAGTTTGGACGCACCGCCAAAGGAATTACCCTGGCCGACGAAGTCCTGACTCCCGATTCTTCCCGCTTCTGGCCCGCCGACAAGTACGCTCCGGGACGGCCGCAGGATTCGTATGACAAGCAGTATGTTCGCGATTACCTCGAGCAAATTCACTGGAACAAGCAACCACCAGCGCCGGCGCTGCCGCCGGACGTGGCTCGTCGCACCAGCGAAAAGTACCTTGAGGCATATTTCCAGCTGACCGGTCACAAGCTGGATGTGTAACCGGGTGTCTGGAACGATCTCCACCCGCAGGAGCACGGTATGACCCTCGCGGACTGGATCATTTGTGCAGTGGTGCTGCTGAACGTCGTCACGGCCGCCATGCAGGGGTTTTTTTCCGAGGCCCTCACCATGGCTGGCTTGGTCGTGGGTTATATCTTGGCTGCGTGGCAGTACCGCCGCCTCGCGGAGTGGCTTGAGAAGTTCTTGACGAATGCGTGGTTAGCTGAGATTCTTGGCTTCCTCATCATCTTTTTTGCCATCGTGCTCCTGTTCGGCCTGGCCGCCAGGATCGCTCGCTGGGTGATGAAAGAATCCGGGCTCAGCGGTTTCGACCGTTTCCTTGGCGCAATCCTGGGACTGCTGAAGGGCGGGTTGATGGTGGCGGTGATCCTGATGGGTATGACGGCATTCGAGCCAACTTCGAAACTGCTGCAAAATTCGCAACTGGCGCCCTATTTCCTCGTCTTGGGCCGGGCTGCGATCTGGCTGGCTCCTTCGGAGTTGCGTGCTCGTTTCTATCAGGGTCTCGATCTAGTCCATCAGGCTCCGCAGAAGTTAGATGGCTCCCATGCTTCCCCGCCGAAATAGGCCGCGGTGCAGTGAAAAATTCATAGCAAAGAGAGAGATGCATCGTGAAAGATCAACTGGAAGCACTTATTCTGCAAATGTACAGAAGCAATATTCTTTATTCCGAAGGAGTGCGCGAGTTCAAGAAGCGCTTCATCCTGACCGTTCTCCAGGAGAACAAAGGCAACCAGTGCCGCGCCGCCCGCGAACTGGGCATGCACCGCAACACTCTGAGCCGCACCATCAGCGAGCTGAAGATTGACGTCCGCCAGCTCCGCGATGGCGTCAAGCGTCCGCCCCGCAGTACCCGCCCCGTAACCATGGAAAAAAAGATCGTCCGCTGAGCCATTCAGACTCGGGGCCTTCCGTCACTTTGAGCCAACCAAAAACGAAAGGCAGCCCTCGCGGGCTGCCCTTTCTGCAGATCGAAGCCTTCCGTTACTGCGCGGCCGGCTTATGATGCACTGGCGGCTTCTTTGTCGTAGGCGCCGCCTTTGCCCTCAGTAATTGCCCCTTTTCCATGATCATCATGAACGGATTGGGCGTGTACGACGCGGGATCGCCCTGAAAGTCGAAAGAGGCTCCGTCCTTGGGAATCAGCTTGACCGGAACTTTGTCTTCGAACTTCAGAGTGATGTCGGCCTTCTTCGCATCGATGTCGTCGGAACTGCCCGCAATCATGAACTCGGTCGCAGTAGTGCTGATGACCGTGCCATTCATCTGCACGGCCTTGCCCTTGATGGCGTTCCAAACCTGGTCCTGATCCTCCTGGCTGCCGTTGCTCAGCACGAACTCCCATGTGGCGAAGTCCATCTTCTCCGGCGATGTTGCCGCAATCATGTTGTGCGCCTGCTCTGCGGGTGAGGGCGCCGGCTTGACCGCAACTTGCGGACCGTTGGCTTTGGCCGCTGCCAACAACTCCGCCCAGCCATCTTCTCCCGCATGGAATTTCACGTACTGCGAGCGCGCGTATTTCTCAATCTGCGCTTGGGCCGCGGGAGGAGCCACCGCCGCGGCACGCGCCGCATACCAGATTCCATTTTGATAGTCGGGCGGCGTCTGCCCCAGGTATGCCAGAGCCAGGGGATACACCACGCTGAAATCCGTCGGGTTCTGGTCGACCGTCGTTCGTAAAGCTTTGACCGCGGTTGGGTAATCTTTGTCCTGTAGCGACGAGATCCCAATGGCGGCGTTGAAAATCCCGGTCATCTGGTCTTTCGTCTTCTGGAAATCTGCGTCCGAAGTGCCCTCGGGCTTGACGAACTTCGGCATGCAATCGAGTCCCTGCTGGCCGTACTTCTTACCGTCCGCGAGCATCTGTTTCGCGTTCGGATCTCCGCCTTGGGCGATCACACGGTCAAAGTACGCCAGCAGCGCCAGAGCGCGCACGTTGCACGAGTCCGACGTTACCAGTTTTGTGGCCGTGTCCATGGTCTTCTTCGCGTTTCCGGCCTGCTGGTAGGTCTGCATCAGAATTTCGAGCGCCTGATTCTTCATGACGCTGTTGGGATATTGGTTGAGAAACGCCTCCAACCCGCTGATCTTCGCATTGGGATCTGTCGCCTGCACCGCGGCTACGTAGGCGTTGTATTCAGCCGGATCCTTAATCACCGGGGCGGCCTGCGGCGCAGCGGCCGGCGGCGCGGCAGCTTGCGCTTGCGCGGGCGGCGTGGCCGGTTGTCCTTGAGCTGGCTGTGAAGTAGTCTGTGCGGCCGCACCCACCGCAATCCCAAGCACAACCGTAAGCAGAATCTTTTTCATCAGTATGGCTCCTTGGATCTTTTGGGGAATCGCTTTTCTGGGAAACGTTTTTCCTATAACTAGCAGCAACTGCATTCCGTCTGGACCACTCTGCGTCCGGATCCTGCTTTGGAATGCCCGGCTTTCTGGCAGGGCGCCGGGGAGAAGGGTGACTTGCTTGAACGCAAGGCGCCTAACCCTTTTTCCCGGTTGGCCGGATTATAAGTACCTCTCCTGCCGAAGGCAAGCGACTTCCCAATCACCCTCCTATTTATTGCTAAGATGCGCATAGCGGACAAGGCGGATGTTCCTGATCTGCTTTGCCGCATCCCATCGACTCGCAGGAGAGCCTTTTATATGGACACCGAGCAACCTCTGGCCGGGCAAGTGGCAGTCGTCACCGGAGCAGGCCGCGGAATCGGCGCCGCAATCGCGCGTAAAATTGCCAGAATTGGCGCCACCGTGGTTCTCTGCGGACGCACTCAATCCACGCTCGACTCCACCGCGCGGACCATTCTCGATGCAGGAGGCAAAACCGAAGTCATCCCCTGCGACGTGACCCTGCTGCATCAGCTCGAATACGCCGCGGCCCGCGTCGACAGCACCTTCGGCCGCCTCGATATCCTCGTGAACAATGCCGGGGTCGGCGGCTTCACCAAACCCTTACACGAACTTCCGCCCGAGGATTGGGACCGGATTCTCAATACCAACCTGCGCGGCGTCTACTTTTCCGTCCGCGTCTTCGCTCCCTTGATGATTCGCGCCCGCTCCGGTCACATCATCAACATCTCGTCCCTGGCCGGAAAAAACGCTCTCCCCAAAGGTGCAGCCTACGCGGCCTCCAAGTGGGGCCTCAACGGGCTGACCTACTCCATCGCGGAAGAATTGCGCCCCCACAATATTCGAGCGGCCGTAATCTGTCCCGGTTCGACCGAAACGGAGCTCAGTCCGCACGCCGGCAAAGACCTGAAGAAAATGCTGCAGCCAGACGACATCGCCCACGCCGTAGCCATGCTGGTAACGCAGGCACCGCAATCGTTTGTGAGTGAAATTCTTCTGAGACCAACGCAGAAACCGTGAATGCTCGTGTGGGGAATGTTCCTGTGGGGAATGTTCCTGTGGGGAATGTCCCTGTGGGGACAGCCGCCCCCGGCTGTCCGCGGAGCGAAGCTCCGCTGGTTTTTGCGCGCCACCAAGGCGGCCCCTGGGCATTCTCCCCGAGCCTGAGGACCTGTTGTGGTCTTCGCTTTGTCGTTTCTTACTTTTTGAACAAATTCTCAAACGCCTGCCGGGCATCGTTCGGCCGCAAACTGGCGGGCGTCGACGTCTCTTTTTCCCTGGTCACGCGAATTTCAAACAACGCGCATTCGTTTCGCGTATCCTTCTTGGCAATTCGCTCCTTCACCGGCTGCATGCACTCAAACCGGCTGCCCGGATCGAAATATGTACACTGCTTGCACGAATGCAGTTCAAATCCGCACTTCGGACACTGACCGCTCGTCGGCATTCCCTGCAACACCGTGCCGCACTGCGTGCAGCGTGAAACCGCGTGCGTACCCGGCAGATTGACGGGCCTCGGGCCAAAGCTGTTGTCCTTCTTCGGCGGCGGCGCACCAGACTTTTCTCCCGACCCCTTGCGCGACTCGTGGTCGCGGTCCTGATAACCATGCTGGCGGTATTTTGCTGCCACAGAACCTCCCAGGCACGCGGCCCGTATTGTCTCCCCTGCACGCCCTTCGCGGCAAGTGCGTTCGGTACTCTGTACTCGCTACTCGCTACTCGATACTCGCTACAATAGACCCATGATCCACGAAATCCTTCCCGTCGGCCCGCTGCAATGCAACTGCTCCGTCATCGGCGACGAGACCACCCGCGAAGCCATGGTCATCGACCCGGGTGATGACATTCAAGACGTTCTCGCACTCATCCGCAAGCACAACCTGCAGGTCAAGCAGATCGTCATCACCCACGCTCACATCGATCACGTCGGCGGAGCCATGAAACTCCGCGCCGCCACCGGCGCTCCCATCCTGCTCAACCAGAATGATTATGCTCTTCTGAAAATGCTCGATGCCCAGGCCGTGTGGGTCGGCATGCCCTCGCCCGGCAAAGTCGAAATCGATGGCAGCATCACCACCGGAGAAACCGTGACCGCGGGAGCGCTCACTGCCAACATCCTGCACACTCCCGGCCACACCGAAGGCAGCATCTGCCTCTACTTCGCTGCCGACAATAAGCTCATCGCTGGCGATACCCTCTTCGCCGGTTCCATCGGCCGCACCGACTTGCCGGGCGGTTCCATGCAGAAGATACTGCGCTCCCTGCACGACACAGTTCTGGCTCTGCCCGACGAAACAGCGGTTGTCCCCGGCCACGGCCCGCTAACCACGATCGGCGAAGAGCGCGAGACCAACCCGTTTCTGGTCAAGGGCTAGATCGAATTCGAAGGATGCGAGAGGCCCAGCCCAAAAGCTCAGGGAGATACCGGAATTCGGACCGCAGACAAAGAAGCGGCGGAGGACAAATCCTCCGCCGTTTTGGCTCCCGATTGGAGCCGAGCGAGTCGGTCGTTTGTTTACTGGTGCTCCATGTGCTCGTGCTCTTGGTGCTCGTGCCGCCAGTTCCAGTACGCGCGCTGTTGTTTGTGTTTGAGATGCTCGTAGTCGACATACGTCTCGTGCCGCGTGTTCAACCAGCTTCGATAAACCCCGTCCTCGCGCTGATCCCAGTTGTGATAGTCCTTGTGATACGGGTCATATACCCGTCGCTCTCGTTCTTTCTCCTCGTGCCGCTCGTGCTCATCCTGTGGCGCGGCCATAGCAAACGCACCCATTGGCGCCAACAGTGCAGCAGACAGAAAGACCGATGCTACATACTTATTTCCACGATGCATAGTTTTCCTCCAGTAGTGCGAACCTAAGATGATGTCGGGACACTCCAGGGTTGGAACCTAAATCGCTCAGGTTCTGGCGCTTGCACCATACACACCCAATTTCGACCTGCGTCGGGTCGGGCTCACGAACTCAACTTCTCCAGGACCGCGCTCATTGCTTCGCCAAACTCTCGCCGCGGCGTAATCAAGCTCAAAACCAAATACCCTTCGCTCGGAAAATCATAAAAATGCCCAGGATGCACCAGCACCGATTTCTCGCGCACCAGTTCGATTGCCAGTTCCTCATCCGAGCGCGTCACCGGAACCCTCAACACCGCGTACCATCCCCCTTCCACGCGCAGTCGCTGACAAGCCTTCTGCGCCGCGAGCTGCCGATCAAGCTCCGTTAGATTCGCTTTTACCCGCTCCAGCAATTGTGGTTGAACGTTTTTCCTCTGCGCCAGCAGCACCGGCGTCGCCCACTGCATCGGCGCGTTCATGGAAAGATACGTATCGGCAATCACCTCCAGCCGCCCCATCGCCTCAGCAGCTTCGTCCTGCGGCCCGCTCGTCACGACCCACGCAACTTTCATCTGCGGCAACGCCGCAATCTTCGACAGGCCGCTGAGAGTAAACGTCCGCACACCGCGATTTCCGGCAAAGCTGGCGTGCGCCGTGTTCCCCAGCCGGTAGTCAAGGAACACTTCATCCGCAATCACCGCCAGTCCACGCTCGCGGCAAAACGAATTCAGCATCTCCACTTCCGCGGCCTGCACATACGACCCAGTAGGATTATTCGGATGCACCACCACCACGCCCCGGGTCCGCGCCGTCACCATTTTCTCCAGCGACGGAAAATCCATTTGCCATCCGTGGTCGTAGATCAGCCCATACGGCACCAGCTTCACGTCCTGCAAATCCGCCAGAAACTCAAACAGCGGATAACTCGGCTTCGGCACCAGCAACTCATCCCCCGCATTGCACAGCAGCCGAAACACGAACGAATACCCTTCGCTAGTGCTCGTAGTGAGAATGATCTGCTCCGCGTCCAAACCGCGAACCCCGTGCTCCTCGCTGTAGTACCCCGCCACCGCTTCCCGCGCCTCGCGCAGCCCCTTCGGCTGCGGATCGTAATCCAGCGCCCGCGGCGATGACAGCGCTCCCAGGATCGCCTGCTCTTCGTAATGCAGCCCAGCGCGCGTAGGATTCGAAACCGTAAGATCGAGAATTTTCGCTCCGCCCGCGCGCACCTCTTCCAGCGCTTGCGACAAGCGATTCTGCTCCAGCTTCCAGTTGGTTCGATCAGAAAACATCAATGGGATTCTATGCGATTAGGAAGGAAGAACTGCGGGTAAGTGGCATGAAAATAGGTGAGCGAATGAACGCGCAGCGACCTCGCCTTCGTGGCCTCGATTAGCCATGAAACTAAGCGCCGGAGCGCGCCCGAAAATAGCCCGGCGTTTCCAACTCCGGGTCCAGCCGCAAAGATTAACGGCGTCCCGCCGAGGCCCGTTCTACGCGCCCGGCCCGCGGAACATGTTCTTTAGAATTTCAGGAGGCGCCCCGCGGCTCAGATCTTCCTGCACGCCGCGTCTTTCCAGACTGGGCCAGTCGCGGATCCCCACCGCCGGGCAAATCAAACCCTTACCGTCCGGCCGCAGCAACTGGCGCAGCGTTTGCACGCCATAAAACAATCCCTGGCCCGTGTTGGCCGCCACGATCAGATGCGACTTGTCGGAGAACAGCAGGTAACCATCCTCGCCCACCAAGTCGTCTGCCTTGAGCCCGTTCCGCGCCAGAAAGCGCCGCACCCGCGAGTCCTGCAATCGAGCCAGCACGATCGCGCCGCCCTCCGCCTTGCCCGCAGCCTTCATACCCAGAATGTCGAGTTTCAACCCTGACTGGTCGGCAACCTCTTCGGCCAGGGTTTCAGCGGCTATGCGATCCTCGGACTGATGCCCAAGCTGCACGAAAATCTTGGTCCGCGGCCCGACTTGAAACCCGCCATCGCGCAGTTGTACTTCTTTTGGCGCAGGCACCAGCTTCAACTGCGGCCGGGAATCGGAATCCAGCGCCGAAAGTGCCGAAGCACAAAGCACCACGCAAGGAACAACCCACAAAACTCGTTTATTCATTACGATCCTTGAACTCGAAAACCTAAGCCCATATTGTACGCGCAAGCGGCTTCAATCGTGCCATGAAACCTTCTGATCCCTGTTAGTTAAGCGCCGCAGCCCTGCACGCTTCCTCCCAGCAAAAACTATTTCTCAAATCCTTCCTTGTTAACAACATACGGCATTTTCGTAATATCCCCGCCGTAGTTGCCCTCCAGCACGTCAATCAGCCCCTGTGCGCACCGGCCCGCCATCCCTTTGTCCGGATCGGTTGAGAGCCGCGTGATCCGCGCCGCACTGGCAAAGTGCGGCAACAACCGGCAGCGATCCGCAATCGCCGGATCACGCAGGGGAGAATCCGCCGGCAGCGGCTCCTCCTCATAAACATCCAAGGCAGCGCCTGCAATCCAGTTTTCACGCAGTGCCAGCGCCAGTGCCGCCTCATCCACCACCGGCCCCCGGGATGTATTGATTAGATACGCGGTCGGTTTCATCAGCCTCAAATTCTTCTCATTGAACAGGTGATAGGTCGGCGTCGCGCTTTCCCCAGCCCGCAGCAGCGGCACATGCACGCTGACAAAATCCGCTCCGCGCAACGCCTCTTCAAAGGGCACGTACTTGATCCAGGCCTTTTCCTTGATCAGGCCTCTCGCATGGCGCAGGCCGTGGATCTCCTGAATCGTCCGCACAAACGATTGATTTTCATACGCCGGGTCATAGCACAGAACATTCATATCGAACCCGACGGATTTCTTGATGAATGCCAGCCCGATGCGACCGGTCCCAATCACCGCCACAGTTTTTCCCGTGACTTCATCCCCCAAAAACGGCAAATAAGGATGCCAGTACCCCCACTTGTTCTCGCGCGTGACATGCTCGGCGGTCCACATTTTCCGCGCCAGAGCCCCCATCATGAAAAATGCAAACTCCGCCGTCGCTTCCGTCAGCACATCGGCGGTATGCGTGAACGGAATCTTGTAGCGGTTGGCGTCCGCGCGGTTGATGTTGTCGAATCCAACCGCAATCTGCGCTACAACTTTCAACCTGCCCTTGCCCGCTTCAAACACCTCCGCATCAATTGAATCGCGCAACGTGGTGATCAGTCCGTCCACGCCAGACTTCACCTTGTCGAGTATCAAACTTTTCGGCGGCGCTTCCGGATACGGATAGACTTCAACCTCATATCCTCGCTTGCGCAGCAGGTCAATCGCTTCTCCGATGTCGCAGGTAGCGAACACGCGAAATTTGTTGTCCATGGTTTTTTCGAAAAGATCTTCCTTCTAGGATAATTACGGCGCGATGCCTTCGAGTCTGCCCCCACAGCGCAGACTGTCGAAATATCATACGCGACGGTGCTCCATCCTGAACCAATCCTCGATGCAGGCGAGTGCGCGCTCACTTTTTCGCGATCCCCACATCCGTAAAGCTCTGGCACCTTCATCCAATCTTCAGACTACTCGCGTGTAATAAAACTGCTGTTGAACGGAAAAAGGGGCGGCCGCCCCGAAGTATGGCCGCCCCTGTTCCCGGAGAACTATGCGCATCGCAAGCCTTGCAGTCATTGCAACTCTCTCCTTCACCACCATCGCGCTTGCCCAGGAAGAGAAGATCGAGCGCGAGGCCCTGCCTGCCGCAGTAGAAAAGACCGTGGCCGTCCAGAGTCAAGGAGCCACGATCAAGGGATTCTCTCAGGAAAAAGAAAAAGACCGGACCTACTACGAAGCCGAAATGACCGTCAACGGTCACAGCAAAGACGTTCTAATTGACGCCGACGGCGCCGTCGTCGAAATCGAAGAGCAGGTGGCATTGGACTCCCTCCCGGCACCGGTGAAAGACGGACTCCAGGCCAAAGCCGGCACCGGCAAACTTCTCAAAGTCGAGTCCCTCACCAAACGCGGCAAACTGGTCGCCTACGAAGCAGTAATTCAAAGCGCCGGTAAGAAAAAGGAAATCCAGGTCGGGGCCGACGGCAAACCACTGGCTGACGAAGAGTAAAGAACCCGGCGTTTTCCCCCTTGCGTCCGTTGCAAGTTTGAGACCAGGGCGATTCGCTGCTCAGCGACGGTGCTACAATCCTCCCGTACGCCGCTCTCAAATCTAAGAGGAGCTTCCTGTGAGCAGATTCACACTGGTTCTTCCCGCTCTCTTTCTCTTCGTCCCCGCGCTACCCGCGCAGCAGCCTTCATCCCCCACACCGCAGAAAACTCCGACCTACGCCGCGATTCCTGTCGAAGCCGCCAAGCAGCCGAATCCAGTCAAGTCCACCCCTGAGTCTATCGCCCGCGCCAAGAAGTGGTGGACGCTGGATTGCGCCATGTGCCACGGCAAAGATGGCGACGGCAAAGGCGAGACCGCCAAGGACATGAAACTCACCCTTGCCGATTTCTCCAATCCCGCGACTCTCAAAGATCGCACCGACGGCGAGATTTTCTACATCATCAAGAACGGCCACGAGGACATGCCCCCCGAAGGTCAGCGCGTCAAGACGGAAGAGAACTGGGACCTGGTCAACTACGTCCGCTCTCTGGCCAAGAAAAAGGCGGAGCCCGACCAGAAGCCCCAATAGAAGCTCCCCGGAAATGGAGAGGGAGTAACGCGTGCGAGGCGATGGATTGCAACTCTCAGCAATGTCTCGTGCTCACGAAGTGCTACAGTGCCCGCATTTTTACGCTGGTTCCTGATAGATCCCGATCACATTTCCTGCCGGGTCGCGAAATCTCGCTGTGATCTCTGGAGCGTCCGCACCGATCGACTGCACGATCTCGCCTCCGTTTGCGATGATTGCGTCGACCGTCGCGGCAACGCTATCCACCATGATGTACACAAGCAGACCTGGTTCCGAGGATGGCCCGCGACCAACCATCCATTCGCCGCTCACTTCCCCAACCCCATCGTCAAATGCAGTACGACCATCTCCGCGTTGCCGGATGTTCCAGCCGAAGACACGGAGGTAGAAGTCGGCCGACCGCGCAATGTCTGTCGCCGGAATCTGGATGTAGCAGATCTTGCCGTTGCCACGGGTGGGAGGCATGGTTGAATTTTTCCAGTTTACTCGACAATTAGCTACTCCGAATTTCTCTTCTTGACAGCTCCGCAATCGTATGTTACACCTTGTAACGCTACAATGACTAACACATCCAAGATCCGTCTAAAGAACATGGGCGCAGTCGAGCAGCTCGTCATGGATTACATCTGGACCCATGGCCCCTCGTCCTCCGAAGCCTGCCGCGAAGGGCTGGCCTCGTCCCGTCCTATGAAAGATTCCACCATCCGCACCGTCCTGCGCCGGCTGGAAGAAAAGGGCTACCTCACTCACGAGATTGAAGGCCGCACGTTTATTTACAAGGCGTCGGACGCGCGCCAGAACGTCGCTGTCCGCGCCGTCAAGGGCATCATCGACCGCTTCTGCGGCGGGTCAGCCGAGCAACTCGTCCTCGGCATGGTGGACAACGCCGTGCTCAACCGCAAACAACTGGAACGGCTCGCCCGCAAGATCGCTGAAAAAGAGGAAGAAAAAACATGACGCCCACGGCTGCCATCCAAGCATCCACCAACCTTCTGGCACACCTCGCGAATCCTGCTGCACGCGCTTTGGCCCTGAGTGCATTCGCGGGGCTGGGGCTGGCTGCGTTTCGCGTGAAGACCACGTCCGTACGCCTCTTCACCTGGACCGCGGTCCTTTATGCCGCCCTCGCCATGCCTCTGCTTGAACAAATGCTGCCACCGATGCCGATTTCGACGCCTGCGTTTCTGCAGCACGGGCTCGCTGACGATTCGGCTCCTTCTGCCGCGGTCGAGATTTCTATCGCGTCGAAGGAAGCGGTAAAGCTGCCTTCGTCTGCGTCTCTGATGACCCGCCGGGCACCATCGCGCAGAGAAACGCCCCGCCTCGTATCTCCCACGGCCGCTCCCTCATTTCTGTCCTCGATCCCGTGGAGCCCAATCTCGGCTGCGATCTATATCGCCGTCGCTTTGATTCTTCTAGCACGGTTCCTCGTGGGTCTCGCATTCGGCCGCCGTCTGATCCAAGGGTCGCAAAGGATTGACGAACCGCGCGTAACCTTGAGGCTTGCCTCGCGCGCCTACTCCTCGGGCCTTGCCTTCATTCCCCAGGCGCTCGAATCCGAACTCATTTCCGTGCCGGTCACCATGGGTCCGCTGCGCTCCACAATTCTGCTGCCCGCCGGTTGGCGCGAATGGGACGACGCCAAACTCGACGCGGTCGTCGCGCACGAGGTGTCTCACGTAGCGCGTCGCGACGCTCTCACTCAGCGTCTTTCCCTTCTGCATCGCGCGATCTTCTGGTTCAGCCCACTCTCCTGGTGGCTCGACCGGCGCCTCGCCGACCTCGCGGAGCAAGCCAGCGATGAAGCGGCCTTGTCCTGCGGTGCCGACCGGAAGCATTACGCCAGGATTTTGTTGGGATTCTTCGAAGCTTTGCACGCCGCCCCCGGCCGGGTGTGGTGGCAGGGCGTTTCGATGGCCAAAGGCGGTCAGGCAGAACAAAGGGTAGAGAGAATTCTTGCTTGGAAAGGATCTGTTGCCATGCGTCTCAAGAAATCGATTGCCGTTGTGGTCGTCGCCCTTGCGGTTCCGGTGGTCTATCTCGCTGCTTCCGCGCACCCGGCTCACCATGTGGTCCTCGGGAGTGTACAACTCCCGCAGGACCAGACGCCGCCACCGCCGCCGGCCTCCGCAAGCACCCCAAAGGCTCAGCCCAGTGTCACGCCGGCGCCTGCACCGACCCCAACATCGGAAGCGACTCCTCCACCCGAATCACCTTCTCCAACTGAGCCGGCACTTGCACCGGCCAGGATCCGCGGAACGATCAGAGGGGGAGTTTCCGGCATTCCAATTCCGAGCCTTGCTCCTGTGGCGGGTGTTGCTGCGGGGGTCGTAGCACCCGTTGCGCCGCTTGCTCCAATGACCCCGCTCGCGCCAATTACCTCGGCGATGCCCTTGGTCGCGCATAGCCAGTCGGGGAACTCGGGGGCGGCCTCGGGTCACGGCTTTTCTTATGCCTATGGTTACGACGACGAACAGCGCTTCGTGATCGTCTCCGGCAAGACCGATTCCCTCACCATGTCCGGCTCGGCAGAAGATGCCCGCCATGTCGAAAAGCTCAGGAAAAACATCCCGGGCGACTTCATCTGGTTCCAGCGTGACGAAAAATCCTACGTCATTCGCGACCAGGCCACGATCGATCGCGCCCGGAAGCTCTGGGCCCCTCAAGAGGAACTCGGCAAGAAACAGGAAGCGCTCGGCAAGCAGCAGGAAGTCTTAGGAAAGCAACAGGAAGCGCTCGGCGCAAGAATGGAACAGATTCGCGTCAACGTTCCCGACCTGACTGCAGAACTCGAAAAACTCAAAGCGGAATTGAAACAACTCAGCTCCGGCGCCACCACCGAGCAAGTCGGCCACATTCAGTCGGAAATTGGAGAGCTGCAAAGCAAAATTGGTGAAGTTCAGTCCCACGCTGGCGACCAGCAAGGCAAACTAGGGGAGGAAATGGGCGCCCTCGGAGAAAAGCAGGGCAAACTCGGCGAACAGCAAGGCAAACTAGGCGAGCAACAGGCCAAACTAGCCGAGCAAGCGACCCGTGAAATGAAGCAGCTCCTCGATGAAGCGATCACGAAAGGCATCGCGCAGCCCGAAGTCTAGCAGTGTCAGCGGTGTCAGCATGTCTCGCCTTGTGGAGGAGTCATCCTGACCGGAGCCGTTCTTCAGGCGCAGGGAAAGCCTGCCCGGAGCGAAGCCGAAGGGGATCTCGCGCGAAGGCCGGCATGCCGTCCGGAGAGTTCCCGCTACAGATCAATCTTCTAGCTGAAATCGACGACGCCTCCAACAGAAGGCCGAACCGCAACTGGGGAAATGCCCCCGGTGCGGTTGGGCGGTCTATCGGTCTGTATGAGGCGTTCGCGTTCTTCCGCAGGAGATGCCTTCACAGCCACCTTCCGATTGGAAGCGATCCAGCCGAGGACTGTTGCGCCGCCAGGCAAAGTCTGGGACCAGTCAGCCACGTCCACGGCTCCAGTTTCTGAACTATCCCGCCCGCGGCCGGCTATGAACATTGACGCGACTTCCTCGTAGCCGTTCGACTTGTCAGGATTCGCCACGACGGCAGTGTAGCATTCGGAAATCCGCAGTGACGTGACCGGCGATTTTTGTACCAGGTGGAATGAGAGAGAATCCACTTGGAGGAAAAGCTGGCCATGCCGATCAAGAGGTACAAACCAGAACAGATCGTGACGATGCTGCGGCAGATCGAAGTAAGCGTCGCGAACGGAAAAACCACCCCACAAGCCTGCAAAGAAGCCGAGATCACAATGCAGACGTTCTACCGCTGGCGAAAGGAGTACGGCGGGCTGAAGATGGACCAGGCGAAGCGACTGAAGGAACTGGAGAAGGAGAACGGCAAGTTCGCGCGGAGCATAGACCTGGGTGCCGGCACAGGGAATACCCCAGCCTCGATACAGCGCCTTGAGCCGATTCATCACCCGGGTTAAATCTTGGCTGATGGTCTGATAACTGCGCGCCAACTCGCGTAGCGTCCGCAGTCCATTTTCTCCGTGGTAGACCGGTCGCAGCATGCCCGTGCGCAGCAACTCGGCTAGCTTGCGCGCATCCACCTTGTCGCTCTTGCTGCCCTCCTTTAATAAGGCATTGCGGCGCGGATTGCAGACCAGAACTTGCTGCACCTGCGGCTGCAGCAGATCGTAGAGCCAGGCCGCCCAGGTCCCTTCTTCCCAGGTCACATGCAGCTCGCCCCGTAGACCGTGGATAAACTGCAGAATGCTGCTGGCTTTGGTTTCGAGGATGGTTTCCATGACCAGCTTCCCACTGCCATTGAGGACGGCGATCACAATCGCTTCCTTGTGCACGTCCATGCCGATATACTTAATCTCGCGACTCATTGCAGTTGCCTCCTTGGGGGAAAGGTTATTCGTGCCAACGCTTACTTTCCCCCCAAGGTAAAGTGCCATTCTCCAGCCATTTTGCCTAGACCTTGCTGCAGTTTCTTCGCCGCACACACCGCTCTCCCCTAGCGCCGCGCAGCGGAGCGAAGCCCCTGCACAGCGCAGCGCAGCGGAGGCGGCGCCCCATCCAGCTTCGACCTTCTGAAGCGGGGCGCTCTTTCATAATGCATTGACCCCGCTGACCGGGGGTTTTGAGTGCTATCGCCTGATGTACCTTCCGCTGCTATATAATCCTGCCGATTAGAGACTAGGAAAGGCGTGGCACAATGGCTCACTTGAGTAAATTATCGTTGATCGCTGCAACTTTTCTCGTAACCACCTGTGCGGTTCTCCCGGCAAGGGCCACTGAGCCTCCCTCTGACCTCTGCTCGTTGCTGCCGGCAGCTGAAGTGAGCAAGACACTAGGACGAGCCTACGAATCCCCGCAAAAGAGCGTCGCTCCCCGTCCTTACGCAAACACCGCTACCGGAACGGATTGCAATTATCTTGCTAAGGGGAGCAAGCTCTGGTTTAGAGCATACGTTGATCCCTCGCCGTCCGCGGCTGCGGAGCTGCTCGCTAAATTGAGCGTATTTTATGCCCCGAACACGCCCGTGGCCGGCCTCGGAGACGAGGCTTACTTTGACAGGATTCATGCGCTCCATGTCCGCAAGGGCAAAGTTCGTTTCTATCTCAATCTTGAACCTATGGATTTCACTCCGGCAATCGAGAAGGAGCTAAAGGACCTTGCCAGCCGGGTTGCCGGACAACTTTAAGGGAAGGTCGAAGCCTTAGCACAAGTAGGGCATGCCGCAGCAATTTTCCTAGCTATCGAGATCGGATCAATCCACCACTCGATTTCCACCCTCCAAGGGTTCATCGTCCAGTTTTTCCTTAGTTGGCGAGAAATCGCCATTTCACTATCGACTAGATTTTGTAGTCGCCTAATTTCGGCAAGTGTTGCTACGGGATCAATTCTTATAACGAATTCAAGAGACCAGTCGAAACGTGGCCTTGACGGGATCGGCATTTCAACGGGGCGGCTATCGGGCCACCGGAGCCGACTGCATCGCCGCGATACGCTCTTCCATCTGCCGCGTGAGGTGCGGCGTGATGCCGAGCATCCGCTCGACCACCATCAACTGCCCCCGGTGGTGCATCTCGTGTTCCTTGGGCGCGATCAGCATTTCGAACCGCGATTTCATTCGCGGCTCCATCCCTTCCGGGTACTCGACCTGCTCACCCAAGAAGGCCTCCGAAGCGCCTTCCAGAACCTTGGCGTACTTCTCGCCTTCGGCGCGCAAGAGTTCCAGTATCTGCGGCTTTGTTCGCGTCGCCTTTACTTCTGCTTGAAGCTTGTCCCCAAACCCGAAGAAATCGAAGCCAACCAGCGTGCTGCGGTGCTCGACCGCATGGATCTGCTCTGGCACGCGCGTCATCACAGCAATGTGGACCAGCGTCTCCCCGACCGAGCGGCATCCCGTCGCCGGACGGAAGCTGTACTTCTCTTCCGGGATCTCCTCGGCAATTTTGATCGTATTGTTACGGACCGTGCGGAACGATTGCGCTAGTTCTTTTGCTCCGTAGTAAGTCATAACTGATACTTCCCCCCAGAGTGACTTCGAGACTAGTTTATCGCGCCGTCTGGCTACATGAAGTCCCCAATTGTTGAAACATCGCCATTGCGCTCATCGACCGAGTATTGAGTGGAACGGCCGGTC